>Ga0208788_1000063_pt1 | contig 60294 bp, 92 predicted proteins | sample Wag4_2014_7_11_3_FD_187363 | JGI IMG/M metagenome (GOLD analysis project Ga0208788, IMG submission 187363) | Fresh water mixed with fracking chemicals microbial communities from Ohio, USA - Utica-2 Time Series FC 2014_7_11 (SPAdes) (version 2) ... | reverse complement strand
GGAGCAGCCCCCGCGTGACCGAGCGCCCTGGGCAGGAAAAAATCGATTTCCTGGACACCGAAATTCCCGGAAATATTGCCACCGGATTTCTGAGTTAGCGTCCTAGCCCGACAACTAGCCCTCTGGCGCGTGCCTCGATGGCCTTGATGGATGCCAACTGTTCGCTGCCCGACCAGGGAGCATTCATTGAACGCGACCCCGATCCCGCTGCCCCAGGTCACAGAGTCCGAAACGATAAGACGGCTTGCAGTTGCTTGCGACATTTAGCTTGCTCCGAGGGTTTAGAATTTCATGAATTCTACGCCGCGTCTGCTCACTCAGGACTGCCGTACATCGCGATCTTCCGATAGTGCAAGACCTTTTCCCCCGGCTTTGGGAATCGATCGCTTGGAATCGCACTGGTCTGAATATGGAAACAGGACTCGTAAAGCTTCACGGCTTCTTCTTCGGTATTGCAAACCGCAAGCCGTCCGTCGACAATCCACACGCCATCGATGGTTGCCTTGGTTTCGGTCTGCTCGGCAGGAACTAGACCGCTTTCAGGTAGTCCGGACAGCTCGATAACCGAGTCGGTTTTTGGAAACGTTTCCAAGATCGATTCGGCTTTTCCAACGTTTTCATTGCTCATAGTGCTTTCGAATCCAAACGAGTAATCAGGCATTCAATCGTCAAAATACAGGAACTCACATCGTAGCCGGCCTCGAATGCCGGATCAATGAAGACCGGAGCAAACTTGAGTTCGATCGCTTGAATTTTTGTCGTTGGGAATTTCCCCGCAGCCGTCGCAGCATCAAGCGCAGCCTGAGCAGTGGTCCGCAGCGTGATCGGCATTTCGCCGTGCGATTTGTTCGCAAAGATATTTTCGATGCGTTCTATCGCCCCAAGATGATCTTCCATTCCCCCGACAAGATCCCCGTCGCCTGGGTCAGATACTGAAATCACAAACCGGAACGCTCGCCGGTCTTGTGAATTCTCGTTGGTTTGTTCTTCGCTACCGAGCGGAGACACCCGACCACCAGGAACCCAAGTTCGCCCTCGGTTGTACGGTTTCTTGCGAAGCGTGAATGCTCTTGCTGCAAGATCCGTATCGCGATTGAGAGTTGCTACGATTGCGTCTCCAAGGATTTTGATTCTCGATCCTAGCATCGTTTCACCATCGTCTTATCATCGTTAGGATGCCAAAGCTGCTCGTTTTTTTCGACACGTTGTCGCAAGACTTCAACCTTCTCTTTGCTGCCTGCCGGCGCAGCAGTTGGAGCAGGAATCCTATCCGGTTCAAGCTCAGGGAGTTGTGATTCCGAGTAATCTGCTTGCAACTTCATCAGCGAATCTTTCGTGTACTTGGTCGACATAATCACCTTCAAGCCATAGAAAAGGTCTTGCAGGAATCGGGTTTGGTCCAGAAGTCCCGTACTGTTGATACGGTGCATAAAAAAGCGATGTTCCAATTATTGCTTCCGTTGTCGTGATTTCTTCTATCCGGTCAGCCGATCCCGACTGCGTGACAGCGGCTTTCATCGCCCCGGTCAAAATCAATAGAGGGTGCGGACCGTAAAGAGCAATCGTCTTCGGGGAGTGCGGAGGCCACGTTCCGTACGGCGCTCGAGTCTGATCGAAGTTCGATTCGAATCCAGAGTGCAAAACATCAAGCACCGACTCAAAGACCGGCTTGAAGTCAAACGACTGCAATTGACCGATCGTCTGCTCGACGTCATCGACCAGAAGTTCGATCGATATGTCTTTCATTCCTTCGTGCTCTTTCTGACCGTGCATCGCCACTGAGAAAGATCAGCGTTGCGTTTTTTGCTCTTGATGATCCAGTCAAAATCAAACGCTGTGAACTTGTCCCCCGGTTCCGGCTCGATAATTGTATTCGTCGTGTCAACCAAAGTCTCTGCCCAAACTACGAACGTCATATCATCCGGTTCATAGCCGAAAGTCGAAGCAGCGACCGCAACCTCTCGATCAGTCAATGCCGATCGTTTTGCCTTTGCCACGGTCCCCGATGCCGTTTGGTTCGTGTACCGTTGTGGCCCGAATGCGAACGTCAGATCCTCGATACCGTCGAGGTACAGCCAGTCGCCTTGGTAATCTACAGACAGCAGGTTCGGTACGCTTCCCGATCCAGGGCTCGGAGCTGGACCACCGCCCGAGCATCCGAAAAAGTCGCAGAATGTAGTGACAACAGCCATGGCTAGACCTTTGTGATCGTAACGTCGATTTGGTTCGCAGGGCTATTCCATCGCTGAACGTCACCGTATTTGAACAGACCGACTGTAACTTTCGTTACTGCCGAAGCAGCAATTTTATCCCCGGTGATCGCATTGTTCGCAATCGCACCTTCATTGATCCAGCCAGCGGGAGCGTTTGCCCCGAGCGTCTGTAACGGAGCTTGGCCAGCCGCATAAGCTCCTACTGTGACCTGGAAGCTAAACTCAGAAAGAGTTCGACCTGCTCTTGTCCACACTGCTTCGGCATTTGCCGCTGAGGTTGGAATATCACTCACGGCCGCAGGGTTTGCAGGCAAGTTGTCGGTCTTGACCTTGATCGCATTGAGTATCGTCAACGTGTCATAGTCGACTACCGCACCGATCCACTCGATGTATCGAGCCTCACCAGACACCGCACCCGATACAGCAATCCGAAGGCTTTCGGCAGCGTGAGTAGACGGGACCGAATAAGTGAACGTGTAGCGACCTGTTGAAGGGTTCGACACCGCCGAAAGGTTTCCTGATCGATTCGTACCCGCCGCATTTGCAGCCGTGATCGTTGGTGATGCGTCCAGGGCTACTAGCTTGTCCTCGTCGTCCTTCACAACCACCGTGAAAGCATAAACCGTCGATCCAGCGTCCGGGATTTCCAGCAGCGGCGATCCAAAAATGTTCATCTTTGCTGACAGGTTATTCAGGTTTTGAATTGCCGTCAAGATTGAGTTAGCCGTGGACTCTTTAGCAACGGTCGCGTCTTTGGCGAGGACAGTCGAGCCTTCAATCTGCGCCAGGGTTGGACGATTACTTACCGTGGTTTCATTTGCCACACTCGCCGGAAAGCTGACAGGAGCAGCAGCACTGGCCGTCTGACCTCCAATCTTTGCGGCGTTTGCTGTGACTTCATCCGTGACCGATTTGATCGTCGTCCCGCTTAAATTAATCGTCGAGGTCGCATTTGCAATCTTGCTTTGATCGGTTCCTGCGTAACCGAATAATTCAGAGGCAGTAAAAACAACTTGAATGGATCGAGAGTAGCATCCGGTTTTGTAAATGACAATCCTGAGTGAACTACAATCGGTTTCGGCTTGACTTGGGGTGTAGCTCCACTCTCCTTGCTCGACTGTGGGTGTGTTGGCTCCAGCAACGTAAGCTCCATTGTCTTTGGATATGTTGACGGACACACCGGCAGTCTGAACCACACCATCACTTATCTGGGTGATGGTTCCGACCAGCATAGGCAAAGGATTCGCATTGTTGCGTGCATACATTATCTAATTCCCCCACCAATCATTCGTTGCTGGTTTCTGAACCAATAGTTTTTCAAGGTTGTTACTTGAGCAAAGTAGGATCGTCGTCTCGGTGGTTGCATGAGCAGTCCACCGCCCCGGCCTTGCTCGTAGATGAAACGGGATTCGGATGCGGTTAGGGCGGTGTTGAAAAGAATAACGTCGTCGGCTAGACCAGAATAAAAAAAGGTGCCGTTTCTGTGCCCGATTCGGCTCGGGCTTGCTGCGTCATTGACCGGCAGCGTACCGCTCGCAACTTGTATGCCGTTTCGAAAAAGCGAAACCGCCGTCCCGATGCGAACAGATGCGATGTGATTCCATGATCCGATCATAGATGATCCCACAAAGCTTACTTCACCGGCCCCTGCGGTGTACCCGAAATTTGTAGCGGTTAAACCGCCAACAAACAGAGGAGCAGTATTTCCCGATCCGTCGCCAAGGAAGCCTCCGAAATTAAACGGAACTAATTGAGACACCGGATTTACCCACGCGCAGCAAGAATGAATTGTGCCCAAGGAAATTGCCGCGAATGCAACATGCGTGATAGATCCTCCGGCAAACGAGAGGGACAACCTGTCTGGGTTGGTTTGCCACGACGTATTCCGGTCCATGTTCGTCAACGTCCCATGGTTCCTTCCCATCGTGCTGGGCAACTGCAACCCGGTGTTGCCAGAAAACGACGGACACCATCGGTCAACCATTCGGCTTGCAAGACTTTCCCATTCCGGCCCGTAGTACGCCAGCATTATGGTGTGATGGTATCTCCGTTGTCAACAATCGCCTCAACCGCAAAGACCAATGCCAGGCCGCTATAGTTTACGGTTCGGATTTCGTAGATGTCACCGCCAGGAATGTAGATCCGCCTAGCGTCGGCAAGATTGGAAACCGTGTCTCCGCTATTGCTTGCCGCTCTTAAATTTCGCTCAAGCGTAAGTGTCGTACCGCTCAAGCCTGCAATTCTCGCAAACTGCAACCTGGTCCCTCCAGACTCGGAGAGGCAAATCGTATCACCCACGGCGAAACCAGTCGCGCTAGTGATCGAAATGGTGCTGGCACCGCTCGAAGCATTAGCCGAAAGCGTTGTTGCTGCTGCCGCTGTCGTCGGACCCTGGCCAACAACGTCAAAGACCTGCGACGGAAAAACCGCCGCGTTATTGTCGCTGTTTCGGATCGCGACATAGCCCGCCCTGGTTGGTGCGGTCGATGCCCTGCGACCGATCCAAACAAGCAATGTCGCTCCGATTTTGGCTGTTAAATCAAGAGTCTGCAATGTTCCAAGCGATGAGTCTGCAAGAATTGCCGGAGCGTAAATCTGCGTAAATGTCGGAGTCGTCTTCGTTACTGTTGGCATTATTTGACCCCCATGTATTCTCTAGCTACTCTAACGGCTCCGGGCGTTAAGGCTGGCAAGCCTACCGATTCAGTCCACTTGATTGTTTTCCATCTAAGAGTTTTGAGTCGATCTACTTGATCGCTTGAAGCCATGCCGGTTTCAATAAGTCCATTCATCGTTGCAATTGCTGACGGCTTGTCTAGGTCAACGTTCTGCACTCTTGGGTCGTCAATCCATCCCCGAATGTTTATACAGAGCTTCCTAATTTGGGTGTCCGAAGACGAACAACCTTCAATAATTGCGGAATAAAGTTGCTCGTCGAATGACCATTCCTTTATTTTTAATGCAGAAGCCAATTGCTTGACTTGCACTGTCATAGCGTTGATCGCATCAGCAGCCGCTTGATCGCTCAAGTTTACGTGCTCGGCTTCCCTAAGTTTTTCAATCAACGGTTCCATGATTTACTCTCGGTAAAATCCAAAAAACTGCAAGCACAAAAAACTCCAGGACTCGCCAAAAAGAAACAGCATCGAGCACCGGATTCAGGATCGGCGTCATCACGCAATACCGAACATGAAACGGGTTCCGATGGTGAACAGCATTATGCTTCGGGCTTTGAAAGATGTACAGACGCTGCATCCAAACAACCAGCCAGCCGTTCTTCCCTTTGCTGTGCGCGAGTGCGTGAATCTGATTTGCTTGAGATAAAAACAGCATCGTAAGCCATCCGTCGCGCAGTGGTTCGAAAGTCAAACAGATCAGCATGGCCGTCAGGCTTGGAACGATCGTCGTGTAGTTTCGCTCCCAGTATGAGCCCTTGAGGAAAGCGTACTGGTCCGCATGGTGGAGCTGATTTGGACCACCAATCAGACGCCCGATAAACGAGTCGCTTTGCGTCAGGTATGTATCTTCCCACCAGTGGAAAAGTCCTGCAATGAAGTCAGCAGACAGCCAAGAAACAACGATGAAAACAAGCCATCCGATCATCAAGTCTATCTCCTTGCCAGTTGCTCAGCATACTCCAGAGACAGCGAGCCTACGCACGTATAGCACCGGTCTCCGACACAGATTTGAAACGTTGGAGCCTTGGTGTAGGAATGCTGCGTATTGTCGCACTCTGCGACCGTCCATCCGGCATCCCAAAATGGTTTTGAATTTTCCAGCCAAGTCTTGCACGGTGGACAATTCGGAAGTGTAAAAACGATGATCTCTTTTTTGATCGTCGGTTCCAAGCTCGCTTGAGGCTCGGACTGCTTTTCAGCGTTGGCCTTACGCTCGGCGAGCATTTGCTGATAGGCTTCGGTAAGCTCTGCGACGATCTTGTCGGTCGGATCAGCGTCCTGATTCTTGGAAACGTTTCCAAGCTTTGGTTGCACAATCCCAATGAAAACACCGAGAATCAGCCCAAGAGCGATACCCATTGCGAACTCAGGAAAGCCAAAAATCTTCGGTTGCATCATTGAATCTCTCGGAAGTGAAGTTGGAACGTGATTGCACCGGTTTGTGCCGTTGCAGCCTTTAGGCGGATCTTTGCTTTGTACCCAGCAGCCGAAGCTAGGAACAGGTTAGAGTTGACAGGGACATAGCCCTTGGTCGCTCCGAGTAGCGTTGTGTGATGGGTCGTCGAATCCACGGCATGAACCCGCAGCCAGTTTGTTCCGTCAAACTGGACTTGATACCCAACGTTTGCTCCGTCGAATCCGTCCTCGTTCGTCGAGATTGCACACAGGCTTTGGCCCTCGGGAATATCAACAGAGTTGCTTTCGGTTTCGGTGCTAGGAATCGTAACCGAAACGATACTGCATTTGATGGTCATGAATACACCTGTGATTCGATTTCCCAAGAGCCGTCTTCGTCGTCTATCGCAGCCTGGACCTCAGCCTCGCGCAGGATCGCTTCGTCGAGCATTTTTAACTCTTCGAGAAGCGACTTTCGGAACCCAACGTGATCGACCGAAGTGCCACCGTCAGCCGTCATTGCATTCGGCTTGCCACCGATCGAAGTGATCGACATAGAGGCAAGCGTTGCTGCAACCGTCGCTCGTCGTGCTTTCAGATCCGTAAGTACGCTCATGCTGCCCTCGTTGCCCTCATCCTAAGCACCAACTGCTCACTTTAGTAGTTGAGCCGCTTGCGTTCGTCAGCCTCCAGCAAGCCTTGCTCTTCGTCAGTCAGCAAGCCCCCTCTTGCAGCCTTCGCTCGGATAGATGCAAGCCTCATCGCAGCAACACGATGCTCAGCCTTGCGAGGGTCCAAGCATTTGACCTTCAAAGGGTATTTGTTCACATCGAGTTGCTTCCCTGGCTTTTCAGGATCCGAAGTGGTCAAGACGTACCAGCGAACCGCTTCGGACTCGTCACAGCATCTAATTTGCTTTGTTTCAAGCGTGCTGTTTGCCGCTGCCCCACTGACCTCGAACAGATACCCTTCGCCGACCGTCACAGCCTCAGAAGGCCGGATCGGTCGGATAGCACCTGAGTCCTTCTGAGCCAATAGGGATTCCTCCCGGGCCTGCACGGCCTCTTCCCTGGCTTTCATCGCGGCTTCTGCCTGCTCAAGCTTTGCCAATCGATCTTCGAGGGAGGGTTCTTGATTTTGGGGTTTCTTCTCCGACATACGCTCGTACTCCTGAGTAGTTAAAAAAACGGTACGTCACTAATTCTAGCCGGGTTTTTTCCCGACGCTATAGGCATGAAAAAAGCCGCCCAGTGTTACCCAGGCGGCTTCCGATCCGTCCCTTCCAACTGCCCACTACGAGTGGCTTAAGTGCAACGGCACATCTTGAGTCGATCGCGAACGCCTGCCGCGCCCCGCTCCGAGGTCTTGTACCGAACGACAATGTCCCGGGTGAATCCGACTTCGGAATTCTCTCCGGCTTGGGTCACTGTCAACGGCCAGTTTTGCATGTAGACGAAAGCTTCACGAGGTCGACCGGCAAACCAAGTCGTATCGTTGGTCGTCTTCTGGCGAACATAGGGGCTTGTCAAAACCCTTGCATTCACGTTGACCGAGTTCCCAGGAACATACGTTTGAGTGTTCCCGCTGTTCGTTCCGCTTCGAGTTTGGCTTGCTGTCATGATTCGGCCTGCAAGGTTGCTCAGGGCCTTGGGGACCAAGATCGTATCGAGCTCGATTGAAATCGGTTCGCCAGTGATCGGGTCGCTCATCGTGTTGAACTTCTGCTCGACCGTATCGATCGAGGTAAAGTCAGCAAGCGTATTCGAGACGGTGTTTTCGCTTTGATAAGTTGCAACCGCAGCCGCACCGTTTCGGCGATAGATTGTAACGATCCCGCAGACCACATCGAAGATCCGCTTTTCTTTGCTCACGCGAACTCGCTCGCCGGTCTTACCACATTCGCTCATCAGCACCCCGGTACGATCGAAGAAGATCGCTTCTCGGGTCACATTGAGGATCAGACCACGCTTGATCGTCTCGGGCGTGTCGACGAACTCTTCACCGAAAACTGCGTTCGGGTATTCCGCACCCTCAGAAACGATATCAACGTCATCGCCGAGCCGTCCCACACCAGGAATCCGCTCACCTGAGAACACAGTCGGAATCGTTTCGACCAGTTGGTCTCCGATATACTCCGGTGCGTTGTACCCGTTCAGGGTCGCCGTGTAGGTGATCTGTCCGAGGATGTTCGCAAATTGGGAAGTGTCGACCAGTTCCGCAGACTCCAGGATTTGGAATCCGCCCGAAGTCGTTGGCGCAAGCATCGCTACAGCCTCGCGGCCATCCGGAACAAATTGCTCGAAAAGCTCGCGGACCGAATATCGATCCCCAAGGCTTGCTCGATCTTGTTCAAGCGCCAGCCGAAAGTCTTCCATGAAGCGTTCGACGTTGTTGTCTCGGATCGAAGCCTCGTAAAGCCGTCGCAGATTCTGGTGACGGTTTGTTTTCGCGTTTCGCATGTTTCTTTTCAATTCTCTTAGAGAAAACTTACCGCCGCCCCCACGATAGGAGCAACTTGTTTCGAATGGTTAAACCGATTGATGGCAGGCGAAAAAGTCAGCCTTCAAAGTCTGTTGAGCTGCCGTCCCGTTCTTTACACCGAGGCCAGCCGAGATTTCAGTCGCGTTGGCATAGGTTCGATCGAGCATCTTGTAGACCGTCACTCCGTTGACACGGAACGCAACGTCAACAAGCGTCGAAGTTTTCGGAACGATATCAATTTCCAACAGTTGGAAGTCAGCACTCGCAGCCAAGTACGCAAGCTTGTTCAGCGTGTTGGTGGCCGTGAGTTCTGCGATCGTCTGAGTGGTCCCGTCCGAGTAGATCACGAACAGGCTCGTGCTTCCGTCCTTCGCGAAGAACCCAGCCCCCGAGAAGTCTGCCTTCGGCCCCGCGCCGTCGTCCCTCAGAGCGTTTGCAGTCATCGCGTTCATACAACCGACGAACACGTTTGCTGCGTTTGTTGCTGCTTGTGCAAACTGAGTCCGAGCCGCAAGTGCGATTGGCTTCCCGACCAGGATCTTGAAGATTTCTTTGGTCGCAACGTATGCTTCGTCGTTGTCAGCTACGGTTCCGTCCGAGGGGGACAGCGTGACCACGCCACCGACTTCATCGCCGACCGCAGCCGTTCCCGAGTCGGTCAGGGTCGAAGTCCAAATCGAAGAGTTAAGTCCTGCAAAGTGATCGACCACGCCGAACGTTCGCGGTGCTTTCAGAGCTGCATCTGGCTCAAGTAAACCCTTACTCATAATGTCTTACCTTTTTGGCTTGTTGATCGAAAAAAACAACGATTCGAAAATCTAGTTAAGGGCTCGTCGGAAGTCCTCGGAGGTCTTTGGGTACTCGGTCGCAACCGAGCTTTCCTGCATCACTGAGCCGGTTCGAGCGGGTCGAGGCTTGGAAACGTTTCCAGATTTCCAGCTCTTGACCAACTCGATTCGCTCGGATTCCTTGAGTGGAAGCAGTGCCTTAAGCTTGACCTCGGAGACCTCGATTTGGGATTCGGTCAGCAACGATCGGCAGGTCGCACGCTGCAACTGCTCTTGCAGGCTTGCGATCTTGCCCTTGTAGGATTCTTCCATCGCTGAGTCCATTGCGTCATCGGTCGAGCCTGAGCCCATTGCACCGCTGCCCATCGCCTCAGATGCCTTGTCGCTCACTGCGAGCATCAATTTCAGTTTGGCAAGCTTCCCTGCGGTGTCCAACGAATCGTCGTCGAGCACTTTCATCATCGCGGCCTTGAACGCGCTCTTGATTCCGTCGACCGGATCCATGTCCTCGCCGTAGCCTTCTTCCATCGGCTTCTTCATGCCCTCGCCCATTTTGTCTTCGGGCTTCATTTCCATTTCGCCGAGCATTGGATACTGGTCCATCGCTTCTTGCAGGCACTCGACAACTTCCATTTGAGGACGTTTGGCAGGCTTGCAGGATTCAACGATTTGACGGAAGGTTTTTTTCATTTGGATTCGCTCCGAAGTGTTTGGCTCTTGGACTTGCCCGACCTGTGATTTGCTATACCCTACCGGGGAAATGCTCACCAGAAAACTTAACGCGACTATTTTTGATTGCGTAGCTCAGACATGGCTTTCATGCGCTTCGCCTTTTGTTGCATTCGCATCGCAACAGGGTCCAGGATATCGCTCTTGACTTCCATCTCGGCCATTCTCTTGGCTCGTCTTTTCATCCGTGATTTCATGGGATTGCTAGCCGGTTGGTAGCTCTCAAACAGTCCTTCATTCGTGGCTGGATCGGCAACCACATCGACCGACTTGACCTCGTACATTTCAACCACGCGACGTTCGCCGTCGATGATTTGCTCATCCCCACCGGCATCATGGGACAGCCCAAAGATTTCCGGGAATCGCTGCGCAGCCTCAACGAGCTGCTTTGTCATTGGATGGCTTTTGATGTAGTGCAGGTCGGCGTAGATACTACCCTCGACGTACCGCACGTTGCGAAGCACACCCCAGCGGTCTTGCATTGGCCTCTCGACATGCGCCCCGGTCTTCGGGTCAGGTCGAACATGGTTAATGTTGACCGTCACGCCCTCGTAGAGCGGGAGTGCTTTGCGGATCGCTGAGTCCTCATAGACGCGACCGTTCCGAGACCGTGGACCCAGTACCTTCACGCCGTAGATGATTCCGGCCTGGGTGTCGACCCGCTCAATACCGCTTTGGGATTCGCGTAGGAATTTGCTCATGATGCAAAATTCTACGCTGGCACTGCTCACCTAGCATAGTAAACCAGAAAGCACCGGCATCGAGGGTGCGCAGGTGGCCCGACCGGGAAATCGTCTTCCCATTGGCTCTTCGATTGATTGTGAAGCGGCCCGCAGATTGGACACACCCGCTCGTCTCGCTTCGTGAACCACAGAGCATCAATCTCGACTCCTAGATCCTCGATCGTGTCGATCACATCCCGCTCGCCGAGTGATATCGCCGTGGTCGTCTCTGTGATCGCTACGGTCTCGGCACGCGACGGAGGGAACAGCCTGTCCTTGGACCAGTCCTCGAACGATTGATCGTCCGGGTTCCATTCCCTCGACCAGGACCGATTCGTGTCGGCCATTTGGTCCCCAAGGTCATCGGTTTGCTTCCCGGCTCGCTTCGCGGCCTTCTTGCTCAAGTCCTCAGCAATCGGCCCCTCATCCGGCTTGTCACCGAGTACCGAGGACGTTCGATCATCGTCACCGAACAGAAGCAGCAAGATGATTATCACCCGTCGCTGGATCTCTTCGAGGATCGGCCCGACGTATTTTTTCAACGCTGTTTTTATTGCAGCGTTGACCGCCTCGATACCGTCAGCAGCGACCGCAGCAGCAGCCTCGAAAACGTCTTGCATCGCCCGGGTCATGCGCTCTTCGTAGGTCGTCCGCTCCTTGAACTCAGGCATTCAAAGCCCCTAGGTATTTGACCAGCATTGCAGTCAGTTCAAGGGCCTTCCAGGTTGCAAGCGAAGCCGTCACGCCACCGAAGGCCCACACGATGAAGTTGTCAAAAAGTGATTTCATCATGGGTAGTCTTTCCATCCTTCAAGGATTGCTTTTTGCCGACCGGAAAGCTCATTGCTTTCCTGTACCACAGTCGGTTTAGTGTTTCCAAGCAAGACCTCTAACTGCTTGGCTTCGGCTTCGGGCTCAAGCTCTGCAAGCTCCCAATCGCCGTCTTCGTCTTCTTCAGTGACCACGAACGGAACTTCGCTCATTATGCGACCTGCAATACTTTCCAAAGGGATGGGTCAATGTACGTGCCAATGGCTTGGCTTGGATTGTTGCCAAGCTTTTCGCCTACGATCGTTCCGACCTTCGTTTTCAAGGCGTCGGATTCTTTCTTGTTCTTGGGCTTAGGTGGAATCAGTTTCGCTAGGTTTGCCTTTGCCAGTTCCGATGCAACGGCGTGTCGAATATCGTGGACTTTGACGCCACCATACTTTTCTTGCCATGCCTCACGGACTTTGACATCCCGAGTTTTGAACAGATTCTCCTCAGGTTTAACGCCACCAAACCAGCTAGCCACAACAGAATCTTTCAGAGAATGTTGCTGTTGGACGCCTTTTTTCCCTGGGAAATCGAACGTGACAGTATCCCCTTTGATCTTCACGTGTTCGCCCCTTAGCGTCGAGGCTCCAAACGCTTCGGTTTCGGCTTTGCCGTCACCCTTTCCGCCGATCCGGAATCCAGTCATTGCGATCAGATAGAGCACCTTCGATTCTTCGTTTCCGTCGATGGCATCCTCACGCAACTGCTTTCGGATTGCGTCCATTTTTGGTGTCAGCTCCTTCGCGATTCGAGCGTTGTTTTGGTCGCTCAGTCCTTGCCTGTAGTCCGGTCGTTCCGCTCGTTGCTTGCGGCCCTTCGAGTCTCGACCCTCAGCGATGATATCAGCGTCCTTGCCATAATAGGCGACCTCAGTCCAGGCGATTGGAATCGATACCCCATCGGCTTTGGATTTTCGGAACGCTGCTTTATCTTCGTCTGATTTTGCAGCGATCAGTTTTTCAAAGGCTTGAAACTTTTCATCGTCAGTTGGCTTTGGTGCCTTTGGCTTTGCTACGGCCTTTCCTTTTGCAGCCTTCGCTTTCGGTTGCTTCGGTGGTGCTGCTCGCTGTGTTGGCTTGCCATCATCGATCAGACCGTCTCCGTCTCCGTCTTTGGCCTCTTGGAGTGATTCGTTGATCTTGTTGGACTTCGGGTTGAACGAGCCTTTGTTTCCGGTTGCCGATTTGATCTGATCAGGATTTTTGGCTACAGCCCAAACTATGGCCTTTGTTCGGCTATCAATCATAATTGTGCCATCATTTTCTGGCTTCGCATCGAACGTATCGGGCTTGCCAGCGATTGCGATATGAGGATTTTCCAATTTCACATACAAAGGCATTACCGCTGCGTTTTCTTTTTTTGCGTATGCGGAGTAAGTTCCGTAATCTTCTTTTTTCGCTGACGAGTAAATGCCTTTACCAAGCATTCCTTTTTCCGACGGCTTGAATTTTTCGAACTTTTTATCCGTTCCATGATAGACCACCAAAGGATTCCCATCGGCATCGACTACCTTTGAATCCCCGAACCACTCAGCAAAGTTTTGCGCCTTTGCATCGTCCTTGAACTTTTTCTTGGCCCATTCAAGAACCTTGGGATTCACAGTGTTGCTTTTTTTCTTGTCCTTCTTTTCCGCAGGAGCTTCGCTTGGTTTCCCGTCGTTGATTTTGCCGTCGCCGTCTCCGTCGCGGACTTCCAACAGCCTTGGGTTCTGCCTGTACAACCAAGACTCCCGAACAAACGTCCTGCCGTCCCAGCCGATTTCGCCAGTCTCCAAAGACTCCTTGAGGATCTTCGTCACGCTTGGCTTGGACCACATCCGACAAGACCAGTATTTGGCCTTCCATTTCGGCCCTGGACTGTCGCAGTTGTGCCGAGCCCTGAAATTGCGTCGGCTTCCAGGGTCGTCTCTCTTGATCCGCATCTTCGGATCACCGAAGTTGACTTTTACAACGTTGCCTTTTTGGTTCTTCACGTAGACCGAAAACTTCTTCGGCCCCCCGGAGGTCCGGAACGGCTTGTTGAGCGTCTTGCGTTCGGCCTCGGTCAAAGATTCCATTTGTGGCATCGAATCGATTTGCCCGTCCGATGCGTCGTCCAGAATGGTCTCGATTCCCCTGTCCGGAATCCCGATCGATCGAAGCAGAACCTTCGCGACATTCCGCTTAAGCTTCCCCCTGGCGAAATCAGTCAGAACGTCAGTGATTGCCTTGCGGTTTCGACGCCATTGCACCGTGGTAATCCCGAGCCATTCGCCGCCCTGCTCCTGCTCGGTTTTGGAAACGTTTCCAAGATCCGGAACCGCTGCACCTGTGTTTTCGTTGGTTTGTGCTCCTGGTTGACCACCGGCACCGGGTTGATTCTCAGCACCGCCGATCTTGAGTCCATTGGCAGTTTCGGTATCGATATCTCGCCCAAGCTCGTTGATACAGGTCTTGTCTGAGACCCAGCCGTTTCGCTTCTGGACCTCTAAGGCTTGTGCCGTCTTGAGCGGGTCCATCGGAACGATCCTAGACGGGATCACTTCGACGGTAATCGCATCCTGAATTGAATCCCAGGAATCATAACCCACAGCCGCAAATCGCCTCTTACCGGCCCCCAGGCGAATCATCTTGAGGATCATTTCACGCATTCGTTCTTTGCGTTGGCTCTGCTCGGCAAGCCTCCCCTGCATGAACGGACCTTCGGCCACCAGCGCCGAGGCAAAATTGTTGTTCGCATAGGATCCAGTCAGCATCCCCTCAACGAACGCATGAACCGATCCAGCAAGCCTTAAAGCAGCCTCCATAACCTCGATATAGATCCCTGAGTTGTTGGCGCCAAGCAAACCGGCCTTGTAGGTTTGGCCATCGGGAACGTCCAAGCGTGTCCCTGGTTTCATCTTGCGTTTGCGTTCCATGATCCCGGTCATCGGGTCGACTCGACCTGTCGGAGCGGAGAACCGCTTGACGATATTTTCTGCCTGCCGTTGCTGGCCGTCCTTGTGCTCCACGATGTAAGCAATCGCCGCTTGAGTCGCTGCCCCTTCTGCCGTGTTGGTCAGCACTCGATCGGCCCTCAGCAAGTACAAGTGCGGCTTGTAGAAGTCCGAGAAACCTCGCTTGGCTCGCGACCGAACGTTCCGCTTCCAGTGGGATACCCTGTCCGCCGTAACGTAATCCCAATCCGTTCCGGTTGCGTTTCGGACGAAGTGATACCCGATCGGATTCTGCGGCCTGTTCTCCCGGGTCAAAACACCGAAGCTCCACGAAGGAACGTAATCGATTCCGATCCAGTCTTCGAGCTCGTTCTTCCTAGCCGGTTCGGTCAGTTCGTCGGCCTCGCAAGCAACCGCCAAGCATTGGCCGTTTTCGTAAACGTGCTCGATCAGGCATTCCCCCTCCCCGACCTCCCTGGCGTAGCTCTCGCGCTCGAGTTCCGAGGACCATTTCGAGTTGTCTAAGGTCTCGCGCACATAGGCTTGAATCGCCTTTTCCAGTCGCTTATCGCTGGCCTTGATCGTCCAGTCGAACCCTGTCCCGATCGTGTAATCCAGCAGCCTGTTGATCCAGGCTTGGGCCATCGGAACCCGCTCGACAAGCAGCCAGCCCATAGCCCGGATGATTTTCAGGTCTGATTCGTTGGTGTAGACCGGACGGTATCGCCCATCGGCCCGGTCATAAATTTGCGTGTAAACGCCGAGGGAGTTCGCCTGGAAGAACCCTGGCGTGTCGGTCATGAACTCGGTGACGTCGATGACATCGCCCCAGGATTCGATTAGACTTTGAGACTCTTGCAGCGTTTCGACGATCTTGTTCATGGTTTTTTCCTCAACGCAATACTAGCCCGGAGTTGCTCACCATGCGATGCGACAACCAGACCATCTATCAGATCCACTTCCAAGCCCATCGAGGATACCCGAAAAAGCAGATTGCATCCACACTCGGCCTGAGCCGAAACACCGTCATAGCCCACCTGTCCGGTCGTCACCGCTGGCAGTACGATCGCAGCCTCAAACGCCGAATCGATCAGCTTACCATCCCCCCAATTAAGTACCATGAGACTCCCCAGGGGTACATCACGATCGCCGAATCGTCGTACTTCTTCGAGCGCCGGCCAACGCCCAAAAGCATCCTGCATCGGTACGATCTACAGGTCCGACTTATCAACGGGGTGAACTACTCGACCGTCGAGTGGGCTAGAAACTGTGCAGAAAAAAGCAACGTCGCAAAATTAGAAGGCGTCTGCATGAAACGCGATGCGGCTCGGTATCTTTACGGGGTCCAGTCCGAGCGGCCGATCGTCTCCCTTATGTCGATCGACTCATCCGACACACCGGCGAACTTGGTTCACGTTGCTGTCGGGATTATGGCTTGGACTGGACTAGGATTTGTCACGCTGAATTCAGAGGACGTTATGAGGTTCGCAGACTCGGAGAGCTTCTAGGTGCTTCCCCTAAAATAAAGTCAGTTGCTTGAACTCTCCGAGCCCAACGGACTCGGTAACAATCTCATCCTGCACAGGCTCATCGATTCGCACCGCTGGCCTTTTCCTTACTGGGTATAACACTGCCGAAATCGTCTCAGCCGTGTCCCATTGCTCTTGGCTCAACGTGTTCCCATGGACTACCTCCGCAGGAATTCCCAGGAGGGTCGTCTGTATGTAACACGCCGCGAACATCCTCCAGTCAACATCTACGCACTGCCAATGATAGTTCCAAGGGAAAAATCCGTTCGCCTTGAGTACTTCCGAAGTCGCAATCACCATCGCGCCGCCCCCGCACGTTGGCTCGGATATCATCAGCCGTTCGTCCGGGTCCGGCTTCCGATCCCCAATGGTTAACGCCGCCATCATCCGACAGACAGGCATCGGAGTAAAACATTGTCCCTTAAATCGCACATCGCTCTGGCCCCACTCCATCAGTACCGAGCCAAGAAAATCATCACTCTCTTTTTCCAGAGCAGCGACAAGCACCCCCATCGCCCGAGCGAAGTTTTCAGGATGCTTTACCCGCTTCTGGTGCTCGATAACCGTCTGTTCGATCCGGTCGTCTTTCACCCCGGTTCTCATTACATGGCAAGCCTGACGCATCGACCCGCTGGCAACCTGTAGCCACGAATTGTAAAGATCCCATCCGTGCATCGAGTAGTCGGCCTCTTGGATCAGCTTGGCAAATTCGTAGCGTTGTTTATTTCCAAACCAAGTTGACTTCATTGAATTCAATCTCCCTGGTAGGGTAGGTCCGGATCTGGTTCTTCATAGTCAACAACATAAGCAATTTGCTCGTCTGCTTGCTGGCCTAGGATGTTCTGGATTTTCGAAATGCACTCGAAGATTCCAGCCGCTACGCCGCTGGCAAAAGACCTCGATTGAATGTCTCCTGCGAGTTGATTGATCCCCTTGTCCTGATGCCACTCGCGAGTCTCTGCAAGATTCTCAAGAAGCTCAGCAAGCTGCTTTCCAGTCAGGCCAACGTCCGGTTTTGCCCCCGATGATCTTGCATCGAAGATTTCAACCCTGTCGACTAACTGAGTAGGGTCGTGGACGATCGGTACGGACTTCCAATCAAGCCACTCGCCTTGATAATACCTGCCGTGACGACTGATAGTGATGCTTCGCGACCGCATCTGTAGCTGCAAGTTTCCTCGGTCGTCTGATACCATTCGTAGTTCGATCATCGCATCGCCTTCTCTCTCCTGGCATCGCGCCAGACGCTTCGGTTACTGGTCTTCCAATTCGGTTTTTTTGGTCCCCTGGGACCGTCTTCGTCATGCCCAATGTAAAAATGATGGTACTCGCACAACGTTATCAGGTTTGACTCAACCAGCTCCAGTTCCGGCCAAAGGTGGAACGGCCTTACGTGATGCACGTGCAGGTCAGCAGTCTCATCGCACGCCTCGCAGCATGGATGCTTTCGCAGGAACTCACGCCGTACCGAAGGCCACTTGCTGGACCTGTCCCCCTGGCTGATTACCACATCGCCAGCTTCGATTTGTTGATCGATCGGCATTGGTGGAATCGGATCGGTCGCTTGGTATGCGAACCAACCGAGAACCGTAATCACAAGCAGCAGCAGAGCAACGGTGCCGAACGGGAAACGTGATTTCATTTTCGCCTCATCGATTCTTGAACCATGAACCAACTGCCCGTCTATTTAACGCCACGGACAGTTGGAAAAAAACCGCTCCAAACAGTTTACGATTCGATCGGTTCGTCGAACACCAGAAAGCCACCAACCTGACGCATCGTCGATCCTGGGTAGTGCTTCTCAAGCATATCGCCCAGCTTGCCGAGCACGCTCGCAGGAACCGGTAGCCTGATTTGCATGATAAAACCAGTCTCGGCTTGGATTGGGTCGACTGGAACCCTGCAAAGATCCTTCGCGTACTGAAATTCTTCGTCAGTTGGTTCCCATCCACCAGCCGGCTTAGGCTCATCAACCACAAACCGAATCGCTGGCCACCAGTCACGGTTTGCAATCTCGATTCGATCGCCGATCACAAGCCAGTCTTTGCAGCTCAGCGACCAGTAGCCGTCAGACGCCAGCCGAGGCTCATCACCAAGCAGCCGAAAGCCCTTCGGTACAAGACGGTCGGGCTTGCTGATCGGCTCTTTAATCGGTCGGCAGTACCACGAAGGAATTAACGCCAAAGGAAACATTGCTGCTGTCAGTTCGTTCCAGCCCGCGCCCCAGTTGATGAAGTCCCCAGGCATCGGCTCTTCATTGTCCTCCAGCATTCGGCAGCCGTCCTTAGGAATGCGCGTCGGTGCTGGCTCGCAGTAGACTTGGCATTGCGTCCAATGACTGCCCTCGCTGTCGATGAATTTATCGCGATGCCACCCAGTGATATGCAGATCATACCCGTCAACATCAGTACTGACCCAGTTCTGGTTTGCTTCCTCTCTGACCCGAGCCCTTACGGTTTCGCCCTGCAAAACCTTGAACACATCGTCAGGGGTTGCGTCACGCCAGTTTTCGTCACCTTGCTTTTTTTCGTCAGACATTTGCAGTTTGCCCTTTCAGGGTCTTGGGGTTATCGAATCGTCCGTGGATCTAACGCCACGGATCACCTAAAGAAAAGCTGTCGCGTGATATCCCAAACGAGATACAAGCCCAGCGCATGCAAGACGACAAGACAACCGACCGCTGCATAGAGGCAACGATCGGCAATCCTGTCGACTAGATTAAAATTCTCATCGTTCATTATTTTGGTGCGAGCTTGTCCATTTCTTGCTGTAGGCATTCGATATCCATGCTGATATCCTCGGCCATGCTTTGATACCCATAGAGAACCCCTTCGGCATCATCCAGCAACGCTTCCAGGCGTGTTGCTCCGACCCGCATAGTCCTCAGCAATAGCATGATTTCGCCGTGGTTTGTAGCGATCAGGTTTCGTGCTACCTCGTGCTCGGCAGCGTCTATAATTTCCTGAGCACTCTCAACCGGTACAGCCATGCGATTCACCGCACAGACCGGATCAACCGAATCGAAAGCACCGACCAACGCATCCCGCGATTCGCCCTTCAAGTCCTCAGCGGCCTCAGCCTCAATCATTTGCTTTGTGGCTCGGTCGTGCTCGGTCAACTTTTCGTCAACCTCGATCCATTCTGGACTCAACGTAGGGAGCGTGAACGTCTTGTTTTTCAGTTGTTCTCGCTCGGCTTCACGCTCTGCAAGTTGACGTTTCAGGTTGGCCTCTCGCTCTGCCTTTTCCTCAGCCTCCCGGATCTTGGCCAGCTTCGCTTCGATATCCCTGTCCCGTTGGTCCTGCTCGTCCTTGATGCGTTTCGCCTCGGCATCCTGTTCGGCCTTCTGGCGTGCCAGTTCTGCCCTGTCCGCTGCGATCTGATCCTGCTCGGCCTTGATCTTGGCTTTCCGGTCAGACTCTTCCTGAGCAAGCCTAGCGGCCTCTGCTTTGGCTTTGGCGTCTGCTTCTGCTTTTGCCTTCCGTCCGGCTTCGATATGCTCTGCGAACTGTTCGTCGCTCCAGGACTCAGCCTCTTCGGTCGTGATCGGCTTTCCGGTCGCTTGTACGCTTTCGGCGATCCGGCCGTTGATCCATGCCTGATGCTTGGCTTCGAGCTCTGCACGCTTGCGCTCCACTTCGTCGTCAACGGCTTTCTTTTTCTTGGTCAGCGGATCCTCGACCGTTCTGATTAAATCGATCAAGTACTTTTCGTCTGCATTGACCGCTCGCTGATGCCTGAGTGCTTCGCGATTCAGATCCTCTTTCAGCTTCGACACTGCTGATCGAGCCTTCACACACCATCGAATCGCGTTCTTGGTTTTGTCGTACCCCTCGGGGGTCGTTGCGTCCAGCTCCGCGACTTGTGCGGACAGCTCCGTAAAAGCCTGCTCGCAAAACGCCGACCGAAGCAACTTGCCGTCTGGCTCAACTGCTTGTAGTTCCGTGCTCATACCCTCTCGTTTCCTCTGCACCATGCTTGGTACTCTTGACCTCTCGACTCAGCGAGCGCCGCGCGACGCTCATCAATTTGGTTTTGGATTTCTTCCTCGGCAGCGGCCATCGAATCACAATCCTTTTCCGTTGACCACAACGGACCGCATACAAGAAAACCTTCCATTTCGTTTTGGACGCACCAGATTTCGCCGTCAATCACACACCTGCGAACGACGTCAGACACTTCTTGCCACTCGAAATTTGCCATGAAAAAATCCTCCATCAATACAACGCCACCAAACCAGTTTTGAAAAACCGTTTTTCAGTTTTCCAATGTTTTCATTGACCGACCGTCAGCATTCTTGGAAACGTTTCCAAGCTTCACCCATCTAACGCCACGAAAACGCTAGGAAAAACCAAATCGATCGAAATCGCATAAAGAAAAACAACGTCACTTTTTTATCAGTGATCGACCGACGCAGAGGGTCTTCCTTAGCTCGATCCGGCGCGTCAAATTGCCGAGATAGAACGCTCGTTGCTGGCTGGTTTCTTTGCCGAGGTTGTCAGCCCTCGATCCAGGCAACGCCGTGTGGTAGCCTCGATCGAACCACTTTTCCAGCTCGTCCAGGCCAGCGTTCGTAATCTCGCAGCCTGCGACCTGCTCAAGCTCTGCAAGCTTCTCGCGGACTATCTTACGATCCATCCCAGAGCCCCGCAGAAATAGAGCACAGCCAAACCGATTGCAACTGCCCCAGCAACCAGCAAACGCTCAAACCAGACGGCTTCGCATTGGCAGTCTCGATACTCGGCTTCGAGTTCCTGTTCGTTTAGGTCGATTTTGCTCATGATTTTATTTACTCCCACTTCATAACGCCTGCAAACTCTACACCCTTTGGCAACTTCCCATTGAGGCCAAGGAGATAAGTATTTGCCTGCTCTTCCGTTTCAAAATACTCCTGCACATCTAAGACCCCTGGCTTTGCGTCCTTCCACTTAAAAACCACTGCATAGGGCTTTGACGTTATCGGAGTTCGCTTGCTCATGAATCCTGCTCTTTTCCCCGATAGTCTGGAACGTCCTTCCGCATGATATTCAGCGTCGCCTTGATTCCGCTTATCGCAGTCCGGTGACGGGTCGCCCACATATACTTGCCTGCCAACGTAGTGCGAAGCAACGTTCCAACCTTGGCAACCGCACGTTCGGCTTCCAGGTACGCTTCGCTGATTCGTTTCGCGTCCTCAGCTCTCTGTGCGTTCAGCCTATTCGTTTCTTCTGTGTTCATGATTCAACCTTGACCCCAAAGGGGGTGCCATTGTCTCCGAACCTGAATCCATCGCTTAAGACTTGGGCATAGGTCAGCATCGCCGAACCAGGACCGATCCACACGCCGTTGTCGTTGCACTCGACTACACGAACCGCCCCAGGTCGATCCATAGTTATCAACGGACGATCAAAGTGAGGCAGGTACTCAGCAGCGTTCTTGAACGGCCTGTACTCATCAGGCTTCACAATCTTGCGGACAATCAGGGTCTTGCTGTAACTTTTATTTTGTTTTAACCACTTTAGAGGCTTTGCATCGCCGTCAAGATACCATTCACCCTGACTAATATAATCGACCGCAACCACTTCCCATCCTTCTTTTTCCAAGTGCTCTAACCCAGGTATGCACGCCATCATTCGCCTCGATTTTTTTGTGACCTCGATACAACTACCAACAATCTAACGCCACCAACCTCAGGAAAAAAACTAAATTTCCGTCTCGGTCACTTCGTGCATTCCATGCAGGGCATCTACCGACCGGCAAAGCATCGCCAAGCAAGCCTCCAGGGAGTCTATCCCGTCATCGTGATCCCCATACGGGAACGCTTTGGCCTGAGCGATCAGCAGCTCGTTCGATGCCGTATTCCGGAACCGAAACCGCCGATCGTTAAACCACTTGCCAAGCCTTTCGATCCTGACGTTCTTATTGACCGTCTGGTTGACGAGGTTTGGCGGGTCAGCGTTGTACTCCATTTCCTGGCAAAGCTCGTTGTAGGGGTCAGCAAGGAGGTCTTGCCATGCGTTCGCTTCGATCCCCACGAATGCAGTTCGACGTTCTCGATTCCACTCAACGAACGTCCTGAGCATCTGCGGGACTGGCCTACGCTCGATATCCGAATCCACATAGAACAAACCGTTTTGATAGCCTATCCAGGTTATCGCCTGATAGTCACCCTTCCGAGTGTTCTTGCCCTTTGATGGATCCAAGAACGATGCCGACAGGTAGCAGCTCCGAGGGTCCGGGAACTCATCGTCCTGAGCCCAAATATTTTGAAAGTAGGCATCCGGCCAGTTCGACATGGAAGACCCCTTCGGGTTGCCCTGGTAGATCGAGTCCCACCAGTGGCCTGATTGTCGCTTCCTTCGCTGCATGACCTCTGCCGGCCAGCGTTCCGGCCACAGTGCTTCGCCTTCGGCCCTACCGAGAGGATCCTTCTTTTCGGTCCCCTCGCGCAGTGCTTGCAGCGTGATCGATCGGACCCGCAAGTCGAGCTCTTCTTTCTTCGATTCGATCCGACCTATCAAGTCGTCCGGATGCCAAGGCGTACAAAGTAAAACCAACTTGCCCCCCGGTTCCAGACGGGTCGAGCTCGTCGATACGAACCAATCCCACTGGGAATCCCTAACCCGCTGCGAGTAAGCCGACTTCGCGTCCTTCATGTAATCGTCGATGATCAAAAGGTTGGCACCGAACCCCGGAATCGACCCCTCGACGCCAGCAGCAAGACAGCTTCCGTGGGTCTTCTCCAGCCGCCAGTTCTTCACCGCCGAGTTCATTGGGTCCACACCGGCCAATCCCATCATCGGGGAAAGCTCATGAACCTTGTCCCGCACCCACCGCGAATGATTGTTCGCTAGCGTTGCCGTGTTCGTGCAAAGGATGATTTTCGAGTATGGATTCCGAAGCAGAAACCAAGCCGGAGCCCAGTGTGCTAGGTACTCAGTTTTTCCGTGCCGTACCGGACACTTCACAATCAGGATATCTAAATTCGGATCGTTCAATAAATTGCGAAACTCGAAGTCGATAACTGCTAAGTGCCGAGCCCGTTTCCATTCGCCCTTCGAGAATCGTTCGGCCATCAGCAACGGGGAACGCATTGCCTGAGCGTTCTCGAATGCTTCCCGGGCTTGCTCAAGCGTAGTCATCTACAGACCCCGGCAGAATCTTTCTGTCCCGAAAATCTAGGTCGTCTGAGGAACTACCGTCGAGCATCGCCAAGACTTGGTTGACTGTGATCGTCGTATTGCCTGTAATTTGTACCGGCAGGTCTCTTGGCTTTGTGTTGGATTCTGCCATCTTGTGAAGCATCCATCGCTCACGTTGTTTCAGCCTCGGGTCTGCTTTCGGATCGAGAAGCACCATCATCGATTCGTAAACGATTCGCTCCCGAACGTCTCGGCTTATCGGCCAGTTTTCAGAGACCGCTCGCAGTTCCAGCCGCCTGTCCATCATCGACTTCACGGCTCCCCCCATCCCCATCGCATTTGCCTTTGCGATGTTTTCCGGGCTTAACTCACGCCACCAGGGAGATTCTGATTGTTGCAACTCGTTGGGCGTATCGCTTTGGTGTAGCGACACTTGATCCACCGATCCGGATTGTTCCGTGTTTGGTTTCTCGTCACCAACGCGAGGCAGACCGGGACAGTCTTCACCAACGACCGCCCCTGACCTAGCTCTTTTGTTCCTATTGCGGATCGCTCGACGTTCCGCGCCGCTTTTACGGCGGCTCATTATTTCACCAACAGCAATAGTTCTGCTCTTGCCTCGGCATTGTCCCGGAACATTCCAAGCATACTCGAGGTGATCATTTCGCTATCATGCTGCAAGACACCTCGGCAGCTCATGCAGGAATGTTTCGCCCTTACGATTACTGCGACCCCCCTCGGCTGGAGGTTTTCAACTAGAGCTTCGGCGATCTGTTTTGTCATTCGCTCCTGAATTTGAAGTCGCCTTGCGAAGCATTCGACCAGCCTTGCCAGCTTGGAAAGTCCTACCACTCCACGCGAACCACCTGGAAGGTAGGCAACATCGGCCACACCGACGAATGGCAACAGATGGTGTTCGCACATCGAAGTAAATTGAATCCCCCTCAAGACAATCACTTGATCACAGTCCTCGGAGAATACCCGTTCGAGGATCTTGCTCGGTTCCATTTGGTAGCCTGCGGTCATTTCGCGCAACGCCTTTGCATACCGCTTGGGAGTGTCCAGCAAGCCTTCTCGGTCGGGATCTTCTCCGATCGATCTAAGCAGGTCTCGAACCGCATTCTCAGCGCATGGAATTTCAGCCGGATCGATCGACTTCATTTTCACCTCCAATTGTTCATCTTGTGGGTTTGCAGCGATAGCTTCCAAGTATCGCTTTCAGAAACCAACTGTTCGCACCATGCCAGCGTCCGAGCGTCTGTTTCCAATCCGCTGAACGCTGGCGAGATCAAATAATGCTCGGCCTGTACTACGGTCTTGGGCAAAGCCTGTCCGTATCCGCGAACGTATTTTACCTCGTTCGCGGTTCGCTGCTTGATTGCATGTTCAGCCACCTTGGGACTAACTGTGATCCAGTGGAACCCCGCAGGCAATGCCACCGAGCCGTTGGTTTCAACCGCTAGCTTGAAACCATCCTCACTTAGCTTCTGCAGAAGGTCTTCGTCCACTTGCAACCCAGGCTCGCCTCCGGTCATAACAATCCAAACGCAATCACCCTTGATCGTTTGCAGCTCGTCGAGGATTTCATCGGCGGTCATCTTTCGGCCGCTTTCGAACTCGGTATCACAAGCAAACCCCCCAGGCGACTTGTCGTTGGCATGTATATCGCAGCGCATATTGCAGCCAGTGAACCGCATGAAGATCGAAGGCTCTCCGGTCCGAATGCCCTCTCCTTGGATACTCAGGTAAATCTCGTTAATCCAATACTGCTTTTGCATAGCAATTTTCTGTTTCCCAAAGTGTGACTGAAATCAACTTCACTCCCGTTCCAGCCAAGCACTCTGGACCGATAAACTTGAGCAGGAATTCTGCCATGTTCTCAGCCGTCGGATTGCTTGGCATCAAGTGTATCTTGGTTCCTGGAAGTGCAGAAACCGCATTGATCGCATCAAAATCGTAACTGTACAGAATGAATCCGTGATCCCAATGTTGATCGATCCATCCTCCGAGCTTCTCTTTTAGGACGGAAAAATCAATCACTCGACCGATCGAATCCAAGTCTCCTTGCGCCTCGAACAAAGCGACATAGTTGTGGCCATGGAGATTCTTGCATTTGGTTTCGTGGCCGTGTACCCGGTGTCCGGCACAGAACTGAATTCGTCTAGTACAAGTCAGCATCGTTTCTTCCTCTCGATGATATCCAAGCCAACACCGCAACACAAACCATTCCGCCGACGATCTTGAATCCGCACTGCGAGACCAGAATCTCCAAAGAGATTACACCGAACGCAATCAACTGAAAAGCCATCGAGTCCACAATCGCAGATACCGAATTGCTTGCGATCATCTTGCGATTCTTTGGCTGTCCTGCCATGGAAAGGTACACCAGCCAGTCCGACAACCCGCTGAAAAAGAACGCCGACGCACTCGCAACACAGACCGCAAGCGGAGCCACCATCCACGATACGGCCGATCCTGCGACCACAACAGCCGAGAGCCTGCCAAACGATCCATTCCATCTTTCATGCAAAACGTCACGCACAGTCAGCTCGAACGGGATCATCGCCAAAGCGGTCAAAGGCAAGACCACCGGCCCGAAATATCCCACCAGTCCGTTTGCACAGACCGCCATCGTCAAGTACGAAACAACTAAAATCCGGCTGTCCATTCGTCACCATTCTTTTCCACGATCGCGCCGTTCTCCCCGTCCTCAGAAACGATCGCCACGGTCGCGTCCAGGTTCTCGATCATCCATTGGCCCCAATGCTCGCAGGACCAGCCTAGCGTCACTTCTTGAGCCTTCTGTTCGTTTACCTTTCCAACAGCCCAGTTCTTCCACTCGATGAACTCTACGTCGCGATTTGCGTGTCCGACTGGCCTTCGCAGCTCAACGTGGAAAACGTGTCGGTGGATCGTTCCAAGGTAGGCGTACCGTTCAGTAGCGTTCGGCCAATGATGGAAAGCCTCAAACGTAAACCTGCAAAAAATACTAGCTGCCATCGAATAGCTCCGGGTTTTGTTCTAATCCGTAATTGATCGCCGCCACTTGTGGATCGGTCAATGTCGAGGCCATAAAAATCTTCACGCCGTAGCGTTGGTAGATATCCCAAACGTATCTGATCCAAGATTCGCCAGAAACTAAAACCGTCATGTACTTCCAGCCCTCCATACCTCGGTTGGAAGTCCAGAACCTCTGGTCGTTGAATTGTCCCTGGGTTACTCCGCTCTGCAAAACCAAATCTCGAGCGCGTCGATTCGACCAAATCTCGCCACGCCTGGAAAAAGTTCTCGTTACGAATCTTCCGTTTCCTAGGTAGCAATGCATGTTACCGAATTGCTCCCCGGTAGACCACGAAACCGAATCGCAGCTGTAAGGACGCAACTGGAAATATTCTGCGCGTACAAATCCCAGCCAGTGAACGTTCCGTCCTGCCGCCCATTCCATCTTCTTTTTGATATAGGATCCATCGCATTGCCCCCGACCTGGAATTCGTAGTCCTGCCAACGCCACAAAATCGCTCATTTCAAAAAGCTCGTTCATCTTCCTTTCATCATCACCCCTAACATGAACTGGTGACGGAAGGTACCCGCGATCTAGCATGTCTCGCAGATTCGCTTCAGTCTGAACTGGATCTCCAACTACGTCCAGAGCCAAGTATTTGAATATCCGATCACGATAGGTGTCCAGGAATTCGCAATAGGCATCAAGCGTGATTACCTCTCCGGCATTTTTTGCCGTGAACGCCCCGCAATCCAAAAGTACTTCTATTCGATCGTCTGCAATTAACGCTTCGAACTTCGCTATGGATTTTCTTGCGTAGGCATACGACACCAGTACAGGTAACTTCATTGGATCACCCGGTATTCATACCCGGCCGCTTCGAGCCAACCATTAACGGCTTCCGCAACCTCAGACCATCTCTCCACAGGAATAGCCACCTTGACCAGTCGTTTGATATCGTCGTTGCTCCAATCCTTTATGCTGTCAATGTCCGCATCCCTTTTGCCACCCCATTCCCCATCATTCGCATAATGAACCGCAAGCTCTTTCTGAAAATTCTGCAAGGATTCCGTCTCCCAGGTCATTCCATCGACCAGCATGCCAATTAACTCGCGGTCCTGTCTTGCCAGAGCGCCAGAACCATCAAGCAACAAAAGCGCTTGTAATTCTTCCTTTTCGCTCAGTTCAACGTACTCTGCGTCTAAAAAAATATCTTGTCCCGTTTCAGCCTGTCGCTTGCAAGCCTCACCCACCCTTGCGTGGCCGTCGATTAAACGGCCTGTCGTCCGATTGATAATAATGGACTGGACAATTCCTAGTTCAGTAATCGAATCTCGAACTATCTCCTGTTGCTTTTCGCTGTGCGTTCGGTAATTCAAAGGATGCAACTTAACCTCTGTGCACTTGACCCTACCGTGATCGACGATCTTGCTTATCCACATCAAAAGACCTCGACCATTGCTTCAAGACCCATTGATTTCAGCACATTGGAAACTCCTTGCTGAACTTCCAGAGCATCAGGGATTTCCACTTCGACCCGAAGAAACTTGGTCAACGGGACAGCGAACTTTTTTTGCGGACCAGAATCACTCAGTACTAACCCGCTAACATAGTCATCGAAAAAGTCCGGCAATGCGCTTTGCTCAACCAACTCGTCAAGCCTATCATTGTCGATCCCTGCCATCTCTCTCGACGCATCCAAAATCAACAGCGCTTTTTTTTCATCTTCCTCGGATAGTTCGACGTACTCTACATCGACCAGAGTACCATCCCCACGGCTCAATGCTTGCATAACGCGCTCGTGACCGTCTAAGATACGGCCAGTCACTCTATTGACTTGAATCGATTTAACTATTCCAACCCTATCAATTGAGGCCGAGACAAGCTCTCGTTGCTTCACAGGATGCCTGCGATGGTTGAACGGGTTGGCCAGTAGTTGCGACGCAGCAACCTTGCCATGCCCGACGATCTTCGACCGCCACTGAGTCGGTTCGTTTTTGGGTGGAGCTTGCGCGTCTGTTTTCTTTTTTGCCATGTTCACTCCGAGGTTTGAAGGAACCAACAGAGTAACCCAAGATCGAAACCAACGCAACAAAGCAGAAAAACGCAACGCTATTTTTTTATAGGCTGAATTGTGCTTTCTGGCTTGCAGCGATTGACTCAAGGATTTCCGATGGGACCGCCCATAGGCCCTGAGCCCCTTTGACCTGTATCGGCTCGATCGCTTGAAAGTCTTCAAGTATCCAGCACCAAGGCCCTTCGGTATAAGCATGATCGAAAGCCTGCCTCCATGTTACTTTCGCACCTGGAATCAACTCGTTGCCATTCGTGGTTGAATGGAACGCCATCCTTTGCAGTTCCTCTCGGACGACACAAGCGGATAGACGCGCTGTTGCAATTATAGATCCAGTGGGGTAGCCCTTGACCTCTTCTCGATCGAGATATTGCAGTCCCTTCCCAGCATGGATCGCAAGCGGACCACGGTAGGAAGTGTACCAACTTCGGTTCTCGATCCACTTTTCACCGCTGGCAATCAGCGATGCAAACGGTTGGCTTATCGTTAGTGCTTTCATAGTCTTGATTGACCTCCTGTTTGTTTATGAACACCAGTAGCCGCAAGCTATCGCAAGGGCCACATCCCACACGTACCCCTGAGACTCAAAATGCTTTGCGTCCTGAATCACTTCTCGGAAGTACCCCGAACGCTTTGCCCTTGCCAGCAGCTTGGCCGTCTGTCTTTCGATCCAGTCTGTCGGTTGGTCTATGGCTCTACCCTTTCGCCGGACTTCCGGCAACCTGAAAAACAAAACCAGAAAAGGCCAGATCCCTCCAAGGGAAGTACTGCGAGGCTGAGACCCGGAAAGATCCCCGCACTCCGATCAGACGCAACGCACGCCTGCCGAGCTCCATCGCCTGTCGTTCGGTGTCGGCCAGCACGTAGCTTGACCCAAGCATCACGTTCCGATTTTTGCCAGTGTAGGCCGTGACCTTCCACTGACGCCAGCCTGCTTGATTTTGGCTCATGATGAAACCGATTCCTTGTAGTGCTTGAGTTGCTGACCGATCCCCATTCCTCGAACCGGAAGAATGACCCTGATACCCAACAAAACCAAAATGTCTGCGAGCGGCTTCGAGTAGTTTGCCCCTGCGTGCAATTCAACCTCGACCTCTTTCAGGTCTCGAATGTCCCAGTCGTGGTACAGAAGATCCACGAATTGACTAGCCGCGCCAACGTGCCAAGCAGCAACGTCGATAGGTGCTTTGTCGCCCATCTTGATATCGTAGAGCCTCAACGGAGTGATCGGCGTAATACACCCTGATTTCGCACTGAGGATGAACCACGGCAAGCCTCGACCCTCGACGTGCGCGACTCGCTTCTGAAACAGGTCCGAAGTGTAAAGCTCACGCGCCGGCACAAAGTCGCGGAATGAATCTTTCGATACTCGTTTTTTCTTCGAGCATCCAACCAGCGCGAAAGTCTTCCTGCTATCAGTCATTTTGTTTTACCCTTCAAAGTGTCATCTTGAACAAACTCGACCACCCCGAACCGCTGCGCAATCTGCCCCAACTGGAACTCGTTCTTGTGTCGAGCCCAGAACCCAGCACAGCAAGCATCATCGCTATGGTGGCAAATCCGATGCCCCTTAAACCCACCGTATCCGTCAGCCACATCAGCCTCAAGCTTCGCTAGGTCCAGGGGCGAGTCTGGACGGTAGATACACGTGGAGCACTGCGTTTTTTGGACTCGCATTGCTCAGATCCTTATTCGCCGATAGCTTCTCGGAGGGTTTCCAGGCCACGCCGAACCATCGCCGCCGCGGTAGGATTCGAGACCCCGAAGTGATCGGCAATCTCGGCGAACGCCTTGTCCTCGTAGAACCGCATCCGGATCGCCGTCAGCGTGTCCGGGTCGAGCTGGTTGATCGCCTGACCGAGTTGCTTGGTCTCTTCACCACGGATCAGATCCTCAAGCAGGTTGTGGCTGATTTCTTGGTTCGGGTTTCCCCCGTTGACCAACCGTTCGTGGTCCCGTCGTGAGTCCCGCCAGCACTTCCGGCGAGCCGATTTTGCCGTCCAAACTGCCTTGGTTCGAGGTGCGGCCCCGTAACCTGTGAGGATCGCAATCGCCGCATCCTGCATCACATCATCAATGTCGATTTTGGCCTCTACGCCTCGGATTTTCGACCGAATCACGCCACGCAAACCATCCAGAACTTCAAGCATTTCCTGCCCTTTCAAATCTTTTCAGAAACAATCGGGTCAGCGACCCGTCACACGATCCATTATACACCCAGGCCCAGTTTCGAGCACCCCAGGGCGCGGTTTAACCTATTTTTTTCATCAATTTTTTTACGCGCAACTGACGATTTCCAGCCGAACGCCAGGATTTCCCTTGCGAATCTCGACCTCGACCCGCCCAATCCAGGAAATTTGCCAGTGGTCCCCCTCGATCGCACCAGCAGCGACGACCCCATCGACCAGGGCTTTGCACATTTGGACCATGTTCGCTCGGTCTCTCCGGAGGTTGTCCGGAACAAAGAACCGATAGTGGATCACATGTGGACCCTTGACCGGGGACTGGCCCCGAGATATTTGGTCAAGCGTGATCATTTTGGCGATGAGCTTCAAGTCGGCAATCGGCCTGATTTTGCCTTGCCACTTGCTCTCGTTTTGCGCCGTCACGCCTCGCGGCCACGGAAGATCAATTACCACGGTTCCGGATCCTTTCTTCGACGTACCACCTGACGACCGGCTCGGCATACAGCAGCCTGACCGAATGTTTTTGAAGAAACCTCAAGTCGTACCAGTCAGGGTCACATTCAAGTTTCAACGCGAGCATCTGCCCCACTGTAAGCCTCGGTCGATCAAATCCCTTGAGCCGTTCGCCGTGCTCGCTCTTGTGACAAATTGTGCAGAGCATCACTACCAGCCGTCTGTCCTCTCTGCGGGGTTTATTCGCGATATGAGCACGTTCGATCAGCCATGGCCCGTAATACTCCATCGGCTTGCGACTCGCGCCACAGGCCCAGCAGCAAGCGAATAGCGAACGCATTGCATCGTACTCGAACTTGGCCCTGTAGCCGTCAAGCTCCCAAGGCCGAAATGAGCTCTGTAAGCAAATCTCGGTTCGATCCTTCCCACCCTTTGCAGATCGCATCAAACACCCCCGGCGTTTCTTGATACTCCACCAGCTCCAGCGACGTGATCACCAGCTCGATATTTCGCGTTGACTCGATCCGTCTTAGGCACTGCTCGACCGATCGCTTCTGAAATGTCGATCCTCGCTCTGCGCTTGGCCTCTTGCTCCACGGTTCGCCCCTGATAAAAATCCGTTGCCAACACCCTGCCATCGTACGTCTCCTTTGCTCTCTTCGGACAGCTCAACTCAGCCAGTCGTTCTTCAAGCTTTAACGCCGTGTCGTTCGGGACAATAAGCCTGTGAATAAAAACAACGTCGGTTTTTTCCCCGTATACTTTCAGGAATCCATCCGGGAATCGCTCGATCACGATCCGTCGCGCCAAGCCTCGCTCTTGTTCCTCGCGAATGATTTCCGATCGTATCCACTCGTAAGCTGCGTTGCCGGCCTCGGTATTCATTATGCTCTTGTAATACTTCCGGAAGAACCAGGACAGGAACCGTAGGCCCTGATCGCTGAACAGCAACCATGCTGCAAGTTGTTTCCTCGAAGTAAATTCCATCCAACTCATTTCACCCTCGGCCTTGTCCAGGGAAACACATCACTTACCCTACGATGATAGTCGACCGATCCGTGCGCCGGTGGCTTGAATCGTAGCTCGGCAGGGTTGGCCCAAACGCCCTCTTTCGCACATCGCGCCTGCCAGACCGCAACCGCACTACTGCACGGTTTGTCGGACCTCGACATCGAGTACAGGACCGAGACCCAAATTTGGTTTGCGTTCTTGGACGTCTTTTTCTTTTGCTTGTTGACCAAGCCTCGCATCAGTTTAAGTTCGCCGCCGACCATCTGCACTGATCGGACACTCTGCGCGTGAGCATGGCCACAGCCTGGACACCGTTGCCCGTATTGACGCCAGACCTTGCACTTCGGACAGCAAATCCCCTCAACGTCCTGCGGCTTGTCTGCTTTCGCGATTCGTGTAGCTCGGCCCTGAGCAATCGTTTTGTTCGTGCATCCAAGCGTCCATTCCCTGTCCATGTTCGGGCTTCCGTGTCGCCAGAAGCTCCCGCCGTGGTCTTGAAGTATCTTGTACTCGTAGTCTGGAAAGTACCTTTGGATCCGTCCGACCGATTGCAAGTACGTTGCGATTCCACCGAACACCGTAGCTGCGATACCGTGGTACAGCCATGGCATGTCGATCGCCTCGCGCAAAATAAATCGGTTCATCAGTACCTTGATTTCACCGCTTTTGCTCATCGCCATCACCTGCGCTCGAGTCTCGGCCGTCGTGTCGTAGGTCTCTAGGACGATCGAGCCGGTTGAACTGCGGTGTGGTAGTAAGCAAGTCTCCCCGTCGATATGAGCGACCGGGACACCCATCTTTGCCCACTCTTCGGCGAACCAACGCGAAGCCGGCACCGATGGAGCAAACAGGATCGTCGGCCTACTGTCTCGATTCAGGATCCTCCAGTTCGCATACGCATCGCCAAATATCTTGTAGGACCTCGGTTCGAGCTGCTTGCTGCTAAATTCATTGTCAACGTCCTGCTTCAAGCCCGAGCAATCGATTTCGCTAGGAGAGTAGACCCTGACAGGCAAGTGAGCCTTGACCCGTCTCATTTCCGAGTAGCTTCCAAAGTCGATCAGCTCTTCGTACATCTTTCCGCAGTTGACCGGCGTTGCCGACATGCCGAGCACGAAAGCCCCTCTCGCCTTGTGGCCTTGCCAAGTTGCACCGCCGTCAGTCTGGCCACCTTCGACGATCGATATCGCCTTGTTTTTGGTTTGCAAGTGCGCCTCATCGAACAGAACCAACGATGGGTTTCCAAGATCCCAGGTCGACTTCCGGATCGCCCGAGCGAACACTGAATCCGTCATGCAAATCTGGATCGGTTTCGATTCGTCGTATTCGTGTCCCGCCGCCATGATTCCATGATCCAGACCGGCCCGAGTGAATGACTCTGACAATTGCTCTTTGAGCATCGTCCGGTGGAGATAGATCCTCACGCTACCGCCGACCGAGCGTTCTTCCTCAGTGAGCTGTTGCATAACCCGCGACTTACCGGCCCCGCATGGGGCAGCCGCGATAACCGACTTGATGCCTCGCGCTCTGGCATCCCTGATTCGTTCCTTCGCCAAGTCCTGGTGCGGCCAATTGCTTGTGGTCATCTTCCCCTCATTGAGCTTCAACAACATCAACCCCAGGAGCTTCGTAAATCACTTCCGTTGCCAGCCCTGGGTCCATCACAACAACGCCACCGCGAAGCATCACGCTACAGAGTTTCGTCAAAAAATCCAAAGTTGCATCATCGTCCTTTGTCGAGACAAATTTAAGCGACGATACTTTTTTTGTTTCTGTGTCGTGGATGAACTTAATGCGGATCACGATAGCCCCTCCCATTCTGTGACTTCGCGATCGACTCCCGTTTTTTTCAATGGAGGGACTAGGTTAAGAATAGGGTCGCCTATTCCTTCGACAGTATACTCCCCCTTCATATTCCACTCAGCAGCATAAAAACGCCAGCTTATGCCCTTCCATTCTCCGATGTATTTCTGTCGCTTTTCGCAAAACGAATGGATAACAGCATCACAACCTCTGGACAGTTTAACCGGCCCGACCTGCCAAACTGGATTGCTCATTGCAGCCCTCGAAGCTTCTTGGTTACCGATTCGATTTCTTTCTGAAATACCGACGAACATTTCGCAGCGTCACAAGCCCGGATGAATCGCCCCCAGGCAGTGTGAACCGCTGGCATTTTTTCCGGGTCCGGATCGGTCGAGTTTGGAAACGTTTCCAAAGTTTCTTCCGAATCTGTTGTGTTTTCCTCGGTTTCTGGAATTGAATCGTCGATCACAATCGCGCTCGGCGTCACGCCAACGTGACCGACCGGACACAAGCAAGCCGAGCAAGCGTACCCGCCATCGGTCAGCACTTGGTTCACGCCAGCGCAGTCTGAGCACTTCCAGCCGGGAACCGGAATTCCGGCATCGGGCTTTGCTGGTGGCCTTTCACGCTTAGGCTTTGGCTCAGGGGTCAGCTCCGGTACTTCACCCGCAGCCGCTTGATCGATCAGCTTTTCGATCTTCTTTTCCCCGTCTCGGAGGTTTCCGATATAGGCATGGGACACCCCGCAGATTTCAGCCAGAGCCCGGGTCGTTTCGTCCGGGAACTGTGCGATCGCAATCATCGCCGCCTTGCGTTTGTCTGCGTTTGTGCGCCTCAGGCCGTGGGCATAGTTCGCACCGCAAGCAGCCCGGACCGCATCGCTGAACGTCCCCCTGGTGACAGTCGCGGGGATTTTAGACTTGCCAATATTCGACGCTGCCATTACTCGGCAGAATCCATCGACCACGTACAGTTCGCCTTCGACCTCGAAGACCTGGACCGGTGGAAAATCAACCTTGTCTTTCCATCCATCCTCGTATTCCTTGATGATCCCTTCGGGGACCGTCTCCCGGCATTGAAGCCTCGAATCGAGGATCAGCAGGCTTGTTGTGACTAGTTTGGTTTTCACGCTCATTTTTCTTTCGCCGTTTCAGTTCGAGTTGAATCGCTTGCGCTTGATCGACGGCCATCTCTGCGATTTCTTCTGCCGTCCATTCTTGCCCCGGATCGATCGAGATCAAAGCCGGCGCGATACCAGCGATCAGTTCGATCAGTACATCGAAATCCGTTTTACCTTGTCGCTCAGACATCCTAAACCTTAAATTCTTCGGTTCGCTTTGTCAGTGATTCGTTGAGTTTCGCAAAGGCTTCTTCGGACACGAGCCCCTTAGATCGGTACGCTGCAAGCTTGCTTGTGACCTTGCCCAACTCAGTCGGGCTTGACGCCACGGTTATCATTCGCGACAGCATTGTAGCGGACAGCATCGCCCAGTCGTCCTTGCTGATCGTTCCTGCGATTCCGTGGTTGTTTAGCGATTGCTCCATCTTCGGTAGCTGCGATTCGCTTGCCGAGGCCATCATGGTCAGGATCTCGCCGATTCGAGTCTCGGTAAGCATTTCCAGTGTCTTCGGCTCAGGCTTAGATTGCTGCGTCGGTTTCGCATCGAAAGCGTCTTTGGGGACCGGATTGTCAGTTTCCAAGAACCTGCTCTTGGGCCTCGCTCCCTCTTCTGCGCCCTCGCCGTCGTCATCGTCTTCATCGAGGCAAATCGACAGCATAGAAGTCAGCGTGTACCGTCGCTGGTACGTCAGTCCGCTTCCGTAGGCTTGTGGCGTCACGCCGATCGTGTCCGGAATTTCTTTCCCGTTTCCCCGCTTGACGATCACTTCCATTACCCGGATCGGGGTCGTCGCTTTAATGAACTGCCCGGAAGTATGAAGCAGCATCGTAATCAGGGTCAGTTCACCCAACGGGATTTGAACCACCGACAGACCATGCTTCGCAAGCACAGGGTTGACCACTTGAAGAATATTCCCCAGGTCGGCGTACATCTTTTCGTGGTGCTTGTTGTACGTAGTCTTTTTGACCTTCGGGCATTCCAGATGAAACGCGGCAAGAGCCGCAGCCAACAGATCGAACTTTTCCGAGAACTCCAGATTTTCCATTTGCAACATGGCTTTTCCCTTTCGTATTGCAGCCACCTACACAACGCCACCGCCACAGGCAGCGACTCAATCACAATCTTCCAACGCCACCGGATCGTCAACGGAAACCTCTTCCGGTTCTTTTTTCGCAGATTCTATCCGTTCGAGGGTCAAACACCCCAAGCATTCGCGCGTGTTAATTTTCTTTCCGCATTTCCCGCATCGATGGGGCGCGACAAGCTCAGCCGATCGATTAGGAGCCGCGACCCCTCGATAGCAATATTGGCAACATAAGCTTTTTCCGTTGCTGCGGTATTCCTTGTTGCATTTTGTGCAGATCGCCATCACGTAGTTCTTGCTCATCAGTTCACCCGCACCCAAGGCAACCAGATTCGATACTCGCGCCGGAACCCTCGGATCGTTTGTGGAGTCAACATTCGTTCGCCCTCATCAACCCCTCGCTCGATGCGGAACACTCCGAAGGAAAAAGACCTCCAGCCTGCTCCCTCCCAGCACCGTTCAATCCAAGCAAACTCGACCACCCAGCAGCCGACCGCAAGTTGAGGCTTGGTACGCTCGAACGATGGTAGCTTCCTGAAAATATTCATTGCTACTTTTTTCCTTCATTAAGACCGAACCGGGAATTTATCGTGAATCACACCGTCGAGAGACCGACCAGCACGAACCTTTCCAACGCGCTGCATGTTCTCGCCGAACTCGCCCCACTGCTTGAACAAGAATGGCACGCTGGAAGATTCGCATTGATTCCGAACTGATCGAAACCAATTTGGGTTGGAAGGCCTAGCTTCTTGTCCGCTTTCACCGCCAGCGATCACCCAATCGACTCCGCCGAAAGCGCGATGCAAGTAAGCAGGTGGATCGATCGGCAGACCTTGGCATCCGCATTCGTGGCCGCTACAGCAACGCTCTGGACCGTCTGGATATAGCGATTCAGGGTAACTAAGATCGATGGGCTCAAGCAACGGTTCGCAGCTCAGGAATAGCACCGGCGAAAGGTCTCGGCACCGTAGCAGCTCCGGTATCCGCTTGTCGGCGTATTCTTGATTTTCAACAGAAGTTCCGAGCCAAACGTTCGCTCGGCGATGCGACTCGGCAAAACTCATCCCCTCTTGGTATATGCCGCTCGGGTGAATAGGCCACATGCACTTTCCAAGAACATTTTCCGGTCTTTTCGTCAGCAGCAGCCAATCGAGGTTCGGCGTTGCATCGATCAGAGCGAACAACCTCTGACGAACAACATCCATTGTCAGCTCGTAGCAATTGCTCACGGGACCATTCGTAAACCACCAGCCTCCATTGCAATCAATCACGCCTCGCTCGCCCTTGCTGTTCAAGATCGGCCCTTGCCAGTCCTCGAACACATCGGCTAGGCTTGCGCAGAAGACTCTTGGCCTGCGAAGCGGATCGACTCCATGCTCACGTAACCATGCGTTGTTTTCGTCCTTGGTGCGATTGTCCCATTGGTGACCTTCACACTTGGGAAGCTCCTTGCCGTAGACTGCAACAGCCTCACCGTAGGTCATTGATTGACCTCGACGCTTTGCCAGCATGTTCCACCTTACCGGCTTAGCCCAGTTCTCAATCCCTGTCAGGACTCGCGTTCCGTTTGGCCCCCATTGAACCTGCCCAAGCCGATGATCGAAATCTCGTTCGGCATAGCAATTCTTGCACGCTGGACTGACTTTCGTGCAACCGATCCAGGGGTTGAAGGTGTGATGAGCCCACTCTATTTTTGTGTTTTCTGCCATGGTTAAGCCTTGCCTATCGACCTTTCGATTTCTTTCGTTTCCTCAGTAATAGAGGTGAATTCACAATGATGACGTTGAATCGCGTAACCGTGCGAAGGCGAAGCGAGAACCCACTGCCGAACATCTAGCGTGCATTGCTCTAGGACCGTGCAAGAAACTAGCTCGCCCGATACTGTCGCGGTCATTACCTGCATTCCTATTTTCACACAGTTGTTTCGCATGATTGAATCTTTCCCTAGAACCACTGTTGATCTTTCCCGAGCCCACTTCCGTTGCAGTTCGGACACGTTCCCGGCCCGTCTTCATCCCAGCCGTATCTACCTGACTCCCCGGCTACCGAGTCGACAAAACCATCCCCTCCGCAGTTCATGCAAGTAGGTTCGGGACCGTCGTCATCGCCGAAGTCCCTCAGGTCAGAGCCGATATCAGGTTGTTGATCGATAGGTTGGCTCATGATCCCTCTTTGTTTTCCTGCACGCAGACCAACACTGACCTGCACCAATTTAGTGAGCATTCGTTTTTTAGCGTGAACGCAATCAGTTCTTCAAGGAAGGTCGACTGCATTTCAGCCTTCATAAACGCCGCCCCGGTGTGGTTCGGCAAAAGGACCGTACAGATTTTCACCTGCAAATCGACTTGGCTACGTTCCGGCGCTTGTGGCTCCGTAGAGCCCTGCAACGCCGTGCGGTAAATCGCACCGATACGATCCTCTCCGCTGTTTCAAGTGCAAACTGCCCGAAAGCCTTTTTTTACTTCGCACTCAAGGCTACCTCGCGGATCTCCTTGCGGTATTTTCAACAAAAGGATCGGGCAGGGATTTGAACCCTACTTGGTCTCGTGCCCTTACCAAATATCCCTGCGTTGCACGAGCAAAACATTGCAGTGGACCCGATCCTCACACCCCCGACAGCCGATCCTCTCCCCCCGACTGCCGAGCATGAATCACTCGTAAATCACTGTTGCGTACCATCCGTTTCGGCCACGCGCTACGCCGATTTCTCGGACTGGCCTGCGGCCCCAGTAGCAGCACGCTCGAATCGCAGCGTCCGGGGAGCTTGTCGAGAACCCGACTCCCTCAGCACAGCCGCCATTGAAACCGCCGCCAACGTGATACAGACGACCGCTTGCAGCCTGCCGCTCAGCCTTGTACTGCGCCAGTCCGTTGCAAGCAACGATCGAACGCACAGGCTGAACCTCGCAGACCACGTGCTCGACAATTCGCACCGGAATCTCAATCGCAGCTTGAGCGACCGCTACTACCGGCCTGTCCGAGGGACTGCGGAAGCACTGCCCCGTAGTACACTCCTGAGCCAACACAGGGACCGTCGCCGCGAGCATCCAGCACGCTAAAAAAAATCGCTTCATACTGTTCTCCTAGATGAAGGAACTAAACACAAACCAGTCATAACCAACTAACGCCACCGATCGCTCGGCTAAAAACTATTTTGCCAAAAATCGATCGAATGCAATCCCGACCGTCGTAATCGCCGTCTGCTTGAGCAACGTGTGGAAGATCGCATCGAACTCGCCGGGAAGGTCGATCTTCAAAATGTAGTCGTCATACGCCTTGCCAACGATTTGCAACAGAGTTGCCTTGTCCATGCCCTTCAATTGCTCGGCAGTGAACTCCCTGGCAACTCGAAAAACAATGTCAATAAATTTCGATCCCGCTGCCATCGGTCGCGTCTTCGTCGTGCTCGCAATGTCTTCAACCGACGCTGAAATCTCTTTGCGAAGCTTGCGCTCGAAGCTTCCGCTGATCTTCTTGTCCATAACCAAATCTCCCTAAAACCTAAATGGTTCCGGCCAACCGTGACGATGCCAGTTGCCGCTCTTGGTCCGTTCAACGATCTCTTCGATCGCATCCTGGAGCTGCAGCGCAGCAGCCGCCAACGTCTGGTGGCTCGGATGAAAAACCTCACAACGGAACGGTACCGTTGTCTCAACTCCGATGAAGTATACATCCGGAAGCGAGCCACCGCGAATCGACTGCACCAGCAGTTGATAGTTCACTCCCTGGATATCCCACTTGTGGTCCCTCGGCCTGTACTGCACGGTTCGATCGTCCAGGTCAGACAGGGTTTTCAGGTCCACAATCGCTTCGTGGAGCTTGTCGATCCGTCCTCGCATCGGTTGAACTGTCCCATCGCTGAGCGGTGCATCAGCCGTGATCGTGATTTCGTTGACCGATTCTCTTTCAAGCAACTCCCTTGCCAGCGGGTTGTTTTCCAGAGCTTCGCGGATCCATTTCAGCTTGTCAGTCTGTTCCTCTTTAAGCAGGATTTTGCCTTCGTTCTCTCGCTTAAACGCATCCCAGGCAGAGCCCCTTCGAGCTCCATTCGACGATAGGGCCTCCCGTGGAATCTGGATCCAAGACTGTTCCCAAATCGCCAGCAAGTGATCCTCGTGGACCACGGTACCGAAGTCCATCGCTTGGCTGGTTTTCGTCGGCCGCTTCTGAATGTGCGTCCAGTAGAATTCTTCCGGCGAGGACAGAAACGTCTTGACCATCGAAGCTGAAATCTCGCCCCGGCGATGGTACGCCTCGGCAGATTCACCTATCAGACTTTGACCGTTTGAAAATCCCATCGTTACAAACCCCTATTTGATTTTAGCCACTTGATTTCAGCGTCGATCACACCTTGACCGTTTGAAAAACCCATCGTTACAAATCCCTATTTTTGAGTTTCATACATTAGGTTCCAAACGTCTAGCAACGAATCGTGATAATCATTTTTTCCATCGAAGTCGATCAAAGACGATTTGAACTTCGGGTAGTTCATTTCGTTTGCCAGTTCAGAAACTAACCTGACCCAAACCGCTTTTGGTACGATTGCAATGTATTTGTAATCACGCTGACCAACCGTATCTTCGTTGATTTCAAAACCACTCAGCAAGCTAGGAAACGCATTGAACAAATTTTGCATGTGCGAACGCACACGAGCACGAATAACGATCAGACTTGGGTCAGGAGGTGACGAGCGATTTGGACCCCCAAGCCTTGCGTTGACGGCACTGATAAAACCATATTTTGTAAACAACCACATAGGCAACCTAAACACTTTCAAAAAACGATACAACTCAATAGAACCACAACATCCACCCTACAAATTTTTGTTCCTCCTTAACCACTTGATTTCAGCGTCGATCGCATCTTGACGCTTCGAGAAACCACTGAGGACTGGACCACCGACCGGCGACATATCAGCCGACCAGCCGTCACCTTCTGGCTCAACGTGCGATGCTCGCCGGATGGAAACGTTTCCAAGATCTTTGAGCAGTTCGACCGCATCATCTGCGTAAATTGCTTCGACCGAAGCACCAACCAAAAGTGTGATTTCCATTGCAATCCTCCACCCTTCTAACGCCACCAAACCGATCAAGTAAAGCGCCATGGGTCAAAAAAGTTACCACTGATATTCTTGATATCCTCGAACAGACGGTCTGGGTGCCGATGGTCAAAATCGATCAAGCTTGTTTCTTGCGCCTCTTGTATCCTTCGCTCGAAATTGCTCTCGGAGATTGGGGCGTAGCCAAATGTCCATCCTCGAAACTTGTGCTCGAAAATTGGGTGCAAGGCTCTTAGGTTTTCGAAGGCTTTGTCTTCTTCGATTCCTACCACAAAACAAATCTTGGAAACGTCTGGCTTTTTTCTCCGAAAATGGATTTTGTAGAACTTCATCCTTGGACGGTCTTGCAACGCGCTCATCTCTACACCTTTATCAAATCGAGTAGATCTAGGGCCTCTTCCATCGTGATCTGACGGTATTCCGCAGACCACTCAATCCTGCTCCCGAGCGACAAGGCACAGATAACCTTCCCGCAGACGATTCGTCCAATCTGCCTGCTTGCATGAGGCGCATCCGGAACGAATGTTGTGTCAAGAATCCCGTCCATCGGGAATTCAAGAATCTCAATCAGCCACTTCCCGACCCCTTCGCTTGCATCGTCCCTGGTGCATCGAACCAGCCGAGTCAGCTCGGAACGCATTGGGAACTCTCTCGATGCTTTGATCTCGTAGTAGAGCGTCGGCCTCATCGCTTCGCCTGCTGGCCCTGAGCCTGCTGAAAGTATTCCGGCTTGCGATCGTTTGCCGAGACCGTACCGAGTGCTTTTTCGATTGCCTCAGTCACAGCCTCGCAGCCCTTGCCAGTGCAGCCGTTGACCTCGACGGTCGCCTTGCCAGTCTTGTCGATGATGATTTCAACAGATTCCATGATTACCTCGAAAGAGTAAGTTTGACCCGACCGTCCGCTTGCACTTGCTCGCGGACTGAGAACCCCTGCTTTTTGGCTTGTTTTCGAGCGACCTCGACCGCATAGGCTTGCTGGAGCTTGCCAAGCCCCCTAAGATCGTCCTCGAACGCCACAGCGTTCTGCATCCCGTATCCGCTCATGTACGGGTCGAACTCGATTCGCAAGCCGGTCTCGGTCTTGTGGACCCCGATCTGGTACGCTTTTGGGTTTGGATGAACGATCGCAGAGTCGCATGGACTGACCTTGCCTCCGTACCACTTGAACGTTTTTTGGTCCTGCCGAAGCTCGACCCCGCACTTTACACAGGCTTTCGCTAGTGCGTCCATGTCCCGAAATTCGACCTCGACCGTAGCTATGTGACTCATGATTTCCCTCAAAACTAGGTTCAAATCTTGGAAACGTTTCCAAACTTCTAACGCCACCAACGGAAAAAAGTAAAGCGCCGTTTATTCGAATTCGATTACTCGCTCAGCAGCCGTGACCACGTGGGCATCGATCGAGGTCTTGAGCCGTGCGAACGCTTCTCGCATTGCCGTTTGCTGGCCCGAGTCGGCTTTCATGGCCTTGGTATCTAGCCCGACCGCAAGCTGCTCGGCTTGTCGTACCAGCGCATCGAGCTCGGCATTGTCTCCGATCGAAAGAGCCCGAAACCGATCCGCGAACTCAACGATGTTATCGACCGCTCGCTGTTGCAAAACGCGCTTCTTTCCGTCCTCAGATTCGCCCCCCTCCAAGCGTTCGGCCACACCTGCAATCATAGCCGCAAACTCTTGACGCAACGCAGCCTCGGCAGCATGAGCCGCCTCGTCGAACTTGATGGCGAACTTTGCCATTTCTTTGTCCCACAGTTCCTTAGAAAGCTGTTCGAGCTTGCCGTCTGGCTGGACCGATGGGTACGAAATGTTGATCCAGATCGTTTGCCGAACATCGAAGTTGTAATCCGAATCGACATACAGATCGGCCAGTCGAGTCTTGGCATCAGCCTTGACCGCTTCCCAGTTTGCCCACAACTCATCCTTCGCTGCTTGCAGGTGAGCTTGGAAGCTCGCAATCTGCTCGTTCATCCAGACGATCTTGTCGGCTTTGATCAGTCTGGTTCCCTCTTCGTACTTGACCGTGTAGCCCTGCCACAGAGCGCGGGCCGATCGAATGATTGCGTACACCGCTTTGACCTGCGGTATCTTCTTGTTAAGAATTTGCCGTGTCCCCGAAACCGACTTGACCTCGGACTCGAAGAACTCAGCCATCCGAGCCCGTTGGCCGTCGGTGAATTTCTTTCCCGACGAAAAGCTTGTGACTTCGAGCTTGCAGCCGCTCATCTGTTCGGCCAGTTGTGTACCTAGACTCATTTTGAAACTCCGTGAAAAAAAAGAACGATCACAATATATCAACGCCACCAACCGAGCGGAAAAAACTACTCGATCGTTCTTTTCGCGATTTCTTTTTGCCGAGTGTATGGACCAGGAACACTTGCCGACAGGAACCGGCCCTCGGCCCCAGCTCGTAGCTTGGCGATTGCTTCTGGTGCTTGCTTGGCGACCGGCACAATGTAGGCCGCTGCTTGGTCCAGCGTGATCCCGAGCGAGTCGGCAATCTCGCAGCAGGACTCGATCTCGGCCCCGGTCCATTCGCAGTCGAGCAGCCGGTGAATCTGAGCTTGATCCGTGTGGCCGAACTTCGCAGCGTACAGGGACCAGATCGCCGCGCGTTCGATCCGATCCGGCAGGTCGAAGAACCAAGTTCCCAATTTGAACCGTCGCTTGAGTTCCGGTGGTAGGTCCGTCAGCGAATTGCAGGTCGCAATCCACAGGGTCTCTCCCCCGCTGATCGCATCGATCACCTTCAGCGCTTCGCGGATTTGTGCCTCAGACTGTCCGACCAGCGAACCCTTCGTACCCCCGAGGTCAAGTTGGATCGTTGGGATTCCACCCTCGGACCCCGCCGCCTTCGCTACGGCCGACTTCGCAGCCCCAGGGGGACCGACCAGGATAGTACCGGTCGCCCTTTTGTCTTGCATCCAAGACAACAGTTGACCAAGTTGGTCTTGGGATACCCCGCTGGTGTCCGAGCCGGATGCCCCGAGGCACTTTTCAATCTCGTCGATGAAGACGATCGCCTTAGGCTTCGCTTTGCCGGCCAGCACCCGACGCATGAAGGTTTTGTACGCATCGCAGCCGCCGATTTTATCGAAGCCCCCCGACTGGGTGACAACGCGAAGCCCCGGTGTCTGATCGATCTTCTTTCGTTTCGATTCCCACAGTTGATCCACTTCCAAGCCTTCGGTCTTGCTCATTGCAAGGCTTGCCAGATTCTCGGCACAGAACGCTGTGACCCCGATAGCTGCATTCGCACCGCTCTCGATCGTCTCTTGGCTTGCGTCGGCTTGTCCCCACTCGCAGACCGTAGAGATGATTCCACGCAGTTGCTCTTGGTTCGGCAGCGGATCGTCGAACTGGACCACATCGTGGATCAGCTCCGGTGGCAAGGTTGCAACACCTAGCAGAACCAAAGTCTTTTTGCTGGCTTTGAAATCATCCCTGAGATTCCATACCGCTTGGATCGCCCGAGGGTCGTCGAGGAACTTGTGCGCGTTGCAGACGATCACCGCTTGACGGTTGGCAAGCTCGCCGAGGTCAGCCAAGAAATTGATCAGCGAATTGCTGTAGTCCTGCTGGGGAAGTCCGGCCAGTGCTTCGGTCGCTTTGATATCGTCCTTCGTGGTTCTGGCCCCACGGACCACATCCCACACAATCACCCCGACCGGATCCTGGAAATCAGCGAACTGCTCTCGGATCGTTTTGATCGTTGCCGCTGGGTCGCCCGTCGTCACAGAAACCAATGGAACGCCAGCTCGAAATGCTCTTGAAACCTGCATAGTCTCACCTGTTTGAATGAAGAATCTTGGAAACGTTTCCAAACTATCAACGCCACCAACGCAAAAAAGGAAACGTCATTTTTTTAGATTTTCGGGCAATCTCGGATCGGTTGGATCCTTCTTGCGGATAAACGCCTCGCGCTCGACTCGGACACCTTCCGGGCCTTCGACCAGCAGCTTGACCTTTCGATCGCCGAGACCCTCGACCGTGATCTTGGTTGACCCGCCGACCCAAAACACATCGTATCGTTTTGCGTTAATACTCAATGCCATGATGCACCGTCTGTTGTGAAATTACCTCTGACCCGACACTACAGTAGCGTCGAGTTCCATTCCGCGAACTCTCGTTGGGCTTTTGTCAAGAACTCACCGCCGACGGTTCCGATGCAACGATCATCGGCGTCAGGTTGCCTTGCGTGCCAGACGCTTGCAAAGACTCCGTACAGTTGCTCGCCGCGAGCAGTCACCATCCCTTCGACGATCAGAACGTCATCTTGCAGCCCACCGGGGAAAAGCAAGTTCGTGAACACAAATCCTTCGTCGTCGACCCGGACCTTTTGAGCTTCATCGCCTAAGAGCAGCGATTCCCATTCGGTATCCGATACCCATCGAAACCCCTCGGGGAGCTTGTCCTGATTGATCGGCCCGTCGTACCCGCTCGGACCAGCCACGGCCAGCAACTCGGCAGACTGCGGTGCAAGATCGTAGACGTAGAGTCCATCGATCGTCTTGTGTTGTGTGTTGATTGCCATCGTCAAAATCTCCTTCGTAGAGTGAAAAGCCGGGGACTATCCCGGCAGGGGGCTTGCTATCGGTTATTTGGTCGCTTCGTTGACCGCTTTGTTTGCGGCTTCGATCCATCGATTAATCTTTGCCAGTTGCGATTTTGCGTATCGCTTTTCCTCCGGCCCACGGTCGCCCTGCAACGATTCGCAAAGACTGTGACCGTCTTCGTAGAACTCCGCTCGTCGCTCGACTGCCAGATCCAACAGCAACTCTATCGAGTAGTCCTCTGACCGCTTGTCGTCGTCAGAACACCAGTTCTGCAGAACGCAGTCCAGTTCCTCGATCGCCTGTAGCCTCTTGAGTAGTTTCGCCATCGCTCATCGTCTCCTGCTTAGAGTAATCTTCAAAGACCGGGAAATCCGGCCCCATTACATAGGGCCCAATCCCCGAAGGAACTGGGCGCGGAATCTCGAAAACTTTTCAACCGATTTTCTTGACCAGTTGTTCGCCTACTCGACTCCCTGGGATTTGCAGCTCGAACATCCCATAGGTCCGCCAGACGCCATCGACCTGGGTCGCCGGTCGCAACGTCACCGACTTGACGATCACCGGGACCAGTCTGTCCATCCGTTCGACCAGCATTGGGTATCCGTACCCTTTGACCTCGTAGACTTGTCCGATTTCGATTGTTTGGGAAAGTACCATCGTAAAAAATCTCCTGCTTAGAGAAAACTGGTTTAGCCAAAGGGTTAGCGTGCAACGTTCCAGGCTTGCTTTGTTCCATAGCCTATCTGGTTGCCTTCAACGATATAGAGCACCGATTGATCGGCTGTATTTTCGTCATCATCTTCTTGGTCATCATCTTCTTCGTCGTCATCGCTAGAATCGTTGATTTCTGAACCGGAAGCTAGACCACATACAGTGTTTTCAAAGGGCCAGTTTTGTTGGGTCATCAATCGAACTTCGGCATCCCCGCCAATTTCATCGCGGTATTCTTCGAGCCGTTCAATCAGTTCGTCTATGGTCATCGTTCATCGTCTCCGTCTTAGAGGGTCTCAAGGGTACGGTACATCCGTCCCCATAGTATCTAGGGCCCAGTTTGGCCGAAAACGGGGCGCGAAATCTCAAAAAGTTTTTCGCCCTGCGTTTTCCCAAGCTTTTCCCTGGCAATCATCTAACGCCACCGACCAGCAGAAAAAAAGCAAGATTCCTTTTTTTGGTCGTTTTTTGGTTTTTTCGGCCCTGCGCGCGCCCGCCCTTTGTCCCAGGACACCAGCCCTGGACAGGGGAAACCAGCAGAATCACAGCAGCGCCAGGGGCATGTTGACCCCCAGGGACTCGGACCCTTCGCGTCTTTTGGCGTCCTGGACCGGGTTGTCAGGTCAGACAGAGCCCGGATTTAGCTACCACGCGAAAAATCCAATCAGGGGGTGCGAGCCCCTTCCAGTCGCCGGTCGAACCGGCTCGCCTCGGCTTGCGGCCGAGACTATCCCTCTGCGGTATCGACCGCAGCCGCTAGCTCCCTGCCTGATCATTCGACGCACACACGCAGACAGCACTGCCAAGATTTTCATCCGAGTTTTGCCCCGATCTAGTTTGCCGCTTGTTTCGGTCAGATCACTTTGCTACAATTCTCGGTGTTGGATGGTCTCGCAAAAAACCACGAGAGAGCCTAGGGAAACCTGGGCTCTTTTCGTTCCAGCACCTGCCGTCGAGGGGTTCCAACCCTCGCCAAACACTATAACGCCATTGTCCGGGCTTTGGAAACCCCACAAACGGCCAAATTAGGCCATTAGACGCGAGTACTCTTTGTCGATCGGTTCGAGGCCCTGGACCCCTACCATCGCGTAGGAGTCCCTTTCTTGCAGCCACAGCTTGAGTTCTGCTTCGGTGATTCGACAGACCGAGCCCTTGAACTGCATGTCGATTTTGTTTCCAGGTCGACAGAAACCGCCTGAATAATAGTACCACCACGAATTTAGAAAATCGAAGTGCCAAGTTGAGCCATCGAAGTACTGGCCGATAATCGCCGTCGAGTGACCTCCCCCGCGCTTTACCTGCTTCGCGGATCCTTTGTCGTTGAGCTGCTTCGATGGATGCACTTGTCCGCAGACGTTGATAGGCGTCAGGTTCGTCAGTGCAGCCTTGACCTCTTCGGTGGTTTGCACCAAGGGCGCGTGAACGATCGGACGTAGCTTGGCAAGCCCCTCGGTAGCCTTCGGGACTCCCTCCCGCGAGTTTGTCCAGGCCATCGCTTGCTTCTCGTCTGCAAGCATCGTCGCGAGCCATTCCTTGTCCGTCTTTGGGTTGTCGTCGTGACCGAGTTCTCGGTACGTTACGGCCCCGAACTGCGTTCCCCATTGAGCAGCCCAAGAACCGACCGAGCCCTCCCAGGTTCCAGGGTGCTTTCCGATATCGACCCGCGACCCTGCATAGATCGGAGCGACTGCCACCCGACCCGGGAACTTGAGGCCGGCAAGCAACGAACTGATTGCCAGCGTGATCGAAAAAATCCCGGCGTGACTCTGCCCGACGCAGGTTCCCCACTCTTGAAACTGCGGATACCAACGGAAGTTCCTGCCGTAGAGGCTTTGCATACCCATCACGGCATACCGCCCCAAGAACACATCCTTCGAGGGTTCCCTGTCCATTACCCGCGGTGCAGCCGCAGCGTAGACCGGAGCGATCGACTTCGCAGCAAACTCCCTTTGATGGTTCCGATCGTGCTTTGCACCCTCAAGAGACCCGTCGAGATACTTGTCCCAAATCGGCATCATTGACCTACCTTTTCCAGCTCGTCAGCGACGGCCAATAGAAATGCTTGGTGACTCTTTACCGTTGCGTCGATTTTTTTATCGTCGCGAAGCTTGCGAATCTCTTTGAGGATCTCGGCATTGAACAAGCCCCAGTTCAGCCAGCCCACACGCCCGAGGTTTGCTTCGACCTCTTCCTGGAGCTTCTCATCAATTTTTGAAACATCACTAATTTCTGCCGATGCGGTTGCCCTCAGTGCATCCACGTATTTCGGCATGTCAGCCTTGGGGTCGTCGCTGGCCACGGTCTCGAACCAGTTGGAAACGTTTCCAAGATCGTAGAACACAACCGGAGTGATTCGAACGTCCTTGAGCAGTGGCAGAACGTAGGGCGCGACCGTGATCAGAGCAAGCAGCCCGAGCCCGATTGCGTACCAATCGATCCCGGCCCAATCGATTTTGAATCCCTGGACGGTCGGCTTGCGAACGCGCTTCCGTTTCCGCTTCGGAGGTTCAGGGTCCGGCTTTGTGTCCGGTTTCAATACTGGCTTAGGTTTAGGCTTTGGCCGCTTGGGCTTTGGATCCGGCTTGGGGTCTGGTTGCAGTTCCTCAGTCATCGTCGCCGATCTCCCTGTTCTTTATCTTGCCGTAGATCCATGCAATCAGTTGTTTGATTGCCCAGGAAACCAAAAGAGAAATCAGAATCGATGCAGGATCGAATCTTGCAATCACTCTCTTCTCAAGCTCGGCTTTCGCTTCGTCTTCCGGCAGCCCCAGTTCAGCGACTGACGCCACTTCCGACATCACTACTTGTCTCGCCGACTTCGGGAAACCTAAACGCCTGCGCTTTGCTCTTCGTTTCATAGTCTAGCTCCGCAAACCAAATAGCAGCCACCAAAAATAAAGCGACCGCACCACCGACAACCGGATAGAACAACCCGGCGCACGCGACCGCACCCGATACCCATCCTAGCACAGTCCGGAGGCTGTGTCGAAACTTCGTGCAGTTTTCATGACATGAACAAACCATCGTCACCGCATGGTAGCAAAGCACAACGACCGCCAACCGTCCGAGGATCTGTAGAATGGAAAACGTTACTTCATTCATTTTCAGCCGAAAACCTTGCCGCGCGTTTGTTCACAAACTTGATTCCTTGCCAGCCAACGAGGCCGACGAAAAAGGCTGAAACCATCTCGGCATCGGCGCGATCAATACGCTTGACGATTTCTTCTGACAAAAGGAATGCTTCAGCAAGCGATATCGCAAGCGGAGCGCAGAACACCGCGACGAGCCACCCACAAAAGAGTCGCTTCGATACGCTTTCTGTTGGTTCGTGCTTTGAGGTCAAAACACTCACCAGCGAGCCAGCAGCTCCAGCCTGCAATCGCATTGCAAATTCGGCACTCAAAAACAACAGATCCATTCAGTGATTCTCCTTTGCAGAAAATCTTACAGCTCGAATGCTCACCCCCAAATATCTAGCATCCGACTCGCGTTCTCTCGCTTCTGATTCGATGTTGCAAAATGAACGATCCAGGCATCAGCAGCATGTTTCCAAAAGTCTCGGAAGTAGAACTGCCAGTTCCATCGAGAGTCCAGGTTTTCATAGCCGATTCGAAACGCAGACTGCTCGACGAATAGCTGCTCGGCAGTGTGACTTGTTGCAATCTCCGACCCAGGACGGTCCCACACGCCAGCAGCATCGCGGCGCGAATAAACCACGCCTGAGTTCAGACAAGTATCCCGACGCTCGAACTTGAGCCCGAGCGATGCCTCTACCGACGATCGTTCAGCGTTAATCCACTCGACTTGGCTCAGCATCGGATAATCATCGTGCAACGCCAGCGATTCAGGCCGACCAAAGATTGAAGGCGCAGCAGGGTTTACCACACAGTCCGCATCGATAAAAACCGTCTCTTCGTACTGCTCGACGAAGTGCCTTGCTCGAAACTTTTCCAGACCCCACCATAGCTCAGTTTGATTCGTCAGCTCAATAAAATCAGCGTTGCATTTTTCTGCATAGGCTTTTAGACTTGGCCGTGTCACTTCAAGCAGTTCACGGAACTTGCTCCCGGTCGCCACGGTCACGATGCAGCGAGTTCGGCCTGTTGCCGGCCTCTGGTGACGCCACAGCGTTCGAGCTAGATCGTAGGAAATCTCAGGATGATTGACCTTCGGTTTGCGACTCACAGCGTTGTGCCAGTCGATTCCTCGAAGGAATTGCCGGTCAGCGTCACCGTAGACCTCTGGAAACGTTTCCAAGATTTCATCGAACAGGGCATCGCATCCGCAGCCGACTTGAGGAACCCGAGCCTTCCATGCTGCGAACCACTGAGGCTTGTAAAGCTCCTGCAAGTGTAGCTCGGACCACAACGGCAAAGGACGCTGCATCGATCTTACGTGAGTACCACCGATTGTAACTATTGCCACCAAAACCTCCAAAGCTTCCCTGCTGGCGTTTGAAGAATCCATCCATCGCGCTCGCAAATATAATCGTCCGAGCAAATCAAACCGGACAGGTCAACACATTCATCTCCTTTGATCTCGAACGATGTTTTCGTTTCGCATGAGCAACGAAAATTGTCGTCATTCCAGTCCTCCGGCTTTCCGAGAGGTGAAGTCAACCGCAGGAATGGACTTGGCCAATCTTTGCAGCAATCGATCGCGCTGTCTGAATCGTTAAGCTCAAAATAAATTCTATCAGGGTCCGACGGATCGTTTTTTAAGCTCTTGAACACTTTAGAGCGAGTCACACAGACTGTACCCTGAGCCACAGTGGTTATCGTGCCGGTCGGCGTATCGTAAAAGTCCGGAAGGTCACTACAGGGAGCGTTCGGTTGACCTGTAAAAAAGTATGATTGCGTTTCGATCTTGTAGCAAATATCTATCGTAGCTACCACCAAGTATCCGCAATCACCGACAGATAGATCTTCTTCTGCTGATACCTCTGATTCGCACGCTTCGTTCGGAACCTTGCATCGAGTGATTTTTATTTTCGGCAACGAAGTGTCATAGGTAATGCGAGCCCAGGTTTGCGACCTGATGCATTTGAAGGGGTTGCCTAGCGAGGAAAAATCTCTACATCTGTATTGAAGTCGTTCAATTTCTTTCCATCCTGTTGTTTCAAACTCACCAGACCCACCATCAAAGCAAACATACCCGTACTGATAGTACGGATTAAAAAACGTCCCATAGCTTATAAAACATGAAACGTCTTCGTCTCGTCTGAACTCCGTTGCTGCTTGGTACGCATAATAGTTGTCGGCCAGCAGCGAGAAAAAAGCAGACGTAGCTTCATCGGCCTTTTGCTTGGTGAGCTCCCAGTTCATGAACTGACGCGTCGTGTCGGTACAGTTGTAGTTGAAGCCTTCGACCGGCAGTATCGAGTGAAACCGGCAGTAGTAGTCCGGAAGCTCGACAAGCTCCCCGGGACCACAGCAGCAGCACAAAGCACAGTCATTATTGCAGCCCATTAGCATAGCCCTTGGCAGTAGTATCTTTTCCCGACTCGCCAGATTTTTATCCAGCCATTTTCCAAAACAGCCTCCGTTGCAATGTTGTAGGCTTGGATCCCAACGAAGTTGTCACCAGTACGCACAGACAACACGCCAGCAGAATTCTCAAGGTAGATAGTGATACCGCTTTTGTACATTTGAGTGCCGACGCGCCCTAGTATGCCCGAAGTGCTTTTGCCTATGTAAAAATCTGTTTGACCATGATACGCCTCGACGAAGTACACCCCATGCCCGGACTGAATATGAGGGTCCGTCAAGTCTTTCGCCAAGATCTTAAAGCAGCTTCCACCTTCGGCCAGAGCGAACGAATCAGCCTTAAGGCCAACAGCAAGACCGCTTGGATGGTCCGAGGATGGTTGCTCGATCAAAGCTTGCACCGGCAGGGTTCGTGTTCCAACGCCGTCGAGGTTGTTCAGTACAGGCTGGATGCCGTTGAACAGAACGCTTGCTGGTTCTTGGTCGATCTCGTCGCTTGCCGTTGGCCTGCGAATCGAGAATACAATTTCACCCTCTTGGACCGTCGCGCCCGTGATGACTACCACCCCGTAGGGGGGTATCTCATACCCGGTCTGGTTCTTGAATGCGTAGGGTACTTGTAGATCGAGGAACACTAGACAAGCCCCTTTTTGGTCAAGAACTTTTGAATTTGTGAAGCTTGCTTTTTTTGATTCCTAGCGACTGCTCTTGATGTTGCTCTCGATCGTTGAGCCCCACTGAGTTCATCGTACATCGGGAAAATCGACGGGTTTTCCTTCTGCCATTGCACGCTTGTTGTGCATTGCCCTGCTGAGTTCCTGGAGAACGAAACCGTTGGAATATTCCCGTCCGGGGAAATGTCAAACGCGAATCCTTTCATCGGGACCGTAGCCGACTCGGATACCGTCTTCGATGCGACGTAGTTGGCAAGGTAAGGCTGAATTCTGGTTTGGATTTCTGGTATCGTCACCCCATAGAATCGATCGAACAATAACCGATCGTCGATCCTAATTTTTTCTACCATGCCAGGAACCGAAAGAGGACTGTTGAGCCGAAACGGAATCACTGCCCTCAGGAATTCAAAGTCAGCACGCCTCCGAAGTCGATGGCTTGCCCTTAAGAGCAATTTTGCAGGCTGATAGGTTGCCTGTTGCACTGCCCCAGTTTGATTGCGATTGATGAACACCAACGCATTCGAAAGCTTGACCAATCGTTCCTGAGCATCAAATTCAAACGATCCGTTGTAGACGCTCTTTGGAAAGTTGGTACGCAAGGTCGGCTCATCGAATGCAGCAAACTCTTGACCCGTCATTTGGTAGTTTGCTGGAATAGCAACGTTGTTATTTGTCTGATGGATCGTCCTATCTGCAAAGTACCCCATCACCATATAGTTTCGAGAGTCCTCATCAAAACTGCATCGCTGATAGTCTGCGTCAATTCCGGCATTTTTCCATGCAGTCGGTTTTTGAGGTTGCCTGAAAGATTGCGAGAGCGGATGGTCGACATACAACGCATCATCCAGGACAAAATCTTCCGGATTAAAATCCAGACCTAGCCCTTGAGTATTGGCATTTTGAAAAGGGTTCAGCAAGGAAACCCGCTTAGACGAATCGATTCGGTACAGCTTGAAAATAGTGCGCCTGCAAAGTTCCCGGATTTTTTTGTCCTGAATGCGATTGAACAGCGGAGGGTCAGAGTAGGTCCAATCGACTTTGTTCGTAGTTGGGTTTAGCGGCCCGTAGTTTAACTCATTGATCGGGACCAGCGAAGTGCTTGGATTCTCTGCCGCCGTGTCCCATTTGTACCCAACGGCTTTGAGCACAAAATCATTTGTGAACGTCGTGTCGGCGAACTCAAAAACAACCGACTCAGGCACGACAGGGGGAGTCACCGAAACCGTGTAGTCCATAACCCGAATATCGTTCGGGATGTTGGCCCCATACCCTGGCACAAAAATGCGAACTCGATTGTCCCATCCGAGATAAAGCCGAGCGTTGTAGAAGCTCAAGACCTCATCGAGACATTCAGCCACAGTCCGGCCGTCAAAGTGCTGAGGCTCGGAATATGGATTCCATTTGTCGACGTTACCGTAGCTATCGAAAGACAACTGACCAAACGCATTCGGCGGTGACAACTGCGCGTTTTGCTCACCGACTATCCCAAGCAGCAGGTTAATCACTTCGACGGCAGAAACTCGGTTTGCACTGGATTTGAACAGTCGAATGCTTTCGATGTTCACGTTCCCGAACGCATACGCATACTGCCATCGCCAGCGTCGATCCTCGAATTGCACTTCACGGTACCGGCCCGAAGTACCGCCCTGGACTTCTGCTCGAACCACTCGGCATCCAGGAATCGTGATCGATTGATTCCCGTACGCGACTCGAATATCCCCGTACTGAGGTATCACCGAATTTAGAGTGAATTGAGCCGTGATCGTATCAGGCAACGTTGATCCGGACCGATGGACCTGGAACTCCCCCTCGGCGAACACCCCGGCGAACTGGAAAGTACCCTGAGGCGCGTTAGCCATTGATGGTCACTCCGACCCCTAGATCGATCGTCACATCGGATATTCTGCAAGCTTGGAGAACCACGCCAGCGGTAAACGTGATGTTGTCCAATGGGTCATGCAACGCACCCCCAGCGAAAAGATCGCAAGCGGCCACGGTCTTCGAAGTCCCCACGCGCCCGAAGTCGATCGTACCGGCCTGCTCAACGTGAAGCTTTGTTGTGATGCCTCCGGAAGAATCCCAATTGATCCTAGCTTGGCTCGATACTTTGACCGTCCCGACCGCAGCCGCCCTTGCCACCGTCACTTGAGCACGCTCCCGAGCGATGAGCGTTGTTGCCGATCCTTCGAGCAACAGAGTCCCACCGTAGACCTCGATCGTTGTGCAGGTGATTTCCGGCATGATGCTTACTTGTGGCGCAGCGGCCACGGTATCCCGTTGGATCACATCGAGAGCCGCCACCGTTCCGGTCGTCGAAGAATTCACCAGCACCCCACCGGCATAGACTCGCACCGTTGAACCGGCCCCAGGATTGCGAAGCTCGAACGGGAACGCAGCACCGAAGTTTGACCCCGCGCCCGATACGGTATAGGTCACGTTAGAGCCCTGCACATCGAGCCTGATGCGTCCAGAAAACGCACCCACACCATACCCAAGATCGACCACGATCGCTGAGCCAGTGCCGAGCGTCAGCATTGTGGTTCGGTATTCTGGATACCCGACTGCATTCGTGTCCGGGAGTCCGATCGTTCCGGTGAAGCTCGATTCGATTTTCAGGCTTGCGTAGTTGTTCGTATCGGTCAGTCCGTACAGGATCGAGACCGAGGAATCTCGAACCACGATATCGTCAGCCGCCGCGGGGAGAGTACCACCGAGCCAATTGCCGGCCACGTTCCAAAAGTTCGGACCGCTTGCCACAGCAGGTTGAGTTACCGTTGCCGTTCCGGTTGTTGCTGCCGCGGTAACCGTCGATGGTACGCCTGGGTTGATTCCAGTCAGTTGCAAGCCCGACAGCGTTGGATCCTCCCGTCGAGCCGCAAGCATTTCCCGATGTTCCGGTTCTGCCGAACTGTTCCAAGCATTGACCAGAGCGTCGATCAAATCCCCGAGCGAGGTTGATGCAGCAACAGCACTGACGGTCTTGCCATTGATCGTCACCGAATACGTGTTCGTCGAAACGATCGAAGAAAAAACAACCTTCGTTATTTGTGTGACCGAAGCAGCCCGACCGACCCAGTATTTTGTTGCCATGATTTAGCCTCGATTGTTTCGATGGGGAATCCCGTAAAGTTTGACCGGCCACTCGTAGTTGTACTCCCAGCTTACAGGAAAACCGGTATTGATCGTACCCTGGTTAATCGGGTTCTGGAGAACGCATCTTGGGGCGCCGAGTAATGCGAACGGCCAAATAGGGGGTGGAATGACAGGGTACGCCAGCAGTCCAGTAGCCGACCCGCTTTGCACGTACCTGTAGGTTTTTTGCTGAAAAGCAACCTGTCGCTCTGCAAGGTTGACTGCCCCTCCGACATAAACGTAAGTTGTCCCGCCCGGATCCTCTGTAAGCTCTTCTGAGAATGAAATCAGGTCAGTACCACCAGTCCCGACATACTGGACGCCTTCTATCGAAACCCGATACGCCAGTCCGGTTGCATAGACCTCAGCCTCGGAAGTCGGAAACGAATAGTCAATCAAGTACGGACCCTGCAGCAATTGCCCTGGATCGAGCAAGTAGGGAGTAGCAGACCGATCATCCCCGAGCAAAGCACACCTTGGATTTGTCGACTTAAAAGCAGCTTCAAGCTCTCTGATTTGTGTCGAAGTGATCGCTTGCGTAGCGACCGGATAATTCACGACGCGCCCGGTGATTTCCCAACGAATACGCATCGCTTCGACCCGTCTGGTCAGATCATAAATCGGAGTGTAGCTTGGGACCACTACCGCTTCATTGTTTGGCCGTGTGACTGGCCCGACTTGTAAAATCATTAGATCCTCGTGAATCGATTTCGCATCCCGTCCTCAAGCTCTTTGACCTTCGCGCTGGTCATGCCGATCTGTTCGGCCATTGTCTTGAGGATGATACCGTACTGAGCATCGATTTGCTTATTGATTTCAGCGGCCACCTTTTTAGCGTCGACTTCCAAGGTAGCCACAACCTGGGCTTGCGCCTTGACCTTGACCTCGATTTGTTGCCGTTCAGCTTCCAGTCCCTGAATGCGTTTCAAGTCCTCGGCCTGGAACGCTCCAAACCCAGCAGCCTGAGCCCGTCGTCTTGCTTCGGATGCAATCTGCTCATCCATCGCGCCCGAGAATCCGCGAAGCTTCCGGAGGTCTTCGACCCCGACACCCTGAGCCCCAGCCGCAAATTGCCTTTGGGATGCAAGCAACTGTTGCTGTTCTTCTGCGCTCAGTAAACCGAATCGTTCTTGGGCAGACAAAGCCGCATCCTGGGCAGATTTTAATTGTTGCTCTTTGGTTTGCAGTTCCTGCTTTGCAGCCGCAAGAGTCTCCTGGGCAGACCTCATCCGCTCGGCCGAGATTTCACGCTCGACCGAAAGCCGTTGCATTGAGAACTGAATCATCTGCTTGGCGCGTTGTTCTGCCGAAAGCGAACTATCCTTTTCGATCGAGGAAATCTCTTCAACGATCCTGGCCCGACGTTCCTCAGCAGCCATGGCGCCGAGCCGATGTTGCATCGTTTCCCGCTCGGTTGCCGCCCGTTGCATTTCAATCGCCGATCGCTCCGAGACGATCTTGTTCAAGTCTTCTTCGTCACGTCGTTGCTGCTCTGCTCGGGTTGCCTGGATTTGAGCCAACCGATCGATGTTTTTCTTTTCATCCTCGGCTTGCTTTTCGCTTGTCGTTTTGCCTTTAAGCCCGAACAAGTTAAACGGGTCGAGCAACCCCCGAGCCACAGTTGAGCCAGCCTCGATAGCCGATCCGGTCCCCATCGCCCGAGCGAACGGATTCATGCTGTTTGTACCGATCGACTGAGTGATCGAACCCTCAGCAGCCCCACCGCCAGCACCAAACTTCAACGCATTGCGGAACGTATCCACAGCCGAAACCGTAGCGAACAACGCACCAGACGCAGCAGCCAACGCACCGGCAAAGATAGTCAGGCCAGCACCCCCGGCAGCAATACCGACCGTCTCAGCAGCCATGCCGAGCCTTGCTCCGATACCAGCAGCGCCAGTTGCCATCCGGCCCATCGTCGAGCCACCAGCACCAGCAGCCGCAGCCGCTCCCGACGCAGCCGAAGCACTCTGAGCCGCAGTCAATGCAACGTGAGCATCAGCCGTCAGCAGCACTACCTTTCGGTATGCGTCATACCCTTCGCTTGCTTGCCTCACCAGCCGGATTGCCCCGGTGAATACCTGAGTCGTCCCCTGGATGGTCAACAAAGCATCGGTCAGCTTTTGCAGGTCTTTTTCCCCGACCAAGCCGAGATACTTGAACCCGTTGGCAAACCGCATCAGGGCCTCGGATCCTTCCGAGAATGCCGAGACCACTCGACCGACCGAAGCACCGATTTGTTCGTTTCTCCTTCCAGCCTCAGCCGCCATTCGTTCTTGCTCGACTGCGACCCTTCGGATTTCCCCGATTTGCTCTGCGACCTGTCGTTTCCTTTCGTCCCCGGTCGTCTTCAAAAAACGCTCATCCGCTTTTTGTCGGTTCTGAGTGGCGTCGACAGCTTCCTTTTCGAGCCGTTGGACGTCCTCAATTTCTTCGTTTGTCAGCTCTTCGGCTTGGTTTGCAGCCTTGTTTCGAAGTGCTTCGACAGCCGCAAAGTAGGCATTCATTGCCTGCAATTCTTTGGCTAGAGCTTCATCGACCGTTCGCTTGTCGCGCTCATAGGCTGATTCGGTCCGACTGTTCTGCTCGTTGAGAAGTTCAGCCAACGACATAGCCGAAACGTCGCGATTCTGAGACTCAGCATCCGTCAGCCTTTGCAGTCGATCAGCCTGCGATTTTGTAAACGCTTCATAGGCTTCGCCGCTCTTAGCGAGGAACGCTTGGATTGCCGAATCGTCTTGTTTGACTTGGCTTGCAGAAGTGTTGACCGCATCGAAAGCACTCGTCCAAGACTTTACGATTTCCTCAGCCGATCGCTCAGCAGTCTTGACCACCTTTTCGGTCGCAGAACTGACGTTGTTTGATGCCTCAGTCAGCGATGCAAAAAAGCTATCGACGGCAGATTTCGCTTGCGCGTCGACCTGGGCCTTGAGTGTAAATATCACCCCACGTTCAGCATTCTCAGCCATGGAAAGCAGCTCCCATTCCGAGGATTAAATTCTCCATGGTGTTTTTATTCACTCGTTCCTCGATCTCTCGAAGTTGGCCGAACGTCTCAGCAAGCCACCAATCGCGTCGCTCGGCTTCGTTGAGCATTGCACCGCCGCTTGCCCTCGATGCCAAGTACAGACTGATCACAGCCTCTTGGCTCGGATTCAGGTCTGGCTTGTCATTGTAGTGGCCCTTTGCGCACCCGATCGAAGCATCGCAAGGGGTTTTGTGCGTCCGCTTCGCATAGCCTTTGCCATCCCTGGCTTTGATCGGCTGGCCGGACTCTTCATCGAACATGATTTGTCGGCAAATATCGCAGGACCGAGCCGCCAGTGAAGGGTTGACCAGCCGCAGCGAAAATGCCGTTGCTATTTTTTTTGCTCGCCCTCAGCCGATCCGGTTTCGCCAGCGTTGAGGAACTCAGCAGGAATCTCGGCCGAGGGGTCCGATTGAACGATGATGAAATAGATCTTGAGCAACAGGGGATGCGTCAGCATTTTCACGTGAGCCGCATCGCAAGGATCGCTCACCGACCATTCAGTGATCCAAGCCGCGACGAACGCCTGCATGGTTGCGACCAGCTTGTCAGGATCGCCGGTGCATGCCGAGAACTGCTTGTGTTGATGCTCACACTCGACCGGCCCGGGTCGACGATACCGGAAGAAAAACGAAGGATACAAACCTTCCTTTTCCTTCACGAATGCAGGACACGCAACACCGGCCCGAATCAACGGATCTTTCCAACCACTCATGGCAACCTCAATAAAAAAAGGGGACTGAAAGCCCCCTGAGTATAGCCGCTTGAATCCGTGACGCTATACGACGGTCTTCGTAACGTGAATTTGGTTATCAGCCGTGGTCGTCAAGATGTTCGTTTTTCGCAGGGCCTCGAACGTCAGAGCCTGATTGATTCGTCCCCGACCCGGGACCGTAGGACCGCCGCTCATGTACTTCAAGTTCCCAAAGTTGAACGAGTACGTTGTCGTTCCATCCGTCACCGCCAGCGATGCCTCAGCACCTGCCAGAGCTGCATCGTAAAGGGCCAAAGTATCCGACCGGAACGCCGTCTGCACTGATAGCTGAACGATCAGGTCTTGGGACTCGAACCTCGTAGGAGTCAGCGAGTTTTCGTACTGGTTCGGATCCAGGGAGTTGTCGATCGACAGCGTGAACGATTGCATTTTGTACGCCGTTGCACCGTAGGTCAGGGTGCAATCAGAAAGCACGAATGCCGTCCCGCACTCAGGGACCGGAGTAGCCGGATAGCTTGATCCGAACACCTCTTCAAGCTCACCGACACACGCAACCGTCCAGTTTAGGTACTGCGATTCCTGGCCCGAGATTTCAAGCGAGTTGATCCGAAGTTTGTTGTACTGGTAAATCGCCGCGACTTTTTGGACCAGTGCGTACCAGTTCAGTATTGTTTCGGTCGGAATGTAAGGAGCAGCCCCCGCGTGACCGAGCGCCCTGGGCAGGAAAAAATCGATTTCCTGGACACCGAAATTCCCGGAAATATTGCCACCGGATTTCTGAGTTAGCGTCCTAGCCCGACAACTAGCCCTCTGGC
>Ga0208788_1000062_pt1 | contig 60659 bp, 46 predicted proteins | sample Wag4_2014_7_11_3_FD_187363 | JGI IMG/M metagenome (GOLD analysis project Ga0208788, IMG submission 187363) | Fresh water mixed with fracking chemicals microbial communities from Ohio, USA - Utica-2 Time Series FC 2014_7_11 (SPAdes) (version 2) ... | reverse complement strand
TTTGAATTTCTAAACTAGCTTTTTTGGTTTAGGTTGGCAAACCGCTGACAGAATTGATGAAAAATGCGACAAGGATCCCTAAAAATGCTACGGGCTTAGTTTACCAAGATTTTTCGCACCAGCATCTGCTGATCGGTAGACACAAGCTGTAAGAAATAAAGCCCTGGAGCAAGGGTCCCCGCATCGATCCGAATGGCTTGCCTCGCAGGAATAACTACATCCTGAAGGATCACTTGACCCAAGCTAGAGACCAAGCGCGCAGTAGCGGGTAGGGTAGAAACTACCTGGAAGGCCCCGGAAGTAGGATTGGGAAAGCTGCTCACCAAAAATTCTGCTTCAGCATTCCCGTCCGTAGTTACAGCGCTGAGGTAAATCAGCCCCCCTCCACGGGTACCTAGAATCAGATCCTCTTCCTCTCCCAAAGTAGACTTCACTGCGGCAAGCCAGTTGGAGCGACCCAGACGTAGGGGAACATCTTGGTTTTGGATCCGAACGAGCACCTCCTCCCGAACGGCAGTATTCAGAAAGTCTGTTGTTCGGAAGATCAGGCCACTTTGATCTACCGAATACAAGTTTGGACGCTCCCCCTGGCTGATGGCAATACTTAGGTTGCGGTTGGCAGGGTTGTCTTGAAATCCAAGAAAGTTAGCAGCCTTTCGAACTGCCTTTTTTGAGGCAAGGTCCACTTCGTAGCGAGTCAGCGTTCCAGTGGAGGAAGCCACAAGCAGCTCGTCCTTGCCTTGGAAACTAAAAAACAAGAGCTGGTCTCCCAACTGTAGACTTAAGCCGGACAAGGAAAACTCTACCCAAGAAGCCCCTTCCTTTCGTAGCAAAACGGGTGTTGGGATTCCTGTGCTGCTCCTACGGGTTCCCGTAACAAAAACATAGACTTCCTTGCTGCTGGATGAAAATTCAAGCAGGGAAAGATCTAGTAGTTCCAAAGAAGACAGCCCCAAATAATCTGAGTTCAGAAGCTCAAATTGGCTCCCAGAGTAGCGGAAACGAAAAGCCTGACCGACAATTTTATCCCCTTTTTTCGCATTAGCAGTTAGCAGCAACTCGCCCGAAAAGGCAGTTCCGCTAAAAAATGGGCGCGTATTTTCACCCAGATCCAATACTTGATTTTGGAGGATAGCACGAGGGATTCCGGTAGATTTTTCCAGTTTGACGATGGACTGGGAGAAATCAATGCCAAAAGGGGCAGCCGTTTCATTGGTATTCAAACTGATCACTAGGGATTCATCGAGGAACTGCCCCAGATGGAATCTTGGAAAAACGGGTAAGGAACCGAATCCTGGAACTTGATTCGAAAAAGAAGTAAAACGAGGGCTTACCGCCGTACCCGAATTGGGCAGGAAATACAGGGTACTGCATTCTTCTCTCCCCAAGAGAAGGTCAGGGATTCCATCTCCTGTAAAGTCACGATACAGGATGCTATGCCCTCCCGCATGTAGGATACGGGCTTGATCTAGGGGAGCAGCAGGTGTAGCAAGAGTTCTTCCATCGCAGGTCAATCCAAAACTGATCTGATTACAGGCACAAAACTCAAAGTTGCCCCAATGCCTCACTGGGAAGGCAAAGCCATCGATATCGGGAGTCCCCTTGCGCTCCATGGAGGTATTGCGGTAGAATTCCAAGTAGTCGCCTACGGCAAAATTGAACAGCAGCAAGTCCAAATCCCCATCGCCATCCAAGTCTTGAAGTAGCGGGGTATCTAGGTTGTTGGCGGGAATATTATTGGCTCCCTCCAGGCGAAGAAAATTTTGGGCCAGGGTCCAAGAAATCTGAGCGCCCGAACCTGTATTTCGATAGGCACGGATGCCCAGTGGAGTCGAGGTAAACAAGTCCTTTTTGCCGTCCCGATCAAAGTCAACCAACAGCAAAAATCCACTAATCTCCGATGGAAAAAAGTAGCTGAGTTCGGGGCGGATACGAAACTGTTCTCCTGTTTTTTCAAAAACCTGAAGTTGTCGGGAATTGATGTCCCAGACCACCCACTCCTCTTTTCCATCCCCAGTCAGGTCCATCGTTTGGATCTGGGCCGAATTGATCCCCAGCGAAAACCCATTCGGCAGGACTTGTCCATTCACCTGAATGGTTTTGCGCTGATCCAATTCCACGATCTTCTGCGCCAATGCAGGCGTAGAAAACCATAAAAAAATAAGGACAAGGATTTTTCGCATGGTGAGGGGCATCTCCGTTAAAATAAAACGGAGCGCTCACTGCAAAGATGCTTCGATTGCGTTATTTTGTGACAAATTTTTGAAAAAAATGAACCTGGATACGCTCTACTCCCTTTTTCTCCACAGCACTGGTGTAAGTACCGATACGCGAAAAATTGATCCGGGAAACCTGTTTTTTGCGTTGAAAGGGCCCAATTTTGATGCGAATGCCTTTGCCCCCACCGCCTTGGAGATGGGTGCCTCGGCAGTGGTGGTGGATGACCCCTCGGTGGTTCCAACTGGGGATGCCCGCTATTATTTGTGTGAGGATGTCTTGAGTACCTTGCAGCAGCTCTCCACTTTTCACCGAAGAAAATTCAACATCCCTGTCATCGGCTTAACGGGCTCCAATGGAAAAACTACTTCCAAGGAACTCTTGCATAGTGTGCTGAAGCAAAAATTCAATACGCTTGCCACTATTGGGAATCTGAACAACCACATCGGTGTGCCGCTGACCCTGCTGCGCTTGAAGCCCGAGCACGAAATCGCCATCATCGAGATGGGAGCCAACAAGCAAGGAGACATTGAGGAACTCTGTCTTATCGCAGAACCTACCCACGGCTGCATCACCAACATCGGGAAAGCGCACCTGGAAGGAATGGGAGGCCCTGCAGGCGTATTGAAGACCAAAACCGAACTCTTCCAATTCCTAAAAGAAAACCAGGGCACCGTATTCATCAATACCCAAGATCCGATCTTGGCACCACTCATTTCCCGATTTGAGCAGCCAGTGCTTTTTCCAGCAAAAGGAGATTTTTGCGAAGTCCAGTTTGAGGAAGCCGATCCCTTTGTGGCCTTTTCTGTGCCTGGCGTAGCAGGCACGCAGGTAAGTTCGCTCGTAGGCGCCTACAACTTTGGAAACATCGCCAATGCAATCACCATAGGCACCTACTTTGGTGTGCCAATGGAAGCCGCCGTTCGTGGTATTTTAGAATACACTCCGGAGAATATGCGCTCGCAACTCCTGGAAAAGCGCAGCAATGTGATTGTGTTGGACGCCTACAATGCCAACCCATCCAGCATGGAAGTGGCCATCCGAACCTTTGGAAAGATGACGGGTAAGAAGCACAAAATGGTCATATTGGGAGACATGTTTGAGCTCGGAGACTATGCGGAAGAGGAGCACCGAAAGCTAGGTGAGCTGGTGAGTGAATATGCATTCGACAAGGTGTGTTTTACAGGCAAGTTGATTGTATCCGCCCTCGAAAAAGCCCCTACTGCCCTTTACTTTCCCGACCCTTTTTCCTTCCGCAACTGGCTGGAAGACAGCAAGCTCGAGGACTACTTGATCCTAATCAAAGGAAGTCGAGGCATGAAGCTAGAGACCCTGGTGGAGTTTATTTGAGAAAGCTCCTCGGTCGGCCGCGGCAGATCGTGGCACTATCCTTCGATGTTCACATCGAAATAAATAGGATTAAAAATCCAAAGATAGCTGCTCGATGTTGCAAACATCGAGCAGCTCCGCTGTCACGTCACTCGAAGTAATTTAAACTACCCCTCGCTTTTTGAGTTAAGACTTCAGAACCTGAATCCTATCCTTACCAATCGCCATGCGTCCTTACCTTGACTTCTTAGATGCCCTTGCGCAAAACAACCACAAAGACTGGATGGATGCCAACAAATCTTGGTACCAACGCACTCGGGCAACCTTGCTAGAGGACGCAGAAGTTCTTCTCCAAGAAATGGTGGCATTGGAACCAAGTTTAGCCGCTTTCAAAGCCAAAAACTGCCTTTTTAGACAAAACCGAGATGTTCGCTTCTCGGCAAACAAAAACCCTTATAAAACCAATTTTGGGGTTTACTTTTCTCCAACAGGAAAGAATTCCCCTGGTCCAGGCTATTACCTACAGATCCAGCCAGGCAACTCATTTTTGGCAGGGGGAATCTGGATGCCCGAAGCGGAGGTGCTCAAAAAAATCCGTAAAGAAATCGACTTTAGTGGTGCACAACTTCAGGAAATCGAACAGTCTCCCTCCTTCAAGAAACTCTTTTCTGGCATCGAAGGCGAAAAACTGAAAACAAGCCCCAGAGACTACGAGGCCAGCCATCCTTACATTGACTACCTCAAACTGAAAAGCTTTACCGTTTCCCATCCCATTTCCGATCAAGCAGTCAATACTGGAGCTTTTATCAAGTTTGCCTTGGATGGTTTTTATGCAATGAAGCCCTTTATCGACTTCCTGAGCCAAGCCTTGGAAGAGGTGGAAGACGGCGCTGACCTGCTATAAATCCACAAGTGGAATTGGTAAAGGATTCCTGTCCTCTACAAAATCTTCTTACCTTTGCGCCATGGTAGATTTCAAACAAATTCTTTCGGTTTCACTCATCTTATTTTCAGTGATTGATATTTTGGGATCTATTCCCATCATCATCAACCTGCGTAAAAAAGTAGGCCATATCCAATCTGGGAAAGCCACCATCGTGGCAGGGGTGTTGATGATTACCTTCCTATTGGTGGGAAAGTCCATCCTGAATTTGTTTGGCATCGGTGTGGAAGACTTTGCCATCGCAGGAGCCTTGATCATTTTCGCACTTGGTGCTGAGATGATTTTGGGGATTGAACTCTTCAAACCAGACCCCGAAGCCACAGCCAGTACCAGTGCCTCTATCGTCCCCATTGCATTTCCATTGATCGCCGGAGCGGGTACGCTTACGACTATCTTGACTTTGAAGGCGGAGTTTGAACAGATCAACATTGCCATAGGCATCCTGCTCAACTTGATTTTTGTGTTCATCGTACTTAAAAGCACGAATTGGCTGGAGCGCAAACTTGGAAAAACAGGAGTAGACGTGCTTCGTAGAATCTTTGGAATTATTCTCTTGTCGATTGCTGTGAAAATCTTCAAGACCAACGCCTTTCCATTAGCTGGAGGATGAAAAAACTAGGCTTCGCTTTTTTTGAATTCTTTGTTTCATGATTGTCATTTTTACCGATGGAGCAGCCAAAGGCAACCCAGGTCCTGGGGGCTATGGGGCAGTGCTGAAGTTTGGGCAGCACCGAAAGGAGCTATCTGAAGGCTTCAGATTGACAACCAACAACCGCATGGAACTCCTAGCCGTGATCAGTGCGCTCCAAGAGATCAAGACCACCGAATATCCCGTGCAGGTCTATTCGGATAGCAAGTACGTGGTGGATGCGATCGAAAAAGGCTGGCTCTGGTCCTGGCAGAAAAAAGGGTTCAAAGACAAAAAAAATCCGGATCTCTGGCTTCGCTACATCCCCCTCCACCTCAAGTTTAAGCCCAAGTTCTTCTGGCTCAAAGGGCATGCAGGCCACCCCGAAAATGAGCGTTGTGACCAGTTGGCCGTGGCAGCAGCAGAGCAGCCCAACTTACCCGCAGATACCGTCTACGAGCAACAAGGATAATCCTTACTTTTTGAGATTACAGCAGCTGATCCATGGTCATCACAGGAATATCGCTGCGCCGCACCTCTTGGAGCGGTTGATACGCTGACTCGGGATAGACCCAACCTTCGGAATTGAGTTCCCAAAGCAGGGGAGCTAAATTTTGCACTGCTGCTTTACAGCCTTGGACGATGGCGCCCATGCTGCCTGTTTGCTTGGAAAGAAGCGCCTCATTTTCAATTTCGAAGGGGCCTGTAAATCCTTTCGCTCGCACAAGGCCCACAAAAGCTCTCCAATCCATGGAATCCCCTAGTCCAAATCCTGGAAGCGTGGCCTCGTAGTGGTGTCTGTCCCAGGGATTTTTACTGGAAGTAATCCCTACTTTCTCTGCCCAGTCGGGCCGAATTTGCTGCATGGGATACATATTGCCCCAGAAGGGATCGGATACATTGCGGGTGGACTTCACATGGATTCGCCGTACTCTACTCATGTCGGTATGCTGCATCACGGACACAGGGTCGGTATGCTGCCATACATCGTGGGAGGGATCGTAGATCTCTCCATGATTTTTTTCGGGAACGAGCTCGTACATCAGTTTGCGTGCTGCCAAGACCCCACTCAGGTTATTGAAGGTGCCCGTATATCCCGAACTCCTCCATCCTTCCATGGGACAGTTTTCATAGACCACTGTGACCCCGAGACTTGCCGCATAGCGGATGATGGGGCCAAAAATTCGTTGGTATTCCAGTAGATTTTTCTCAAATCCGCCCTCTTCATTCCCCAGCTCGTGATTGTAGCCCACAAAGGTGCCTATCGTCACGTCGTTTTCGTCGCCTCCCAATAAGTAGGCGATGCGGATCAGGCGGAGGAGGTGATTTTGGTTGTGAATACTGTGGATGGGATCTCCGCCGATGAGGTTTTCAAAGGCTCCAATTGACAAGCGAAGGGATGCTTGGTTAAACTGGCGCAACAAGCTTTGGGCTTCCTCAGGACCAAAATTCAGGTAATCCAGGTGCGTGGCCACGAAATCATTTCGCGTACCATCCTTGCGGAAAACGCAAAGATCTAGGCCTTGAACACCAATTTGAAGTGCTTTTTCAACCGTCTCCTCCAGAGATAGCTGGTCAAAAGCAGAGGTCATGATCCAGATGGGATTTGCCATAAAAAGAGATTTGAACGAAACATACGCAATCCCTCGGAAGGAAAAAAGTGACTCTTGACCTACTCGGAGCCTTCCGTTCCTGAGTAGCGTCTTCTGAGGACAATTTTTTGTTTCTGCCGATCCCACAAGGCTTGCGCCAGATCTGAGGCAAGTTGCTCAGGGGGAGATTCGGAAAGGATTTTTTTAAGTGTATTTTCTGACAAGTCTATCCGGTAGCAGATTTGAAGGAGCCGTTCCAGATTTTTGTCAAGCAGCTGTCTCAGGGCCTGCGTGATTACGGCCACCGCTTTTTGCTCGTCAAACTCCTCCTTAATTTCAGGAAGGGCCAATTCTTGGGTGACCAAGGCAAAAGTTTCTTCGGCAACGGAGGACATCTCGCTAAGGTACAAAAAAGCCCCGTGAGTACGGGGCTAGGTATTAGGCTTCTTTTTCAGTGGTTGAACTCTCCTGAAGTACCTCAGGGCAGTTTTTGTGGATAATCGTGTACCAGGCATTCAGTTTCTTGATGTCGGACACGTACACGCGGTCCTGATCAAATTCTGGCAATACAGACTTTAGGAAAGCGCGCAACTCTGCATCGGTGGCGCTAGCATCTACTCCTGTGTCTCCCTGATAGCTTGCTTCGATTTTCTTCATCACCGACTCCAACGGTTCAGCACCTTCTTCGGTGAGCGTGTAAATGGAAATATCCTTAAGTACGGACACGCGCATAGACATGCCAGCGACCAATTTGGTTTTTTTCTGGTCCAAGGCTTCAAGCACCACGCCAGAGCGGGTAGGGCTTACGATTTTGTACAATCCCGGCTTTCCGGCTACTGATGCAATGTCTTTAAAATTCATATTCTTTAGGGATTCAGGCTGCAAATATAGCAGTATCCATCAATTTGTACGCTGGGATTCAAATTCCGACACCAGCTCCGCCAAGTACTGGAGTACCTCGTCCTTGGCTTGGCCTTTTTCTGCGGAAGTCACAAAATAATCTGGCGTATCTCCAAAGATCTCTACCAGCTTATTCAAAAATGATTTTACGTTTTTATCGGTCTGTGTTTTGGACTGCTTGTCGGCTTTGGTAAAAGCCACTACAAACGGAACACCTTCTTCTCCACACCAGTTGAGAAATTCCAAATCGATGGTTTGTGGCTCCAAACGACTGTCAATCAACACAAATACCCCGCAAAGATTGGTACGCGTAGTCAGGTAGGTACTGATCATTTTCTCCCACTTCACCTTTTTGTCCTTGCTTACTTTAGCAAATCCATAGCCTGGCAAATCCACCAAAAACCACCGGTCATCGATGTTAAAGTGATTGACTAACTGTGTTTTACCTGGCTTTTGGGAGGTTTTGGCTAGCTCCTTCACTCCGGTGAGCATGTTGATCAAGGAACTCTTGCCCACATTAGAGCGCCCAATAAAGGCTATTTCTGCACGATCAGGCTTTGGGCACTTGGAGACGTCGGTATTGCTAACTAAAAAGGTGGCTTTTTTAATCATGACTTTTAAATAGGATACAAAAATAGGCTTTTATTTTGGAAGCACTTTGCCGGAAGGCCTCCAACAATTTTCATATCCTCGGGTTTGTGTAGTAATATTGCACCACCAAAGAAGATTCGTGATGACCGTCCTCCCCTACAAAGATAAGCAAGACCCTAAAAAAGCGCAGGTAGCTGAAATGTTTAATAGCATCAGCCCTAAATACGATTTGCTAAACCATGTGTTGAGCCTAGGTATTGATATCATTTGGAGAAAAAAAGCCATCAGGTACCTCAAAAAAGATGCACCAAAGTTGATTTTGGATATTGCTACTGGTACAGGTGATTTTGCAATTGAGGCACTCGCCTTAAACCCAGACAAAATCATCGGAGTAGACATTTCCGAAGGCATGCTTTCCGAAGGACGCAAAAAAATGGTGAAGCGTGGGCTTCAAGAAAAAATCGAAATGCTGATGGGAGACTCCGAAGGACTTCTCTTTGAAGACAATAAATTCGATGCAGTGATCGTTTCCTTTGGAGTTCGGAACTTTGAAAATCTGGAAAAAGGGTTGGCAGACATGTATCGTGTCCTCAAGCCAGGAGGAAAAACAGTGATCTTGGAATTTAGTAAGCCTAAGTCATTTCCGATGAAGCAAGCTTATGGGTTTTATTCGAATGTGATTCTTCCCCAAATCGGTAAAATTGTATCCAAGGACAATTCTGCCTATACTTACCTTCCCGAGTCCGTGGAAGCCTTTCCAGATGGAGAAAATTTTCTGACCATATTAAAAAAAGTAGGCTTTCACAGCACACTATGCAAACCACTCACTTTTGGCATCAGTTCCATCTACGTAGGGCAAAAGTAATTGTCCTCAGCCTCCTGGTGCTGTGCGTAGTTGCCAAAAGCAATGGGCAAGGGTATTTCGGGCTAATCAATAATCCAGGTTCGGATGATAAGCTTACCTCCTATGGTTTCTTCCTTGGAGCACATACCGCTAGCTACCAACTTCGTTACTCTCCTGAGTTTCTAAATCCAGCAAACGCGGCTAGCAATTCCATTCATTCCATCTACCCGAAATTTACACCGGGATTTTCTTTGGGATTTATAGGCATTTTTCGTTTTCACGACCAGGTCAACCTGATTTTCACCCCAAAAATTGGCTTTTACGAGTACAAAGTAGACGTCAACTACTTTGATGGGGCTACGGCAACCCTTCCAAATACTTCAAACAATACCGCCTTACCGGGCTTAGGATACCGCAGCGAAGAACTGGTAAATGAAGCAACGATGGTGGAGCTCCCTGTAGTTTTTAAATACCGCTCCATGCGATTCAACAATACCCGAATGTACTTTATAGGGGGAGGAAGCTATCTTTTTAATACCAAGGCCCAAGAAGAAATCAACATTGATCCTATTGTGACCACCAAACGAGACTTTACGGTGGAAGCAGGGATGGGCTTTGAATTTTACTTTAAGTACTTCAAGTTTGCCCCCGAGATCCGCTTCTCGCACGGCATCAACAACCTCTATGTGGCTGATAAAACAGCCCCAGAAATCAGAGATGCCATCTCCTCCCTTCGAAGAAAGGGGGTGTCGATTGTGTTTAACTTTCAATAGCTTTTTTTGTCAACGGTCAACAGACCACTGTTGACAGCCGATTCGAAGTGGGAGATACGAATTACGAAACTGAAAATAATGTCGAACATCGAACGTTGAATGAAGAAGTGAGGAAAACTAGTTTCTAGCGTAAACATCATGTCTCGCATCTTGCCTCTCGGCTCTTGATTCTAAATTTTAATAGGTCATTCATAATTGGAACACAATTGACTGTGGACCGTCGACCGTTGCCACCTTAATTTTTTATTCTAGTTCGGATTTGTCTATTTTGAGTCCATGAAGCGGAACACCAAAACCGAAATCCTCGCAGGAGTCAGCACCTTTTTGGCCTGTTTTTACATCATCATCGTCAATCCAGCGATTCTTTCGGCTACAGGAATGCCTTTCTCTGCTGTCGTTACCGCAACGGTATTGGTGTCCTCCTTTGGCAGCTTGATGATGGGACTTTATGCCAAAAACCCAATCGTAGTGGCTCCAGGCATGGGCATCAATGCATTTTTTACCTACACTGCTGTTCTGGGATTTGGACTAACGATTGAAGAAGCTTTGGGGGCGGTTTTCTGGTCCGGCGTGTTATTTCTTCTCCTATCCCTATTCAATACCCGGGAAAAAATCATTCGTGCCATCCCCAGCTCCCTACGTCATTCCGTCTCGGCTGGCATTGGACTTTTCATCTGTTTCATTGGTTTTCAAAATGCCGATTTCATTGTGGCCAACCCAGCCACCTTGGTCAGCATGGCTTCGTTTAAAGATCCTGTCACGCTCACCTTCCTTGCTGGTTTACTATTCACGGGAGCATTGACCCTTCGGAAAGTTCCTGGAGCCCTACTCTTTGGCATTGCATTTACCACCTTGCTCGCCTGGCCAATTGGGCGCTGGTGGGGTGACGCAACTGCTATTTCTGGAGGAGCAGCTACCCTAGTCAATTACACCGGAATTTTCTCCTGGCCTGACTTCAGTTTGGTGGGAAAAGCGGACCTCCTAGGTGCACTTCGCTACAGTTACCTGCCTGTAATTTTTGTCTTTACCTTCACCCTGCTGTTTGATGGAATCAGCACCTTCGTAGGCTTGGCAGAGGCTTCTGGTCTCAAGGATGCAGATGGCAACCCCCAAAACATGCAGAAATCCCTGCTCACAGATTCTTTAGCTACCCTCGTAGCAGGATTGGTAGGCAGCAGTTCGGGCACTGCCTACATCGAGTCGGCGGTAGGGATCTCAGCTGGCGGAAGAACAGGTCTTACTGCCATCACCGCAGGCTTGCTCTTCCTTCCCTTCTTGTTTTTCTCTCCCCTCCTTTCGCTCATCCCATCCATTGCAAGTTCCATCGCCTTGGTGCTCGTAGGCTCTTTTATGATCTTGCCTCTCACCCAAATCGATTGGAAAAACCCAGAGGAAGCCCTTCCCTCCTTTTTGACTCTTGTGCTCATTCCCTTCACCTACAGCTTGTCCATTGGCATCTCTTTTGGCTTTATCGCCTTCACCTTTTTAAAATTCGCAGCGGGAAAAAGAAAAGAAATTCACCCCATTTTAATTTGGATTAGCCTACTTTCGATTTTCTTTCTCGCCCTATGAAATCATTTTCCTTTCTCTTTCTTTTTCTACTCTTCTCCCTAGGTGCTACGGCGCAACGCATTGCAGTTTTGGGAGCTCTTGATCAGGAAATCGCCATCCTGTTGGATTCGCTAAAAGAAAAAAAAGAAGTGTACTATGGAGGGTTAACCTTCTATACAGGCAATCTAAAAGGGCAAGACGTAGTTATCGGTAAATCGGGGGTTGGCAAAGTCAATGCAGCCTACAGTACCGCAATTCTACTGGACCATTTTACACCGAAGCAACTGATATTCACTGGCGTAGCAGGAGGCCTACATCCTGAGTCCTTACCAGGTGATGTGGTCATTGGTACGAAGCTGATTCAAACTGATTTTGGGCAGATCGATTCAGTTGGTTTCAAGATTTCTCCTTTTCGTAAGCTATCGGGCGGGCGATACGATGACCTGTACATCCACTCCGATCCGGGGTTGGTCCAGCAAGCCGAAGCGGCAGCCAAGCGGGTCACATTTATCCCCATTTCCAATCGGCCTCCGCGTGTATTCTCAGGGGTGATTGCGACAGCAGATGTGTTTGTGAGTAACCAGGCGACTGCGGAACAGTTGTACACGGACTACGAAGCCTTGGCTACTGAAATGGAGGGAGCCGCCGTGGCGCATTTGTGTAGAACCTTGGGTATTCCCTTTATCGTCCTACGGAGCTGCAGTGACAATGCCAACCAAGTAGCACGAGTCAGCTTCAACCAGTTTGTCCGCCCTGCGGCCATCAACTCCGCAGGAATCGTCCTGCAACTGCTCCAGGCAATGAATTAAGTGGCCTTGGGTTTATTTTCACCCAAACGAAGGAAAGCGTCGACCTTTATTTTTTCCACTTGTCAAATTAAGCGGTAAAAAGGCCTTATTTTAGTTTAGGTTAGTCATGAATTGCTATACAACTAGGGAGACCCCTTAAACATTTGTATCAGGTCTGAATCTAACGCATAAGCCAAATTCCAAACCTATGAAATCCTTTTGCCTTAGCCTTTTCTTATTTGTGGTACTTTTTGTTCCGCTGCATGACCTCGAAGCCCAGCAGAAAGGCAAGCTGCGGGGAATTGTTCAGGAAAGTGGAAAAGCCAGCCCACTCCCCTTTGCAACCGTGGGCGTGTACACCCAAAAAGACAGCCTAGTGGGCGGGGGAATCGCTGACGAAAAAGGGAATTTCGAGGTAGACTTACCGCTCGGAACCTTCTATGCCTTAGTAGAATTTATGGGTTTCGAAGCCCTAAAATCTTCCATCTTTACCCTAAGCCCCAAGCAAAATGCGGTGGACCTAGGTACAATTTCACTCCAATCCAGCACAGCAGATCTGGATGAAGTGGTGGTACAGGGAGAGAAAACCTTGATGGAGCTTTCGCTAGATAAGCGGGTATTTAATGTAGGCAAAGACCTCGCAAACGCAGGAGGAAATGCCTCCGATATCCTGATGAATCTCCCCTCAGTGGCCGTAGACCCGGATGGAAATGTACGCTTGCGCGGATCGGCGAATGTGCGTATCCTCATCGATGGCAAGCCCTCAGGTTTAGTGAGTTTCAAAGGCAGCAGTGGACTGCGTCAGCTTCCTGCCAACTTGGTAGAACGTGTGGAAGTGATCACCAATCCCTCCGCTAGGTACGAGGCGGAAGGGATGGCAGGAGTCATCAACATCATCCTTAAAAAAGACAACAAACAAGGATTCAATGGATCGGGAGAAGTGATTCTTGGTTCACCCCTCAACCTCGGACTGACGGCCAATCTGAATTACCGTAAAAATCGAATCAACTGGTTTGTCAACTATGGACTTGCCAATCGGGTTAGCCCGGGCAGAAGCAAATTGTACCAGGAAGTATACCAAGATGAGTTCAGCGCCTTACTCCTTCAGCAGCGATCTACTTCTACCGTAAACAGTCTCAACAATAGCCTAAGAGCAGGCCTTGATTATTACTTTAGTGAGCAAAGTATCCTCACCGCCTCCTATGTGTGGCGCAGAAGTGATGCCCACCGTATTACAGACATCCGCTACGAGGATTACCGCAATACCTTGGACAACTACCTGGGCTATGCACTACGAAGACAGGATGAAACGGAGGATGAACCCAACAAAGAGGCCATCTTGAACTTTAAAAAGCGGTTTGACCAAAAAGGAAAAGAGCTCAATGCTTCCTTTACCTATCTCAACTATTGGGAACGGTCAGATCAACTTTTTACTCAAAACTCCTATACTACAACAGGGCAAACCCTGCCTAAAGGAGCCTTAACCCAGACCTCCTTGAATGACGAATACGAAAATCAATACCTGCTTCAGGTTGATTACACACAACCCTTTGCCACCAAAGGCAAGATAGAGACAGGGATTCGTACTAGCTTTCGAGAAATGGAAAACGACTACATCGTACAGGAAAAGCAGGAGTCTGGAATTTTTGAGACTATCGATGGCTTGGACAATGTATTCCTCTACGACGAAAATATATTGGCCTTTTATGGAATCGTAGGGAATGAACGCGCAAAATGGAGCTACCAAGCTGGACTCAGAGCGGAGTATACGGATATCGAAACTCGACTAGTAGAAACCAAAGAGTCCAATCCGAGATCCTACACCAACCTTTTCCCTAGCGGGCATCTGAACTACAAGGCCAATGAAAAAAATGCCTTCCAGTTGAGCTATAGCCGACGTATTAGGCGACCAGTATACAATGACTTGAGCCCCTACGTGACCTTCTCCGACCAACGAAACTTTTTCTCGGGTAATCCCAACCTCAACCCAGAGTTTACGGATTCCTACGAGCTAGGCCATATCCTGTATGGGGAAAAAAGTACGCTATTTTCAACCGTGTACTACCGAAGTAGCCAAGATAAAATTCAACGCATCCGAACGGTAGGAGACAATGGCTTCTCCGTCACTGCTCCCTACAACTTGGTGGGCGAAGAATCCTATGGACTGGAATTTAGTGGAGACTATGTAGCCAACTCTTGGTGGAAGCTGGACTTCAATGCCAACTTCTTCTATGCGACGGTGGATGGAAGCAATTTGAACCAAAATTTTCAAGCTACCACCACCTCTGTGTTGTTTCGACAAAGCTCCCGATTCACGCTACCAAAAGGCTGGGACTTGCAGGTTCGCGGAAATTACGAGGCTCGCCGAAAAACAGCCCAAGGTGTTCAAAAAGGAATCTTCTTTCTAGACCTTTCTGCAAGTAAGAAAATCTTGAATCAACGTGGGACCTTGATTTTCAATGTTGCCGATGTTCTCAATTCACGAATCAACCGCTACATTACGGAGGGAAGTAATTTCTTCACGGAAGGCGAATCTCAGATGGTTTTGCGGCAAACTAACCTGACTTTTACTTACCGAATCAAACAGTAGCCCACTACCCAAAAGCACAGTTCATGCGTTTTTTAGTTCCCATTCTAGTTTCTTTTATCCTAATAAGCGCACCAATCCGGGCACAAAAAATCAATGCCAGCTATCGCTTAACTATTCAAAAAGCAAGTAGTCCCATCGCTGTGGATGGGGTCATGGATGAAAAAACGTGGCAAGAAGCTGAGGTGGCAAGCAATTTTTTTATGATCACTCCGATGGACACCAGTTTCTCCAAGGTGAAAACAGATGTGCGGATGAGTTACGATGATGAACAGCTGTATCTCATCGTGATCAACTTCCATGCGAGCGATGGACCCTACATGGTCGAGTCACTCCGAAGAGATTTTAATTTCGGGAAGAACGACAACTTCCTGCTTTTTATGGACCCCTTTGATGACCTCACCAATGGATTCTCCTTCGGTGCCAATGCAGCAGGTGCGCAATGGGATGGGCAGATGTCCAACGGTACTTCCATAGACCTGAGCTGGGATAACAAATGGGTTTCGAAAGTCAAAAATTACGAAGACCGTTGGGTCTTTGAGGCAGCAATCCCCTTCAAATCCATCCGCTACAAGAAAGGCATACAGGAATGGGGTATCAACTTCTCGCGCCTTGACCTCAAAACCACTGAAAAATCTGGTTGGGCACCTGTACCCCGACAATTCCCTTCCTCTACGCTTGCCTACACGGGTACCTTGGTGTGGGATCAGCCACCTCCAGATCCTGGAGCGAATATTTCCCTCATCCCTTATGCCCTTGGAGGGTTTAGTAAAAATGGACAGTCCGGTGAGAATCCAAGTTACAAAAGAGAGGTCGGCCTCGATGCAAAAATCTCCCTAACCTCCTCCCTAAATTTGGATTTAACAGTCAACCCTGACTTTTCTCAGGTGGAAGTGGACCGACAGGTGACGAATTTGGATCGATTTGAACTCTTCTTTCCAGAGCGCAGACAGTTTTTCTTAGAGAATGGGGACCTTTTCGGAAGCTATGGCTACAGTAGCCTTAGACCCTTCTTTTCGCGAAGAATTGGACTCAATGCGCCCATTGAGTTTGGAGCTCGACTTAGTGGTAAACTCAACAAGGATTGGCGCATTGGAGCGCTCAACATGCAAACAGGAGCAGTAGAGGAAACGGGGCTGCCGGCACAAAACTTTTCGGTGGTGTCTTTACAGAGGCAGGTGGGTGCCCGATCGACGATTGGTGCCTTGGTAGTCAATAAGCAATCCCTGAACTACGATCCTTCCTTGGTACCCGAAAACAAAACCCGATATACAGAATTTAACCGAAACTTAGGTTTTGAGTACAACCTAGCCTCCGCTAACAACCTCTGGACAGGAAAGGCCATGATTCTCCAATCCTTTGGTCCAGATGCTGTAGGAAAGGGAATCGCCCATGCAGCGAATTTGAAATATGCCAGCGGCAACATGACTTGGAACTGGCAGCATGAGTACGTTTCTGAAAATTACTCTGCCGAGGTAGGGTATGTTCCTCGCACTGCTTTTTACAAGATCAGTCCATCCATCGGATACCGCTGGTTTCCCAAAAGCGCCCTGATTCTTAGCCATGGACCCGAACTGAATTCGATCCGGTATTTTTCACTCAAAGGAACCCAAACGGACAATACAACCTACGCGACCTACAGCATCAAGTTTCGCAGTCAAAGTAGCCTCTTGGTCTGGGGAGCACATGATTTTGTCCAATTGCAGCGCCCCTTTGATCCAACCAACTTCTCTGGCAAAACCCTAGCCACAGGAACTGAACACCAGTGGTCTGCCTTGGGATTGGAATACAGTTCCAAACCACAAAGTGTCTTTACCTATGCCTTCAGCGGGCGTACAGGAGGATATTATGCAGATGGAAAGCGGTACAACTTGACTGCTGACCTGGGCTACCGTTTTCAGCCCTACGTGAGTTTGGCCTTGAGTAGCAATTACAATTCCATCGACCTTCCTGCCCCCTGGGGGAAAACCCAGTTCTGGCTAGTTGGTCCGCGAGTAGATGTGACCCTGACCAACACGGTCTTCTTTACCACGTTTGTGCAGTACAACGAGCAGATTGACAACATCAACTTGAATACCCGATTTCAGTGGCGCTTTAAGCCTGCTTCAGATCTTTTTTTGGTGTATACCGACAATTACCTGCCTGCGCCCTTCTTGATGAAAAACAGGTCCTTAGTCTTGAAATTCACCTACTGGTGGAACCCCTGATTTAATCGATCGAAATATTTAGAAAAGTAGCTACCCCAAAAAGTGGGCGTGCGCGAAGGAATTGACCATTCTCAAAGCCAGCAGCAAATTCTACCCTGAAAATCCGGAAGAGGTTATCCAAAGAATAGCCAATCTCCGTGTAGTGGGGTGAGTTTTGGGTTTTGAGGTAGTTGACAAATATATTTTCCCGTACGCCCGAGAAGCGGAGCATCGGAAGTTGGGTAAATATAAATTTCCGGAATTGGTAGTGGGCAATGCTGGAGATATAGGATCCGGAAGTGCTGTAGCGGTAGTAGTCCATAACCCGGTAGTTGGAGGCTGCTCCCATCGAGGAGAAAAGAGTTCGGTTCCCTCCAAAATGTTTGTAGTCTTGAAAAAATACCTGGTTATCATTCAAGAAAGTTCCTGCAGTCACATTGAAGTCCAGTTTGCCGCTCACCCCAAAAGAAAAGTCATGCTTTAGCGAAGCTTCCAATTGGTCGAAGTCCGCTGCCAATCCTGAAGTACTGAGTTGTGGCATTGCCTTCTGGTAGGTAAACGAAAGCAAAGGTGCGCGCTCATAATTGGGAATTTTCCTTCCATTCCGAATGGAATAGGTCAATCCCGGTCTCCAATCGAGTGTCGCTTTGAATTTGGCTACCTGGTGATTGGAGAAAGCTACATCGCCTGCTTCCACATTAAAAGGTCTGTTTGAGGAATATTCTCGGTTGGTGTTTTTCGAAAAACTATAATCCGTGGTGTTTTCAAGCTGTCTCCTATCCGCCCAAATGAATGTTAGTTGATAGCTTAAAGCGGGAGATTTGCGCTCACCCCAAGTAGCTTGCACAAATTCTTGCTCATATAACTTCAGGTAGTTTCTTTTCGCAAAAAGCGAATAAGATGCATTGACTTGTTCTTGGATGGGATCTTCTGGATTAAATTGATACGCAAAACTACCTCCAGAAAGCCCCCAATTGGCTCCTGAGCTAGGTTTAGTAATCGATCTCCGAATCGCTAGTTTTCCATACCACTGCTCACTTGAAAATCCATAGCGGAGTTCCGGTTCGATGCGAAAAACCTTACGTATGCGGTTGACTGAGTCGGCCAGCTTGATTTCTTCCACCTTTCGGTAAAAAAATCCAAGCCCAACTTTATATCCTTCGACGGTATTGAAGGAAAATTTGGTCAGGTTCACCGGGAAGCCAATGGAAACCCCCTTGCCAAAACTGTAGCTCCCCCCCGTAAAAAGGTCTTGGGGTTGGAACTTGGTACGTGCCTTTTTGGCGATGGAGTCTACTTCAGACTTTTTGGCCGCTTCGATGACGGCTAGACTATCGTCGCGCTTGTATCCTTCGATTTCCTTCAAGCTAAGTGGCACAGGGCGTATGCTGTCCCAATAGGCCAGATCCCGTTTGCGAGCAAGGGTATCTACTACATAGTTCCGTTCTGAGACTACACCCTTTTTCTCGTCTTCTTGGCGCTGCTGAATTACCTCCTTCTCGTATTGATTGAGCAGTTTGCGGTACTCCTTCTGTGTTTTTGGTTGTTCGCTTGCCAGCTGCTCTAGCGCCGATGCCGACTTTGAAAATTTCTGGGTATTAATTGGTGCTTGCTGAATTTTTTCATCTACCAATTCAGGCTTGTGCGAAAGATCGGGATTGAGTTTGATGTCGTAATCCCGGGTAGACACGAAGTAGTTGAACTGCCCTGCAAAGCCAAATACCTTGCCTCCAAAGGTATACTGCTGTGTCAAGGGCATCCAAACATTGGGTGCAATGGGCGAATAATTCTGACGGATATCGACTTGAAATCCCAGAACTGAAGTTCTCAAGTTCAAGCTATGGATCGCCCACAGGTCGTCGATGATGTAGATAAACCCTTCAAAAACCCGCTCACCACGAGACCTAGGCGTGACCTTTATTTTATTGACAAGCACATTTTGGTCAAAGAAACTCCCTTGGAAGGTAAACTGATAGTAGATGAAGGCGGATTTGGAAAGCGGTGACACCACCTCATTTACTTGATCCTGGTAGAAGGAAGTTTGGATGTAGCGCGCAGGAGAAGTACCCTGATTGTCCCCATTGGTCCGGATGGAGATCACCTTCTCTTCTACTTTATTGGGCAGCGTAAAGGTAATCCGTGATACGGCCTCGGAGGTATAAGCTTCGTTAAGTTTGAGTCCTTCCTCGGCTAGCTTCTTTTTTAGAAAAAAGGGAGCATCGGTCAGCTGACCTGATCCCTTGAGATACACCGTCATCGCATAGCGCTGCAGCTGTAGTCGGTGGTAGGTGGCTTTGGAGATGGCCTTTCGCATGATCGTCAGTGCAGGGTCCTCAGCGCCTGCTTGTACTTCTACTTGGCTGAGGTTAATCACCTGAGATGCCAATGAAAAATTAAGGGTAACCCAATCAGATTTGATTTCTACGGTGCGGATTTGCGAAGCATAGCCAAGGTATTGAACCACTACATCGTAAAGACCTGGAGCAAGTTTAAATTCGTAGCGCCCGCTTTCATTGGTGGGTACCCCATCTTGCAGATTCCGAATATATACGGACGCAAAAGCGAGCGGCTCACCAGATTCAGTAGTCACTACCCCTTTGATTCCTTGACCATGCACGAGGTGGAAGGAACTTAAAAAAAATAGTACTAGGTAAAAGAAGTGATTTCTGCGCATAGACTAGATTGTCCCCGAAAGGTAAGGATGCAAAACTGAACGAAGAGAATAGGTAAGAAGTTTTAACAAAAGTAAAATGGAATTATACTCAATTAGGATGGTGGCTCAAAATCCCTAATCAACCCCTCGGATAGGCTGTCAACGGCTGATGGTCAACGGTCCAAAGCTCATTTAACAGAACTTCAAAACTTATTTTCATTAGTGATTGGTGAAAAAGGGGATAATCACAAAAGTGGATAGGAAAGGGTGTGATTTTTAACAACTTTCCCTCCTAAAAAAGTGAAGCACTAGCGACTTTTCGAGATACTGAATACTTCTAAACTTGAATTATTCTTTGCAAAAATCAACCATTTATTGGTTCCTACGGTCACCTCACTAATCTGCTTCACATCCCCTTTTATTTCCAAGAAACTTTCCTTGAAAGTCTTGAAGGATCCAGTTGCATCTCCTTTCAAGATCAAGCCCCAATTCCCCTGATACGAACCAAAATAAGAAGCCACAGCGGTAGTATTTCCCCCTAAAACAAGATCCAAGTATCCATCTTGATCTATATCCTCAATAGCAATATCCTCTATGGGTGAAAATTGCGCTTCAATGGGTAGCGACTTCGCAGTGAAATTTTTGCCTTTTTGGTTATAAAGTACCAAAGATTCAAATTGATGAGACTTCAAATAAGGCATCTCTTTGATTTGGAATTTAGCGAATATTTCATCCACAGTTTTACCTGCAAAATCCTTGTAGCGGACAAAGTCCTTTTTTAGTATAGGAATTTGTTTGACTAGTTCATCTTTTGTTGCTACCGTAAAATAATTCCCATCCACAGGATAAGAGATGATTTGTTCACTAGTTCCATTTTTATCAAAATCAGCCACCACCATTTTTATGGGAAATTCCACGGAAGGTTTCAATCTATTGTTTAACCCTAAATTACCAACCACTACATCTGGGAAACCATCTTGATTAAAATCTTCAACAGCAATTGAACTCCACCATCCATTCGTGTTATCCAATCCAAAACGCACTGTTTCATTGACAAGCTTTCCGTTTTTAGTCAAGAAAATAGTGATTGGCATCCATTCTCCAATGACGATTAAATCTTGAGTACCATCAGCATCAATATCTGTCCAAGCAGCGTCTTTGACCAACCCTAGGTTAGCCAATTCTGGGGCAATTTGATTGGTGATGTCTTGATATCGATTTTGTCCCAAATTTTTCAACAAATAGCTTCGAGGAAGCTGCCCATATTTTCCAGCAACATTCCTTCCTCCCACCATCAAATCGACTAAGCCATCTTGATCAACATCATGCGCTAAAATCACTGAGACTTGTGCGTTTTTTTCCAAAGGAAGACTGATGCTTTGCTGAAACTCACCTTTCCCGTTATTCAAATAAATTTTTGATTGTCCCCCTGTTTCATTCGGATCAGCCACATTTCCGCCTCTACCTACTACAAGATCTAAGAAACCGTCTTTATTGCTGTCAAAAAAAATAGCCTCGGTATCTTCAAGGGCAGCATCCTGTTCGAATAGTGGTTGATTCAACTTTTGAAATTTCCCTCCCTGGGCTTGGATAAACAAATGACCTGCTTGTCCCGAAGCCCCTCCTACGTAGACATCTTCTCTCCCATCACCATTCACATCTCCCACAGCCAAGGCTGGTCCCTCTTGCGAAAGCCTGTGAGGTAGTAGGGACTCGTAATTGAAGTCATTGAAATTATCTTCGTAATGGTCAAAATCCAATCTAGACAGGGCATTTTCAACGACTTTCAAGATAGGCTCTTGGGTTGGGGCCAAATAACTTGGGAAAGTTTTTGCGGCAGACTCATCCACCGAGAGTGTTTGGTTTGCCTTGACGTTTGTAAATTTTTCACTCTTTCCACTTGGCCAAATTATTTTAAGAGAGTCTAAACTTTGTAATTCTCCAAGTCCTAGGTGAACCTCTGGCGCTGTAGAAGACTGAAAACCACGGCTAGTAAAGTTCTCTTGAATAATTTGTTTCCCATTTCCGTATGCTTCGACTCGGCTACCTAAGCCAAATTTATTTGCGCCAAGTCCCTTAAATCTGATTTTTAAAAAATTGTTTTTGGCTTTACCCGGTTGTTGAGCCTGCTGGTTTTCTAATATTTCCGCGGTTGAATTGATGTTGTTGATAATCAAATCTAGATCTCCATCATTGTCCAAATCGGCATAAGCTGATCCATTGGAAATATTTTTTCTGGAGACATTCCAGGTAGCACTCACATCTTGAAATGTCAAGTCTTTATTGTTTCGGAAGAAGAAATTGGAAACATCTCCGGAAGGCATTTTTGAGGCCAACTCTAGGTCACTGATTTCAGAGTTGTTCTGTAGTCCATTTTCCAGATTTGGATTAGTAACAAAGTTCATGTAATCCAAATCATTTGGTCTACGTAGAATCCCATTCGAAATGAAAACATCTTTCCATCCATCGTTGTCGTAGTCAGCTAACAACACCCCCCAACTCCAGTCAGTTGCAGAAATGCCAGAAAGCTGCGCGATTTCTGAAAAAGTGCCATCACCGTTGTTTAATTGAAAACAGTTTCGAGAAAATTGTCTTTCAAACCCATAATTCAATTTTTGCTGTAAGTTTTCTTCCGTATCCTCGCCTTGTGATAATTTTTGAATGATTTCATCTTTTGCCAACATATCCAGCGTGATGAAATCCACCCAACCATCATTATTCATGTCGGCAAAATCACTGCCCATGGAAAACCTACTGCTGTAATTAATGGCCGAAGAAGTTTGATCTTGGAAAGTCCCATCTGCCTTATTGAGGTAGAGGTAATCATTTTCATTAAAATCATTGGAAACATACAAATCAGGCCAGCCATCGTTGTTCAAGTCTGAAATACCAGTTCCTAAGCCATAGCCCAACTGACTTGAATAAATCTTAGCCTCATTCGTGATATCTGTAAATATCTTCTCCCCTTTATCACTATTGTTTTTGTACAATCGATCACCGGCTAAACCATCATCCAAAAAGCGAAGGGAAGCCCTTCCAAAGCTTTTTTCAGTATGAACTGCATGGTTTAGCAAATACATGTCTAGATCACCGTCTCGATCGTAATCAAAAAAAGAAGCATGCGTACTAAATCCCTGAAAATCCAACCCATACTCAGTAGCTTTTTCACTGAAGGTCAGATCTCCATTATTGATATACAATTCATTTTTACCACTAATGCCTTTAAAATTACCTAACCTACAAACGTAAATATCGAGCAACCCATCTCCATTGATGTCAACCATGCTTACGCCTGTCTTCCAGGAGCCTAAGGATTCCAAACCTGACTTCTTTGAGATATCCTCAAAGACCATTTTCCCCTTATTTAGGAAAAGTTTGTTCGGTCCTTGGTTGGAAGAAAAATAAATATCAATGAGTCCATCGTTATTGATATCTCCAACTGAAACACCTCCTCCGTTGTAAAAATAAAGGTAGTCAATGATGTTAAATGCCTCCGTTTCAGTAAGCAAATTAATGAAGTCAACACCCGTCTTTTGTGCAGGAAGACTTACAAAAAGTGTGTTTTCTTGTTCTAAATCAGAGTTTTTAGTGCAGGAATAAAAAATGAATAAAGACAGTACCCAAAACTTAGCTAGACCGGGTTTCATTATACCTTAAACATTTTTGATGACATTAAAATCTGAAAAGTCAATTCATGGATTTTTCAGATTGACTTTTTTCAAATTCATCTTGGAGCCTTTTCTCAACCTCCATATCAGTAAAAATTGCTTGCACAAACTGATCATCTTTTATAAAAAGGTTAATTCTCCGCTTCCCATCCATTTTGTAGTAAATTTTTCCTTGGTACTTATCATTTACAACTTTAAAATCATCCCCATAAATTGATTTATAGGTTTCCAATATTTTAGGAAACAAGGCTACAGCAGAATATTCCTTATTCCAAGGCGCCCATGAATCATAGGTATAGGTAACCGGCAATTCATAAATTTTCTTTTCGATAAACGTAGGGAAAAACCGCATGCTCACATCACCATCATACACACCTTTAATTTTATGCTCCACACTAGTTGTACCACCAGGACCCTGGGTTATTTTTTGCTGCTTATTCAATTCAGTGCAATGGTCAAAAAAATCTTTTTGAGGCATTCCTAAATAAATCCCTAAAAAAAGACTATCTGATTTAGGTCCATCATTTTCAGAGAAATTAAATCCAGGGGAATTACAACCTTGAAAGGCGATGCTGAGAAGTAGAAAAACAAGAATTGGCAGGGAAATACGCATACGAATTTTACTTTTTAAGTCACGAAAGTTACTAATTCTTTGATAAAGTTCGGTTAGAAAAGAGTGAATACGTCCAAGTTGTTATTTACATTTTTTTTGGATCTAGAGATTAGTGATGCTTTAAAACTAGCTCAATTTTAAAAATCACTTTAACCCTTATGAAAGCAATGAAATAAAAAAAAGCAGGCTGTCTAGGACAGCCTGCTTTACTAGTAAAATCAAAACTAATTAATTGTAACCTGGATTCTGCTTCAAGTTTGTATTGGCAAGAAGCTGTGGTTGTGGAATAGGGAAGATTTCCAAGAAGCTTCCAGGAGCGTGAACTTTCTTAGGTCTGTTCATACCTGCAAACGGCCACCAAGCATCACCATACTTCTTAAAGCGGATTTGATCTTGTCTTCTAGTCATCTCCACATACATTTCTCTACCTCTTTCTGCCAACAAGTTGTCAGCAGTCAAAGTAGTAAATGGCTGAAGTCCACCTGCTCTAGCACGGATTTGGTTTACCAAAGCCAAAGCTTCAGCAGTTTTACCTAATCTGAAATTAGCCTCAGCAAGAGAAAGAATAACATCTGAAAGTCTAAAGATTACGAAGTCATTACTCATGTTAGGTGTACCACCTCTTTCGAATTCATACTTCGCAATTCTAGCTCCAGCTTGTCTCAAACCTCCTGGAGAGATCTCATTCAAGAAAGGCATGAAGGTCAATGGAGGACCATTTGGATCACCCTTCAATCCAGTTGGATCGGTAACTTCAACTCCTGGATCGACCAAAACTGATCCATCCGCTTTCTTCTGTGGTCCAACTAAGAAGTTGCTCAATCGACCATCAACTGTACCAGTAGACTGCTCCAAAGCCAAACCTTTCCAAACTGGTCCTTGAGTACCTGGATTCTTCACTGGATCAATGTAAGAATTGTAAAATTCTTCTACAGTTTGATATCCATTCCAAGGCTGATCAGTAAGGTTAAAGGTAGACTGGCTCACAATGTGAAGTGTCATCTGTACCCAGTTGAATCCACCAGCGAATACCTTATCATAAGGATAGACAAAAATGTTTTCTGGAGATCCTGCGTTATTGATGGCAAAGTTAGCCTGATAAGAAGGGTTCAAGGTGTAAGGACCAGTATTGATAATTGTAGAAGCATCAGCTGCAGCTAGAGCCCACTGAGGAGTTCCAGTATATACTTCAGCATTCAAGTACAATTTCATTCTGATAGTCAATGCACTCCACTTAGTCAATCTTCCGTAAGTAGTACCATCCTTTTTTGCAGAAAGCAATGGAATAATTTCATTCAATTCTTTTAGAACGAAATCATAAACTTGCTTTCTTGTGCTATTACCTGGCTTTTCAGTAGACGTAAAGTCTGTTACAATTGGAACATTTCCAAAAGCATCCAAAGCCCAATAGTAGTACAACGCTCTCAATGCTCTAAGTTCTGCGATGTATGCAGGAGAGTTCGCATTGTTAAGCTGCTCGAAAGAATAGATCAATCTATTGCAAGTGTTAATCCCTCCAAAAAGGAAGTTCCAAGTGTTGTTCAAAAATGGATTATCCTTTTGGAATTCATGCTGGTGCAATTGTAGAAGTACACCACCGTCAAACCAGTCACCACCCTTGTGAGAAACCACGATTTCATCGGATGCGATCTCGTTAATTGACCAAAGGCCAGAGTGATTACCCAATCCACCTAAAGAGGAGTAGGCTCCTCCTAATGCTGAAATAAATTCTTCATCTGTTTTAAAGAAGTTGTCTGAAGTAATCTGGCTATACACCTTTTCCTCCAAATCAACGCAAGACGAAGCGAAATAAGTCAGTCCTAGGCCAATCAAGAAGTATTTAAAATTTATTGTTTTTTTCATGATTTTTTTATGTTTTAGCTTAGAAACTTAAGTTTAGCCCTAGGGTAGTAATTGTAGTAGTAAAATAAGTAGCTCTACGCTCTATACCAGGAGCAAGTGGATCCCCATTTTCTGGATCCTGATATCTTACTGACGGATCTACACCAGTGTATCCTGTAAACATGAATGGTGTTTGCACAGAAAGGAAAGTTCTGATTTTACCAATGGATTTACCTTGTTTAACATTAAAATTGTAACCAAGAGTAGCGTTATCCAAGATCATGAAATCTGCTTTCTCAACGTGGCTGCTGTTATATTCTGCCTTTTTAATGTTTGGATCAAAATATTTTGTTTTCACAACGTTCCAGTTTTGAACTGTGGTGCTTTCAGTGTTCTCATAGAAACCTCTGTAGCTATTGATCAAAGAATGACCAAGGGAACCTCTAAAGAAGAAATTCAAATCCCAATTCTTGTAATTGAAGTTGTTATTGATACCAAAGTTAATTGTAGGATAAGCAGTACCCAATTGAGCTCTATCAGCGTCGCAGTTACAGTAAACAGGTTTTCCGCTAGCATCCTTGGCTGTACCATCGATCACTTTCATGATTGGTGCACCTTTCTCATCAATACCTGTCTGAATTGGACCCCAAATCTGTCCCAATGGACCGTTCTCTTGAACACGGATCAACTGAGTAAGGTTTTGACCTGGAGAACCGAAGTTAGAACGGTAGTTAACTGCTCCAAATGACAAGTCTCCAGCTGACAAACTTCTTAAGTTGGTAGCTAGCGTTGAGAAGTTAACACCTACGCTCCATTTGAAATCACTTTTTTGGATAGCCTTGTAGTTCAACAATACTTCAAGACCAGAGTTTTCAACTTCACCAATATTTAGAAGTGTTGTTGGGAAAAGGTTTGGTGGAACTGGTACGTTAATTGGCAAAATCATTCCACTTGTTACTCTGGTAAAATAGTCAATTGTACCATCCAATCTATTGTTGAAAGCAACAAAATCTAAACCAATGTTGAATTCGTCTTTAGTTTCCCATGATAAGTCTGGGTTGTTGTTCGATACTGGTCCAAAAGACGGTACAAAGGCTCCATTGTAAAAGAAGTTACCCTGACGGCCATATCTCAACAAAGAAATGTAAGATTCGCCTGGCTGAGTACCTGTTCTACCGTAACTAGCTCTTACTTTCATTGCATTTACTCCTGTAATGTCTACCAAATTGGCAACGTTTACACCGGCACTAACTGCAGGAAACAATCCCCACTTGTTGTTCTCACCAAATCTTGTGGAACCTTCGTAACGAGAGCTAATGGATAACAAATACGTGTCATCGATATTGAAATTAGCACGTCCAAAGAACGCAACTAATTTATTTTCGTTGGCAAAACTAGTTACAGTTGCCAAACCATTTGCAAAATCAAGAGCTGCACCAATGTTATTGTAGGTGAATGCATCTGTAAGGAAATTACCAGCTTGAGTATAATCACCCTGGTTGAAGAACTCTTGGTAAGAATATCCACCCAAGAATGACATGTCAACTTTTCCTACTTCTTTATCGTAGTTTAAAGTAGCTTCAAACAAATCATTCAAACTTTCTCTATTCTGAATGGTAGCTAGACCTTTTCTTCCGAATCCTCCTCCAAACTTAGCTGTCTTAGGTGAATAGGAACCATTCCAAAAACTTTCTCTCTGGCTAGCATAAAAAACAGCAGCCTTAAAGTTACTAGTGAAGTTGTATTCACCACGAATACTAGCTAACAACCTGCTCTCACGAGCATCATTTTTGTTTTGCTCTGCGATAGATACTGGGTTGAACCAATCAAAAATGTCACGCTCAGAGTAGCCGCCAAAATTCGGAGACTGCGGCTTTGGATCGTAGATTGGAAGCGTCGGGTTGGTAATGATCGCATATCTAAATGAGTTATCGTTACCAAGTTGTCTATCCGCTGTAGTATTGGAAATACTAACTGTAAATAATGCTTTATCATTCAACGCTCTTTGAGTTAGGTTCAATCTAGCATTCAATTGATCAAAGCCAGAGTTAATACCTACACCTTCTACATTTCGTGAGTTGATTGACATTCTGTAGCTAGTACCTTCATTTCCACCACTGATAGAAAGGTTGTTTACAAAACTAACTCCTGTCTTTGTTACCGCATCAAACCAATCTGTGTTTGAACCTAGATCATTTGAACCAGGTAGTGCTCTGTACTCGTCAGCAGTCATTACATTGATGGTACGAGCCACATTTTCTGTCGCAGCAGTACCGCTGTATTCCACTACTGCTTTTCCTTTTTTACCTGACTTGGTAGTTACCAAAATAACACCCGCAGATCCTCTTGTTCCGTAAATCGCAGCTGCAGATCCATCTTTCAATACGTCCATCGATTCGATGTCGTTTGGATCTACTGTACTTAAAGAAGCACCAATAACCCCATCGATTACGATTAGAGGTTCAGCGTTGGCTCCAAAAGAAGAAATTCCTCGAAGTCGGATGTTAAATCCACCATTTGGGTTACCTCCTGGTCTTGAAATATTCAAACCCGCAACTTTTCCTTGAAGCAATTGTCTAGGATCGTTAACAGTTCCTTGGTTGAAATCTTCCGCTTTGATACTCGCAACAGCACTTGTGATTTCCTTCTTCTCCTGAGTACCGTAGCCGACTACGATTACCTCGTTGAGTCCTTGAATTGACTCGGAAAGAGATAAATTAATGGTTGTTCTGGTGCCAACTGTTTCTTCAACGGTGTTGTATCCGATGAAAGAAAACACCAAAACTTCAGTGGAACTGGCTTCAATGGAAAAATTTCCATCTAAATCAGTGACCATTCCACGCGTGGTACCTTTTACTAAAACACTAGCACCAGGAATTCCTTCACCTGTACCAGCATCCGTAACCTTACCTGTTATTCTCGCTTGCTGCGCATTAGCAGAGAAACCTATGCTAAAGGCTAGAAGAGAGAAAAAACACAAAATTAGTAGTCCTTGTTTTTTCATTTGTTTTGGGCTTGAGTGTAAACTAATCGGCGAAATTTAACAATTATTTAAAATTTAACAATTTTTAAACATTCTTTTTTTAAAAATTTAGTGACTAGCGGTAAAAACTACTCCTTTTATAGGAATCAAAAGAATTATTTATTGCTGGGTCATTGGTTCCCTTAGGAATTTCATCGCTGCCTTTTGCACAACAGACAACTCCTTAGCCACCCTTGACCCCTTTAGGCAAGGAGCTTAACGCTTTTATTTCTTCTCAGAAAACCCCTGAATTGACATTCAAACTTCAGCAACACAGCAATTCCGTTCGATTTCGTAATGTTTGGGTAACACCGTTTTAGTACTAGTCAACGGCTAACGGTCCACCGTCCACAGTGAATTTTGCTCCACCAATGAAAAGCGTATTAAAATTTGGAAGCCAAACTAGGTGCTACTCCAATCGGCTGTCGACCGTGGACTGTCAACCGTTGACAATTCGACCTCAAACACGAAACCCCATTCCTACTTAGAATAAAAATTTAGGCAATCGCCTCAAAAAGTTATATTTTGTACGAATTTTAAGTAAATACAATTCTTTTTTTTAAACTTGCCTTGTGAAAAAGCAGTACGGCTTCCTCTTTCTTTTTTACCTCCTTTTCTCCTGCAAGCAGGAAGGATCCGAGCCTTTATTTTCCCTGCTTTCTGAAAGTCAAACCGGCATTTCCTTCCGCAATGACTTGGTTTACACCGAAAAAATAAATCCCTATACCTTCCGTAATTTTTACAACGGTGCAGGTGTTGCGATCGGTGACATCAACCAGGATAGCTTACCCGATATTTTTTTTGCTGGGAACCAGCAAAGCAACCGCCTCTACCTCAATAGCGGTGAACTCAACTTCGAAGACATCACGGATAAGGCAGGCCTAAATTCTGAAGGGTCTTGGACTACTGGCGTCAGCATGGCTGATGTAAATGGAGATGGGCTCCTAGATATTTATGTGTGCAAATCTGGGCCCATGCAGGGAGCGCGCAGACACAACGAACTCTTTATTAATAATGGAGATCTGACCTTCACCGAAAAGTCCAAGGAATTTGGATTGGATGCAATAGGCCTCAGCCAGCATGCCGTCTTTTTTGATTACGACAAGGATGGTGACCTGGACATGTACTTGCTCAGCAACTCCGGACGCTCCGTGGGCCTCAACGACCTACGTCTCGGCCAGCGAGAGATTCGAGATCCTGAAGGGGGAAACAAACTTTTCCGTAACGAAGGCAATCGATTCGCTGACGTCTCCCAAGAAGCAGGTATCTATGGGAGTGCAATCGGCTACGGACTAGGGGTGACTGTGGCAGACCTCAACCAAGATGGCTGGCCAGATCTTTATGTGTCCAATGACTTTTTTGAGCGAGATTACCTCTACCTGAATCAAAAAAATGGGACTTTTCGAGAGATTTTACCACAAGCCATGCCTGAAATCAGCATGGGTTCCATGGGTGCAGACATTGCAGACCTAGACAATGATCTGTGGCCCGATGTCATCGTCACGGAAATGCTCCCAAAAGACCTGGCGCGGGTCAAATCCAAAACTCCTTTTGAGGAATGGGATAAGTTTCAAGCCAATCAAACAGCGGGATACCACCGTCAATTTACACGTAACACCCTACAACGACATCTTGGAATTCACCCTCAAGATAGCACTCCGATATTTGCAGAAGTAGGAAGGTGGGCCGTCGTGGAAGCAACCGACTGGAGCTGGGGAGCTTTGATTTTCGATGCGGACTTGGATGGTAAAAAAGACATCTTTATCGCCAATGGCATCGTCAAAGACCTGACCGACTTTGACTTTGTGGATTTCTATGCCAACAATCAAGGCAAAATAGATCAATACCGACAAGACTCAATTTTGATTACCAAAATGATTGATAAGTTTCCTTCTGTTCCCCAGCAAAATTATTTTTTCAAAAACAAAGGAAACCTTCAATTTGAAAACATAGCTCCATCACAAGGCTTGGACCAACTCACCTTCAGCACCGGATCTGCTTATGCCGACTTAGACAACGACGGGGATCTTGATCTGGTGGTCAACAACCTCAATGAACGGGCTTTTGTCTACCAAAACAATAGCAATCCTGGCACTACTACCAACTTCCTCAGCCTTGACCTCGGCAATGCCTTTGGTGCAAAAGTCAGGATTTACACAGGTGGAGAAACCCAGATTCAGGAATTTCAACCGGTCAAAGGCTACATGTCCTCGGTAGATCCAAGACTGAATTTTGGACTAGGAAAGTACACACAGATTGATTCGATACACATCGATTGGCCCACAGGGAATCGGACCGTACTAACCAAAATAACAGCCAACCAGGTGCTATTCCCGAAAGAATTGGATGCCAAGTCGCGGCAAATTGAAATCAAAACTCCTGCTCCCTACTTTACTCCTACTGTAGCATTCACATTTCCTTACCTGCACCAAGAAAGTGAATTCGTGGATTTTGACCGGGATCGCCTCCGCTTTTGGTCGATCAGTAACGAGGGACCTCGAGCAAGCCAAGCCGATATCAATGGAGATGGGGGTTTGGAATTAGTTATTCCTGGCGCTAAAGGCCAATCCACTTCCCTTTGGAAGCAAAGTAGTTCGGGAGCTTGGACTACATCTCAAACCACCCTATTTGATCCCGATAGCCTTGCTGAAGATGTGGTAGCCCACTTCTTTGACGCCAATGGGGATGGAGCTGCTGACCTCTTGGTAGGCAGTGGAGGAATTGAATTTTCAGATTTCGCTCCTAGTTACCAGGATCGCTTGTATCTGAATGATGGAAAGGGGAATTTTTCGCGCTCAGGGCAGCAGTTTACTGCAACCCCCACCTCATTTATTTTGAGTTGGGATGGAGATCAAGACGGGGATCAAGACCTGATAGTAGGACAACGGGCCTTTCCTTTTGGCTATGGAATTGCTGTTGGAGTTCAATTTTGGCAAAATGACGGGAAAGGGAATTTCACGGATGTAAGTACATCACTAGGCAAACCCTTTGCTTCGCTGGGCATGCTGACCGATGGAGCCTTGGCGGACTTGGATGGAGATGGGAAAACAGAGCTGCTGCTGGCAGGGGAATGGATGGCACTCCAAGTTTTTACCTTCGATCAGGGAGCTTGGAGCAACCGAACTGCCCAATTTGGCCTAGAAAATACGCGAGGATTTTGGAAGCGAATCTATGCAGGAGATATCAATGGAGATGGGAAGACGGACCTACTTGCAGGAAACTCAGGTACCAATTCAAGACTACGAACCAGTACAGCAAAACCCTTGAGATTAGCAATCAATGACTTTGATCAAAATGGATCGATCGAACAAATCCTTCATCACCACGAAAATGGGAAAAGCATCCCATGGGTTCTCAAAAATACGCTTGTCAAGCAAATCCCTTCCTTGAAAAAGCAAGTGCTCAGCTATGCTGATTACAAGGACAAAGCATTGGAGGAACTCTTTCCCCAATCGGTATGGGCAAATTCACTAATTTTGCAGGCTGACTGGATGGAAACTACCCTTTGGATCAACCAAGGAAATGGAAAGATGGTACAAGAGGCACTCCCTGAGGAGGTTCAGTATGCTCCTGTTCATGCCATTTCCGTACTTCCTCGGCAAGGAAAATCTTCATTGATCCTTCTTGGAGGGAATGAAAGTCGGATCAAGCCTGAACTTGGCACCCAATTGGGGAGCTATGCTTGGGTGCTAGAAAAAGATGTAAACAACAAATGGAAGGCCTTAAAACCTCAAGAAAGCGGGCTCTTTGTCTCGGGAGAGATTCGCGATTTTCAATGGATTCAATCCAAGGGCCAAACCCATTTATTCGTACTACGAAACCATGATACGCCCTTGGTATTTACTGTTCGCTAGTTTTCTCGTTTATCACTACTCGCCGATAACTCAGCATATTCGTACTTTCGGGAATTAAAAAAACCTTGTCATCTTTACACGTAGAAATTTCAGACCCTTCCATCCAAAAAAGCCTAGCCAAAAACCAGAATGAAAAAGATCCTTGGTGGTTTACTTTTCCTTACCTTCTTAGGCTCGGCCTGTAGCACAAAAGACAAAGTTCCTCCCTTATTTGAGGAGATTTCTCCTGCATCTACAGGAGTCAGCTTCAAGAACGAACTTACTTTTGATCAGGCCTTCAATGTCTTTACCTACCGGAATTTTTACAATGGGGGTGGCGTTGCAATAGGCGATGTGAACAATGATGGCCTTGCTGACCTCTATTTTACGGCCAATCTAGGGCCCAACCAACTGTACCTCAACAAGGGTGACTTCAAGTTTGAAAACGTGACCGAGAAGGCTGGAGTGGCTGGAACCCGCGCTTGGAGTACGGGTGTAGCCATGGCAGATGTGAATGGAGATGGCTGGTTGGATATTTACGTCTGCAACTCTGGCGATGTAAAAGGGGACAACAAGCAAAATGAACTGTTTATCAACCAAGGCAATGGCACTTTCAAAGAGATGGCCGAAGCCTATGGGCTAGCTGACAAAGGTTTCTCTACCCATGCGGTATTTTTTGATTACGACAAGGATGGAGACTTGGACGTCTACCTGCTCAACAATTCCTACCAAGCCATTGGCACCTTCAACAAGATGCAAAATGAACGACCGGTGCGTGACCCAGTGGGCGGCGACAAACTCTTCCGTAACGATGGGGAGAAATTTACCGACGTAAGTGAAGAAGCAGGCATTTATGGATCCGTGATTGGCTTTGGGTTGGGCATCACCATTGGCGATGTAAACCAAGATACTTGGCCTGATATTTTTATTTCGAATGACTTTTTTGAGAAAGACTACCTCTACATCAACAACCAAGACGGGACTTTTACCGAGTCCTTAGAATCCGCCATGCGCTCCATCAGCACTGCTTCCATGGGGGCTGATATTGCAGATCTCAATGGGGATGGGTTTTTGGATATTTTTGTGACTGACATGCTTCCAGAGCACCCTACACGACTCAAGCAGGTCACCACCTTTGAAAGTTGGGACAAGTACCAATTCAATAAAACCCATGGATACCACTACCAATTTTCCAGGAACATGCTCCACCTCAATAATGGAGATGGCACCTTCAGTGAGGTGGGTAGACTTGCCAATGTAGAAGCCACCGATTGGAGCTGGGGAGCCCTACTCTTTGACATGGATAATGATGGCAAACGTGACATTTTCGTAGCCAATGGCATCTATCAGGACATTACCGACTTGGATTACCTCAACTTTATCGATGATGAGGCTACCAAAGTCAAAATCATCTCACAAGATGGAGTAGACTACAAAGCGCTGGTTGATCCAATTCCAATCACCCCTATTCCAAACTATGCCTATAAAAACCTAGGGGATCTCCGCTTTGAAAATGTAGCGGATCAATGGGGATTAGGCAAAGCCATCCACTCCAATGGGGCGGCCTATGGTGATTTGGATAACGACGGTACCTTGGACTTGGTGGTCAACAACGTAAATGCAACTGCCCAAATCTTTAAGAATAAGGGGAAAAGCATGCAGCCAGACCACCACAGCATTCAATTGCAGCTGGTAGGTAAAGGAAAAAATACTGGAGCTATCGGCACCCAGATTCAGGTCAAAGCTGGCGATCAGGTATTTTATACCGAACAAATGCCCAACCGAGGCTTTCAATCCAGTGTAGATCCAAAAATCACCATTGGTTTGGGCAAAGTCACGGTTATTGATGAGCTCAAGGTTTTGTGGCCCGATGGAAGTTTTACCCTGATGACCAAGGTACCTGCAGATCAACTTCTCAAATTAAGTTGGGAAGAGGCGGGAGCACTTCCAGCCGGAACCTCCTTTTTCCCTGCACCTAGTCCTGCCAAATTTGTAAAAGCAAGCAATCCAGGGCTTGACTTTACGCACCAGGAGAATGAGTTTATTGATTTCGATCGAGATCGACTCACCTACCTCATGTTATCTACCGAAGGTCCGGCATTTGCCAAAGGCGATGTCAATGGAGACGGCCTCGAAGACCTGTACTTTGGCGGAGCCAAAACCTTCCCAGGCAAACTTTACCTCGCCAAAAAAGGCGGGGGATACACCTATAAAGCGCAAGAATCCTTTGACCTTGACGCCATTTCAGAAGATACGGATGCCGTATTTTTTGATGCAGACCAGGATGGAGATGCAGATTTATTTGTCACATCTGGAGGGAATGAATCCGGGTTTGGAAGCCTTGACCTTGCCGATCGCATCTACCTCAATGACGGCAAAGGCAACTTTACCAAAGGTTTCAATACTGGCCTCACAGGAATTTTTGGAAGTAGCTCAGTCGTAGCTCCGATAGACCTCAATGCTGATGGAGCGCTGGACTTAGTGGTGGGCGGAAGACTTATCCCCTTTACCTATGGGGTCTCAGCGGATGCCCATCTATGGATCAATGATGGCAAAGGGAATTTCACCGATCAATCGGCTGCATTAGCTCCTGAATTCAAGGCTCTCGGAATGGTAACGGATGCCAAGGTTTTGGATTACGATGGAGATGGCCTCCAAGATGTGGTGTTCGTTGGCGAATGGATGGCCCCTACCTTTTTCAAAAACGTAGGTAAAAAGTTGGAAAAAGTGAGCCTACCCGGCATGGATAATCTGAAAGGATGGTACCGAACCCTAGAAGTTGGAGAATTCAACGGGGATGGTAAACCTGACCTTGCCTTGGGCAATCAGGGATTCAATACCCGCATGAAAGGGTCAAATACTCATCCAATCCGAATGTATCTAAATGATTTTGATCAAAATGGATCCGTCGAACAGATCTTTACGCAAGTACGGGACGGGGTAACCATTCCCTACACGCTCAAGCACGAACTTGAACGGCAGGTACCAAGTATCAAGAAAAAGTACATCCGCTATTCAGATTATTCGGACCAAAGTCTGCACGATATTTTTAGCAAAGAAGTGATCGACCGTTCCATTATTCAGGAAATGAACCACCTGGAATCTGGGATTTTACTCAACCAAGGTGCAGGCAACTTCGCTTGGAAATCATTCTCTTGGGAAGGGCAGAAATCCTGGATCTTCGCCATTCATGTGCTAGACATCAACGAGGATGGGATTCAAGATCTGATCTTAGGAGGCAACTTGTCCCACGTCAAACCTGAACTTGGAAAATACGATGCGAGCTACGGCGAAGTATTCCTCGGAAAAGGAGACGGTACCTTCACCTTCTGGCCCAATCGAATTCATGGATTGAAGTTGGACGGTGACATCCGAGCCATCGCAAACCTTGGAGGCAAGCAACTCCTTTTCGTGAAAAATAGCGCTCCTGCAGAAATCTGGAACTATTAACGGAGGCACTTTCCTCTGGATGTGTTCAATACCTGATATTTATCATTTGGGAATATTCCCCATTTAGGTAACTTTGGCCTACTTGAATGCATGTATTCGAGATTTCACCTTATCCCCTTTTGACATTCCCATGCGTTACCAAAAAATAGTCCTCCTACCCATCCTGCTTTTGGTAGCAGTGATGTCGTGCCAAGAGAAAAAAGATTACTCCCAGGCCATTACAGACGGGACCTATTTTCATGCCGCACAAAAGCAGGTAACTGAGGTCATCATCCACGATATTTTTTCCCCACCCGTGGCCACACGAATTTATTCGTACTCCTCTTTGGCAGCCTATGAGGTAGTCGCAGCTACGGATCCTGCAAATTATGCCCCATTGATGGGTCAGTTGAACGGCTCTGAAGCCATCGCGATACCTGTGCCAGCAACCATTTACCCCCCATTAGCGGCTTTGGCAGCTTACTACCAAGTAAGTACTGCCTTGATTTTTTCGGAAGAGAAAATGACCGCGCATCGGGATTCCATATTTGGGTTGCTCCAAGAAAAAGGAATTCCTCAAGACGTCCTGGATGCTTCCGTAGCCTACGGACAAGCGGTGGGCGACCAGGTAAAGGTTTATGCCAAAAAGGACAACTACCACCAAAGTCGCTCCTTCCCTAAGTATTCGGTCAGCAGTGAGCCGGGTACCTGGCAACCTACCCCTCCTGCTTACATGGAAGCGGTGGAGCCACATTGGAATAAGATTCGTCCCTTTGTGTTGGACTCCGCTGCCCAGTTTAAGGTAAATCCTCCACCTGCATTCTCCACGGAGCCAAACTCTGAATTTTACAAACGAGCCAAGGAAGTATACGATATCCAAAAGCAAGCCACCAAGGAGCAAACGGACATCGCGATGTTCTGGGATTGCAATCCTTACAAAATGAATGTGAAGGGCCATGTCATGTTTGCCACCAAAAAAATCACTCCTGGAGGACACTGGATGGGCATCGCCTCCATTGCTTCCGCGGCAGCAGGCAAAGACTGGAAGGGAACGGTAGAAGCCTTGACGCTCACTGCCATCTCGCTTAACGAAGCCTTTATCGCCTGCTGGGATGAAAAATACCGCAGCCGAACTATCCGTCCGGAAACCTACATCAACCAGCACATCGATGAAAACTGGGTTCCTCTGCTTCAAACACCCCCCTTCCCGGAGCATACTTCAGGGCATAGCGTAGCTTCTACAGCGGCGGCCTATACCTTGGCTCAGCTTTTTGGAGACCAGCTACACATCGTGGACAGCACCGAAGTGGCCTATGGACTACCGGTTCGGGAGTTTGACTCCTTCTCTCAAGCAGCAGCTGAGGCAGCAGTTAGCCGTTTTTATGGAGGGATTCACTACATGCCCGCGATCGAAGAGGGCAGCAAGCAAGGCAAGCAAGTTGGTGAGCTCATCTGGAAAAAAATCTCCACCAGGCCGGATAATGCAGTGGGCAAAAAATAAACTCCTATTTTTTCTCGCAGAGACACGATGGAAAATAGGATATATCGCTCCGCTGGAGCGAACGACTTTCACTTATATTTCTAGCTATTAGCATGTTGCTCCTCCAGAGCAAGTAATCGCATTTCAGCCAAAATAACTCATTAAAAAAAAGTAAGAAGTATGCTGATTATAGATTTTTTTTCTCGCCCCAGATGGGGCGAAATGTTAATAGAAACTGTTATAAAAAACGGGCCCAGAGCTCCAGAGGAGCGAAATTAATTATAGTCTGTTGCTGGAAACGGCACGTAAAATGGTCTTATTCTCCCTTTTTTCTCGCTGATCTAAACAGAAAAAACTACGCTGATTTATTTCTATTGATCTGCGGAATTTTTCTGTGAAATCTACGGGAAGAGAATTTCCTACTCGTACAATTTTTTAGCCAAAATGTACTGCTCCACCCGCTCGGGAAGCAGGTAGCGAACAGACAAACCATCTTGGATTGATTGCCGAATGAAGGTGGCCGAAATATCAAGCAAGGGAGCGTCTAAATAGCTTACTCCGGGATGATTCAATTTCTTAACTTCTCCAGGTCTTGGATACACCAGGATGGGGTAGTGCTCTAAAATCGCTTTGTAGTTTTTCCATTTGTGAAAATGACTCAAGTTGTCCGATCCTAGAAAAAGGAAAAATTGATGCTGAGGATGTTTTTCACTGAGAAGCGTAAGCGTATCGATGGTGTAGCTCGGCTTGGGCATCCGAAACTCCACGTCCGAGGCTCGGAAATCAAAATTATCTTCGATGGCCAACTCCACCATGCGCAGGCGATCATGTTCGTGGGCGAGCGATTCTTGTTTTTTGAAGGGGTTCTGAGGGCTGACGACAAACCAAACTTGGTCGAGACCCCCGCGTTGAAAAAGGGTTTGGGCGATGATCAGGTGCCCCACATGAATGGGATTGAAACTACCAAAGTATAGCCCTATCTTCATGGTTAACGGGTTAAAAATTCCTTCACCAGCACAACTGTTTCCGAGGAAGATCGGGTGAAGTCGTCATTGAGCACGGTCACATCAAACTGCGCTTCAAAGGTCATCTCAAACTTTGCCTTATAAATTCGGCGAGAAAGGGACTCTTCTGTTTCAGTGCCTCGGTCATTCAATCGTGACTCCAAGACTTCCAGGGAAGGTACCTTCACGAAGATGGCCAAAGCCTGCTCTCCAAAATATTTCTTCAAGGCCAGTCCACCCTTGACATCCACATCGAAAATCACTGCCTTTCCTTCCTTCCATATTCGGTGTACCTCCTCTTTAAGCGTGCCGTAAAAATTGCCAGCATACACTTCCTCCCACTCCACAAAGGCATCTTGGTCAATCTTTTGTTTGAACTCATCGATACTCAAAAAATAATAGTCTCGCCCATGCACCTCGTGTCTGCCGCGCTTGTCCCGCGTGCAGGCAGAAATGGAAAATCCCAAATTAGGAACCTCCTGCATGAGGTGCTTGACTAGGGATGTTTTTCCAGATCCAGAGGGGGCAGAAAAAATAATGGCTTTGCCAGAAGGAATACTCATCGTGCGTCTTGAATCATTTGACGGATCGACTCCGCCAGTTTATCAGGTAAAGGTTGCTTGGTACATTTGGTTTTGAGCACCTCGCGAATGGCTTGCTCCAAGTGAAAATGTGCAAAGCAGGGCTGACATTGGTCCAACTTCTCTTGAAGCATTTCGTTTCCTCCGTCCACAAGCTCTCCATCCAGGATACGCTCCAGAAGCTGAAAGCATTTGCTTACGTCGCTGCACTGCAGTTTCCGCTCAGGGGATGATGCGTCGTTGTTTTCCATAGCTTTTCGTTTAATCCTCTTCTTCGTCCCTGCCGTATCCCATCGATTGGGCATAACCTTTTAATGTATCTTTCAAGAGATTCCTTGCTCGATGCAGCCTGGACCGCACGGTACCGATTGGAATATCTAAAATTTTTGCCATTTCTTCGTAAGTGAAGCCCTCCAAATCTGCCAAAATGATAACGGTACGAAAGTCTACCGCCAGGCCATTCAGAGCATTGGAGATCTCATCCCCCAACATGTCTCGCACCGACTCCGCCCGAAGGTCACTCGTACTTTGGTAGTCTACATCGTCGGAATTGTAGAAAGTTTCCACTTCCTGGTAATCCACCGTGGCGGGCTTTTTGCTCTTTTTTCGGTAATCGTTGATGAAGCTATTTTTGAGAATGCGGAAAAGCCAAGCCTTGGCATTGGTTCCCTGCTCAAAGGAATTGATGAAGCGAAAGGCTTTCATGTAGGTGTCTTGCACCAAATCTTTGGCATCGTCCTCATCAAAGGTCAGTCGAAAGGCAAAGTTGTACATGGAATCGATGTGTGGCATAAACTCCCCATCAAAGATTGTAGATCGCTCTTCCTGAGAATATTTCCTTCGCTGAACTTCAGACATAAATCAAAAGTACGCAATGCCTCAAATTATACCTAAATTCCCCTTCTATTTCACTGCTTTTCCTTTATTTTGTAGTTGAAACCGACATTACTTTAGGGCAAATTACCCACCATCCTACCGGACGCATGCTTTTCTTTCAACTGTTCTCCCGACTACCCCTTGGGATCTTGTATCTTTTTTCTGACTTCCTATACTTAATTGCCAGGTATGTGGTCCGCTACCGCAAAAAAGTGATTGATGAAAACTTGCTCCATGCCTTTCCCGAAAAATCAGCTGCAGAGCGGAAATCCATCCGCAATAAATTTTACCGCAACTTCACCGACTCCATCGCCGAAACCGTCAAATCCATCAGTATCTCCAAAACGGAGTTGGCCAAGAGATTTACCATCACCAATCAGGACTTCCTCGATCAGGAGGTGAAAAACGGAAAAAGTGTGTTGCTCCTAGCCGGCCACTTTTTCAATTGGGAACTGGGGCTTCAGCAAGCAGCGGTACTCAGCCAGGTGCCTTCGGAAGGGGTATACCTGAAGATCAACAGCCCCTTTTTCAGTCAACTCATGTACCAAGCGCGCACGCGATTTGGAAATACGATCACTGAGAAAACGGAATTTCGTGAAACGGTCAAAACCCTGAATGTACAACATCGGGTAGTGCAGCTCGCCGCAGACCAACGACCCAATAGACGGACTACTCGGTACCAACGCCCCTTTATGAACCGTCCCGCCTACTTCTTTGAAGGAGCCGAGCACATCGCCAAAAGCATGGACCTACCGGTGTACTTTGGGGAAATTTCCAAATTAGGAAGAGGACGCTACCAGGCCACCTACGAATTGCTCACAAGAGGCCCCTACGATTCGCATTCGGAGCACAGCATCACCGATGCCTTCTGCGCTCGATTGGAAGCCAATATTCACTTGCAGCCTGACCTGTACCTCTGGAGCCACAAGCGCTGGAGAATTTAAAGCAAAAGGCTTAACTCTCCTCTAGGCCCCGCTTCAACTTGACAATTCAGTTGGCGCTGAACCCTAAGAAATTACGATTTTCATTACAGAATTTTACTAGATTCATTATCTGGATGGTCATGTCTTGATACTTAAGTCTAGCTACTTGATACTATAAAAATGGATTACCTCAAGGAACTCAATCCCGAACAACGCCAAGCCGTCGAACATACGGAAGGCCCAGTGATGATCATCGCTGGAGCCGGATCAGGGAAAACGCGGGTACTTACCTACCGAATCGCCCACCTGATCTATGCAAAAGGGGTAGATGCCTTCAATATCCTCTCCCTCACCTTTACCAACAAGGCGGCGAGTGAGATGAAGCACCGCATCGAAAAATTGGCGGGACTTGAGGCTCGGAATACCTGGATGGGGACTTTTCACTCCGTGTTTGCAAAAATCCTACGTGTGGAAGCCGACAAATTGGGCTACCCCTCCAACTTCACCATTTACGATACCGACGATTCCAAGTCCCTCATCCGCACCTTGGTGAAGGAACTCCGCCTCGACGATAAGGTATACAAACCCTCGGTGGTCCTATCCCGAATCTCAGGAGCAAAAAATAGACTCATCTCTTGGCAGACCTACCAAAACGACCCCTTTGTGAAGGCCGATGACGAGGCTGCCCTCCGCCCAAGAATGGGGGAGATCTACCAGCGCTACCAGGAGCGCCTTTTCAAGGCCGGCGCCATGGACTTTGACGACCTGCTCTTCAATACCAACGTCCTGTTTCGAGACCACCTCGAAGTGCTCAACAAGTACCAGCAGCGCTTCAAATACGTGATGGTGGATGAATTTCAAGACACCAACATCTCCCAATACCTGATTACCAAAAAGTTGGCAGCAGTGTACCAAAACATCTGCGTAGTCGGGGACGATGCCCAAAGCATCTATGCCTTCCGAGGAGCAGATATTCAGAATATCCTAAATTTTGAAAAGGACTACCCAGACTTATTTGTGGTGAAGCTGGAACAAAACTACCGGTCCACCAAGACCATTGTCGAAGCAGCCAACTCCATCATTGACAAGAACAAGGCCCAATTGAAAAAGGTAGTTTGGACCTCCAATCCTGAAGGTGAACTCATCGAGTTATTCAAAGCGTCTTCCGATAACGAGGAGGGGCGAATCGTCGCAAACACCATTTTTGAGGAGAAAAATAACAAGCAGCTTAATAACAGCGATTTTGCTATTCTCTACCGCACCAACTCCCAGTCCCGATCCATGGAGGAGGCGTTACGAAAGCTCAACCTCACCTACAAAATCGTAGGGGGACTCTCCTTCTACCAGCGCAAAGAGATCAAGGACCTCATGGCCTACCTACGCTTTGCCGTAAACCCAGCGGATGAGGAAGCCTTCAAGCGGATCATCAACTACCCCAAAAGAGGCATTGGAGACACCTCAGTAGAGAAAATACTCGTTTCAGCCTACGAACACGACATTCCGCTTTGGGAGGTGGTGCAAAATGCACACAGCTTCCTGGGTGGCCGCGCAGGAGTGTCCGTGGACGACTTTTCCACGATGATCAAGGCCTTTCAGATCGAAATCGAACGCAAAGATGCCTTCGAGGCAGCGAGCTCGGTGGCCAAGCAGAGTGGTTTGCTCCGTGAACTTTACGAAGACAAAACCATCGAGGGCCTCAACCGCTACGAAAACGTGCAGGAATTGCTCAATGCAATCAAGGAGTATGTGGATAACCCTGAGAACGAAGACAAGAGCTTGGGAGCTTTCCTGCAGGAAATCGCCTTGCTCACCGACAACGACCAGGACAAAAGTCAAACCGATGCAATCACCTTGATGACTATCCATGCCTCCAAAGGATTGGAATTTAAGCAGGTATTTGTGGTGGGAATGGAAGAAGATCTCTTTCCCTCCCAAATGATGATGCAGAGTAGGGAAGACCTAGAAGAGGAACGCAGGTTATTTTATGTAGCCTCCACACGTGCCATGGATAAACTTTACCTGAGTTATGCCCTCACCCGCTACCGTTATGGGCGACTGCTCAATTGTGAGCCGAGCCGGTTTTTGGAGGAAGTAAATCCCGCCATGCTTAAAATCAACAAGCGCATGTCTGCCACGCGAGAGCTGCCAGGAGCATTCCGTAAAGAAGGCCCTCCAGGTGGCGCAGGATTTATTGGCATCAAAAAACAGCCTGAAACCCGCCTTCCTTCGGCGATGCATGTGCATACCCCAAACCCTGACTTCAAACCAAGCAATACCAATGCACTTCAAGAAGGGCAATTGGTGGAGCATCCTAAATTTGGATTTGGGAAGGTTCAAAAAATTGAAACCGAAGGACTTAACAAAAAGGCTAGCATTCATTTTGAACATTTTGGGGAGAAAACTTTATTGCTTAGCTTTGCCAAGCTCAGAATTATAGACTAATCCCGCATACGCCTACCATTGCTGTTTTTTTGTTACCTTTTACAAGGCAAAAATAGGAGGCGTCATGGAGCATAACGATTCAGAAAAACAAGAACTTATTTTGAAAGAATACGGAAAGAATATCCAACAACTGGTACAACATGTAGTCGCGATTGAAGATCGAGAACGACGCACACAAAGTGCCCACACCATCGTCGAAATCATCAAGCAACTCAATCCTTCTGTGAAGCAGGAAAATGACCAGAAGCTTTGGGATGATTTGTACATCATGTCTAATTTTACCTTAGATATCGACGGGCCCTATCCCATGCCAGAAAAGGAATTGCTGGGTAAAAAACCTCCGCATATTGGCTACCCAAAAGGTCAAATCAAGTTTAAGCACTACGGCAGAAACATTGAAAAGCTGATCGAAAAAGCCATTGATATCGAAAACGACGAGGACCAGGAAAATGCAATTATCTACATCGGACAGCTGATGCGGAGTTTCCATTCCACCTGGAACAGGGATAATTTTGACGACAACATCATCCTTGACGACATCAAAACGCTTTCCAAAGGCAAGCTTCACATCGACTTGGAAAAAGTTCAAGAAAATGCCCTCTTTGAATCAAATACACGGAGAGATTTTAAGATTCCACACCAAGAGGAAGAGCATTCCGGCAAAAAGAAAAATAACCACGGGAAAAAATTCCGCCCTGCCCACAAAAAACGCAGATAAACACATGGCCTCTTTTAAAGTAGAAGGTGGACACCGCCTCAAAGGAGAAATCACTCCGCAAGGAGCAAAAAACGAAGCACTTCAAATACTTTGTGCTGTACTCTTAACCGCTGAAAAGGTTACCATCCACAAAATCCCAAATATCCGGGATGTCAACAAGCTCATCGAACTCCTTTCAGATATGGGAGTAAAGGTGCAGAAGCTAGGACCCGAGTCCTATACTTTCCAGGCCGATGCCGTGAACTTGGACTACCTTGAAACCCAAGATTTTCTCAACAAAGCCTCCGCTTTACGCGGTTCGGTGATGATTCTTGGCCCTTTGTTGACTCGCTTTGGTACTGGGAAACTTTCCAAGCCAGGAGGAGACAAAATCGGTCGTCGCCGTATGGATACCCACTTTTTTGGCTTTCAAAAGCTAGGAGCTGAGTTTCACTACGATGCCAAAAATGAGATCTTCCACATCGATGGAAAGCACCTGAAAGGAACTTACATGCTCCTCGATGAGGCCTCCGTAACCGGTACTGCCAACATCGTCATGGCAGCAGTAATGGCTGAAGGCAAGACTACCATATACAATGCAGCCTGCGAACCGTATTTGCAGCAGCTTTGCGACATGCTCAACCGCATGGGTGCACAGATTACCGGTGTGGGTTCAAATTTGCTACACATTGAAGGTGTAAAAGTTCTGGGGGGCACCACACATACCCTACTTCCAGACATGATCGAAATCGGCTCCTTTATCGGGATGGCCGCCATGACGCAGTCTGAACTCACCATCAAGGACTGTCAAATTCACCGCTTAGGCATCATCCCGGATACCTTCCGACGCATGGGTATCCAGTTAGAATTTAGAGGAGACGACATCTTTATCCCAGAGCAAAAACACTACGAAATCGAAACCTTCATCGATGGATCCATCCTTACAGTAGCGGACCAAATCTGGCCTGGCTTCACGCCTGACCTCCTATCCATTATTTTGGTGACCGCTTCGCAAGCCAAAGGAACCGTGCTCGTGCACCAAAAAATGTTTGAATCTCGCCTCTTTTTCGTAGATAAATTGATCGACATGGGTGCGCAGATCATCCTTTGCGATCCGCACCGCGCTACGGTCATCGGATTGGATCGCAAGTACCCACTTCGTGGCATCAAGATGACCTCTCCAGACATCCGTGCAGGGGTATCCCTTTTGATTGCAGCCATGTCTGCCAACGGTACTTCGGTGATAGACAACATCGAGCAAATCGACCGCGGCTACCAAAACATAGACGAGCGTCTCAATGCCCTAGGTGCTAAAATCACTAGAATTGACTAAAATCGACGAATAACAAAGTTTACCCAATCCCCTTGGTTCCGAATCAAGGGGATTTTTTATGCCCCAATCCACTTTTTCATTCCATCCTGCTCATCCATTTTCCAGAATTTTTGGTAACTTCTTGGCCAATTCACAGAACCCATTTAGCTCATGACCAAAAAGAAACTCCGAAGCCAGGAATGGTACGGCAGAACCGGCAAAGACGGATTTATCTACCGATCCTGGATGAAAAACCAAGGACTCCCCCATCACCTTTTTGAAGGTGAAAAGCCGGTGATCGGCATCTGCAACACCTGGTCCGAGCTGACCCCCTGCAATGCCCACTTCCGTGATTTGGCAGAGGCACTGAAGCGTGGCATCTGGGAAGCAGGTGGATTTCCATTGGAGTTTCCAGTCATGTCCCTCGGAGAATGCTCCATTAAGCCTACCGCGATGCTCTTTCGTAATCTCGCCTCCATGGATGTGGAAGAGAGCATCCGCGCCAATCCCATGGATGGAGTCATCCTGATGTGTGGCTGCGACAAAACCACTCCCTCCCTCGTGATGGGTGCAGCTTCGGTCAACCTCCCCACCCTCGTACTTTCTGGCGGCCCCATGCTCGTAGGGAGATTCAAAGGCAAAAAAATAGGCACTTCTGATATTTGGCGCTTTGCCGAAGATTTTAAACTCGGCAAACTCTCACAAGAGGAATTTATCGAAGCAGAAGCGGCCATGTCCCGATCTGTAGGGCATTGCGCTCCCATGGGCACTGCCTCCACCATGGCCGCCATGGTTGAAGCCTTGGGACTAGCACTCCCAGACAATGCCACCATCCCCGCAGCAGATTCCCGACGAAAAGTTATGGCTCATATGGCGGGTATGCGCATCGTGGAAATGGTCAAGGAAGACTTGACCATGGACAAGATTCTTACCCGCAAAGCCTTTGAAAACTCCATCATGGTCAATGCCGCCGTCGGAGGATCCACCAATTTTATCCTGCACCTCATCGCCATCGCCAAACGAATAGGCGTTCCCTTGGACCTAGCAGACTTTGATGAGTTTTCCTCTAGAATCCCTCTCATTGCCAATGTGCAGCCTTCCGGCGAGCACTGGATCGAGGACCTATTTTATGCAGGGGGACTGCCTGCGGTCATGAAGGAAATCGAAAAATACCTCCATACCGATGCGCTTACGGTGAATGGCAAGACCCTTGGTGAAAACATAACCAAAGCCGAGTGCTGGGATAGAAACCTGATTGGCACCTTCGAAAATCCCATAAAACCGGAGTCTGGCATCGCCGTACTGAAGGGCAACCTTTGCCCTCAAGGCGCTGTGCTGAAACCCTCAGCTGCTACTCCTAGCTTATTGACCCATACCGGTAGGGCAGTGGTATTTGAAGATATTGACGATTACAAGGCACGAATAGACAATCCCAACCTGGATATTGATGAGACCTGTGTGATGGTTTTGAAAAAAGTAGGTCCCAAAGGATACCCAGGAATGCCCGAAGTGGGCAATATGGGACTACCCAAAAAATTGCTGGAAAAAGGCGTCAAGGACATGGTTCGTATTTCAGATGGGCGGATGAGCGGAACGGGCTTTGGTACCGTGGTGCTGCATGTCTCTCCCGAGTCAGCCATCGGAGGCCCACTTGCGCTGGTACAGAATGGAGATCTGATTGCATTGGACGTACCCAATCGCAGCCTGAGTCTGCTGATCTCGGAAGAAGAATTTGCCACAAGAAGAGCAGCATTTTCTCCAAGCCCACTTCCATACGACAGAGGCTATGTCAACTTGTTTCTCGACAAGGTTAACCAAGCCCACGAAGGGGTAGACTTCGATTTTCTCCAAGGAAGTTCGGGACCTGAGGTAAAACGAGATTCCCACTAGGATTTTAATACGCATCGAATTGGCAGTCTGAAGGCAACCCTTACTGATAAAATATGACCAAAGTAGCACTCATCACCGGAGCAGGGCAAGGGATTGGACTCGCCATCGCTAGAAAATTGCTGGAAGAGGGTTCCCATATCCTCCTGAATGACCGCGAAAAAAGCCTGACCCAAGATGCGGTGGCCCAGCTTTCCCGCTTGGGAAAAGGATCGGTGATCGGCTGCTCCGGAGATGCCGCCGACCCAGAGGTCATCGAGGAAATGGTAGCCCTTGCTGTAAAAAATCACGGCACCATAGATCAGCTGGTTTGCAATGCCGGAATCACGCTATTTGGTAATTTCTTGGACTATGGAAGGGAAGATTTTATGGAAGTGGCCCGGGTCAATCAGTCAGGAACTTTCTTCCTCACGCAGGCAGTGGCTCGCCTGATGAAGTCTCAAGAAAAAGGCGGAGCGATCCTGTTTACCTCCTCCGTGACTGCCCACCAAAGTCATGAGAATTTGGCGGCATACGCCATGAGCAAGGCGGCCATTGAGATGCTCGCAAAAAATCTGGTACTTGAACTTGCCCCCTTGGGAATCCGGATCAACACCATTGCCCCAGGGGCCACCTTGACGGAACGAACCACTTCGGACCCCGACTATGCTGCCACCTGGTCCAAGATCACGCCGCTAGCACGGCCAGCATTTCCAGAAGATATTGCAGCAGCGGCAGCATTTCTTCTCTCGGATGCTGCCCGACACATCACCGGCCAAACCCTCATCATCGATGGGGGATGGACCGCAATCAGCCCTTCCCCTTATGCCTAATTCAGCAACTCAATTTGCTCCAGCACCTCCACCCTGGACCCTACATGGGGAAGGAATAATCTTGCTCTACCGCTTCAAAAAATCCTGGGTGAAAAGCAAGGCCAATCTACCTGCCGAGCTCCAAGGTCAATTTAAAGGAGGCTTCGGCTATGTGATGCTGGTGGATTACGGCAGCTCCCCAGTAGGCCCCTACCACGAGCTGCTTTTTATCCCAGGTCAGTTTGGGGAAAAGAAATTTCAATCCATTACACGCATTTTGGTAAGTTCCGACGCAAGCACCAACCAGGGTCGAAAAAACTGGGGCATCCCCAAGGAGACAGCCACCTTTCATTGGAAAAAAGAATCGGGGAAAGACCTCATTCGCGTGGAACTGGATGGAAAAACGATACTCGATACAGAAATCAGCCATGGAGGAATCCCCTTTCCCATCAGCACCGCCCTGCTTCCTCTGCGCTTGAAGCAGACGCTGGATGAAAAAACTTATTTGACGCTCCCCAAAGGACGCGGCTGGGGCAAATTGGCCCGAGTGAAACGAATGCAGGTAGATCCGCAGCTTTTTCCTGACCTGGAAGGTATCCAACCCTTGGTTGCCCTAAAGGTCAATCCTTTTTCCATCGACTTCCCTGTACCTACCCTACTGTCCAACCATGAATAGCTTCAAGGACGCACAGGTCATCGTCACGGGAGCGGGTTCCGGCATTGGCCGAGAGCTGGTTCGTCAACTCTACCCATACACCCAAAAGATTTTGGCTGTTGACTACCTGCCGCAAGCCTTGGAATCCCTTCAAAAGGAATTTCCACAGCTGAAAGCCTTGTGTGCAGACCTAAGCCTCAAGGAAGGAAATGGCACCATTCTGGCCTGGGTGCATGCCCACTGGACACATGTGGATATCTGCTTCGCCAATGCAGGCAAGGCAGAGTATGGAGAAGCATCCCTGCAAAATTGGGAGGAGATGGATCGCCTTTTTCAGCTGAATGTGCATTCCCCCATCCAACTGGGGATGGCCTTGAAACAAGCATTTCCTACCCATTCCTTGCGCCATGTGATCACTTGTTCCGCGATCGCCCACTGGTCCATTCCAGGCTACAGCCTGTATGGCAGCACCAAAGCCGCAATCCTGCAATGGGCCGAATCGCTCTGGGCAGAGCGGGCAGGAGATTGGTTGACCCTCGTGTTTCCGATTGCTACCGCCACCGCATTCTTTGATACGGCAGGCCCCAATATTCCAAAAGCATTTCCAATCCAAATTCCAGAGGAGGTCGCTGCAGCCATGCTCGTAGGCGCTTCCAAAGGGAAAAAGAAAATTTTCCCCTCCACCCTCTTTCGAAGTCTCCTATTCCTGAATCGATTTCTCTTTTTCGTCAAACCTCTAGCACAATTACTTGAATACAACAAATTCAAAAATTGGCTTTCCAAATCCAGTTCCTAAATCGTTTTCTCCGCTACACTATGAAAAATCTACTCATCAGCCTATCAGTTCTTGCCCTCTTGGCCTCCTGTCAGCAGCGCGAAACCCTTCCAGACACCCTCCCCATGCAAGTGGCCAAGGCCTACGGCTTTGAAAACTGGGATCAGGTAAAGTCCATTGGCTACACCTGGAATGTACAGCGCGACTCTGTGACTGTGGCCTCCCGAACTTGGAAATGGAACATTCAAGACAGCACCGTATCCTATACTGGAGCAGACACCAGCTTTACCTACAGCCTGGTAGCAGACTCCCTTCCGAAGCAGGACGGGGCCTTTATCAACGACAAGTACTGGGCACTGATGCCCTTTCAGTTGGCCTGGGACAAAGGCTATACCTACGAAGTCACCGAAAATGCTAGCAGCCCCATCCAAGGACTTCCTTCTACCAAATTGAGCATTCTGTATGGTACGGAAGGAGGATATACCCCAGGGGATGCTTATGATCTGTATCTGGATGCTAGCCACCACATCCTAGAATGGACCTTCCGAAAAGGAAATGCTCCCGAAGGCCGCACCTGGACCTGGGAAAAGGCAATTCCCTACGGCCCGATTCAAATCAGTTTGGAACACAAGGATGCCGCAGGCAAGCGCTTCATTTGGCTGACCGATGTAACCGTGGAGTAAGTCCCAACTACTACACCCCACATTGAACCTCAATTCCACTTTGACATGAAAAAATCAACTCCTCGTCGTCAATTTCTCTTGCAAACGGGAGCCCTCCTTGGCGCGGGCCTCCTAGCCAATCCCTTTTCGAGTTGGGCTGGCCCCCTCCAAAAATCCTGGACGGTAGGCGAGATCATGGACCTGTTTATTTCCCAGGTGCCCAAAGCTCCTTTTGCGCAAACGGTCGACACAATCAAAATTGGCTCCAGGGACACGGTGGTCACTGGAATCGTCACGACCATGTTCCCAAGCATCGCGATCATCAAAAAGGCGATTGAGTTGAAGGCCAATCTCATCATTCCCCACGAACCCACCTTTTACTCCGGGCAGGACGAGACCGACTACCTCCAAGACGACCCCGTCTTTCGTGGCAAATACGACCTGCTCGCAGAGAATAAGTTGACGATCTGGAGAAACCACGACTACGTGCACCGCATGCAAGACGATGGGGTGCGAGTAGGCGTGGTGGAAGAACTGGGATGGCAGGCCTACTATACCCCTGGAAGTCCAATCTTACAGATTCCGACCACTACCCTTAAGTCAGTCATCGACCACATCAAAACCCGAATGAAGGTGCCCACGATGCGCTATGTAGGGGACCTAGATCAACCCTGCTCCAAGGTGCTCCTCCTGCCCGGTGCTGTAGGCGGGAAAACCCAAATCACCCGAATTCAGGAACACCGTCCAGATGTGTTGATCTGTGGTGAATCCAACGAATGGGAAACACCCGAATACGTCAAAACCGCCCAAGAACTCGGCATGAAGCTTTCCATGGTAGAAATCGGGCACTCCGCCAGCGAAGAAGGAGGTTCAGAATTTGTAAAAAATTGGTTGGAAACCCATGTCCCAGGCGTCCCGATCTACCACATTCCTTCTGGCAATTCCCTGTCGGTTTACTAACTTTAAACTTTGTCAAGTCCACTTAATTTCCTTTCCATGAAACGTATTTTTCTCGTCCTTCTCCTCGCCATTTCCCCCATGTTCACTTTTGCACAGCAGCAGCTGAGCGCTGAAGAAAAAAAACTGCTGGAGCGCATCGATAAAAATTACCAGGAAACGGTAGCGCTCCTGGAGGAGGTGGTCAACATCAACTCGGGTTCGCTCAATCTAGAAGGTGTGCGGGAAGTGGGCCGTGTTTTTGAGCGGGAGTTTCAAAAAATTGGATTTCAAACTGAGTGGGTAGACGTCCCTGCAGAAGTGAAGCGCGCGGGACATTTTGTAGCTACGCGAACAGGTACAAAAGGAAAAAAACTATTTCTGATTGGTCACCTAGATACGGTATTTGAAAAAGACATGCCCTTCACCCCCTTCACCTGGCTCAACGACAGTACGGCCACAGGCCAAGGAGCCAACGACATGAAGGGTGGCGATGTGCTCGTGCTGGCCAGCCTCAAAGCCCTAGACGAGCTCGGCTACTTGAAGGACAGAACCATCACCGTGTATTTCAATGGAGACGAGGAAAGTACCGGCAACGGGGCATTGTCTAGACAAGATTTCATCGCTCGCGCCAAAGCGCATGACATTGCCTTGGCTTACGAAACCGCTCAAGGTTTTGGTGGAGCCACAGTGGCTCGCCGAGGCGCTTCTGGCTGGACCTTGAAGACCAGCGGAAAGCAAGGCCACTCCAGCGGAGTATTTGGACAAAATGCAGGCTATGGAGCCATCTACGAAGCTGCCCGAATCTTAAACGAATTTAGAGAAGCCCTTGCCGGTGAAAAGTACCTGACGTTTAATCCAGGGCAGTTTGTGGGCGGCTCCGACGTCAGCATCAATTCAAGGACAGGTGCTGGTAGTTCCCTTGGCAAAACCAATATCGTGGCAAGAGAGGCTATTGTAACAGGCGATTTGCGCTTTTTAGGAGATGCACAAAAGGAAGCGGCTCGCGCCAAAATGCGGGAGATCGTTGCCAACAATCTGCACCAAACGAATGCAGAAATTACCTTCTCCGATGGTATTCCTTCAATGGAACCTACTCCGGGCAACTATGCACTAGCCGAAACACTTAGCCTTGTTAGCCAAGACCTGGGCTTTGGTCCTGTGAAGCCAGGGGATCCGGGTAGCCGAGGTGCAGGAGATATCTCTTTTGTGGCCTCCTTTATGGACAGTTTGGATGGCCTAGGTGTATCCGGCTCTGGAGCCCATGCTCCTGGAGAAACCATCAACATGAAGCAATTTCCTTCCTTGATCAAACGAAACACGATTCTCTTGTACCGTCTGACCCGATAAGTTGATGAAAAAAATAGTCCTCCCCACCCTTCTGGCCTTGATCCTTTTTTCCAGCCAAACTCCCAAAACTGCAGATCCCAAGCCCATGCCGCCCAAGAAAATTATCGTTTACCAGGTATTCACTCGACTTTTTGGCAACACCAATACCAGCAACATTCCCTGGGGCACTAAGGAACAAAATGGGGTGGGCAAGTTTAACGACTTTACAGATGCTGCCTTGGCAGAAATCAAAAAGTTGGGCGTATCCCATGTCTGGTACACCGGCGTACCACATCACGGGGTAATCGGCGATTTTCCGGAAATTGGGGTCAAATCCGATGATCCGGACGTAATCAAAGGCCGTGCTGGATCCCCCTATGCGGTACGGGACTATTACCAGGTCAATCCAGATCTTGCCGTAGATGTCACCCGACGCATGGAAGAGTTTGAAGCGCTGATTGCCCGTACGCATGCCCAAGACATGCAGGTGATCATCGACATCGTGCCCAACCATGTGTCTCGTCATTACGAAGGAAAAAACAATCCCAGTGGAGTTCAGGATTTCGGTGCTGGGGACGACAAGACGGTGGCTTACCACAAGGACAACAACTTCTATTATATCCCTGGGGAATCCTTTCGAGTTCCTGAATCCAAAAATGGATACCAACCTTTGGGAGGTGAAAAACATCCCCTGGCAAATGGTCAATTTCAAGAGGATCCCGCCAAGTGGACGGGCAATGGCTCTAGAAAGGCTCAGCCCGACTTTTACGATTGGTACGAGACCGTAAAAATAAATTACGGAGTCAGCCCAGATGGGATCAAGGACTTTGTGGCCCTTCCTGAAGAAGCCTCCACACTTGATATCCAAGCGCATTTCGCTTTTTGGAAAGGAAAAGAAGTACCCGACTCCTGGAAAAAATTCAAGGACATCACCCAGTTCTGGTTGAGCAAGGGAGTGGATGGCTTCCGATTTGACATGGCCGAAATGGTCCCTGTCGAGTTCTGGTCCTACCTCAACTCCCACATCAAAAAGACAAATCCCGATGCCTTCCTTTTGGCGGAGGTGTACAACCCAAGCCTCTACCGTGACTACATCAAAAAGGGAAAGATGGATTACCTCTACGACAAGGTAGAGCTCTACGACACGCTGAAACACATCATGCAAGGCTATGGCTCCACGGACAATTTGGTGCCTATCCTGCAAGGCTTGTCGGACATCGAACACCACATGCTACACTTCCTCGAAAACCACGACGAGCAGAGGATTGCAAGTCCCGAGTTTGCGGGCAATCCTTGGAAAGCACTGCCGGCAATGGTGGTCTCGGCCACAAGCACTACTTCACCGACAATGATTTACTTTGGTCAGGAAGTGGGTGAGCCAGGCGCCGCATTGGCCGGCTTTGGACAGCCCAGCCGCACCTCAATTTTCGATTACATCGGCGTTCCTCAGCACCAGAAATGGGTAAATAGAGGAAAGTTTGACGGAGGACAACTTTCGGACAACGAAAAAGCGCTGCGCAACTACTATTCAGAGGTGCTCAACTTTACTAGAAATAGTTCCGCGCTGATGGGTGAATACCTGGAACTGCACACCTTCAACCGAAAGTTAAATCCAGCCTACACCGACAAAACCTTTGCTTTTGCCCGTTGGGATGCAAAGCAGAAGTTATTGGTGGTCACCAACTTTGACGAACACAAGTCCGTGAATACCGTCCTCCATCTTTCCCCTGAACTCTTGAAAGCCTGGGGTTTGAAACCAGGAACCCGGGAACTGGAAGAAAGAATGTTTGGCAAGAAAACCACCCAACTCCGTGTAGACGAGAAAGGCGCCCACATCGAACTTATCCTAGGTCCTTGGGAGTCGGCGGTATTTGAGGTGAAGTAATAAGAAAGTATCAATAAAGACATCCAGCAAAAAAAATCCCCCCAGCTTAATTTTCCAGAATCAGGATTTAGTATTGGTTTGTGCGTCCCAAAATGACGCACAAATGACACCTAGATGTCAATAAACAAGTCATTTACTCCAATCATATTTGCAAATGGAATTTGGTGAACGATTGAAAGAACTTCGAACTCGTTTGAATTACTCTCAAAAAGAAATTTCTGAAAAAACAGGCTTAACCGTCCGGACAATCCAAAGGATTGAGAACAACGAGGTAAAACCAAGCCTGCATTCATTAAGAGTACTTGGAGAAGCATTGCAAACAGACCTATCTGAAGTTGAAAAATCATCCGTCGCCAAACCCTATGAATTTAATGTAACACTTAAAATCACAGATATGAATCAATTCTTAACTGACCTAAAAACCCTAGTAAAAACCCATTGGAAAACAATCTTGCTAATCGTTGTAGTGATTTACCTAATCACAAATTATACTGACATTAAAGCAGGGATCCTAGATGGATGGAATGCGTTTTAACCAGCTCATTGGTTAAAGAATGATAAAATCAATTTTTATCCCTCCAAAAAGATGGATGAGTTGTGGAGGCTTGTGGAGAATTGATTCTTTGGTGTAAAATTGCCTGCCTGCACCTTTTATTTACCTGGATTTGTTTAATTTAACCTGTAAACTTTTAAGAAACAGGTATGTCTCACAGGGATAAACTCAATCGCCGAGAATTTATTACCTCAGCGGCCAGCATTGCAGCCACCATCTCCATTGTTCCCTCTTCCGTCATCGCAGGTACGGGACATGTGCCTCCATCCGACCAACTTACTGTGGCCAACATTGGCTGCGGCACACAGGGACTTCGAGAGATGGGTGACCTACTCAAAAACCCCAAAATCCGTTTGGTCGCTGTCTGTGATGTAAATAAATCTTCCAGCGATTACATCGACTGGTCTCCCTATGGAATCCGAAATACGATTCGAGAAACCATCGGCGACAATTCCTGGTGGGAAGGCAAGCCCGGAATCCCGGGAGGCCGAGACATTAGCCAAGAATATGTAGAAAAGTACTACGCAAAAAATAAGCCCTCAGGGAGATACAAGGGCTGTGAGAGCTACGAGGATTACCGTGAACTGCTAGACCAGGAAAAAGGCATCGATGTGGTCAAGATCATGACTCCCGACCATACTCACGCCCCAATTGCCCTAGCTGCAATGTCCAAAAAAATCAATGTGGTCACTCATAAGCCCATTGCCAACAGGCTTCTAGAGGGAAGAAAAGTCATCCAAAAAGCAAGTGAATCAGGTGCCATCACACACCTCTTGGCCTGGTCAGATCGACCGGAATACAGACAGATGAAGGCCTGGATGGATGCAGGATTGATCGGTGACTTGCAGGAAATTCACAATTGGTCCTACCGCCCAGTGTGGCAGCAGTGGACCAGTCGACCTACTGCAGCCCAACCCATTCCTGAAGGATTTAACTGGCAACTCTGGCTGGGACCCGTTCCAGATATGCCCTACCACAAGCAATACACACACAACGTCTTCCGTGGCTGGTACGAATTTGGTGGCGGTTCCATCGCCGACATGGGGCATTACAGCTTGTTTCCATTATTTGAAACCTTGTGCATTGACCGCAGCCCGGTTTCCGTCAGGGCCTATGGTACGACCACCCGTGAGGAAGTCAACCAGGTCTACCAGTGGGTCAAAAATGAGGTGGCCTTTCCGGCTAGTTGCACGATCAAGTGGAAATTTCCAGAGCAAGCGACTCTCCCAGCCTTTGACCTCTTTTGGTACGATGGGGGCATGAAGCCCTTTGCCTGTGAAGAACTCGAGTCGGAAGGAAAAGACATTCCAGATGAAGGACTGCTGTTGGTCGGTAGCAAAGGAAAAATTTTTGGGGGCTTTCGAGGTGAAAATCCAGTGCTACTCCCAGAAGGATCCGCAATGCAAGGCCGCGAGACAGAACGTATCAATTCCCAAGGGGTGGATCGGAAGACTGATCTTTGGGTGGATTCCATGTTGGCAGGAACACAAACTCCCGGCAGCTTTACCCGTGCGCAATGCATCACCGATACGATCAATCTAGGGGCAATTGCCTTGAGAACAGGCAAGAAAATTGACTTTGATGCCCAAAAAATACAAATTACCAACGATCCCAAAGCCCAGGACTTGCTCACGAGAACCTATCGGGCAGGTTGGGAGATTTAATTCCAACAGATCCTACCTTCATTTTCAAACCCAAAACACCCATGAATAGCAGAAGAAATTTTCTCAAAACCACAGGACTTGCCACCGCAGCCCTAGGACTTGGTCTCCCCTCCTTGAGTTTTGCCCGACCTGATGCAGACCTCCCCTTTAAGATCTCCCTAGCCGAGTGGTCCGTAAATACCCTACTTTTTTCCAAAAAGCTGGATCACCTGGATTTTGCACTAACAGCTAAAAGGCACGGCATCCATGCGGTCGAATATGTCAACCAATTCTTTTTTGACAAGGCCAAGGACTTTACCTACTTGAAGGAAATGAATACCCGATGCAGCAACGAGGGCATCACCCAAGTGTTGATCATGGTCGATCGCGAAGGCATGCTCGGCGCTCGCGATGCCGCCAATCGCGGCAAGGCTGTGGAAAATCACAAAAAGTGGATTGATGCGGCCAAGTTCCTAGGCTGCCATACCGTACGGGTGAATGGCTACTCCGACATTTCCTGGTCTACCCGGCCAGAAGATGCTGCGGAAGCCTCCAAACTCGTCAGTGACAGCATCCACCAGCTTGCCACTTATGCAGCACCTACAGGCATTCACATCGTGATCGAAAACCATGGAGGCTTTTCTTCCAATGGCAAATGGCTGGCAGATACCATTCGCAATGCAAATCATCCCCTGGCAGGTACGCTTCCCGACTTTGGTAACTTCCGCATCAGCACTCTTGATGGCAAGCCCGTTTCCTACGATTCCTACCGAGGAGTGGATGAATTGATGCCATTGGCTACAGGAGTGAGTTTGAAACCAAAGGTCTGGGACGATGCAGGCCAAGAGTCGGACTTGGATTATGCGCGCATGATGAAGATCGTCTTATCCCATGGATACAGCGGACACGTAGGCATTGAGCACGGAGACAAAGATAAAGAATGGGAAAGCATCGTGGCCATTCGACAGATTCTCGAGGGCTTGCAGAAAGCCTAAAAACCAATGCTTCCAACCCAAGTTAAACCCCAAAACTCCATGAACCAACAACTTGGACAGCTTTCCCTTTTGGTCAAAGACTACGACGAGGCCATTCAGTACTACACGCAGACCTTGGGATTCGAACTGTTGGAAGACACCCCAATGACGGATACCAAACGCTGGGTGCGGGTAGCTCCAAAAGGTTCTACCTGCCAGTTGCTGCTCGCTAAGGCAGCCAACGAAACGCAACTGAGTCAGGTGGGCCATCAGGCAGGAGGCAGAGTCTTTCTTTTCCTCTACACGGATGACTTTTGGAGAGATTACGAAAACTACCGGTCCCGAGGCGTCGTCTTTATCCGGGAACCGGCAGAAGAATCCTATGGAATTGTTTCCGTATTTTCGGACCTCTATGGAAATCTCTGGGATTTGATTCAACCCAAGGATTCCTAACCCAGACCATATGGAAACCCAAGCCAACAATCCCCTTCACGGAGTCACTCTTGCTGACATGATCGCCCAACTGGTGTCCTTCTACGGCTGGGAAGACCTCGGTGAACGCATTACCATCCGCTGCTTTACCCACGATCCCAGCATTGCCTCTAGCCTGAAGTTTCTACGCAAAACCCCCTGGGCACGTGAACGGGTAGAAGGACTCTACCTCAAAATGCTTCGGGATGCAAAGAAAGAAGGTGGACCCTTGGGGAATTGAGAATTTTACTAAAACCTTTGAGGTCTTTCAGACCTCGAAGGTTTGTGAGTCAAATCGCGAGCAGCAATGTCTGCCCCAGCGGGGCGGTTGCTACTCAACCAGGGGTTTCAACCCCTGGGGTTAGCCCCAGCGGTGGGCGATGCTACTCTATGGTTAGGGTAATCTTGCGACCAAGCCCGTATTCCAACAATTTATAAAGTGTTGAAAGTTGGATATCGCTGTGGCCATTTTCAATTCTTGAAATAAAACTTTTTTTAGTCCCTGTCTTTTCAGCCAATTGCTCCTGAGTCATTGAGGCAAGCCGTCTTTCTTCTCGGATTACTTCGCCTATAGCAAATGCTTTTGCTTTTATCTCAAAGTCAGTTCGCTTGGAAGTCCCAATTTCTCCATAACGCTTGTCGAGATGTTCGTCAAAAGTGGTAATGGCTTTACTTTTTTTATCTTTTACGTTCATTTTACCTCTGCTTTATTTTCTCATCAAAATATTCATTCATAATTCTCACCGCCTTGGCAAGCTCTCCAGAAGGTGTCTTTTGGGATTTTTTCTGAAACCCATTAAACAAAATCACAACTTGACCCTCGTCAAAACAGCAGAAAATCCGGTAAATATTACCTTGAAATTCTACCCTTATTTCGTAAAGCCCATTCGTTCCTTCTACATGCTGAAAAAATTTCTGAGGAATCCTTTTTGCCATGGTCACGACAAATAACACATGGTCAATTTTCTCTTTCACTTTTTCGGTCTGCTGCTCGAAGAAGTCAAAAAAGTAGTCATTAAAGAAGATGATTTGTCTAAACCGTTCCATTTTCTAATTCGGATAAAGTTAACGAATAATGGAACAGTATTGAAAATAATGATTTTAAATTTTTCAGTGCTTATTCTTTGTCATTCAGCTGGATACAGCTGAAAATGAGTACTGGGATTTTGCTGATAAGGCCTAAGTGCTGGTGATGGGGAAAAGAATTCCTATGAAAACCTTCGAGGTCTTTCAGACCTCGAAGATTTCTGGAACAAATCGCAAGCAGAAATGTCTACCCGATCGGAGCAACCGCAACTTACCCAGGGGTTTCAACCCCTGGATCAGAACAACCCTTGGACAAAAAAAGCCCGTCCCGCAGAATTGCGGGACGGGCTTTTTTGTAAGGTTGGTGGCTTTTTATACGTAGTTGTTGAGCATCACCGGCATCACAAGCATCAAGATATCCTCGTTGGCATCTTGGGTTGCAGGCACGATCAAGCCTGCACGGTTGGGCGCAGAGAACTTCAAGCTTATTTCCTTGCAAGAAAGGTTGTTCAACATCTCTACCAAAAACTTCGCATTGAAGCCAATTTCGATATCCTCTCCATCATGGTCGCAAGACAAACGCTCGTTCGCTTCATTGGAGAAATCCAAGTCTTCCGCAGAGATCATCAGCTCGCTACCGGTCAACTTCAAGCGAACTTGGTGTGTGGTCTTGTTGGCATAAATCGCAATACGTCTCAAGGAACCCAATAACTCCATTCGGTCGATGTTCATCCGGTTTGGATTCTCGGTTGGAATCACGTTTTCGTAATCTGGGAATCGCTCGTCGATCAGACGGCAGATCATCTTGATGTTGTTGAACTTAAAATAGGCATTGGACTGGTTGAACTCTACCGATACAGGCACATTCTCAGATGGCAAGGTAGACTTCAATAGGTTCAAGGCTTTTCTTGGGATAATCAAGCTCGCCCCATTGGCGGATGCTATATCTACCCTTCTGTAACGTACCAGACGGTGACCATCCGTAGCCACAAAAGTGGTGTTGGTAGGACTCAAATTGATATACACCCCTGTCATGGCAGGACGAAGTTCGTCCGAAGAGGTAGCAAAAATGGTATTTGCAATAGCAGAAGAAAGCACTTCAGTAGACATGTCAACTGTAGTGGCATTGTTTACAGTTGGGATTTTTGGGAAGTCAGTTGCGTTTTCCCCAGCAAGGCGGTAGCGACCATTGTCAGAGCTAATCTCGACCGCGTAAGTATCGTGATCGATGCTGAAGGTCACCGGCTGCTCAGGCAAGTTTTTCAAGGTCTCAATCAAAATACGCGCAGGTACTGCAATATTTCCGTCTTCCTTCGCTTCCACTTGGAGCTGGGTCATCATGGAAGTCTGCAGATCCGAAGCAGTGATGGTCAATACAGCTCCCTTGATTTCAAACAGAAAGTTTTCCAGAATAGGTACCACAGGGTTGGTGGTCACTACACCGTTGATGGCAGAAAGCTGCTTGAGCAAGGCGGAGGAAGAAACAATAAATTTCATATCGTAGGGGTGGTATAGTTTTTTTCTAGTGAGGTAAATTTAGAAATAAAATGCTAATTCAGAGGAACCTCTTCTCAATTGTAATAAAAAAGTTAAAAATACCTCACAGATTTTCTGTTTATGCCCTTCGGGAAAATCGTTTCACACGCAACAGCCCAATTACTGCCCCCAGTAGAACTAAGAAAAGCACAGGAGCTCCTACATTAATCAGCTGCCACATCGATTTTTCTTCGGCCACTTTTACCTTATCCAAAGGGCGGATCTGCAGAAC
>Ga0208788_1000061_pt1 | contig 61290 bp, 56 predicted proteins | sample Wag4_2014_7_11_3_FD_187363 | JGI IMG/M metagenome (GOLD analysis project Ga0208788, IMG submission 187363) | Fresh water mixed with fracking chemicals microbial communities from Ohio, USA - Utica-2 Time Series FC 2014_7_11 (SPAdes) (version 2) ... | reverse complement strand
CATACCGTTAGTTTAGCGAGTTCTAGCAGCGACTTTAGGGTGACGGACTCAGCCTCGCGCGCTGTTTAGCCCGGTTCGAATCCTATGGCGGAGAGGGTGGGATTCGAACCCACGGTACGGTTACCCGCACGCCTGATTTCGAGTCAGGTACATTCGACCACTCTGCCACCTCTCCGAAGCCCGGAAGTATAGCGCTTAAAATGCGGCATGCTCTCCATCGCTCCCCCAGTGCTCAAAGCCCTTCGTCTGCTTGGTTACGGCGGCCTCATTCCCTTCCTGGCTCTGGCCATGATCTCGCTTCACCAAGAGGCGCCCGCCCTTCAGGATCTTGCCCGCCAAGGCCTTGCCATCTACACAGTCGCCATTCTGAGCTTCGTCGGCGCGGTCTCTTGGGGGGTCGCATTGGCAGCACCAGACCTCACGGACCGGCAGCGTAATGCGCTGCTCGTCTTTAGCGTAGTGCCCTCCCTATTGGTCTGGCTGCTGTACTTCCTGCCCGAAGGTAGCCTGCGTTGGCTTGCCTTCGCAGGCCTGACCCTGGTGGTTTTCCTTGCAGACCGCACACATGGCCGCGCACTGGGCTGGCCCTCGGAATGGCTCAAGCTGCGTATGAACCTAAGCCTCATCGTGGCCGGCGCGCTCATCGTGGCCGCCACGGGCCATAGCTACTGAGCATCACAACTAAGGACGCTTCCATGCACATTGCTGTAATCGGCGCCGGTATTTCTGGCGTAACAGCCGCTCGTACCCTGCTCGACGCGGGCCATGCTGTAGAGGTCTTTGAGAAAAGCCGCGGCCCTTCTGGCCGCATCAGCACCCGGCGCAGCGAGTCCTGGCAGGCCGACCATGGCGCCCAGTACTTCACGGCCAAGCGACCCGACTTCCAAGCCCAGGTCGAAGACTGGTGCCAGCAGGGGCTGGCTGCCGAGTGGACAGGGCGCATCGAGAACCAGGGGCCACGACGACCCATTCCTCGCTATGTGGCCGTGCCCCGGATGAATGCACTGGTCACGGCACTTGCAGCGCCACTCAAGCTTCACTCGGAGTTCACGCTTGCAGCGCTGACCCAATCAGGATCGCATTGGCAGCTCAGTTCCAAAGAGCACGGAGCCCACCCCACCCCATTCGATGCCGTGATCCTCTCCATTCCAAGTCCGCAGCTAACCCCCTTCGAACCCCTATTTCCGGCAGCGTGGCGCGAGGTGATTCACGCCAACACCTATTCTCCCTGTTGGACCGTCATGGCGGGCTACACCGAGCCGCTCACATTGGATTTCGATGGCCGCTTCATGGACGAGCCCAGCCCTCTGAGCTGGGTTGCCCGCAACCACTCCAAGCCCGGTCGCACAGGGCCAGAGACCTGGACCCTACATGGCAGTCCTCGCTTCAGTACTGAACACCTCGAAGACGACCCCGCCCCGGTCACCGACACACTGGTCGCAGCCTTCTGCGCGGTGGGTGGACGCAGGCCTGACTGGGTTCAAACCCACCGATGGCGCTACGCGCTGGCCACCAATCCACTAGCCCCTGCCGAACAAACCCTCTGGAGTCCCGACCTGAGGCTGGGCCTTTGCGGAGACTGGTTATCGGATGGACGGATTGAGGGCGCTTGGCGCAGCGGGCTTCACTGCGCGAATAAATTGGCTGAAAGATCGGCATAGCCGATCGGGCTCGGTCAACATGGGCGATTCATGCACCCAGCGAATGCGCGCCCGGTTGAGCTGAGCCTGCGTCTGAATGCACTGAAGCGACGCGGCTGCAATCAGGCCGACGCCCTTGGGCAACTCCTCCAGCAACGTCCCAACTGGCCCTGCCCACACCACATCGCAGACCGCCCGCATACGCTCGGCTAAAAATCGCCAGCGTCGTTCTGACCAAGGCCGTCTCGAATGCTCGGGCAAGTGAAGCAAACCCACACGCAGCACGTCCGGCTGAGATCGGCTTGAGAGCGCCCACGGGTGCACCAGCTCCACAAAGCTCCCAGGCTGAGCGCGAGCGACCAAGGCCTGGATACCGTCCTGACCGGCGTAAACAGACAGTGGGCAACGGGCAGACAGGCTTGGCTCGGACTGCGCGAACGCGTGTCGTTCGGCATGCTGGGCCATAGACTCAAACCGCCTGCGCCCAGGCTCGTCTTCGCCGCGGGCCATCAACTCCAGGTGCTCATAAGAGGTATCGAGCGGCGTGCCCGTGCAGTGCCATGCCGACGGCGCGTACTTCGCCACGTTTTCAGCATTAAAGAGGTAGGGCTTGCTGCTGAAGGTGCTCGCAACCCACTGCCAAGAGAGATGGTTAGAGGCCAGGTCACCATCCAGCAAATGGCCGTACATCCAGTCGGCCCCTGCCCTCCAATGCACGTGACGAAGGTGCACCACATAGCTGGCAAGCCACATGCGCGCATGGTTGTGCAAGTAACCTGTGGCGTAGAGCGTGCCTACCGCCTGATCAATGACTGGCAAACCAGTGCACCCCTCCCGAATGTCCTGAGGCAGCGCTGCGGCATATCGTATGCCGGGTACCCCTGGTCGAATGTCCTCAAAAATGCGATCGCCGAGGTGCGAATGGACATGATGAAAAAAAGCCCGCCAAGCAAACTCAGAGAAGAGCTTGTCGTCGGAGCCCAAAGCGTGATTCGCTCGTACCCCGTTGACTGCATCTTGCAGGCCTAAGAACCCATGGGTGAGATAAGGCGATAGGTAAGACACAGCGCCACGCAGATGATTTCTGGTGCGCGCATACTCGGCCGGGCGGATGGCGGCAAGCCGCGCCTGCCAGGCCTCATCGGTTGAGGCAAAGTCCTGCCCGAATGCGTTCACCCGAGTCTGCTCACTCCACCCATGTAGGGCAGAAGCGCCTCTGGCACCACCACAGTGCCATCGGCCTGTTGGTAGTTCTCCAGCACAGCGACTAGGGTGCGGCCCACGGCAAGTCCAGAGCCATTCAACGTGTGGACAAACTCATTCTTAGACTTTCCGCCCTCAACCCGCTTAAACCGAGCCTGCATGCGACGCGCCTGAAAGGCCTCGCAATTACTTACACTCGAGATCTCTCGATAGGTGTGTTGGGCGGGCAGCCAAACCTCGAGGTCGTAGGTCTTGGCTGCACCAAAGCCCATATCGCCCGTACACAGCAGCATGACTCTATACGGCAGCCCTAATCCTTGCAGAATGGCCTCTGCGTGGCCGACCATTTGATCGAGCGCGGCATAGGACGCTTCAGGCCTTACCACCTGAACCATCTCGACTTTGTCAAACTGGTGCTGACGAATCATGCCGCGGGTATCGCGGCCGTATGAGCCGGCCTCGCTTCTAAAGCATGGGGTGTGGGCAGTCAGGCGCATCGGAAGCTGAGACTCATCGAGAATCTCGCCCCGCACCAGGTTGGTCAGAGAGACCTCGGAGGTGGGAATGAGGTAGAGCGACTCACCCTCGCCTTCTTGACCGCCCTTCTTCGCCGCAAAAAGATCGGCCTCAAACTTTGGCAACTGACCCGTGCCGTAGAGCGAATCGGCATTCACAATGTAAGGCGTGTAGCACTCGGTGTAGCCGTGCGCGCCGGTTTGCACATCGAGCATGTAATGGGCAAGCGCGCGGTGCAGCCGCGCAATGGGTCCCTTCATGACCGTAAACCGCGACCCAGTGAGCTTCACTCCCATTTCAAAATCGAGCCCAAAGGGCGCCCCAAGATCGACATGGTCCTTGGGACTGAAGTCGAAGGCGGCAGGCTTACCCCATCGGCGCACCTCAACATTGCCATGCTCATCATTGCCGACCGGAACGGACTCATGGGGAAGGTTTGGAATCGAGGAGAGCCAAGCCTCCATGTCGGATTGAATAACCGCAAGCTCGGCCTCAGCGGCACTGAGCTGGTTGGGCAGGTCAGCAGCCTGAGCCATCAGATCAGAGGCGTCCTCCCCTTTGGCCTTGGCCTGACCAATTTGTTTGGAGAGTGTGTTGCGACTGGCCTGAATCTGCTCGGTGCGCACCTGAACGGACTTGCGTCGTGCCTCGAGGGCGTTAAATGTCTCGACATCGAGCACATACCGACGCGCCGCGAGTCGATCAGCGACCTGTTGGGTGTCTTTGCGAAGCAGTTGAAGATCAATCATGGGAGCCTTGGTGAGATTGGTTGCGCCTGCGCAGCTCGGAGAGCTTGAGCGCGATTTTACTTTCAAGCCCACGATCCACGGGCTGATAGAACTGCGGCGACGGATTGAGCGCCTCGGGAAAGTAACGCTGGCCCACCGAAAACGCGTCGGGCTCGTCGTGACTGTAACGGTAGGCCTTTTTGGAAGGCGCATTGCGCAGATGCTCAGGCACGGGCAGGCTGCCACCCTGCTTCACGTAGGCCTGCACCTGGTTCCAGGCCACATAAACGGCGTTGCTCTTGGCAGCGACAGCCAGAAAGACCGTAGCCTCGGCCAGGGCAAGCTCCCCCTCGGGGCTACCCAGCCGCTCATAGGCCTGGGCAGCCGAGATGCAAACATCCAGCGCTCTTGGGTCTGCCAGGCCCACGTCCTCAACTGCCATGCGAATCAGCCGTCGTGCGAGGTAGAGCGGGTCTGCACCGCCATCAAGCATGCGCGCAAACCAATAGAGAGCAGCGTCTGGGTCTGACCCACGCACCGCCTTGTGAAGGGCCGAGATCTGGTCGTAGAAGGCATCGCCGCCCTTGTCGAACTGACGCACCAGGCTGGGAAGTTGGGCGCCAAGCCACTCGGGCGTCACATGAAATGAGGGCTCTGGTGCTGCAGCAATCACCATAGACACCAGATTAAGTAGCCGACGCCCATCCCCGTCGGATGTCCGAAAAAGCAGCGCACGTGATGGCTCATCGATGGCGAGACCCTGCCCTGACTCGAGTGCCAGCGCCCGATCAACTAAGACCTGTAGCGACTCTGGCCCGAGGGGCTGTAAACGGAACACCTGCGCCCGCGAGAGCAGTGCGCTATTCACCTCAAAGCCAGGGTTCTCTGTAGTGGCCCCAATGAAGGTGAATAGACCCGCCTCGACATGCGGCAAAAAGGCATCTTGCTGCGCTTTGTTGAACCGATGCACCTCATCCACAAACACCACGGCAGAGCGCCCCTGCCCCAGCCAAATCTGCGCCTGGGCTACGGCATCGCGAATCTCCTTCACCCCACCCAGCACGGCCGAGATCGTTAGCATGTCGGCGCCAACCGCCCTTGCCAAGAGCCGCGCCAAGGTTGTCTTGCCGACCCCAGGCGGGCCCCAAAGGATCATGGAGGGCAGTGCCCGTCTCTCAACCGCCTTGCGAATGGGCCCGTTGGGGCCGAGCAAGTGATCTTGCCCCAGCACTTCACTCAGCGACTGCGGGCGCAGCCGCTCAGCAAGCGGAATCAAGGCTGAATCACCTCGGTTCCCGCGGGGGGCGTGAACTCAAATCGGCTGTCTGCGATGGGCTGGTTTCTGCGAATCGACTTCAAGCGCACGAGGCTGCGACGCCCAAGCCCATCGGTCAGTTCGAACTGGGTGATCTCACCCTTGTCGTTGAGGCCCACCTCGAGGCTTGAGGCCGAGCTGCCTGCAGATGCGTTGGCGCTCCGTGGCGTGAGCAAGACCCGCTGCAGGCCAGACTGGCTGGGCAGAGCACGCATCTCGAACTGGCGTGCAAGGGTTTGAGCGGCCTCGGGTCCGGCAGAGAGCAGCAGCCCGGCGGGTGTTGCATCGAGCGCAGATTCGATGGGGCGCTTGGTGAGCTGCGCGAGATCGGGGTCGTAGAGTAAGAAAATCTTGTCTCGAATGATCTGGAGCTGGGCATACGGGCTCTGAATTTCCCATCGAAAACGACCAGGACGCTTTAACAGCATTTCACCCTTAAAGGTCTGAACTCGGCCGCCCCGCCCGCTCTGGAGATGCTCGAACTGCGCAGCTAACGTAAAGGTGCCGGCAAGGTAATCGACCAGCGCTGCCTGGGGGCCCGCCTCAACCAAGACCACATCGCCCGTGGCTCGCGCAGGGGCCCACGCGCCTAAAGCCAGCATAGCGCCGGGCACGGCACGCGCAATGAAATTACGCCGCAAAACATCTTGAGGCCTCATTCGCCACCACCCTGACTGGGCACCAGAATGTCGCGGTTGCCATTGCTCTGCATAGACGACACCACCCCCGCTTGCTCCATGGCCTCAAGCAGACGCGCTGCCCGGTTGTAGCCAATGCGCAGGTGACGCTGCACCAGCGAGATCGAGGCGCGACGGTGCTTGAGCACAATGGCTACCGCCTCATCGTAGAGGCCATCGGCCTCCCCTTGGGCGTCGGACTTATCGCCGTGCATGTCAATACCCGCTGTGAAGCTGCCACCAGACTCTGTGGCGCCCTCGAGGATGCTGTCGTTGTACTGGGCGCCGCCTTGCTCGCGAAGATGATTCACCACCCGAACCACTTCCTCATCGGCGACAAAGGCCCCATGAACCCGCTGCGGAAGTCCAGAGCCCGAGGCCATAAAGAGCATGTCGCCCATACCCAGAAGCGCCTCGGCACCCATTTGATCGAGGATGGTGCGCGAGTCAATGCGGCTTGAGACTTGGAAAGAAATACGCGATGGAATATTCGCCTTGATGAGGCCTGTGATTACATCGACCGACGGCCTTTGGGTTGCCAAAATAAGATGAATGCCAGCCGCTCTGGCCTTCTGCGCAAGCCGGGCAATGAGCTCTTCCACCTTCTTGCCCACCACCATCATGAGGTCGGCCAGCTCATCAATGACCACCACGATATGCGGCAGTGGTGCCAGCGGCTCGGCTAAGCCTGCCTCGATCTGCTCGGGATGATCGAGGGGGTTCAGAATAGGCTGGCCTCGGCGTAGGGCATCTTCAACTTTGCTGTTAAACCCCGAGAGGTTGCGGGTGTTGAGCTTGCTCATGAGCCTGTAGCGTCGCTCCATTTCGCCAACACACCAATGCAAGGCGTTGGCGGCCAACTTCATGTCGGTGACCACGGGCGTGAGCAGATGCGGAATGCCCTCGTACACTGCGAGCTCGAGCATTTTGGGGTCGATGAGAATCAAACGAACCCGGTCTGCCGGGGCGTGATACAGCAGCGACAGCAGCATGGCATTTACGCCTACGGATTTGCCCGAGCCCGTGGTGCCTGCAACCAGCAGGTGCGGCATCTTGGCAAGGTCTACAACGGTGGGTGCGCCGGCAATATCCTTGCCCAATGCCAATGGCAGGGAAGCACCACTGTCTTGAAAGGCCTTCGAACTCAGAATCTCGGAGAGGCGAACCGTCTGGCGCCGTGGGTTAGGCAATTCAAGGCCCATGAGGTTTTTGCCCGGAATGGTCTCAACCACCCGAACCGACACCAGCGAGAGTGCGCGCGCAAGGTCTTTTGCAAGGTTCACGATTTGTGACCCCTTCACACCCAGCGCGGGTTCAATTTCGTAGCGGGTAATGACCGGACCCGGCTGAGCACTGACCACCTTCACCTGAACGCCAAAATCGGCCAGCCGAGACTCAATAAGACCAGAGGTGTAGGTGAGTGTCTCGGGCGATACGGCCTCAGAGGCCTCGGGAATGGGGTCTAACAAGGCCAAGCCAGGCAGCCCAGCCTCGGAGGGCGTGAGCTCCTCAAACAGCACGGGCTGGCGAATGGCAGGGGCAGGCACCTGAGCCTTGGGCGAAGGCTGTACCGCCACCGCAGGAATCACCTCAAGCGGCTCAGGACGCTCCTTGCGTTCGTCAGCCTTTCGCTGGAGCCGGGTTGCGCGCGCTTCGGCTGTGGTCTCACCAAGCTGACGATCGCGACGCGCCTCGATCTGCGAGCGAGCCCAGGCGGCCATGGCTTCCGTGCCTTCACCGACCAGCTCAAAAGCCTGAATCCAGGTGAACCCAAAAAACAGTGAGAGGCCAGTGAAAAAGCCCAAGAGCGCAGCGAGTGTCAGTCCGGTAGGGCCCAACAGCCACTCAAGCGCGCCGCCGATGAAGCTGCCCAGTGCTCCCCCGGGAAAGGCTTCGAGCATGCCCCAGACCATGCCGCGTTGCGCCTCAAGCGCTGAACTGAAGGCGAGCACCACGACAAAGCCAGCCCACTGGGCGGTTCGCAGACGAATGGGGCGGACCTCATCGTGGGTAGCGGGCCCACCCGAGTGGCGCTGCCGTCTGCCCTGGGCTGCGCGCAGGGCCCTCGCGGTCATGAAGAGCCCCAGCACACCGAGCCAGAGTGCGGATCCGCCCATAAAAAAGAGCAAGACATCTGCCAAGGTGGCTCCAAGTCGGCCAAACCAATTCTGCGGCTCAGTGGCCGTGGTGCTCTGGAACCAGCCAGAATCTGCTGGTGAGAAGCTCAGCAGGGACAAAATCACGAGCAAGCTGGCAGCGAGCCAGACGATCCAGTACACATCCGACAGCAGGGCCTGGACGGCAGGCGCAAGCGATGACGTTGCGGCGGAGGGCTTTTTTCGCGTGGCGGAGGGCCGACGCTTAGGGGTTTCAGACAAGACCGGCATTTTATAATTGTCGTTTAATTCGAAAGCGCGCGCAGCGCTTCCTGCTCAACATCCTCCTTCGGGGCGCCCCATGTCCGTACATCACTCCCTCATCATCCTTGGCTCCGGCCCCGCCGGGTACACGGCAGCGATTTATGCCGCACGCGCAAACCTCAAGCCTGTGCTCATTACGGGGCTGCAGCAAGGCGGTCAGCTGATGACCACCACCGATGTAGAGAACTGGCCTGCAGACCCGCATGGAGTCCAGGGCCCCGATCTCATGCAGCGCTTTCAGGCGCACGCCGAGCATTTTCAAACGCAGCTCATTTTCGACCACATCCACACCACTGCACTCAGTGAGAAGCCCATTCGGCTGGTTGGAGACTCGGCCACCTATACCTGCGATGCGCTCATCATCTCCACCGGCGCCTCGGCCATGTACCTCGGCCTTCCCTCTGAGCAAGCCTTTATGGGCAAGGGGGTTTCGGCCTGCGCAACCTGCGATGGCTTTTTCTACCGTAACCAAGACGTCGCTGTTGTTGGTGGGGGAAACACTGCCGTTGAGGAGGCGCTCTACCTGAGCAACATTGCCAAAACCGTTACGGTCATTCACCGACGAGACCGCTTCAAGGCCGAGCCCATTCTCGTCGACCGTCTGATGGCCAAGGTGCAAGAGGGCAAGGTCCGCCTCGAGCTCAATCAGGTGGTCGACGAAGTACTTGGCAACGAGTCAGGCCTTACAGGTCTCCGGCTAAAGGCGCGCGAGGGGTCAACCACCAAAGACCTCACCGTGCACGGCCTGTTCGTTGCCATTGGACACTCCCCAAACACCCAGATCTTCGAAGGCCAGCTCGAGATGAGCAATGGCTACATTCGCACCCGCAGTGGGCTCGACGGCAACGCGACGGCCACAAACATCCCTGGGGTGTTCGCTGCGGGCGATGTGCAGGACCACATCTATCGCCAAGCCATCACCAGCGCTGGAACGGGCTGTATGGCCGCACTCGACGCGCAGCGTTACCTTGAAGCGCTCCACTCCGCCGCCTAACCAGGCAGACCCAGATGGGCGCGCCCTCTTTCTGGAGGCCGCTCGGGGCGCCGTGCGCGTGCAGCACAACCAGCACCCCAGCCTGCTCAATCGGCCCAAGCCGCTCCCCGTTCCTCGGCAGCGTCTTGCCGACGAGGCCGAGGCGCTAGAACTCAGCCGGCTGTCCGATTTCACACCCGATACGCTGCTCGATAGCGATGAGGGTCTGTCCTTCGCCCGAAATGGCATTTCGGCAGACACGCTGCGAAAACTGCGCAAGGGACATTGGTCTCTGCGCGCGGAACTTGACCTCCATGGCCTGCGCACAGACGAGGCCCGCGAAACGCTTGCCGCGTTTATCAAGGACTGCCACAAGCGAGACCTGCGCTGCCTGCGTGTTGTTCACGGCAAGGGGCTCGGCTCGGCGGGCCGAGAGCCCGTACTCAAGAGCAAAGTGCGCTCCTGGCTGATGCAGAAAGAAGAGGTGCTGGCGTTCTGTCAAGCCGCCGCACATGAGGGCGGCTCAGGCGCACTTATGGTGCTCTTAAGATCGAGCCTCTAGGATCAGAGCAGGCTAGAGTGCAGCCTCGCCGGTCTCGCCAGTGCGAATGCGCACAACCTGATCGACCGTGGTGACGAAAATCTTGCCATCGCCGATGCGCCCCGTGCGGGCCGCGTCCACAATGGCCTCGACAGCGCGATCGGCCATGTCGTCTGCGACCAGGGCCTCAACCTTGATCTTGGGCAGAAAATCAACCACATACTCCGCGCCGCGATAGACCTCGGTGTGGCCCTTCTGGCGTCCAAAGCCTTTGACGTCGGTAACCGTGAGCCCAGAGAGTCCCAAGGCAGCCAGGGCCTCACGCACCTCATCGAGCTTAAAGGGCTTCACAATTGCAGTGACGAGCTTCATAAGAAAAACTCCTTTTCATGGAACCGGTTGGTGAGCGGGAACCGCCAGTCTCGGCCGAAGGCGCGCGGGGTAATGCGCGCCCCGGGAGCAGCCTGGCGCCGCTTGTATTCAGAGAGCCTCAGCAGACGAAGCACCTGCTCTAAAACCTCTTGGGAATGGCCTGCTGCAAGGATTTCAGAAGACGACTCTCCCAGCTCCACAAAGCGCATCAGAATGTCGTCTAGCACCTCGTAGGGAGGCAGGCTGTCTTGGTCGGTCTGATCGGGCCGAAGCTCGGCACTGGGCGGGCGCGTGAGAATGCGCTCTGGAATGGGGGTGGGCTGACCGAGCTCTGCGGCTCGGGCATTCCGGAAGCGGCTCAGGCGGTAGACCCAGCCCTTGAGCAGGTCCTTGATGACTGCGTAACCACCCGCCATATCGCCATAGAGGGTGCAATAACCCACCGCCATCTCGGACTTGTTTCCGGTTGTGAGCAGCAGACGACCTGTCTTATTCGAGAGCGCCATCAGTAAAACGCCCCGAATACGCGACTGGAGGTTTTCTTCGGTGAGATCGGGGGCTCGCCCTGCAAACACTGGTGCGAGCGTGGCTTCAAAGGCGTTGTACACAGGGCTAATTGGCAGCTCGTGTAGCGTCACGCCCAGAGCTACTGCGCAGGCCTGGGCGTCGTCTATGCTGATGGCCGCCGTGTACGGCGAGGGCATCATGACAGCAGTAACCTGATCGGCACCCAAGGCATCGACGGCAATGGCAAGCGTCAGAGCGGAATCAATCCCGCCCGAGAGTCCAACGAGCGCCCCCTTAAACCCATTCTTGTGAACGTAGTCACGCGTGCCCAAAACAAGCGCTTGGTAGGCCTGCTCAGGCTCGGAGAGCGCCGGCGCTTCATGACCCGCCAACAAGGCTCCGGCCGCATCGAAGTCGAGCATGAGGAGGTCTTCAGAGAACGAGGACGCTCGGGCCATGAGGTTGCCTAGGCCATCGAGCGCAAAGCTGTCTCCGTCGAAGATGAGCTCATCTTGTCCGCCCACCAGGTTGCAAAACACCGAGGGGATGCCATGCCGGCTCACATGCTCACGCACGACCTGCAGGCGCTCCGTAAATTTATTCAGGTGAAATGGAGAGGCATTCATGACCACCAAGACCTGGGCCCCCTCTGCGCGCGACATGGCCGCCGCCCTGGGGAACCAGACGTCCTCGCAGATTACAACGCCAATGCGCACCCCTTGAGCGTCGAAAACAACCGGGGCGCCGTCGGGGACAAAATACCGCTGCTCATCGAAGACCGCATAATTAGGTAACTCGAGCTTGCCGTATTGAGCGACCACCCGCCCGGACTGCAGCAAAGAGGCCGCGTTACAGATCTGCCCATCATCGAGCTGCCTTGGATGCCCCACCAGAACCGACAGTCCACCCAATGAAGACAAATCTGCTGCCAGCTGCTCGAGAACGGCCTTTGAACGCCTCAGGAATGACGGCCTCAAGAGCAGGTCCTCTGGCGGGTAGCCCGTGAGTGAGAGCTCTGGCGTCACCATGACATGCGCGCCCGCTGCATGAGCCTGCTGTGCCGCTGCGAGAATTTTCTGTGCATTCCCGTTCAAATCGCCCACGCAGGCATTGATTTGGGCTGCAACCATCTTGAGAGTCATACATGAATTATCGCACGCAGGTCCTCGACGGCTTTGCCGAACTCGCGCCAGAGCAATGGCAGGGGCTTCAACCGAATGCCGCCCAGAACCCATTCGTTGCCATTGAATGGCTCAAAGCCATGGAGTTATCCGGGTCTGCTGCAGCGGGCTCAGGCTGGCAGGCACGCCCGATCTTGGTGCGAGACGAGGCCGGGGTGGCCGTGGCTGGCGCGCCACTCTATTTGAAATCTCACAGCTACGGGGAATATGTATTCGACTGGGCGTGGGCAAGGGCAGCGCAGTCTGCAGGCATGACCTATTACCCCAAAGGACTAGTGGCGAGTCCATTCTCCCCGGTGCCGGGCCCGCGGCTCTTGGCTCGCGACCCTATGGCCCGTCAGGCACTCGCCCGAGGGCTGACCCAATGGGTCGAGGAACAAGGTCTGAGCTCTGCTCATCTGCTCTTTGGACACGCCCACGACCATGCCGCGCTGGAGCAAGCGGGCTGGCTCACGCGGCTCGGAGTTCAGTTTCACTGGCAAAACCGGGGCTACCGCGACTTCGAAGATTTCCTCGATTCCCTCACCCAACCGCGTCGCAAAAAGATTCGCGCCGAGCGCAGGAAGGTGCGGGAAGCGGGGGTGCAATGCTCGGTGTATTCAGGCAGTGAGATCAGTGCCGAGCACTGGGCATTTTTTTACCGCTGTTACTGCCAAACCTACCTCGAGCACGGCAACCCGCCCTACCTCTCGCAGGGGTTCTTTGAGGCCATTCGAGCTCAGATGCCAGAGCATCTCGCCTTGGTCGTTGCATCTGCGAGCATCTCAGCCCCTCATGCGCCAGAGCCCATCGCATGCGCGCTCATCATGCTGGGCGAACAGGGCCAGGTCGCCTATGGTCGATACTGGGGGGCGGTAGCCCACCTGCCCTGCCTTCACTTTGAGGTGGCTTATTACACACCCATCGAATGGGCGATTGGCCAAGGCCTCCGTCGTATCGAAGGTGGAGCGCAGGGCGAGCACAAGCTATGGCGGGGATTTGAACCGGTCGAGACGCGCTCGTCGCACTGGGTTTCTGACAAGCGTTTCAGAGTGGCCGTCGAACACTTCCTAGCCCGCGAGGGCCAGGGCATTCAGCAATACCTCTCGGAACTAGACGATCACTCGCCCTTTAAAGACTCAGCCTTGTAGCGCTCGTATCCCGAGAGCACCTCTTCCTTGGCAGACTCGGGGCCTTCCCAGCCCTGCACCTTGACCCACTTGCCCTTCTCAAGGTCTTTGTAGTGCTCAAAGAAATGCTGGATCTGAAGCAGGCGCTCAGGCGCGATGTCTTCGGGTGTTTTCCAATGCTTGTATATGGGCAGCACCTTATCAATGGGCACTGCAAGCACCTTGGCATCGCCGCCCGCTTCGTCGGTCATTTTGAGCACGCCAATCGCGCGACACTGAACAACCGCACCCATGGCCACAGGGAATGGGGTTACGACCAGCACATCGACCGGATCGCCGTCGTCAGAGATGGTCTCTGGCACGTATCCGTAGTTACAGGGGTAGTGCATGGAGGTCATCATGAAACGATCAACAAAGAGGGCTCCAGTGTCCTTGTCGACCTCGTACTTGATGGGGTCGCTGTGGGCCGGAATTTCGACGATGACATTGAACTCCTCGGGAAGCTTTTTTCCCGCGGGAACGATGGTCAGTGACATGTGGTGTTCTCCCTGTAAGTAGATGTCCGACGGATTGTAAGGGATTCCCCCAATCGGTCCCTGCACCTGAATGCGCCCAGACTCAGTTCACCAATAACTATGAACCGGAGAGGGCTATGTCAGACGGAATGATCCTTGCACTTGTGTGCGGCGTCATCGCGGTGGTCTACGCGCTGGTGTCGAGCCGCTGGATTCTCAGCCAGCCAGACGGCAATGAGCGAATGCGAGAAATCGCAGCCGCCATTCAAGCTGGCGCATCAGCATACCTAGCTAGGCAGTACAGAACGATTGCCATCGTAGGCATCATTATTTTCGTCCTGATCGCGGCCATCCCCGGGCTGGGAATGGCCACCGCACTCGGCTTCGCACTTGGCGCGGTGCTCTCGGGCGCCGCAGGCTTTATTGGTATGAACATCAACGTGCGCGCAAACGTGCGAACGGCCGAGGCCGCACGCGGTGGCATCAACCCTGCGCTCGACATTGCTTTTAAGGGCGGGGCCATCACGGGCCTTTTCGTTGTGGGACTTGGCCTAATCGGTGTGACGGGCTTTTACGCGATCATGCGGGCCCAAGGTGCAGATATTCATCACTCCTTACAGCCACTGGTTGGGTTTGCATTCGGTGCCTCGCTCATCTCCATCTTCGCCCGACTCGGCGGCGGCATCTTCACCAAAGGTGCTGACGTGGGCGCAGACCTGGTTGGCAAGGTTGAGGCCGGCATTCCAGAGGACGATCCGCGCAACCCTGCAGTCATTGCCGACAACGTAGGAGACAACGTTGGCGACTGCGCAGGCATGGCAGCAGACCTATTTGAGACCTATGCAGTGACGATCATTGCCACCATGCTGCTGGGTGCACTCACGCTGAGCAGCATGGCGGAGGCCGCTGCGATCTACCCCTTGGTACTTGGAGGGGTCTCTATTCTGGCAAGCATCGTGGGCTGCTACTTCGTCAAGTACTCGGGCAGCGGCAAGATCATGAATGCGCTCTACAAGGGTCTCATCGTTGCAGCGCTGCTCAGTGTGGTGGCGTTTTATTTCGTCACGGACTGGCTGCTGGGTGCCGACATTGCTGCCGCTGGGCATAGCGTCATGAATCTCTGGCTCTCTTGCGTGGTGGGCATTGTGCTCACGGGCGCCATGGTGATCATTACCGAGTACTACACGGCCACAGAATACGCACCGGTGCGACATGTCGCTCAGGCGTCAGAAACGGGACACGCAACGAACATCATTGCAGGCATTGCAGTGTCCATGAAATCTACCGCCTGGCCGGTCATTGCCGTGGTGCTGGCGATTCTGGCCTCCTATGCGCTAGCAGGCCTCTACGGCATTGCAATCGCGGCCACAGCCATGCTCTCTATGGCGGGCATTATTGTTGCGCTCGATGCCTACGGCCCCATCACCGACAACGCGGGTGGCATTGCCGAGATGGCGGAGCTGCCTCCTGAGGTGCGGGCCGTAACAGACCCGCTCGATGCGGTGGGTAACACCACAAAGGCTGTGACCAAAGGCTATGCCATTGGGTCTGCTGGGCTCGCGGCGCTGGTGCTCTTTGCCGACTACACCCACGCACTCGAGGGTGCGGGCCAGGCTATTCGCTTCGACCTCTCGGATCACATGGTGATTGTTGGGCTCTTCATTGGCGGCCTCATCCCATTCCTCTTTGGTGCCATGGCTATGGAGGCGGTGGGTCGCTGCGCAGGCGCGGTGGTGACCGAGGTACGAAGGCAGTTCAAAGAGATTCCGGGAATCATGGAGGGGACGGCCAAGCCCGAGTACCACAAGGCGGTCGATATGCTCACGGCTGCTGCCATTAGAGAAATGATCATTCCCTCACTGCTGCCCGTGATCGTGCCGATTGCGGTAGGACTTATTCTTGGTCCAGTGGCACTTGGAGGGCTGCTCATGGGCACCATCGTGACCGGCCTCTTCGTGGCGATCTCGATGTGCACGGGCGGTGGCGCGTGGGATAACGCCAAGAAGTACATTGAAGATGGTCACCACGGAGGCAAAGGCTCCGACGCTCACAAGGCCGCGGTCACGGGCGACACGGTGGGTGATCCCTATAAGGACACGGCAGGCCCTGCGGTAAACCCGCTCATCAAGATCATCAACATCGTGGCGCTGCTGATCGTACCGCTGCTCTAAGCGCTTTATGCCGTTGGAAGCAGGCGGCCAGACTCGGCCGCCTGCGAGGCTACCTGCCTGTAGCGCTTCGCCTCATCAAGCTGTCCCTGCTGCTCGGCAATCTCGGCCAAGAGCAGTGCCACCCGGACCGAGGGCCGAATGGAGAGAGCTCGCTGTAGCGCCTGAGTCGCCTCGCTGACGCGACCGAGCTTGTGACACAAACGCCCCTTCGCCCAAGCCAGCTCAAACCGCTCCGCGCGGTTTACAGACCACCGTTCAACCTGCAAGAGCTGCGATGCAATGTCGTCGTCACAGTCTGCGTAGGGCTCCAGCAGCGCGTCGTCCCAGTCATGGGCAAGCACAGACTCAATGAGTTTTCGCGCCTGCTTGGGCTCACCCACGCGCAGCCACGCCCATGCGACCCGTTTCGCGGTGCTCGGAACAGCTGCTTCTTCTCCCGAGAGCAGCCCCAGTGCCGCCCGCACCCGCGTGGTGTCGGTTCCTGCGTCGAGCAATAGCGCATCGAGTGCGCGCTCTCGAATGGCCCGTGCATGCATGGATGCAAGGGCCTTGCGGTTTTCCAGAAGACGCACGACACGCAGCACATCGGACCAACGGCCGGTCTGTTGGTAGGCCTTCATGAGAAGGCGCATGGCGTGGACATGCTTGCGATCGCCCGCCACCAGGGGCTCAAGCACGCTGAGTGCCTCTTCGCCCTGGTGATCATCGAGAGCGAACTCCGCACGGACCAGCGCCTGAATCTGGGGGTGAGCAGGTTTCTCTCCCGGCGCAGCACTCAGCCGGGCCATCCACTGGTCTCTGAGGGCTGGATCTCGCAAGGCATGGGCTGCTCTGGCCGCGAGCGAGGCCACCATGCGCTCTACAGGATGACGCGCATCGGGCATGTCGTGGAACTGATCAATGTAGGCCTGGGCGGATTTGGTTACCCGCGCAAAACGACCCTCCTCGAAGTCGAGCACAAGATCCGCCATGGCGGCAACCCGATTCCGCTCTCGGCGTTTCTGTCGCATGCGCTCCCACCAGCCGGGAAGCCCACCCAAGGCCGCCAGCAGCCAGAACATGGCGTATAGGACCGCTGCAAGTCCGACCGCAGAAAAGATGGCGGTCGAGAGGGCCATGTCGATGCGCCAGTCAGACCACCAGATCGAGACCGCGCCTCCGTAGGACTGAATGGCCATGACCATAGCAATGAGAATGGCCAGCGCCAGCGCCAAACTCAGCAGGCGAATCATGGCTGTTGCCCGAGCAGGTCGCTGATCGCCTGCGCCTCGGCGACAGCGCGCAGCACGTCGGAGTCTCGGGGGTCTAGGGTGCGGGCCATGAGCAGCGTAGCCTGTGACATATCGACCCGAGCGAGCTCACGCTCGCCCATCTGAACCGAGAGTCGCGCTGCCAACAACCGCTGCTCGATCTGCCGCTTGGCAAGCTCGTAGCCGGTCGCATCGAGCTGAAACCGCTCGCTGTCTGAGAGCTTTCGAATGAGGAAAAAACTCGAGAGGGTCTGCCCAACCGACTCAATCCAGCTTGTGGCTTGTTGTGGACCTGGTGCCCCCTGAATGGTGGGCGGGGCGAACTGCGTAGGCAAACCCTCAATCTGCTCACTCAAGTCTTGGATGCGAGTAATGACACGCAGGTCAGTGGCATTCAGGCCACGAGGCGCTGCTGCTGCGCTCGGATTCGAGAGGCCCGACCCGTAGGCTTGGCCAGTCTCGCTGGCGTCGGAATCGGTCGCTTGTCGCTGGGCGGAGATGACTGGTGTGCTCACGGGCTCTGTCATCCAGGCCATGAGGTCGGGACGAAAGAGTGCCGCAAGCTGCCCCAACACAACCCCCACGACCACGCCAAACACCAACATCACCAGCGCCCATCGCCGAGACGCAAGGCCTCGGCTCTGGGGTGGGCGGGGCGAATGACTCGCCTGGAGCGCAGAAAAATCTTCTTCTCGGGACATGGCGTGGCCTGTTCTGTCGCTATTCGATTTTGGAGATTCGGTCCAAGATGGTCGACGGTGTGAGTCGATCCACCATGACCCATCGGGCATTCGGGACCGCCGCGCGCACGGACTGCCCAATGGCCGGGTGATGACCGATCCAGTTCACCGCATCCATCTCAATATTCTGCAACGCAAGCCCAGTGGCCGCAGGTTTGGCCATGGTTGAGGTCGTGATCAAGACCCACCAGGGCAGCTCGCTCTTGGGCAGAGCCGGCATGCGCTCTGCCGCCCGCGTGTATACCGGCATGCGCAAGGCGCGCAGCCCACCAGACATCAGCTTCTGAGCCAACTCGGGTCGGTTGTCGGCCCCTTCAAGCAAGACCACAAGCTCGCCCATGCGAGCCTTCTGGTTGATCAGGGGGGCGAGCTTATCGACATCTCCCGAAGGACCTGCCGTCAGCACGTCTTTCAGATCGGCCGGTGCAATCCCTGCATGAACCAGCACACGCGACAAGCCCTCAGCAGTGGCGTCTCCAATAGCAGCGAACTTGAACCGACGCCTGCGCGATGCCAATGCAGCGCCGAGATCGTGCAGCTGGTCAAGGGCATAGTTAGCCGAGGGGCTCGTCGAGACCAGCCAAATTGGGCGGGTCTCACCAGGCGGGTCCATGTCGTTGAGGTCACGAACCAGTGCACGCTCGGTCACATCGGACGCAAGTCGCATGACCTGAAGGGGAGAGGAAATAACATTCACCCAGTAGCCCTTTGCCGCATTGGCAAGGGACTGTGTCCAGGCATCTGTCTGACCCTCCCAGACTGGCCGTGTCACCAGAAGATTCGCGAGCATGACCATGGGTGTGGGAACCTACTGTTGAGCCGATAGCGTCTGAATGATTCGATCTGCGCCTTGAGCGCGAAGGGCATCGGCAGCCGTTGCACCCAGTGCCTCAGGATCGGGACCGAGCAGGTCCACAGCACAGAGCTGAGTGCCATTCGGCATTGCAATGCGCGCACGCAGGCGCAGCGTGGGGCCATCGCCTTGCTGCTCGCAGAAGGCAGCCAGCGGCACCTGGCAGCTGCCTCCTAGCGCACGCGAGACTGCCCGCTCAGCGCTGACCTCCCGCCAGGTCTGCTCGTGCGCCAGGGTGGCAATGAGCGCACGCGTTGCCGTGTCGCCCGCCCGAATCTCGATGCCGAGGGCTCCTTGTCCGGCAGCAGGCAACATGCTCTCGGTAGGAATGACCTGGCGAATGCGGTGGGCAAGACCAAGTCGCTTAAGACCTGCAGCCGCGAGAATAATGGCCTGCATCTCGCCGCGATCGAGTTTGCCCAGCCGAGTGTCGAGGTTGCCCCGCAGCGGCACAATGTGAAGGTGGGGAAAGCGTGCGCGCAGCTGGGACTCTCGGCGAAGCGACGATGTACCCACCACCGCGCCATCCGGCAGCGACTCCAGGCTCTCGAACCCGGGTGAGACAAAGGCGTCGCGGGGGTCTTCCCGGACCATGACGGCGGCGAGCTCGAACCCTTCGGGTAGCACCATGGGTACATCTTTGAGCGAATGCACTGCGAGGTGTGCCCGGCCCTCGGCCAGGGCCGTCTCGAGTTCTTTGACGAACAGCCCCTTGCCACCCACCTTGGAGAGCGACCGATCGAGAATCTGATCGCCACGGGTGGTCATTCCCAGAATCTCAACGGGCTGGCCCGAGGATGTCTGCAGCAGAGACTGGACATGTTCGGCCTGCCAAAGCGCAAGCCTGCTTTCACGCGATGCGATAATCCACATAGTCCCCCCAGTGTAATGGAAGCCATGAGCAATCCTCTCGAAAACAAGCAATCGGCCTGGTCAGGTCGGTTCAACGAACCCGTCTCTGAGCTCGTGCAGCGCTACACCGCCTCGGTTCAGTTCGACCAACGCATGGCGCACCAAGACATTCAGGGCTCGCTCGCCCACGCAGACATGCTCCACCACGTCGGCCTGTTGAGCGATCAGGACCTCGCCGACATTCAACGCGGCATGGCCCAAATTCAGTCTGAGATCGAAGCGGGCCGATTTGATTGGTCCATTGCGCTGGAGGACGTGCATCTGAATATTGAGCGCAGGCTCACGGAACTCGTGGGCGACGCCGGCAAGCGGCTTCACACGGCGCGCTCTCGGAATGACCAGGTCGCAACAGACATTCGCCTCTGGCTTCGGTCTGCCATCGATGAGGTGCGCTCCGCCCTGAACGCCTTGCGTCTGGCCCTGATCGAGCAGGCTGAACGCCACGCCGACACCATCATGCCGGGCTTTACGCACCTCCAAGTGGCACAGCCCGTGACCTTCGGACACCACATGCTGGCCTACGAGGCCATGTTCAGCCGAGATGACGAACGGCTCGTCGACGCGCGCAGGCGTGTTAACCGCCTACCACTGGGCGCTGCCGCACTCGCGGGCACCAGCTACCCCATCGATCGGGCCAGGGTTGCTCGCACCCTGGGGTTCGAGGGGGTATGCCCCAATTCGCTCGACGCCGTCAGCGATCGGGATTTCGCCATTGAGTTTACGGCGGCAAGTGCACTCATCATGACCCACCTCTCGCGTCTCTCAGAGGAGCTCATTCTCTGGATGACCAGCCGGTACGGCTTTGTGAGGCTGCCCGATCGGTTTTGTACCGGCTCATCGATCATGCCGCAGAAAAAAAACCCGGACGTTCCCGAACTTGCGCGTGGCAAGACCGGACGGGTAACAGGTCACCTGATGGCACTGCTCACACTCATGAAAGGCCAACCCCTGGCCTACAACAAGGACAACCAAGAGGACAAAGAGCCTCTCTTCGACACGGTCGATACGGTGCTCGACACGCTGCGGGTGTTCGCAGAGATGATCGCAGGCCTAGAGCCGCAGCCGGACGTGATGCGCGAGGCCGCCCTCGAGGGATACTCCACCGCGACAGACTTAGCGGACTATCTCGTGAAGAAGGGTCTGCCTTTTCGCGACGCACACGAGGCCGTGGCGCATGCAGTGCGCGTGGCCGTTGAGCGCGGGTGTGGGCTAGAAGACCTGCCACTCGAGACGCTACAAGGCTTTTGCAGCCTGATCGGTCCGGATGTGTTTGGTGTTTTGGAGCTCGAAGGCTCCGTGGCCGCACGGTCTCACCTGGGAGGCACAGCCCCCTCGGCCGTTCGGGCCGCCGCAGCCAACGCCAGGGCAGCCCTTACAGCACAGAGCAGCTAACGCTTCTTTTGCGGGGGCAGGTCGGTGCAGGCCCCTTCAAAGACCTCGGCCACCATGCCCAATGATTCGCCCAGCGTGGGATGCGGGTGAATGGTCTTGGCAATGTCTGTTGGGTCACAGCCCATCTCAATGGCCAAGGCGAATTCGCCAATCATGTCACCTGCATGGGTGCCCACAATCGCACCGCCCACCACCTGATGCGTCTCGGCATCGACGAGAATCTTTGTAAAACCCTCGTCTCTGCCATTCGCGATGGCCCGCCCTGACGCAGCCCAGGGAAAGACGGCCTTCTCAATCTTCATACCCTTGGCCTTCGCCTCTTCCTCCGTTACCCCCACCCAAGCCACTTCAGGGTCGGTGTATGCCACAGAGGGAATCACGCGCGCATCGAAGAAAGACTTCTGTCCAGCAGCAGCCTCGGCCGCTACGTGCCCCTCATGCACGGCCTTGTGCGCGAGCATGGGTTGGCCCACGAGGTCTCCAATCGCAAAAATATGATGCTGGTTGGTGCGCATCTGCTGATCCACGGGAATGAATCCACGCTCATCGACGAGGACTCCGGCCAGATCTGCTCCAAGCGCTTTTCCGTTCGGACGACGCCCAACAGCCTGCAAGACAAGGTCATAGCGCTGCGGCTCAGCGGGAGCATCGCCCCCCTCAAATTTCACATAGACGCCATCTTCCTTGGCTTCCGCACCCACGGTCTTCGTGCCAAGCCAGATATTGTCAAAGCGATGTTGGTTGTGCTTCTGCCAGACCTTCACCAGATCACGATCTGCACCCATCATCAGGCCGTCCATCATCTCGACCACATCCACGCGCGCGCCCAGAGTGGAATACACCGTGGCCATCTCAAGGCCAATAATGCCGCCTCCAATCACCAGCATGCGCTGCGGACGTTGACGCAACTCCAGCGCGCCCGTAGAAGTCACCACGCGCGGGTCCTCGGGCAGAAACGGCAGCTTCACTGCTTGAGACCCTGCAGCGATGATGGCCTGCTCAAACCGAATCACCTGGGCTTGGCCTGAGTTCAGGCTAACGCGAAGATGATGCGCATCAATGAAGGTGCCCACCCCATGCAGGACCTGCACCTTGCGCGCCTTCGCCATGCCGGCAAGCCCACCGGTTAACTTACCAATGACCTTGTCCTTATGCGTGCGCAGCTTGTCAAGATCGATGGTGGGCTCGGCGTATGTCACACCGAGATCCGCAAAGTGACGGGTCTCGTCCATGACCGCCGCCACATGCAGCAACGCCTTAGAAGGAATGCATCCCACGTTCAAGCAGACTCCGCCCAGGCTGTCATAGCGCTCGACCAATGCCGTCTGAAGCCCAAGGTCGGCAGCACGAAATGCCGCCGAGTAACCGCCTGGCCCCGCACCCAGCACCAACACCTGAACGCTCAGGTCAGCGGCAGCGCTGAACGCCGCGGCCGGCGTGGGCGCTGCTGCTGCAGCGGGCGCTGGGGCTGCAGCTGGTGCGGGTGTGGGTGCTGCGGCTGGTGCTGGTGCTGCGGCTGGTGCTGCAGCCGATGCCACCTCACCTGCCACCTCAATCATCCCCAGCACACTGCCCTCGCTCACCTTGTCGCCCACCTTCACACTCAGCGACACCAGCTTGCCCGCATGGCTAGACGGAATCTCCATCGAGGCCTTGTCACTCTCCACCGTCACCAGGCTCTGCTCCACACCCAGCGCATCGCCCGCCTTCACCAACACCTCAATCACTTCCACCTCTTTAAAGTCCCCAATGTCAGGAACCTTCAGCTCAATCGTTGGCATGACGTGGCTCCTTAAAGCACAGCGCGACGGAAGTCGCCGAGCAGTTGGACAAGATAGGCATTAAAGCGAGCCGCAGCGGCGCCATCAATGACGCGGTGATCGTAGGAGAGTGATAGGGGGAGGATGAGCCTCGGCACGAAGGCCTTGCCGTCCCAGACAGGCTTCATAGACGACTTGGACACCCCAAGAATGGCCAGCTCCGGCGCATTGATGATGGGCGTGAAGTGCGTACCACCAATGCCACCGAGTGAGGAGATCGAGAAGCAGCCACCCTGCATCTCGCTGGGCGAGAGCTTTCCGTCACGTGCCTTTTTGGCCAGCTCGCCCATCTCTTGGGCAATCTGGAGAATGCCCTTTTGGTCTGCATCTTTGAGCACGGGCACCACCAAGCCATTGGGCGTGTCGGCAGCAAAACCAATGTGGAAGTAGCGCTTGAGCACCAGCTGGTCGCCGTCAAGAGACGCATTAAATTCGGGGTACTTCTTGAGCGCTGCGACCGCTGCCTTGATTAAGAAGGCAAGCATGGTGATCTTCACGCCAGATTTCTCATGCTCCTTATTCAGCTGAACCCGCAAGGCCTCAAGGTCAGTGATGTCGGCCTCATCGTTGCCGGTGACATGGGGAATCATGACCCAGTTGCGATGGAGGTTTGCGCCCGAGATCTTCTTGATGCGCGAGAGCGGTTTGGCCTCGACTGCACCAAACTTCGAGAAGTCGACACTCGGCCATGGCAACAGGTCCAATCCGGCGCCAGAGCCACCTGATGCCGCACCCGGAGCAGCCTGCGATCCCGACATCACACCCTTCACGAAGCCGCGCACATCGTCTGCAGTAATTCTGCCCTTCGGTCCGGAGCCGTTCACGCGGGACAGGTCAACACCGAGCTCACGGGCGAACTTCCTCACCGAGGGCGAGGCATGCGGCAGCTTTCCAGGCGCGGCCGGCGCGGCTCGCGCAACAGCGGGCGCAGGCGCCGGGGCGGGTGCCGTGGGCGCTGAGGCTGCAGCTGGTGCGGGTGTGGGTGCTGCGGCTGGTGCTGGTGCTGCGGCTGGTGCTGCAGCCGATGCCACCTCACCTGCCACCTCAATCATCCCCAGCACACTGCCCTCGCTCACCTTGTCGCCCACCTTCACACTCAGCGACACCAGCTTGCCCGCATGGCTAGACGGAATCTCCATCGAGGCCTTGTCACTCTCCACCGTCACCAGGCTCTGCTCCACACCCAGCGCATCGCCCGCCTTCACCAACACCTCAATCACTTCCACCTCTTTAAAGTCCCCAATGTCAGGAACCTTCAGCTCAATCGTTGGCATGTTTAGCGCTCCTTGGGTTAGGCGAGGACGGGATTCATACGGTCTGGGTTGATGCCGTACTTCTGAATGGCTTGGCTCACGACCTCTGGCTTGACCTTGCCGTCCTTCATCAGGCTGTAGAGGGCCGCCACGGCGACGTAACGCCGATCAACCTCAAAAAACTCCCGCAGCTTGGCTCGACTGTCGGAGCGTCCAAAACCGTCGGTGCCCAATACCGTGTAAGTGCGACCTGCCGGTACGAACGGGCGAATCTGATCCGCAAAGGTCTTCATGTAGTCGGTCGCTGCCACTACTGGGCCCTCGTGTCCCTCAAGCTGCTTGGCGACAAAACTCTTGCGCGGTGCCTCCGTGGGGTGCAACAGATTGAAGCGTTCGGCGTCAAGACCATCGCGGCGAAGCTCGTTAAAGCTTGGGCAGCTCCAAATATCCGAGGCCACGCCGAAGTCTTGTGCCAAGAGTTCAGCGCCAGCAATGACCTCACGCAGAATGGTGCCGCTGCCCAAGAGCTGCACGCGCAGCGCACTCTTGGACTCGCCCTTGGTGTCAAGCAGGTACATGCCTTTGAGAATCTGATCCTCCGTACCGGGCTTGAACCCAGGGTGGGTGTAGTTCTCATTCATGAGGGTGATGTAAAAGAACACGTCCTCCTGGTTCTCGACCATGCGCTTGAGACCACTGTGCAGAATGACCGCGACCTCATGAGCGAAAGTGGGGTCATACGAGACACAGTTGGGAATGGTCGAGGCCAGAATGTGGCTATGGCCGTCCTCGTGCTGCAGACCTTCACCATTTAGCGTTGTCCGACCAGCTGTTCCACCAAGCAAGAAGCCGCGCGCGCGCATATCACCCGCTGCCCAGGCCAGGTCACCAATGCGCTGCAGACCGAACATCGAGTAATAGATGTAGAACGGAATCATGATGCGGTTGTTCGTGGAGTACGATGTCGCCGCTGCAATCCAGGAGCTCATGCCCCCGGCTTCATTAATGCCCTCTTGGAGAATCTGGCCCTTCGTGTCTTCGCGGTAGTACATCACCTGGTCACGGTCCACAGGCTCGTATTTCTGGCCTTCGACCGAGTAAATCCCGATCTGACGGAACAACCCCTCCATGCCGAAGGTGCGGGCCTCGTCCACCAGAATGGGCACGACGCGCGGCGCGATGGTCTTGTCGCGCAGAAGCTGGGTGAGGCACCGCACATAGGCTTGGGTGGTGGAAATCTCCCGACCCTCTGGCGTGGCCTCGAGCACCGGCGCAAATAAATCGAGGGCCGGAACCGGAATATGTTCATCGGCCCTCATACGGCGATGCGGCAGGTAGCCCCCAAGTGCAGCCCGGCGCTCACGCAGATATTTCATCTCTGGCGCGTTCTCATCAGGCTTCAGGAAGGGGACCGAAGGCAATTGCTCGTCAGAGATGGGGATACCGAAGCGATCGCGAAACTCATGAATGCTCTGATCATCGAGCTTCTTGGTCTGGTGGGCCGTGTTCCGACCCTCCGCCACCTTACCCATGCCAAAGCCTTTGATGGTCTTGACCAGAATGACCGTTGGCTGCCCCTTGTGGCGAACCGCAGCGGAGAACGCAGAGTAGATCTTGTGGGGGTCGTGGCCGCCTCGGTTCAGGCGCCAAATGTCATCGTCGGACATTTTGGCAACCATCTCGAGCGCCTTCGGGTGCTTCCCAAAGAAATGCTTGCGCACATAGGCACCGTCGTTGGCCTTGTAGTTCTGATACTCGCCGTCGACGGTGTCCATCATGATCTTCTTGAGAATGCCCTCGTGGTCGACCGCCAGCAGTGAGTCCCAGTAGCCACCCCAGATCACCTTGATGACATTCCAACCCGCACCCCTAAAGTCGCTCTCAAGCTCTTGAATAATCTTGCCGTTGCCTCGCACAGGACCATCGAGGCGCTGCAGGTTGCAGTTCACAACAAAGATGAGGTTGTCGAGCTTCTCGCGAGAGGCCAAGCCGATGGCACCCATGGATTCAGGCTCGTCCATCTCGCCATCACCACAGAATGCCCAGACCTTACGCTCGGAGGTCTCTGCCAAACCGCGGGCATGCATGTACTTCAGGAAGCGTGCTTGGTAGATGGCCATAATGGGACCCAGGCCCATGGACACTGTGGGGAACTGCCAGAAGTCGGGCATGAGCTTCGGATGCGGATAGCTCGAGAGGCCCTTCCCATCGACCTCACGCCTAAAATTATTGAGCTGATCCTCGCTGATGCGCCCCTCTAGGAATGCACGCGCATAAATGCCAGGTGAGCTGTGCCCCTGAATGAAGAGGAGGTCTTGCCCCTTGGGGTGCTCATGGCCCTTCCAGAAATGATTGAAGCCCACACCCAACATATTGGCTAGCGAGGCAAAGCTCGAGATGTGCCCGCCCAGATCACCATCCGCTCGGTTCGCACGCACAACCATGGCCATGGCGTTCCATCGCATCCAAGAGCGCAGCCGCTCCTCGTACTCGAGGTTCCCAGGGCAATGCTCCTCGAGCGCAGCCGGAATGGTGTTGACGTAAGCCGTATTGGCCGAGAACGGAATTGCACCGCCGCTGCGCCGTGTCTGATCGATGAGTGCCTCTACGAGGAACTGCGCGCGCTCAGGGCCCTCGGCCCGAATCACGCCCTGCAGAGCTTCGAGCCACTCCGAGGTCTCTTGTGGGTCGGTATCGGCTGAGGTGTTCATCAGTTGACTGACGTGTTCAGGAAGCGTGGACATGGGCAAGACCTCGTGCGCTGTTGGATTGACTTGGATTGTTCTGGAGTTATGCACGCAGCACAATGCTTTTTCCGCTATGCGACATAACGTTTCATATTGTGAACAAAACGTAGTGAGTCTAGGACAGATAAACTCCTAACCATGTGGATCGCCCTCTCCAGACTGCTCTACGGACCCAAGCGTCGTAAGACAGAGGCGGAGTTGTCTCGAGAAATCGCTTTTCGGCGCGCCATGGAGAACTCCATGCCCACGGGCATGCGGGTCATCGATCTGCAAGGTCGTATCTCCTACGTCAACCCCGCCTTCTGTCGCCTCGTCGGCATGAGCCAGTCTGAGCTTCTTGGCCAAATGCCACCCTATGCCTACTGGCCACCCGAGCAGACGGAGCAGCACAAGCTCAACATCAAGCGATTGCTGCTCGGCGAGATCAACACCCTCAACAGTCAGGTCACGGTCATGCACAAGGACGGCACCCGCTTGACCTGTCGCATGTACACCTCTCCGCTCCAAGATGAGAACGGTCGTCAAGTGGGCTGGATGACCTCCGTCAACGACATCACCGAACCTACCCGCATTCGGCAAGAACTTGCCCAAGCGCAAGAGCGCTTCATCACCGTCCTGCAGGCCCTCGATGCGGCTGTCTCGGTTGCGCCACCCCCACCCGATAACGAACTGCTCTTTGCCAACGAGGCCTACCGCAAATGGTTCGGTCAGTCACTCGACAAAGGTCATCGATCTCTTTCAGAGGCCCCTCGAACGCCCTGGTCAGAGAGCCGTGAATACTTCAGCAGCTCGGCCCAGCGGTGGTTCGATGTGCGCATGCGCAGCATCCAATGGGTAGACGGCCGCGTTGTGCAGTTGGTTGTCGCAACCGACATCACGCAGCGTCGCATGACACAGGAGACCAAGCGCAATACCGAACTGCGTCTGCAACAGACCTCTCGCCTAATCAATATGGGCGAAATGGCCTCGTCCCTGGCACACGAATTGAACCAGCCGCTTACGGCCATTGCGAACTACACCATGGGTGCAGCCGCGCGCATCCGATCGGCCGCAGCCAAGCAGGAGATCATTCCCCCCGACGACCTGATCGACATGCTCAATAAAACCGCAAGACAGGCCGAGCGTGCGGGCACGGTGATCAAGCGCATTCGGGGCTTTGTGAGGCGCAGCGACCCCATTCGAAAATTCGTCGACCCAGCAGCGATTGTGGCGGAGGCCATTGGGCTCGCTGAAATCGACGCGCGTCAATACGGACTGGTCATCAAGCCCGAGCTCGACCCACACCTCCCTGCCCTCAACGTTGACCCAATTCTGATCGAGCAGGTTTTGCTCAACCTCGTGAAAAACGGCCTTGAGGCCATGCGCGAGAGTGACGATCGTTCCCTCAGGGTGCGTGTGCGGGTGCAGTCGATGCAGATGGTGTTCTGTGTGGTCGACCGGGGCCCCGGCGTGGCACCCGAGATTCGCGATCGGCTGTTTGACTCGTTCTACACCACAAAGGCCGAAGGCCTTGGCATGGGCCTGAACATTTGTCGGTCTATCATTGAGGCACACCAGGGGCGGCTCTGGTTTGAAGACAATCCGGAGGGGGGCAGTTTGTTCTGCTTCTCCCTCCCCCTAGAGGCTCAAATGCCCCAAGACCCCTTCCTCCTGGAGACCAGCCATGCATGAGACCGTGTTTGTTGTAGACGACGACGAGGCCGTTCGAGATTCACTGCGCTGGCTGCTCGAGGGTAACGGTTTTCGCGTCGCTGCCTTCGAATCTGCAGAGCGGTTTCTGGCCTATCTTGGCGCCATGCCCCCGGGCCCGGGTTGCGTCATTCTGGACGTTCGTATGCCCGGCATGACAGGCACTGAGTTGCACGAAGAATTGATTCGTCGAAACGTTGCACTGCCCATCATCTTCATCACCGGACACGGCTCCGTGCCGATGGCTGTCGAGAGTATGAAGAAAGGCGCCATCGATTTTCTTGAGAAGCCCTTCAACGACGAGCAGCTGTGCGCGCTGACTGCCAAGGCACTGGAGAAAGCACGCGGTGAGTCTGAGCGAATCCAAGAGGCCCAACGTGCACAAGAACTGGTCTCACGGCTCACGCCCCGCGAGGCTCAAGTCCTCGAGCGCATTGTGGCCGGTCGCCTCAATAAGCAGATTGCGGACGATCTCAACATCAGCATCAAAACGGTGGAGGCTCACCGAGCGAACATCATGGACAAGATCGAGGCTCGCACCATGGCGGATCTCATGAAAACAGCGTTAGCAGCTTCAGTGCCAGGCGCAGCTCAAAACCCATGATAGAATCCGGCTCTTTCGCGCGGCTGTAGCTCAGTTGGATAGAGTACCTGGCTACGAACCAGGGGGTCGTGGGTTCGAATCCTGCCAGCCGCGCCATTTTCTCTCATCGTCCGCTCCGCAAAGGCACCCCCCACATGGAATCCTTTGATCTCGCGAGTGTGATCCAGACTATCTCGGTCTACGCGCTTCCTGTTTTGCTGGCCATTACCCTGCACGAGGCTGCACACGGGTACGCCGCCCGCCTATTTGGCGACCACACAGCAGAGCAGGCTGGGCGCATCACCTTAAACCCGCTCTCTCATATCGACCTGATTGGCACCATCCTCATTCCAATTGGTCTGTATGTGCTCACGGCGGGCAGTTTTTTGTTTGGCTACGCCAAGCCCGTACCGGTGAACTTCAGCGCCCTGAGAAGTCCCAAGCGCGACATGATCTGGGTTGCACTGGCTGGCCCGGGCAGCAATGTGTTTCAAGCACTTGTATGGGCAGTCCTGTTTACCCTCTTGGCTGGTCTCGGTAGCCCAGACCCTTTTTTTCAAGAGGTGGCCAAGGCGGGTATCTTGGTGAACGTCATCATGGCAGTCTTTAACATGCTGCCGCTGCCGCCCATGGACGGCGGACGCATTCTGGTCGGACTCTTGCCTTGGCGCGCCGCCGTTGCTGTATCCCGCATTGAGCCCTATGGCTTTTTCATTCTGTTGGGCCTGCTCTTTACAGGGCTTCTCGCAGACTACTGGATGCGGCCACTCATGATGCTCAGCTTCGATGCACTCAACCTCATTCTGAGCCCCCTACTCGCTCTGTTTCAGCCTTCTACTGCGCCATGAGCGCAGCGTCTCTCCGACCCATCATGGTGGGGGCCGGAGTGGCGGGTCTGGCTGCTGGTATTGCCCTCGCCCAACGCGGCATTCACGTCCTCACGCTCGAGAGGGCCGCTCGGGCTACCCCCACGGGCGGCGGCCTTCAACTCGGACCAAACGCCGTTCGCGTGCTGGACGCTTTGGGTGTTGGTCAAGCCCTTCGCGAGACTGCGGGGCACCCACAATCGCTGGTCATGCGCAGCCTGGGCAGCGGGCGTCTGCTGGGACGTCTTGCACTCGGTCAGCGCGCGATGCAGCGCTACGGGGCGCCCTACCTCACCATACTGAGATCAGACTTGAGCAAGATCCTGAGAGACGCGCATGCCGCCCACGGCCTGGAGATCCAGTGGAACCAGGCTGTCCAGTCGATCCAGCACACGCCTGAGGGGCTTGAGCTGAAGATGGCATCTGAAGGCCGCGCTCAAGCGCCCTGGGTCATCGGGGCCGATGGCCTCTGGAGTCGAACGCGTGCGAATCTGCCAGCCGCATTGGAACCGCAGGCCGCTGGGCAGACGGCCGTGCGTGCGGTCATCCCCTATGGGCAGTCGCAGGGCGCTGACTCTGTCGAGGTCCACACAGCGCCGGGGCGGCATTTGGTGACGTACCCCGTTCACGGCGGAACAGCGCTTGCGCTCGTGGCCATTGTCCCGAGTTTTGAGCACCTCAACCCAGGCTGGGGCGCACCGGTTCAGGCAGAGGCTCTCTTGGGGGCGCTCTCTCCCCTCCCTGCAACCCTGCGCGATCTCATCCTTGGCGCTCCCGAGTGGCTCGCCTGGCCCCTCTGGGCAGCCCCCGCCTTGGGCAGCGCAGCTGCGCAAGCATCGGGTCGAATTGCGCTGATTGGAGACGCGGCCCACCCTATGCGCCCGCACCTTGCGCAGGGTGCAGCCATGGGCCTCGAGGATGCCATGGTCCTTGCTAACTGCCTGGCGGCCATGGGCGCTGAGGATCCAACGAAGGCACTCCGTCAGTTCGCAGCCCTGCGATGGCAAAGGAATGCAGCCATACAGACGCGCGCGAGTCGTGCTGGACGCATTTTCCAACTCGCTGGACCGCTGGCATGGGGTCGAAACCTCGCGCTCAGTCTGCTCTCAGAAACCCTCATGGATCAGCCCGACATTTACGCCTACGATGCGCGTCATGTTGGCATTGTCTGAACTCAAGGTCCTCGAAATGGGACAGCTCATTGCGGGTCCCTTCTGTGCAAAGACGCTGGGAGACTTTGGCGCACAGGTCACCAAGATTGAGCCTCCCGAGGGCGACCCGCTGCGGCGCTGGCGCGTCATGCGGGGAGACACCTCACTCTGGTGGCACGTGCAGTCTCGCAACAAGCGCTCGATCGCCATTGACCTTCGCCAGCCTCAGGGACAGTCACTGGCCAAGCAGCTCGCGCTGCAGACAGACGTCCTGATCGAGAACTTCAGCCCCGGCACGCTAGAGAAGTGGGGTCTCTCTTACGAGGCACTCAGCGCAGAAAACCCCGGCCTCATCATGGTTCGCATCTCGGGTTTTGGTCAGACCGGCCCCCGAAGAGATAGCCCTGGGTTCGGGGTGGTCGGCGAAGCCATGGGTGGGCTTCGACACCTCAGTGGTGAACTGGGCAGAAAGCCTGTGCGCGTTGGGGTCTCGATTGGTGACACACTCGCCGCACTGCATGGCGTTATCGGCATTTTCGCAGCGCTAGAGGCCAGGCGAAAAACCGGGCGCGGCCAGGTCATTGACGTCGCCCTCCATGAATCGGTGTTTAACGTCATGGAGAGCCTACTGCCCGAGTACACCGAGGCGGGCGTAATCCGAGAGCCCGCGGGCTCAGCGCTTCCTGGCATTACCCCATCGAACGCCTACCCCTGCTCTGACGGACTGGTCTTAGTTGCCGGAAATGGTGACGGCATCTTTCGACGACTGATGGAGGCCATGGGGCGACTAGACCTTCGCGATGACCCCAGCCTCTCAGACAACGCTGGCCGCAATCTTCGCGCAACAGAAATTGACGATGCCATTGCGGCATGGACTCAAGACCGAGAGGTGAACACGGTCATCGAAATACTGCAGGCCGTGCGCGTGCCTGTGGGCCGCATATACACAGCGAAGGACATTGCCGAAGACGACCACTATCGCGCACGGGAGATGATCATTGAGACGCAGGCCTATGACGGACTTCCGGTACATCAGCCCGGCGTTGTGCCCAAGCTCAGCGTGACGCCGGGCCAGATCCGAAGCCGTGCTCCACAGATTGGTGAGCACACCCAAGAAGTGCTGGAGGAGGCCGGATTCACCGCCGCCCAGATCGCGCAGCTGCGGTCGAACTCCATCATCGCTTAAGGCTCAAGGAGACCTCCCATGCGACCCCAACGCGTTGTGCTCTGTGATGTCTCCCCGCGAGATGGTCTTCAGAATGAAGCCAAAGCGGTCAGCACTGAGGACAAAATCCAGTTTGTGAATGCGCTCATCGCGACCGGTATTCCGCGCATCGAGGTCACTTCTTTCGTCTCACCTAAGGCGATTCCTCAGCTCGCAGACGCCGAGGAGGTGATGCGCGGGATCCAGCGCAACAGTCCCTGTGAGTTCAGTGTCTTGGTTCCCAATGAGCGCGGAGCGGAGAGAGCCATGGCCTGCAGCCCAGATGAGCTCAACCTGGTCATGTCCGTTACTGAATCGCATAGCCAGTCCAACCTGCGCATGAGCCCATCGGCCTCCTTTAACACGCTTCAGCAGGTGATTCGTCGGGTCGAGGGCCTGGTCCGCGTCAACGCCTCACTCTCTTGCAGCTTTGGCTGCCCCTTTGAGGGCGATGTACCCATCGAGCGTGTACTGCACTGGGTACGTGCGTTCCGAGATGAGGGCATTGCGGGGGTAAGCCTCTGCGACACCACCGGCATGGCCTTCCCCAGTCAGGTCAGAACACTCATTCAAGCGGTTCAGGCTGAAGCGCCGCAGCTGCGCATTACGCTTCATGTGCACGACACACGTGGCCTAGCGCTTGCAAACATGATGACCGCACTTGATCAGGGCATTGAGCACTTCGATGCCTGCACAGGCGGAATTGGCGGATGCCCCTACGCGCCCGGCGCCTCCGGAAACGCAAGCCTTGAGGACTTTGTCCACCTGCTCCATTGCGAGGGTGTAGCGACAGGTGTTGATCTTGAGCGGCTCTTGTCGGTGAGCGCGGATCTCCCACGCATGATTGGACACCCGCTGCACGCTCACCTGTCGAAGGCAGGTCCACGCATTCCCTTTCCTACCCCCTAGGAGTTTTTATGCAACCGTATCGCCCGCTCGTTGGCCTTATGCTCGGTGACGTAACCGGTATTGGCCCAGAGGTCGCTGCTCGCGTTTTGGCAGAGCCGAGCCTGCATCAAGAAGCCCGTGTGGTCGTGATCGGCGACCGTCGCGTACTTGACTTGGGCATGCAAGATGCCAAGTGCGCCTTGTCGGTTCAGTCCATCGATGCGGTCTCCAAGGCCAACTGGAGCAATGACGCTATTGCGCTCATCGACCTTGCCGACACCAACCCGAGTGCCTTTAAGCGAGGCGCAGCATCACCCGAGTCGGGTCGCCTCTGCGGTGAGGCCCTGAAAGTCATGACAGACATGGCGATCCGCGAGGAGATCGACGCAGTCTGCTTTGCACCGCTGAACAAAGGCGCAATGAACCGAGGAGGATGGAAATACCTCGATGAGCACGCCATGTTTGCGGACTGGAACCAGCACCAGGGTTACTACGGCGAGGTCAATCTCATCAATTTATTTTGTACCTTCCGCGTCACCTCTCATGTCAGCCTTCGAGAGGCCGTGGACCTGGTCGTTCCCAGTCGCATTGAGGGCGCCGTGCGTCTTGCGCACTCGGTGCTCACAGGCATGGGCATGGAGCATCCTCGCATTGGAGTGGCTGCACTCAACCCCCACGGCGGTGAGGGCGGTCTGTTTGGGCACGAAGAGATTGAAATCATTGGACCGACCCTTGATACGCTGAGGTCACAGGGCTTAGCCACAGAGGGCCCGTTTCCATCGGATACCGTGTTCCTAAAGGCAAAAGCGGGTGCGTTCGATGCCGTGGTCATCATGTATCACGACCAAGGACAGATTGCGACGAAACTCCTGGGTTTCTCGGAGGGTGTCACCCTCACGGGCGGGCTCAAAACCCTCTACACCACGCCCGCACACGGAACGGCATACGACATTGTTGGCCAAGGCAAGGCCCACCCGGGGGCTATGCGGCGCGCGTTAGACGTAGCCATCAAGCTCGCGCGGGCTCGTCACTGAAAACGCGCTGACCAAGCCTGGGCCTCGGAGAGGCCCAGCACTTCGCCGTAGGCCTCAGCAGAGAGCAGCTTTCGGGCGAGCGCATCGTGTTGACCCGACTGCAAAAGGCTCAGAGCCTCTTGCATGGCCATACCGAAGGCACCTCGCGCTAGCGCAGGGAATATGGCGAGATCGATGCCCGCCTGACGCCATTGGCTGGGCTTGAGGGCCATAAGCTGCGGATCAACGCTCATGTTGACAACGCACGGTCCACCCACCTCGGCCCTGACACGCATGACACGCTCGAGCAGATTGGGACTTGGCTTGAGCTCTACAAACACGGCATCGGCACCCGCACTTAAGTAATCCCTGCCACGGGCAATGGCCTCGTCATCGCCGAGTGCGGCTGCACAGTCGGTACGACCAATAATGACCAGGGCCTGGTCTGCGGCTCCAGTGCGAGATGCGCAAGCGGCGCGAATGCGATCGGTCGCCTCTGAGCGCGAGACCACCGAGCGTGCACCCGGGAGCTGCGCACATTGCTTGGGCTGTACCTGATCTTCAATGTGAAAGCCCGCCACGCCAGCCTGCTCGAACTCATAAACCAAGCGCCGAATATTGAGCGGCCCTCCATGTCCCGCATCTGCATCGCAAATCACCGGTAGGTCTACACAGGGGGTGATTCGACGCAGATGATCCGCCATGAGCGTCAAGTCCACCAGCCCGAGATCAGGCTGGCCGAGCAGGCAAGCCGACACAGCATTTCCAGAGACATAGGCGAAGGGAAAACCCGCCTGCTTCACCAGACGTAGACCATACCCGTCGTAAACGCCGGGGGCAGACAGCGGATCCGTCCCTTGAAGGGCAGCTCTGAGCTGACGACGTTTCTGAGGGGCAGACATGTTTATGCAGACCGCAAGTGCTCAGGCCAGCCACCGTGGCGGGCGAGATAGTTCAAGAGCCCACCCTCGGCAATCAGGTCGAGCAGCACGGGGGGAAGCCCATCACCAGAGCGGTCGGGACGCCCTGCAATCTGCACCCGCCCGGATGCGAGGTCAACAGATACGGCATCTCCCTCGCGGATATCCTCGGTCGAACAGGCCAATAAGGCCAGGCCATTGTTGATGCCATTGCGATAGAAGGCACGCGCGAACGACTTCGCCAGAACGGCGCGTACCCCCATCTCACGCAGCACATGAGCAGCTTGCTCGCGCGAGGAGTTGATGCCGAAATGGGCTCCAGCCACCAGAATGGGGGATGCTGCAGCCTTGACGCGATCGGGAAAGCCGGCCGAGAGCTTCTCAAACGCGTGGGCGGCAACGAATACGTTGTCTTTCCCGGGCAAATACTTCGAGGAACAATGAATATCGGTGTTGACGGCATCGCCCAAGACCAAGGCCTGCCCGTGGATCAGTGCCTGGCTCATGCTGCACTCCTCCAGGTTCCATGCTGCACGGTTCGTGGGTCGGTGATCTCGCCGCGCAGTGCAGATGCTGCCACGGTGGCGGCAGAGCCCAGCCATATCTCAGCAAGCTCATTGCCCAACCGGCCTTTGAAATTGCGATTAGCTGTGCTGATCACCGTCTCATGATCACCGGGGTAGAGATGGCCGGTTACGCTGATGCATGTGCCACATCCTGCTGCCTCAACAGACGCCCCTGCAGCGGTCAGGTCCTCAATCAGCCCCTCACGGGCGGCCTGAAGGTAGATGTCTCTCGATGCGGGTGTAACAATCATGCGAACGCCCGGCGCCAGCCGCTGACCGCGCAGGATGGCGGCAGCCTGTCGAATGTCATCAAGGCGGCCGTTGGTGCAGGTGCCAATAAGAGCAAACCGAATCGGAACCCCCTTCACCTGGCTCACCGGAATCACATCATCAACCTCGTGCGGACGCGAGACCGTGGGCTCAATGGCAGACACATCAATCTCGAGGCTGCGCAAGTACACGGCGTCTGAGTCAGCCTTCACCGGCTTGGGTGGTCGAGCACCTCGCGCTGAGAGCCAATCGAAGGTTTTCTGATCCGCCTCCAGCAGTACGGCCTTTGCGCCGAGCTCTGCACAGTGATTGCAAAGGGTCATGCGGTCATCAATATCCATGTGAGCAACCGCCTCGCCAACAAATTCAATGGCCAAGTAGTTGGCACCCTCCGCACCGAGCAGTCCGAGCAGCGTGAGGGTGATGTCCTTCGCCCAAACACCGGGAGCAAGGCGTCCCTTCAAGTGAATGCGAATGGTGTGCGGGACTTGAAACCAAAGCCTGCCCGTTGCCATGACGGCAGACAAATCGGTGCCCTCCACGCCCATGCCGAGCGCATTGAATGCACCATAGGTCACCGAGTGGCTGTCTGTTCCAACCACCAGATCTCCGCAAGTCAGATGGCCCTTCTCAGGGAGCACTTGATGACAGATGCCATCACCGATGTCATAAAGGACCGCACCCTCCTTCTGCGAGAAACTGCGCATGGCGGAATGGGTCCGCGCCGCCTCTAGATTGGGCGGTGGAGAATAGTGGTCGAGCACAAGGGCAGTCTTGGTCGCAAACCGAAGCGGCTGCTCGCCCAATCGATTGAGCATTTTCAGCGCATTGGGTGCGCGTGCGTCTGTGAGCATAGCGAAATCGACTGAAGCCACAACAGTCTGCCCAGGCCGCACCTGCGGCAGGTCAGCATGAGCGGCAAGGAGCTTCTCAACAATGGTGGACCCCATGATTTCCTCTATATCGAAAACGTTGAACAGAGCGTTACGCTCCATACTTTCCGAGATCATCCCTGTTTTTCAATCGACCTGCTGCGAGAGATTTCCATGATCCATTCTGTTGATCACATAAGAGCTATGCAAGCCCCCCAGAGGACTCAGGCATGACGATCACGCCAGGCGAGGCCAAGGCACGTATTCACAGTCAAGACGAGGTTGCGCTGCTCGACATACGTGAGCATGGTCAATACGGCGAAGGGCATCCCTTCCTCAGCGTGCACTGCCCGTTCTCCTCGCTCGAGACGGAAATCATTCGACTGGTGCCGCATGTTCATGCCGAGATCATCCTCATGGATGACGGCGACGGAGTGGCAGAGCGGGCCTTGCACATCCTCCGACACATGGGATACACCCGCGCATCGGCCATGCAAGGCGGAGCGCCCGGCTGGTCTGCCGCTGGATTCACGCTGTTCAAAGGCGTCAACCTGCCAAGCAAAACCCTGGGTGAGCTTGTTGAGCACCGAGACCACCCCAACATGATGACGCCCACCCAGCTGCATGACTGGATGCAAACGGGAAAATCCTTCGCACTGTTTGACTGCCGCCCACCGAGCGAGTACGCCAAAATGACACTGCCCACCGCGCACTGCGTGCCCAACGGGGAGCTGGCCCACCGAATCGGCGGTCTGGTGCAAGACCCGGACCAGCCCATTGTGATCACCTGCGCGGGACGCACACGCGGTCTGATTGGCTGGTCTGGCCTTGCCGCATTGAAGCTACCCAATCCCATTTATGCCATTGAGAACGGCACCCAAGGCTGGGCCCTGGCCGGTCACGCACTCCAGCGAGACAACCCCAAGCCCGCCATGCCAGCACTCACGCCTGAGGCAAAGGCACTCAGTCAGGCACGCGCCGAAAAGCTCATGGCCGAGCATCACTTGAAGGAGATCGCACCGGAGACCTTGCTCGAATTTGCAAAAGATCCAGCGCGGTGTGTGTTTTTGGTCGATGTGCGCAGCGAGGAGGAGTTTGCGCGGGAACATCTGCCTCAGGCCCAACACGCCTGGAGTGGACAGATCGTTCAGGCCACCGACCTGACGGCTGGCGTTCGTCGCGCCCGAATTGTGTTGTCTGACGACACCGGGATGCGCGCTGCACTCGCTGCGCTGTGGCTTAAAACCCTGGGCTACGAGGCCTTCATCCTTCGGAAAACCAGAGCTAGCGATTTGCCTACCAACTGGCGCTCCTTTACCCCCAGCCTGCCAGTAGCCACCCCAGTCCCGCACCTCTCACCAACAGAGGCCTATGGACTGATGCAGACCGCAGACATCCGCCTGGTCGACTTCAGAGGATCGCAGGCGTTTCGTAACCGGCATGCCACGGGTTCTGTCTGGGCGTCCCGCCCGAGACTCGCGAGCCACCCATTGCTGCATAAAGGCCAGGCAATACTTCTCATGCATGAGGACCCTGTCCAGGCGGCATTTATTGCCAAGGAATGCACTCAGCTGGGCCTGGTCGTGAAGGGCCTGGTAAAAGGAGGCCTGAAGGCATGGCAACTGGCGGGCCTCGAGACTTCATCCAGCCCCGACGTACCTGCCGATGCGGACTGCATAGACTTTCTGTTCTTTGTCCACGATCGGCACGACGGAAACCTGGAATCGGCCCGTCGTTACCTGGAGTGGGAGACTGGCCTGATTGCGCAGCTCGATGCGCAAGAGCAGGCCAGCTTCAGCCTTTAAACCGACAGCAGACTGGTGAGTTCCCGAATAGAGCTCACCGTCTCAATGCGGCGAACGAGTTCAATGACTTGATTCGTTTTGACCGTCGAGAACTTGGCGAACTCGCAGTTCTCGCGGAACTTATCTGCCACTTCGTCGTAGCTCATGGGCATGGCGGGGCTTCCACGACCGAAGTCGGCAGCGCCCTTCACCACCCGGCCATCTTTGAGCGTAATGCTGATGATGGTAGTCATTTTGTGAAAGCCCGCGGCCTCTGCAACCGGGTCCACTCCGAACTCCACCTTGGCAATCATGGCTTGCACATCGGGGCGCATGACTACCTCATCGGTGAACTCATTGAGTCCCGCACGACCATCGAGCAAGAGAATCGCCATGCAGAACTCCATGGAAAACTTGGCCTGAAGCTCATTGGTTGGACGATGATGAATGAGAGCATTGGGCATGTTGTGGTTGGTTCCGACCGTCACCTTCACCACATCTTCTGCACGAATGCCGTGCTCCTTAATCAGCCTGAGCATTTCAGTCATGCCCGGGTGCGTGAGCGAGCCAGACGGGTGCGGCTTGATGGACACACCAGGTGACGCAAAGGTCCAGGGCTTACCAAGAACGCCATCGATTGCTTTGGGGTCGTAACCGCCACCAGCAGCGCTGAAGAAGCCGCGGGGTGCTTCCAGAATGGTCGGTGCTGCTGTCCAGCCAATGTTCGCAAACTCTGCTGCCACCACACCACTCTCAGATGAGCGGCCCGCATGGAAGGGCTTGGTCATGGTTCCGAAGTTCTCGCGCAGACCCGCCGACTGGCTGCCTGCAATTGAGAGTGCTCGCAGCATGGCCTCCTTACTCAGACCCATGAGGCGTCCTGCGGCTGCCGCGCTGGCGAACGTACCGCAGGTTGCGGTGGAGTGAAAGCCGGTCTGGTAATGCCGTGGATTGATGGCCTCGGAAATTTTGCACTCCACCTCGACACCGACCTGATAGGCCGCGAACACATCGAGGCCAGTAGCATTGAGCTGCTCGCCCTTGGCCAGAGCAGAGGGCAGGCAGGGCGCGGTCGGGTGGGTGAGCAATCCGTAGACACGATCAGTGGCCACAGCGAGCTGCGTGTCGTCGTAGTCGTCGGCGTGAATTCCAACCCCATTTGCAAATGCTGCAAACCGAGGAGCCGTGCGAATGGACGACCCAATCACCGTACAAGGTCCGTTGGACACACCCAGACTCTGCAGGTGGGTTCGCACCAATTCTCCTGACTTCGCAACAGACCCGGACATGGCCAGTCCGATTCCATCGAGCATGGATTTCTTACCAAGCTCCATCACATCGGCAGGAATGTCCCTTGCCTGAGTCGTGCATACAAAATCAGCTACGTAATCGGTCAGCATTTGATCTCCTTCGGGAAGATGACGAGGTTGCGGGTAACTTCAAGGTCTTACGGATGAGCAGTTCAAGCTGTCGCATGACGGGATCGAGGGTTTGATCGAATCGGTAGAACAAACAGATCCCTACCGGCTCAAGCTGGCGGTCAAGCTTGACGCGCTTGACCATTTTTGCGGCCTCATAGCGCTGGGCCACGGGCTCGGGCACAAGTGCAATACAACTCGACCCCTTCAGAAGCGCCAGACTAGAGGCAAAGGACTTGGTTTCAATGATTGGAACCGGGGGCTCAAGACGCTCGTTGAGCACCAGCCGCTCAAATGCTCGGCGCGTGGACGTTGTGTAAGCGGGCAGGATCATGGGGTGTTGAATCAGCTTTTCAACACTCATCGCCCCCTTGACGGCTGCATTATCGATGTCCGCGACGAATACCGTCACTTCCTCATATAGCGGCAGACTGACCAGACCATCTTCGTTTGCAAAATCGGTGAGCTGACCAATCACGGCATCGAGCTTTCCTCTGAGCAGGTCGTGAAACAGCTCGCTCGAGGAGAGCTCAATCGCCTGCACCTGAATCGGATTCTCGTCTTGCTCAGCCACCTTCAGAAAAGCGGGAAAGAGAGTGTGGAGCACACGAGGAATGCAGCCCAATCGGATCTGGCGAGGACTGAGCTCGCCTGGGCTCTCGAGCGCCTGCAGATCGCGCAATACGCGAGCAGCACGCCCGATCAGATTCTTGGCCTCTGGTCGAGGAATGCATCCTGAGCGTGATCGTATGAAAAGCTCTGTGCCGAGGATCTGCTCGGCTTCGGAGAGCCGTTTGGAGAGCAAAGGCTGGTGGTCTCCGTACCGTTGCGCCGCACCGTGGATAGACCGCGCCTCCGACACCCAGACGATAGTCTCTAGGTGGCTACGTGTGAGCCGAGGCCCCACGCGTTTACCAGCAATCGGCATTTCGAGCTCTACCGGCATCATGATGTCGAAGGGCGACGCCTTCTGCGGTTTTGAAGCCAATTTCTCTGCCATGCTCTACCTCCTATGTAGGCAAGCTACTTTTTTATAATCTCAATTAAATATTACCGTATCTTTTGAAATAATGATTTAGTATCAAAAAAATTTCAAGGAGAAAATGCAACATGGCGCTTATCCAAACCCAACCCATTTCTGAATCGATTGGTGTGGACGTGCTCAACGTCGACATCCGAAAGCCCATAAGCGCAGACCTGCGCACCGAGCTGCATGCGCTCTGGGCGAAGCATCTGGTGCTTCGTTTTCGTGGCCAGCCCCTAACAGACCCTGAACTCCTCGCCTTTTCACGCGAGCTCGGTGAGCTTGAGCCGCCCGGGCCAAACCCCCAAGGAAAGCCCTATCTCCCCGAGTTTCCAGAGCTCAATGTCATCTCAAACATCAAGCAAGGTGGGGCCTCAATTGGGGGGTTAGGCGACGGAGAAGCCATTTGGCACAGCGACATGACCTACGCCCAGAGCGTACCCAAGGGTGCCGTGCTCCATGGCATTGAGGTGCCGCCTGAGGGGGGTAATACCTATTGGTCGAATCTGTACCTTGCATACGACAGCCTGCCCCGCCACCTTCACCAAACAATTCAAGGCAAGCACGCCATTCACGACAGTACGTATAACTCTGCTGGCATCATGCGTATTGGCATGAAGCCCGTGACCGATGTGCGTGAGGCACCCGGTGCCCACCACCCGTTGGTCATTCGCCACCCTGGATCCGGCCGCCCCCTTCTTTTCCTTGGACGCCGACGAAACAGTTACATTCTCGGCCTTCCCATTGACGAGAGCGAGGCTCTGCTCGATGCGCTCTGGGCCCACGCGACGCAACCAGAATTCACCATGGAGCAGGCCTGGAAGGTTGGAGACACGATCGTCTGGGATAACTTCGGCACCCTGCACCGACGCGATAGCTTTGACCCGAACAGCCGCAGACTTATGCACAGAGCTCAAATTAAGGGCACCCAGCCCGTTGCCTTTGCGGAGGCCGCATGACCTCCCTTCGTCAGATCGAGATCTTCGGGGTAGAAGTTCCCCTCGCCGGCCCAGGGTTCAAGAATGCCTACATCACCAAGCGGTCTCAAAAGAGCGCTGTGGTGCGAATCACAGATTCCGATGGACACGTCGGCCTGGGCAACATTGACCCGTCCCCTGGTTACTCCACCGAGACCATAGACCAGTCACTCGACGCACTCGATCAAACCCTTGCACCAGCGGCACTGAACCAAGATCCGCACAACGTGCATGCCCTCATGGGGCGTCTTGCAGCTGCGCAACCGGGCTTCCTCGATGCAAAGGCAGCCATCGAGATGGCCTGTATGGACCTCATGGGACGTCGGTCAGGGCTTTCGGTGGCCACCCTTATGGGTGGACCAGTCCGAGATCAGTTTCGGCTCAATGCCTGGATCGGAATCGTCAGTCCAGATGAGGCAGCCGCAGAGGCAATGAAATGGCATGAGAAAGGCTGGCGCTCAGCGAAGATCAAGGTGGGGGGCGGCGTGAAAGCCGATGCCGATCGAGTGCGTGCGGTTCGAGAGGCAGTGGGCCCCGACTTTGCAATTCGCGTCGATGCCAACGCAGGGTACTCGGTAGACGAGGGTCTAGAGCTCGGCCGCCTGCTCGAGCCTTACGCATTGGAACTCATGGAGCAGCCTGTCGCAGCGGACGATCTCAATGGGCTCGCGCGGGTGCGAAGCGGTGTATCGATGCCAGTCATGGCCGATGAATCTGTAACGGACTATGCGAGTCTGTTGTCGCTCATCCGAAGCAATGCTGTGGATCTGGTCAAGCTGAAGGTCATGAAGCAAGGAGGGTTCTTGCAAGCCTCCCGGATGCTAGCGACCGCAGAGGCTGCTGGCCTTAAAGTGGTGGTCGGACACGGATTTGGGCTTGGGGTCAACACCATGGCGGAACTTTTATTCTCGAGCACCAGCCATGCCGTGGTCGATGGTCTCGAGTGCGTGGGACCGATCAAAACGACAGACGACATCGTGGAGCACAAGCTTGACATGACCAGCGGAAGCATTCGCCTGAGCTTCCCGCCCGGCATTGGCGTAGCGCTCGACGAGAAAAAACTGGCTTGCTACACGTTCTCACACCGAGTGATTACACCCAATGCATTTGTTCTCAGTAAATATCCCTAGCGCAGGGCACTTCACCGCGCCGTAACATTACCAATCTCCAACGACAGAGGAACGCATTAATCATGTCCAACACCCTTACCGCAAAGCGTGCCAGCCTCAAGAAGCTCGCTGCCTTATCGACCGCATCCCTAACCGGCAGCCTCCCACTTGCCTCTGCCCTCGGCGAACAGTTTCCATCTAAGCCTATTACCATCGTCGTCCCCTTTGCGACCGGAGGATTCAACGACCGACTGGCCCGTGCTTTTGCCCCCTTTCTTCAGAAGCAAATTGGCCAGCCCGTCACTGTTTTGAATCGCGGTGGCGCCGGTGCGCAACTCGGCCACACATTCCTACTCGCGCAGCCAGCCGACGGTTACACGATCGCAATGACCTCGGTGAATTACATCTCCACCAACATTGGGCTCACCAACGCGCCATTCAAGCTCGATGATTTCGATGTTCTAAACCTCCCCTCAAATGACTACAGCCTCATGGCAACAGCGACCGACTCCAAGTGGAAGTCTGTCGGCGAGCTGCTAGATGCTGCAAAGAAGGACCCCAAAAGCGTGAGCTTCGGTGTACAGCCCGGCTCGGCCGATCTCATCAACCTCACCCTCCTGCTCAAGAATTCTGGGATCAATCCTGCCGAAGTTCGCATTGTCACCTTCACCGGTGGCGGTCCGACGCGCAACGCCACGATCGGCAGCACCGTCGATGCTGGTCTTGTCGGAGCGGAGGGCTGGGTCGCACTGAAGCCAAAGATTCGGCCTTTGCTTGTGTTCGCAGACACCAAAGTCGACAACTTTACAGACGTCACTACGGTCGAGGAACTCGCAAAACAACGGAAGTTTGAGGCAGATTGGGTGCCAGGTTCCCAGCGCGGTTGGGTTTACCCCGCCGGTGTGGGCGCTGCGCATGCGGATCGCAGGGCTCGCATGGTAGATGCGCTGAGGAAGGCGGGTGAGGATCCCGAGTGGATCAAGCTCTCTCAGGCTCAGGCATACCCCAATCCTTGGTATGGTCCTGAAAAGTCTAGGAGCCTTTATCTTAATGGGGCCAAGCGTCTCAATAAACACTTGGAACTGCTAAGAAAGAAGTAATCCAGCTAATTCGCGAAGACGACCGCCTCGTTGAGGCGGTCTTCTTTTTTGGGAGTTCGAATGAATACAAATGCTAAACAGAGCAAGCGCTCTATTGACTGGGGACACTTCGGCACGCTGGTGGTTGCGACTGGGTGGGCTATTTGGTATTTCCTTGACGCACGCTCGGTATCTCGAGACCCGGAGAACTTACTGGTGCTTGGGCCCGTGCTTGCGCTCACGCTCCTGCTCAGTTCAATTGCTGTATTCCAAGCCTTCCATGCAGACCGTCTCCCGGAAAAGCTTCAGCCCGAGAGGCTCAGCCGCTCCGAACTAGGACGGATTCTGGCCCTCATTGGGAGCTTCGTTATTTTTGTTTTCTCGCTACCCTCTCTCGGATTCGATGGCGGTGGCGCGCTCTACATTTGCCTCTCTATGGCCCTGTTTGGCGAGCGACGGCCTTTGGTGCTCATACTCTTTCCACTCATCTCTATGGTCATCCTCATGACACTATTTCAATTGCTGGTGCCCTATGACGTACCCGCAATTTTGATGCCCAACTTCTAGGATTTTGACCTATGTTCTTCGATCTCGAGGCGCTTACAGCCTCCATGGTTTTGCTCTCTAATGGCATGGACGCGTGGTTCTGGGTCGTTCCTGGTCTCCTCATTGGCTTGGTTCTCGGTGCGCTACCGGGCATCTCCATTACGATGGCTATGGCCTTGTGCCTGCCTCTGTCCCTCTACATGGACTTTTTCCCCGCCATGGTCTTTCTCACCTCGGTATACTCCGGGGCCGGGTTTGGAGGATCCATTCCCGCCGTGCTGATTAACGTGCCGGGAACCACAGCCGCAGTTGCCACGACCTTCGATGGCTACCCAATGGCCCGCAAAGGACTACACAACGAGGCTCTCGGCGCGGCACTTGGCTCGGCCATGATTGCTGGAATGATGTCTTACATCGTCTTATTTTTTCTGATCGTTCCCATGTCTGAGTTGGTGATTCGCATGGGTCCACTTGAAATGCTCAGCGTTGCCTTGTGGGGCCTTCTCATGATTGGCTCCCTGAGCGATGGCAGCATGGCTCGGGGATTGCTGGCCGGCTGCCTCGGTGTACTGATCGGAACGGTAGGGATGAATACAGCAGGCTACATCCGAGGGACTATGGGCATCCCCGAGCTCATCGATGGCGTGCCTGACGTACCGGCGCTACTTGGCCTACTAGCTGCGTCCCAACTATTTGGACTTGTAAATTCCAAGTTCATTGTGAAGGAGGGCGATACCCGAGCGTTAAACGGCAAGGCGATTCTTAGCGGCTTTCTATCAGTCTTCAAGCACAAGGTGGTTCTAGTCAGGGGCACCATCATTGGGATTGTCATCGGAGCCGCGCCAGGTGTAGGGTCCTCGGTCTCCAACCTTTTGTCATACGCAGAGGCCAAGCGCACATCCAAAGACCCAGAATCGTTCGGCACGGGCAACGTGGAAGGTGTGATCGCCGCAGAGTCCGCAAACAATAGTGGTGAGGGTGGCTCTATGGCCACCATGCTTGCGCTCGGCATCCCGGGCGGTGGCGCGACGGCGGTACTGCTTGCGGCCTTTGCGATGCATAACATCGTGGTGGGTCCCGCCTTCGTCGACACGCGTATGGACATGGTCTACGCCATCATCATCAATAATTTGGTGCAGTGCCTGATTCTTATCCCCGTTGGCTTTGGCTTCATATACTTCGCCAGCAGTATCGTGAGAGTCCCCCTAAGCTATCTCATCCCCGTCATTTTTGTACTCGCGAGCTTCGGAGCATTTGCAATCGACGGCACGATGGCTGGCCCAATTACCTTGGCCGTCTTCAGTGTGATCGGTTGGGTACTCTCGCGCTATAAGTACCCTGCGCCAGCCGTGGTAATTGGTCTCCTCCTTGGAAACATGATGGAGGACGAAACGCTAAAGACCTTTCAGCTAAGCAACGGTAATCCTTGGTACTTTCTAGAGCGCCCGGGTGCGATGGTACTCATGGTGCTCATACTGGCGAGCTTCGCAGCAAGTATCTGGGCCAAACGAAAGCACTATGTCTAAACTTTCGCCCGCCGAGGGCTCCAACCCGAGCGCGTCCGACCTCTATTGGTCCTTCACAAAGATGTCTCTTCAAGCCTTTGGTGGCGTACTACCGCTTGCTGAGCGCATGATTGTGGGCGAGCGGCAGTGGCTAACGAAACGAGAATTTGTTGAGATGCTGGGCATCTCTCAGACCCTTCCAGGCCCGAACATCATCAACCTCTCGCTGATGTTGGGGGATAAGTTCCAGGGGCCGAGGGGTGCTTTCGCTGCAGTCATGGGATGCCTTAGCTTTCCTATCTTGATTGTCTCTGCATTGGCACTTTTCTATCAATCTGTCTCTGACCAGCCGATCGCGCAAGGAGCCTTGCGCGGTATGTCTGCGGTTTCGGTTGGGCTGGTCTTGGCGATGGGATTCCGGCTCTTAGGCACGCAGAAGGACTTCAAGGTGGGGTGGCTGGCCATAGCCTGCACGGTGATTGGTGTGGGGGTCTTTGGCCTCAAGCTGACCATGGCCATTCTCGTGTTCGGCCTCCCTACACTATTGGTGCGCTACTGGCAGATTGCCCGCAAGGCACGACAGGAGGCCCAATGATTGCGCTGCTTTTTCCACCGCCAGACTGGGCGCTGCTGGGCGAGATCTTTATTCGCTTCTTACTGCTGTCATTACTGGCAACGGGCGGAGCGCTCGCGATTGCACCTGCCATGCACGACTATCTGGTAGGACAGCGAGCACTCCTCACAGATGCTCAGTTCGTTGGCGCCATTGCGCTTGCTCAGTCGGCGCCAGGTCCAAACGTGCTTTTTGTGACGGTGCTTGGCTGGCAGGCAGCAGGTTTCTGGGGCGCCGCCGCAATGACCGCTGGCGCACTCCTGCCGTCTGCGCTCCTGGCGGTATACGCCGGCCGCATTGTGGGCAATAACCCCCAGAGCCGGTTCATGCGGGCGCTCCGAGAGGGTTTGGCCCCCCTGGCCATTGGCCTTACTTTTGCGACCGGAGTCTTGCTGATCACACCGTGGGTGGAAGACCTGCGCATGATGGCTGTCGTGCTGGTGATTACCGTGATTGCATACAAGACCAAACTCCAGCCTATATTCATGATCATGGCTGGGGCACTGCTTGGGGGGTTCGGTCTCTTAGGCTGAAATTTGGGCTGAGAGTCTGGGCATGGCGAGGCGCACCTGAAGCGCACGTTCAATGTGATTTCGGGCAAGCTGCTCGGCCTTGGCCTCATCGCCGGCCCCAATCGCCTGGACCAATCGCTCGTGTTCTTTCAGAGCCTCCTGGGCTCGCCCCTTGGCTGCATAGGTTGTACTGCCTAGCAGCCAGAGTGACTCTTCCATGCGCTGAGTCATTTCCTGCAAGTATGGATTGTGAGCGGCCTCTACCAGTGCACGATGAAACTCTGAATTCTGAATACCAAGGGCCTCAATCGCCTTGGGTCCGCTTCGCTTCGAGAGTTTTGCCTCGATTGAGAGCATTTCTCTAAGACTGTCGACCTCTGCCTTCGATGCGTGCTTTGCAGCGAGCCGCGCAGCTGCGCCCTCAAGAATTTGTCGCATCTCGTAGAGCTGAACAATTTGTGCGCGACTGAGTGTACGGATGGTCAGAACGCGCCCTGGACCGAGTTCCGCGAGACCGCGACTCAAGAGCCGAGAGAGCGCCTCCCGGACCGGAGTACGGCTGCAGCCAAGGCGCTGAGCCACAGCCTCCTCCCCCAATCGATCTCCCGCGCGAAGCGCGCCAGAGCGGATATCGCGGGCAAGGTTTTGATAAACGCGATCTGCAGTGCTTGACTTGGACATGGCTCAATTGTATACAATTGGACACAAATTAATGGAAAGGATGTTTTTATGGACCTCAAACTGGTGGGAAAAACAGGCCTGGTGACGGGTGCGAGCGCAGGCATTGGTCGTGCGATTGCCAAGGGACTCGCAGCAGAGGGCGTTCGCCTTTGCATTGTTGGGCGGCGGGAAGACAAGCTGCACGAGGTGGCTCAAGAAATCGTGAAGGACGGCGGACCCTCCCCAACCGTTTTGGTTAAGGATTCCATGGAGGAGGACGCTGCAGAAGTCATTTCAAAGGCGGCACTCGAGGGGCTTGGTCAAGTCGACATCCTGATCAACAACGCGGGGGGTTCGCGCCCTTTCAAGCTCCACACAGATGAATCCACTTGGAACGAGGCCATGACGCTGAACTTTACGCGCCATCGGCAGATTACGGACCGGCTCATTGACCAAATGATGAACAATGGCTGGGGTCGAGTCATTAACATCACCGGCAAATCAGAGCCCGACGGCATTAATGGCGCTTTCTGCGCGAAGGCCGCCATGCACTCCTGGGCCAAGGGCCTCTCGCGAGAGGTCGGCAAGAAGGGGGTCACCGTAAACAGCATTCCGCCTGGTCGCATCATGAGCGACCAGATTCTGCGCAACTACACCCCAGAATTTCGGGCATGGCAGTCAGAGCACGAGATTCCTATGGGCCGCTACGGCGAGCCCGAGGAACTCGCCGCACTAGCCATCTTTTTGTGCTCCCCGCTCGCGCAGTACATCACGGGCACTGTTATTCCGGTAGACGGCGGCCTTCGTCGCTACCAATTCTAAGCATGCTCGACGTCCTGGTAATCGGCGGCGGCAATGCCGCGCTCTGCGCCGCGCTCAGTGCACATGAGGCGGGAGCGCGGCACGTGGCTGTCTATGAGTCTTCACCCGAGGCCGAGCGCGGCGGCAACAGCATCCACACGCGCAACATTAGGGTCATGCACCGAGCACCCCTGGGTCATCTGAGCGAATCCTACCCAGAGGAGGAGTTCTTTCAGGATTTGCTCCGCGTCACTGGCGGCAAGACCACCGAGCCACTCGCACGCATGGTCATTGAAGAGTCCGAAACCTGTCCACCCTGGATGCAACAGCACGGCGTTCGATTTCAGGCCTGCCTGGGTGGCACCCTTCACCTCGGACGAACCAACAACTTCTTCCTCGGTGGCGGCAAGGCGCTCATGAACGCCTACTACCGATCTGCCCTCTCCAAAGGGATCGACGTGCACTATGACAGTGCCGCCACCGAGCTACTGTTCGATGGAAACCGCTGCCTGGGCGCGCGATTTGAGCGCAATGGTGTCGAGGTAGAAGTTCGGGCAAAAGCAGTTGTGGTCGCCTCGGGGGGCTTTGAGTCGAATCGTGATTGGCTGCGCGATGCCTGGGGCCCAGCAGCAGACCAGTTCCTGATTCGTGGCTGCCGATTCAACCAGGGCACTGTCTTGAGGCACCTCATCGAGCACGGCGCTCAGTCGATTGGCGATCCTACGCAAGGCCACTGTGTAGCAATTGATGCAAGAGCACCCCTGTATGACGGTGGCATTGTGACCCGCATTGATTGCGTGTCGTTGGGCATTGTGGTGAACAAACATGCACAGCGCTTTTATGACGAGGGAGAGGACTTTTGGCCCAAGCGCTATGCCATATGGGGGCGATTGGTCGCCCAACAGCCAGACCAGATTGGCTACTCGATTATTGACGCAAAGGCACAGGGTCGATTCATGCCCCCAGTGTTTCCGGGCGAGACAGCAAACAGCATCGCCGAGCTTGCTCACAAGCTTGGGCTCGACCCAAACTCCCTCCAAAAGACAGTGGACAACTACAACCAAGCCGTCGTGCCGGGCACCTTTGATCATGCAGTGCTGGACGACTGTCGCACAGAGGGCATCTCCCCCCCGAAGACCCATTGGGCTCAACGTATCGACACAGCGCCATTCACCGCCTACCCGCTAAGACCCGGCATTACCTTCACCTACCTGGGCATACGCGTCAATGACCGGGCCCAGGTGCTGTTTGATGACTACTCCCCCAACCTCTTTGCCGCGGGCGAAATCATGGCCGGCAATGTGCTCGGTCAGGGCTATGTGGCAGGGGTTGGTATGACCATTGGTACCGTCTTCGGCCGTATTGCTGGCCGAGAAGCAGCGAGAGCCGCATGATCCACATTCCGATTTCTGTTCTTCCGTCCACACCCGCCGTCGACGAGGGCGCGAGGGTCATGGGTATCTGTAACTCTTGCCGATACTGCGAAGGGTTCTGCGCTGTATTCCCGGCCATGGAGCGGCGCCTCACTTTTACACCAGAGTCCATGCACTTCTTGGCGAATCTCTGCCACAACTGCGGTGCGTGTTACCACGCCTGCCAATATGCGCCTCCTCATGCCTTCGCGATCGAGGTGCCTAAGGCAATGGCCGCTATTCGCAAAGAGACCTATACACGCTTTGCCTTCCCGCAGGCCTTGGGTACGGCCTATCAACAACAAGGACTCGCGCTGAGCCTCGCAGCCATTCTGGCCTTCTTTGTGATTTTCATCGTGGGCGCGTTGAGCGTTGGCGATCCAGCCCGACTGATAGAAGCGCCCGGCCCCGGGCTGTTCTATGAAATTACGTCACATGGCCTTCTCGTCAGCCTCTTCGGACCGGTTTTCTTGTTCGCTGTCTCAGCAATGGTGATCAGCGGGATGAAGTACTGGACCATGCTGCGCGCAAGCGGAAACGAGGCAGGCTTCCCGCTTCAAGAGGCGGCCGAAACCGCACAGGCTGTTCTTACACTGCGGTACCTAGATGGCGGTGGCGATGGCTGCCCAGATCAGTCCGATGCGCCCACTCAATCGCGACGCATTCATCACCATCTCGTCTTTTATGGCTTTATGTTGTGCTTGGCATCTACGTCTGTCGCCACGCTCTACCACTACATGCTAAACCTGCCTGCGCCCTACCCCTTCTTTAGCCTTCCCGTCCTTCTGGGCACGGTTGGCGGCATCCTCATGGTGTTTGGATGCACCGGCTTGCTTGCTACCAGGGCAAAGCGAAACCCCGCGCTCAAGCGAGCTGACCAGTCCGTCATGGATGTTGGATTTGTGGTCTTGTTGCTACTGATTGCAGCCAGCGGTCTTGCGCTATTGGCGGTGCGCACCACGGCGGCTATGCCGCTGGTACACCTTTTCCACCTCTCGACTGTGCTGGCTTTCTTTTTATTAATGCCCTACAGCAAATTCGTGCATGGGCTTTACCGTGGGATTGCGCTCTGGTGGCACCATCGGGAGCAGCGCAACCCCACTCGCCTCAAACTTTCTGACGGTTAGGGCTTAAGGTAAACGAAGCCTTCCTTCGCCTGGAGCTTTGCAATCTCTGCAACGCCAGAGGGAATAATGACGGCCTCGGGAGAGACCGTTTTCGGGTCGATCTTGCGAGAGCTGAACGTGTTCATGCAGGCCCGGAACTCTACACCGCGGGTCTTTAGGGTTTGCATGGTGGCGTCGAAGGGGTTCCCGTTTTTGTCTTTGGCGCCATCAAGCATGAAATCAATGCCGGGGCCGTGGCCCACGACAACGACCTTGGTGCTAGCCGGCATAGCATTGAGGAGGTTTTTCACGTTGTTCAAAACAGCAGGCGCCTTATCGACCCCCTCATTGATATGCACCACAACCTTGTCGGAGGCTACAGCTGCTGTGGAAATGACGAAAGCAGCGGATGCGAGCAGGGCTTTGGAAACTTTTTTCATGGTCATCTCTCCTTGGGTTAAGACTTTTTGTGTTGGTTACTTCACGTACCATTGGAGCACACCGGAGGCCTCATGTTGAAATACGTTTTTCGAAAATATGCACTTGTCCTTTTTTCTCTAGGTCTACTCGCATTTGGCAGCGCACAGGCTGCCGTCAAAGTCGGGCAGCCAGCCCCTGCGCTTACGCTCACAGATGTTCAGGGAGCGCCCGTCTCTCTGGACCAATTCAAGGGGCGGTGGCTCGCCCTGGAGTGGGTGAACCCCTCCTGCCCCTTCGTACAGAAGCATTACAACAGTGGCAACATGCAGAAGACCCAGCGCGCGGCCCGCGAGCTCAATGTGCGCTGGCTTCAGATCAATTCCACTAACAGCAGCCATCCTGAGTTCAAAGATGGGCCAAGCCTTATGGCATGGAACGTCGCCATGAAGTCCTTGCCAACGCGCGTTGCGCTCGACGCAGACGGAAAAACGGGGCGCACATACGGGGCAAAGACCACACCCGAGATGGTCTTAATTAACCCGGAAGGTGTTGTGGTTTACCACGGCGCGATTGACAGCATTCGCTCTGCCAGCACCCGAGAAATTGCCTTAGCAATAAACCACATGGAGCAGGCCATGCGCGAGGCGACAGCAGGGAAGCCAGTCTCCGTCCCTGAGTCCCAGCCCTACGGATGTTCAATTAAATACTGATGCGCTTACCTCGTCACTGGATTTGGCCGTGGCTTTTTGCCCTCGTAGGCCTTCTATGGGCGCAAGAGCAAGGGCGTTCACATGCCATCTCCATGGCCGCGCAGCTCCAACCCGGAGAGGTTGTGGTCTGTACCCAAGGGGGTATGGTCCGCATGCGCATCGACGCAGACGGCAAGCCGGTCCAAACCAGCTCGAACGCTTACCCATCTGACCATTGTTCCGTCTGCAGCCTCTCCGGTGCAGTACCACTCACCCTCAGTGCAGCTCGCGCTTCAAAGCCAATCCTGAGTGCATCTCAGGTCGTCATTACTGCGGTTCGGACCGATGCACCACCGAGCCGGCCCCTGCTTGCTCACGCCCCCCCTCACGGCCCTCCTCACTCCATCTCCTAAGTCACCACGCTGATTCACCGCCTGTGTTTTGTAGGGCGGTGCGCCTTTGCTTTATTACTTTGGAGATTCACCATGCAGCACAAAGCCCTCTGTGCAGCCCTGAGCTGCCTGTTCGCGACCACAGCAGTCGCACAAACTGAAGTGCCCACGGTCATCGTGACCGGAAGCCCAAGCCAAAGCGCACTTGAGCTTAGCCTGGACCCACGTATCGCCCAACAACCTATTCCTGCGAATGACGGTGCAAGCTTTCTTAAAAATATTCCTGGCTTTTCTATTGTCCGGAAGGGCGGAACCGATGGAGACCCTGTCCTAAGAGGCTCGTCAGCATCACGCCTCGGAATTCTGGTGGACGGTATGGAATTTCATGGGGGCTGTTCCGCCCGTATGGACCCACCAACCGCTTACGTCTTTCCCGATGCCCACGATGATGTCCGCGTTATCAAGGGGCCACAGAGCGTGCGGTATGGGAACGGCCACTCTGCTGGCGTAGTCCTCTTTGAGCACGACGCGTTTCCAAGCACTCCCGCTGAATCCGCCCGAGCCAGCGCAGTTGCCGGCTCCTGGGGGCGCCAAGACGGTCTCTTGAGCCTTCAAAAGAGCACCGAAAGCGCTGCGCTAGAGCTCAATCTCACCCATGCGAGTGCCGATAACTACGAGGATGGCGCTGGGAATCAAATCCATGCTGCCTATGCCCGCCGAAGTGCAACGCTGAGGGGACAACTCAAGCTATCCGAATCGCTCCTCTTTGGGCTCGATGGGGTGTCTAGTGCAGGCCGCGCTGCTTATGCTGACCGTGGCATGGACGGCTCGCTCTTCGACCGGCGCAGCCTTGGCATCACGCTTCAATGGGCCCCTGGAGACGGCACGGTGGAATCTATTGAAGCCCGAGTCTATCGAAGCGCAATTGACCACGTCATGGACAACTACAGCCTTCGGCAGGCACCCGCCGGCGGGTCCGCCTGCATGATGGTGAGCATGATGAATCCGAACTGCTTCTCCGTGATGAACCCCGATCGAATTACGCATGGTGGGCGGGTTGCAGCGCATCTCTGGCTCAATGGTCATGCCGTTGTGGTGGGCGCTGACCATAGAGAGGAAGAGCACCGGGGTCGAATGACAACCCAGAAAACGCTCGCAGCAGCGCAGGCCTATGTGAGCATGCCGCGTACCGTTGACTATCGGAGTCAGATCACTGGAGCGTTTATCGACGTCAGTCGTCCGCTCGGTGAGCAATCCAAACTGGTGATGGGCGCACGTGTTGACGAGTGGAATGGCGAACGCTTCTCGATGGGCAAGCCCTTGGCCCAATCTAGTGAGGCGCTGCAGTCTGCATTCATGCGTGTGGAGCGTGCGGGACAGGGCCTCTACCAGCATGCGTATATCGGCCTCGGCCTCAACCAACGCCCTCTGGATTACTGGGAGGCTGTGACCAAAGCCGGCCTCGGCGCGCAAGCCTCTGCCAAGCCTGAGCAGACCCTTCAGGTTGACCTTGGTGCGCTAGGGGGTTCGAACGACTTTCGCTGGTCGATCAGTGGATACGTCGGGCAGATCCAAGACTACCTGCTTGTGAGCAGCACGAGCGTTCAGAATGTGGACGCACGTCGCGTTGGACTGGAGGCGGATGCCCGGATGCAACTCTCGCCGCTGACGAAGGTGCTGGCAAGCCTCGCCTGGGTGCGCGCTGAGAATACAACGCTTCAGACACCACTTGCCCAGACGCCGCCCCTTGAGTCGAAAGTCGCTGTGGACCATCAGATTGGTCGCTGGTCTATTGGCGGCGTGGTACGGCTCGTGGCTAAACAAGATCGCATTCACCCAGGGTTTGGCACCATCGTCGGCCTGGACCGCTCAACAGAAACGCCTGGTTTTGCCACCCTCGGGCTACATGCCAGCCACGCCCTAACCAAAGACCTTCGGTTGAACATGGGAATCGATAACGTGCTTGACCACAAGCATTTTGAGCACTTGAATCGCAGTGACGCAAGCATTGCTGGCTACCTCTCTGGCGTCAATACCGGGGTAAACGAGCCGGGACGTACCGTCTGGATGAAAGTAGAGTGGCGGTCGTAATTCATCAAGCGAAAGGACCACCCGATTGAATCCAATACCCACCCCTTATGAGCACCAGCCCCTGCGTGATGCCCTGCGCGACCTATGCGGCCAGTTCGATCCAAATACTGGCAGACCATAGACGAGGCGCGCGGCTATCCAGAAGCATTTGTAAATGCGCTCACCAAGGCGGGCTGGCTAGCTGCACTGATTCCCACGGAGTATGGCGGGTCGGGGCTCAGCCTCACCGAGGCCTCGGTCATCATGGAGGAGATCAATCGATCGGGTGGCAATGCCGGCAGCTGCCACGGCCAGATGTACGACATGGGCACCTTGCTTCGGCATGGGTCAGATGCGCAGAAGCAGCAGTTTCTGCCCAAGATTGCGACGGGCGAGCTTCGCCTCCAGAGCATGGCCGTGACCGAACCCACCACAGGTACCGATACCACTCAGCTCAAGACCACCGCAGTGAAAAAGGGCGACCGTTATGTTGTGAATGGTCAGAAGGTATGGATCTCACGTATTCAACACTCCGACCTCATGATCTTGCTGGCGCGCACCACGCCGCTGGACCAGGTGGGCCGTAAGTCCGAGGGCATGAGTATTTTCTTGGTAGATCTGCGAGAGTCGTTTGGCCACGGCATGGAGGTGCGCCCCATTCGAAACATGGTGAACCACGAAACGAACGAAGTCTTCTTCGACAACCTCGAGATCCCCGCCGACCAGCTCATTGGCGAAGAAGGCAAAGGCTTTAGGTACATCCTCGATGGGCTGAATGCAGAGCGCGCGCTCATTGCAGCCGAATGCATTGGCGATGCCTATTGGTGCATTGATAAGGTCCGCACCTATGCCCGCGACCGGGTCGTATTCGGCAGGCCTATTGGTCAAAACCAAGGCGTCCAATTCCCGATTGCGCAGACCCACATGGAGACCGAGGCGGCAAGCCTCATGCGTTTTAAAGCCTGCGCACTCTTCGATGCAGCCAAACCCTGCGGCGCAGAGGCAAACATGGCGAAATATCTTGCGGCCAAAGCGTCCTTTGAAGCCGCAGACGTATGCCTACAAACCCACGGTGGATTTGGTTTTGCAGCGGAATACGATGTCGAGCGAAAGTTCAGAGAAACGCGGCTCTATCAGGTCGCGCCCATCTCCTAGAACCTCATCTATTCATACATCGCAGAGCACATCTTGAATCTTCCCCGCTCGTTTTGATTGGGGAAGATTCAGAGGCCATCAGTGTTTTGCGGGGCCTGTGGCACGGGCGTTGGCATCTAGCCCGCCCTTGGCCTTCCATTCCTCAAACCCGCCTTGCAGAATGCGCACGTTTTCGTAGCCTGCGAGGCGAAGGGCCAGGCCACCCTGGGCCGAGAGACTGCCCGTGTTGCAGTAGATGAGCACCATCTTGTTCTTCGGGATCTGCGCGCGTTGCTCTAGGACTTTGCGCCACTCAATATTCACAGCACCTGGGATATGAGACTTCGCAAACTGGCCTGCATCGCGGGCATCGATGATCATCATCTTGCTGTACTCAGATCTTGGAATCTGTTCTGCAAAAATCACCGCGCCGCCGTAATCGACAAACTCGAGGTAAGCCGCAAGTTCATCAATCAGTGCAGCCTTAGTGTCGGCTTGCTGAGCAAGCACTGGACCGCTCAAAAGGATTGCGCCGCAGAGTGCAAACTGAGCAAGGGGGTGTTTCATTTTGTCTTTCTCCCATAATTTTTTGTTTATACGCATACAAGAATACGGGAGTGGCCTTTGAAAAGAAAGCTGCAGACAATACAACCATGACGCTCTTCCCTCCTACTGTCGCGCTCACAGGCGCAAGCGGCACCATTGGGTCGGCCACGCGCCTTGCGCTTGAGCGCGCTGGGTACCGCGTCATGTGCCTGGGGCGCAAGGATCTGGAGGGGGAACGTGCCCTGACTGAGGCGCTTCGTGAGAGCAAGGTCGAAGCAATTATTTCTTGCATGGCCTCCAGAACCGGCACTCGCACTGACGCCTGGCGCGTCGATCATGATGCACAACTCCGCCTTCTGAGGGCTGCCGAAGGCGCAGGCGTGCGTCAGTTTGTGCTGCTCTCCGCCATCTGCGTCCAACGCCCGAAGCTTGAGTTCCAACGCGCGAAACTTGCCTTTGAAGCAGCGCTGCGGAACGCGTCAATCTGCTGGACCATTGTGCGGCCCACGGCATTCTTTAAATCCCTGAGCGGCCAGCTCCGCCGAGTTGCGCGTGGCAAGCCCTTCCTCGTCTTTGGAGACGGGAGCCTGACCCGCTGCAAGCCCATCTCCGATCGAGATCTCGCCGCGTTTCTGGTTCACACACTCAATAACGCTGAAACTCAGAACGCGATTCTCCCCATTGGCGGACCGGGTGACGCCCTTTCGCCGCTCGATCAGGCGGCGTTGCTCTCCAAGATCTTGAATCGACCTGTGCGGGTTAAGCACATTCCCGCCAGTATGTTGCTCACGGTTGCCAAGCTGCTGCAGCGTGTGAGTTGGCTTTCACCGAGGCTCGCCGAGAAGGCGGAGTACGCGCGGATTGGACACTACTACGCTACAGAATCGATGCTGGTCTGGAACCAGCACAATCAGGCATACGACGCTGAGGCCACGCCAAGCTGGGGCCAAGAAACGCTCGAGGGCCACTACCGAGCTGCACTCAAGCAGCTCGGCTATTGACGGCCTCAGATCTTCGCAGTCGAGGCGCAACCCGAGGCACCGTCAGCATAGTGCTCATCACCGCCATGATCAGCAAGGCTGTGAAGGTCTCTGGGGTGATGATCTGCTTATCAAGCAAGATATTCGCAAAGATGATCATGATGAGTGCCTTGGTTTGCAGCAGCCAACCCACAATACTTGCCTCACCCTTTGGCCACCCCAGCCAGAGTGCTGCAAGTCTCACCCCCAGCAGTTTTCCCGCCACCGAAGCAACGAGCAGAAGCGCAGCCACCACAAACACCGCGTAACCGCCGAGCTCCCAGTTCGTGCGCAATCCGGTCGAGAGGAAGAAGACAGGCATGAGCGCCAAAAGCACATGGTGACGGAAAAGGTCCAGCCGCTCTTGGTTGAACCATTCGGACTCCATGACCACGCCCGCAAGAAAAGCGCCCACCATGAAGTGAAGGCCAGACCAATCCGCTCCAAAAGCAACGAGAGCGAGCCATATCAGCGCGACCGGGTAGCGGTCTCGCTCGTCCAGCCTGTGCATGAGACGCCGAAAAAGCCAGGCGGAAACCGCGAAACCAAGAATGAAGATAGCCTGTCGCCCCATACGCTGCCAATCCATGAGGATGAGAGCAAGCAGCCCCCAGACCGCTAGGTCGTCCAGACTGGCGTAGCGCAATATTCGTTGGCCCAGGGGCTGACGAAGCACCTCGAGCTTCTCCATGAGCAGTATCAAAATGGGCAGCGCCGTAACTGAACAAGCCATCCCGACGCCCAGTACAAACTGCCAGGGCTCCGCGTGGGGCCCGATCCATCCGGGGTAGGTCGTCAACAACAGAGCTGCTGCACTTCCGAGAATCAGTGGAGTAACCAGCGCACAACTGGCTGTAATCGCGCTCTCTCGCCTGTGGATCCACGCCTTGCGAAGGTCGAGCTCCATTCCCGCGATAAATACGAAAAGCATCACGGCCCACCATGCGATGCCGTTGAGGGACTGCACCACAGCCGGCGTAAATACGAACTGGTAGTAGTCAGGAAAAGCACGCCCCAGTAAACCCGGGCCAAGGACAATGCCCGCAACAATCTGAACCACAACAAGCGGCGCAAAGTAATCCGTGCGACCAAGACGCCAGATCAGCCAGGGCAGGCTGAATATAAGGATCATGGCAATTAAGAAGAGCTCAACGGTGTTCATGGTTGGATTATGCTATGTGCACCGCAACAACACGGCCACCCTGCCTAAGGCTTAAAGATGAGCACACTGCACAAAATTGTCATAGTCGGCGGCGGTGCCGGCGGTCTAGAACTGGCCACTCGACTCGGCGACCGTTACGGCCGGGGGAACCGAGTCCATGTCACGCTCGTTGACAAAAACCGCACCCACATCTGGAAGCCGAAGCTTCATGAAATTGCCTCGGGAAGCATGGACTTGGGCGACCACGCGGTGGATTACATGGCCCAAGCGCACTGGCACCACTTTACGTTTCGGATCGGGGAACTTCAGGGCCTTGATCGCGAGAACAAAACAATCGAATTGGGCCCATACCTCGACGATGCCGCCCAACCTGTTACGCCGCCGCAGAAGATTGCCTACGACACGCTAGTCATCTGCATTGGAAGCCTTAGCAATGACTTCGGTACGCCAGGCGTCAGAGAGCACGCCCTTCGCCTCGAGACCCAACATGATGCAAAGGCGTTTCACTCGAAGATGGTGAACGCCTGTATCCGCGCCCACAGCCAATCAGGAGCAATCCACGATCGGCAACTCCACGCAGTCATCATTGGGGCGGGCGCAACGGGCGTCGAGCTTGCTGCCGAGTTGCACCGGACCACCCGTGAGGTCGTTGCCTTTGGGCTAGACCGTATTGATGCAGACAAGGACTTAAAGGTTAGTCTGATTGAGGCTGCAGACCGCATCCTGCCTGCGCTCAACCCCAGACTCTCACATGCTTCAGAGGCACTCCTCTCGCGGCTCGGCGTGCAGGTCATTACGGGTGCTCGGGTCATGGAGGTGATGCCCACCAAGATTCGTCTGGCGGACGGGCGTGAGATTGAATCGGAATTGGTGGTCTGGGCTGCCGGCGTGAAGGCCCCAGATTTTCTGAAAAACTTCGGCGGTCTGGAGACCAATCACATCAATCAATTGGTCGTGCGCGACACGCTTGAGACCACGCGCGACCCAGACATCTTCGCCTTGGGTGACTGCGCGGCCTGCCCGTGCCCCGATGAGGACGGCGGGCGCGCCGGCATTGTGCCACCGCGGGCGCAGGCTGCGCATCAGCAGGCGTCTCATATGCTCAGCCAAATCAAGCGCAGACTCCGAAACCAGCCCTTAAAGCCATACCGCTATCGCGATTTTGGCTCCTTGGTCTCACTCGGAAAATTCAGCACGGTTGGAAACATGATGGGTGGCATCATTGGCAAGAACCTCATGGTTGAGGGGTATTTCGCCAAGCTGATGTACATGTCGTTATACAAACTGCATGAGCTCGCGATTCATGGAGCAATCAAGACCACACTGTTTACGCTTGCGCGAATGATCACCAAACAGACCAATCCCACCGTAAAGCTCCACTAGCCTAGGATCTTCATGTCTCTTCCTCAAATGCCTTTAAACCGACTAGATCGAAGTGGCGCGGTCAACGCCCGATTTGGCTCTGCGGACGGACGAAACAAGATCTAACCCGCGCTACTGCGCTGCCTTGAAGTCAGCGCCTGAGTCGCGCACCAACGCCCTGGCGTGCGCCAGGTTCTTGTAGGCCACTACCGCATCGCTCATGGAGTCCAGTGCAGCTGAGAGCCGGGCGTAGTCCTTAGCCTCACGAATCACCGAGCGATAGGGCGCAAGCATGACCCGAATCAGAAATAGACATGCGCCATGGCCAAGCGGCAACGTGACCTGACGCTCGTGGCGAAACCAAAGCTGATCCGCGCGTGTGAGCGCGGCCGTGTCGTCTGTACCCGGTGGCCTCGCTCGAGAGGCGCTACCCGCGAGTGTCCAGACCGTTCGCACAAACGGCCCCTTCTCCGTCATAGCCTGAGAGATGGCGGGCATGGCCTTTTGGAGCGACTCATTGTCTGCTACGGGCTGGTGCAGCGCCGTCATGGACTGGCCAAGCCGCTCCCCTGGAACCCATCCGCTCGGAAACGAGACCGACAGAATGACCGACTCAAGCCCTTGATCAGGTCTGGTGAGCATGACCGCAAAATCCTCTTGCAGACTGAGGCTCAGCGCATTGAAAAAGGTGATCTCGTCCGGGGCTTCAAATCCCCCCAGCCATGGGAACCGTCCATTGGTATCGATTGGCCCGTCCGGTAAGACACGCTGAAAATACTGCCGGACAGACGCCGCCAATTGTGCAACTGCCGAGGGCTCTAGGTCGGGCTGAATCGAGACCAAAACATTCCGCTCCAGGCGCGCGCGCTTTTCCTCAACCCACTCTGACCACTCGCTGTCTTCGAGAAGGATTGGGGCATCCCCAAGCTTGAGCAGATCGGGGCGGATACGGTGAGGTACTTCTACGTTGGGCCCAATCGGGGGCGTCACTCCGAGCCGATACGCGCGCCCTGGGCCGGGGAGAGGATGCGGCAGCTGCATGCGGTTCGAGACTGAAACAGACATCCACTATTATGTGCAGGCCGTGAGCACC
>Ga0208788_1000060_pt1 | contig 61361 bp, 50 predicted proteins | sample Wag4_2014_7_11_3_FD_187363 | JGI IMG/M metagenome (GOLD analysis project Ga0208788, IMG submission 187363) | Fresh water mixed with fracking chemicals microbial communities from Ohio, USA - Utica-2 Time Series FC 2014_7_11 (SPAdes) (version 2) ... | reverse complement strand
TCGACGCAGGTTTCGTACCCAACGACATGCAGGTCGGTCAGACCGGCAAGATCGTTGCACCACAGCTGTACATCGCCGTCGGTATCTCCGGCGCGATCCAGCACCTGGCCGGCATGAAAGACTCCAAAGTGATCGTTGCGATCAACAAGGACGAAGAAGCGCCGATCTTCCAGGTGGCCGATTACGGCCTGGTGGCGGACTTGTTCGAAGCCATCCCTGAGCTGGAGAAGCTGGTCTAAACCGGCTGCTTCACTTATAAAGAGCCCGGCCTTATGGCCGGGTTTTTTTTTGCGCTTTTCCGTAGGAGCGAGCTCGCTCGCGATGGCCGTCAACGATGACGCCGGGGGCCTGGACACGCGCGGTGCATCTGAAACCATCGCGAGCGAGCTCGCTCCTACAGGGACACAACCGGAGTATTGCCATGGACCTGCGATTTGGCTGGATCCTGCTTGGTTTGACGATGTTGCCGGGTTTGACCCATGCAGCAGGCAAATGCGAACGCCTCGTCGTCACCGGCAGCCCGGACGCGCCACCTTATCTGTGGCAAGACCCGCAAAACCCCAAACACCTGATCGGCGCCAGTGCCGACCTGCTCGATCACGTGGCAGGGGAGTTGGGCATCAAGGTCGAACTGCTTTACGCCGGCAAGCGTTCCCAGGCCCTGGAGGAAGTGCGCAGCGGTCGCATGGACTTGCTGGCCGATGCCCCCTTGACCGTCAGCGAACTGGAAACCATGGACTACATCCATCCACCGCTGCTGGAAAACGATTACCTGGTCTGGACGCGCAAGGATTCGTCATTGGTCTACAACGACCTGCAGGACCTGCACGGCCACCCTGGCGCTTTGTCTGAAAAGTCCCGATTGACGGCGCAATTCGCCGGTTTGGCCGAACAGCAATTGACCCTGACGCGTACCGCCAACCTGACCCAGGCCTTTCAGAAGCTGCTGTTGGGCGAGGTGGAATTTGTCCTGGCCGGCCGCTACTCGGGTCTGGCAATGGCGAAAACCCTGGGCATGGCAAACGATCTGGTCGCCCGGGCGCAACCGGTCGACAAGCCTGGTCTGTATCTGGCGATTTCCCACAACTCCGCCTGCAACGATCCGTGGTTGCGCGGACAGCTGGCCAAAAAGATGACAGAATTGCCCGCGTCCGGACTGACGGAGGCTGTACTGCAACGCAATATCGAGCTTTGGAACGCGCAGCAGAAACAACCTGTCAGTGCCCCAAAACAGTAGGGATTTTTAGTGAGTATCCGACCTCTTTTCGCTGCCCTGGCCGTTATGGCTCTGGCGGGTTGTGCAGCCGATCCGGCGCCGAATGAACAAATGCGCCTGACCGCACAGGCACTCGAACAAGCCAAGGCCGTTGGCGCCACGCCCGATGAAGTGCCGGAAATGAAACTGGCCGAAGACAAATACCATCGCGCCCAGGGCAGCATGGCCGGTCAATCCTTCAAGAACGCGCGCATGCGGGCCGAACAGGCCGAACTGGATGCGCGTCTGGCGGAGGCACGGGTCCTGACCCTCAAGAGCGAAGAGCAGTTGAACGTGCTCAACACCCGCATCGCCCGCCTGCGCAAGCAATTGGGAGATGCCCAATGAACCTCGGGTCCAAGGTTATCGGCGGGTTGATCCTGGCCGGTTGCGCAAGCCTCTACGGCTGCGCCGGTCAACACAGCGAAGCGGCGTTGCAGCAGGCCGGTGCCGACTTTCAAAAGGTCAAGGAAGACTCCAACGTGTTGCGCATCGCGCCCAAGGACGTGATCCGCGCCGGCGAGTCCCTGGCCCGGGCCGATCGGTTGTCCAGCTACTGGGGCAGCGGTTCTGACGTGGCGCACTACGCTTACCTGAGTCAGCGCTACAGTGAAATCGCCCGCGAGCACACCAATCAGGTGCTCAACGAAGAGCGTGCCGCCAAGCTCGAACTGGAACGCCAGCGCCTGCAACTGGCCCTGCGCGAATCCAAGTTGCTCAGTGTGCAGCAACAGGGCAAGTGGCTCGAAGAGCAGATCGTGGCGATGGCCACCACCCAGACCGACCGTGGTCTGGTCATGACCCTGGGTGATGTGCTGTTCGATACCGGTGAGGCGGAACTGAAAAGCTCGGCCAACCGCGTAGTGCTCAAGATCGTGCAGTTCCTGCAACTCAACCCCAAGCGTGTGGTGCGCATCGAAGGCTATGCCGACAGTACCGGCGGCAAGCAGGAAAACCTCAAGCTGTCCCGTGACCGTGCGCAATCGGTGGCGGACGTGCTGACGGACCTGGGCATCGACGACAAGCGCATTCAGGTCGAAGGTTACGGCGACGAATACCCGGTGGACGCCAATGCCTCGGAGCGTGGGCGCGCGCAAAACCGTCGCGTGGAAATTGTGTTTTCCGACGAAAAAGGCCAACTCGGCGCCACCCGCTAAGGACGGCGTCATTGGAAAACCCGGCCTGCCATGCAGCGCCGGGTTTTTTTATGCCTGCCAAACCCATCGCAAACAGTACAGTTTTTTGCTGACACTGCACTGTATGGTCGACTATTGTGGCAACTGTCCCAGTACACTTCTAAACTGTTCCGGTATCGTTTCGAACAAGAATAAAACGCCTGTGAAATCGAGTGCTGCGTCATGACCAACCTCTTGCTCTACCAACGTATTGCTCAACAACTAGCTGAAGACATCCGCCGCGGCGTCTACCAACCGGGAGAGCGCGTGCCTTCGGTGCGCAAGATGAGCTCGCAGCTCAATGTCAGCCATGCCACGGTCCTGCAGGCCTACGCCAATCTCGAAGATCAGGGGCTGATCCGTGCCCGGCCGCAGTCCGGCTATTACGTCCACCAGACGCCGGCCCTGACCGCACCGACCCCGGACATTGCCCGGGTCGAGCGCCCAGGCCTGGTCACTCGCAGCAGCATCATTCAACAGGTATTGGTCGAATCCCGTCGCGAAGGCGTGTTTCCGCTGGGCGCGGCAGTGCCGAGCGTCGACTATCTGCCGGTGCGGGCGCTGCATCAGCAACTGGCCAAAGTCACCCGTTTCCACAGCCCTCGTGCGTTCAGTTACATGTTCAGTCCCGGTTTCGAGCCGCTGCGCCGCCAGGTGGCGATCCGCATGCGCGATGCCGGGGTGGTGGTCGATCCGTCGGAAGTGGTGATCACCCACGGCTGCGTTGACGCGTTGCAGATGTCCTTGCGCGTGCTGACCCGGCCGGGCGACCTGATCGCTGCCGAATCGCCGACCTATTACGGGTTGCTGCAATTGGCGGATCTGCTGGGGCTCAAAGTCATCGAGATTCCCAGCGATCCCGCCACCGGCATGAGTCTGGAAGCCCTGCAATTGGCGGCCAACCAATGGTCGATCAAGGCACTGGTGCTGACCACGCGCCTGAGCAATCCACTGGGCGGTACCATGCCCGAAGAGCGGCAGAAACAGTTGCTGCGCCTGGCGTCGGATTTCGACATTCAGATCGTCGAGGACGATATCTACGGCGAACTGATGTTCGAGCAGGGTCGCACCAAGGCGCTCAAGGCCTATGACCGTCTGGACCGGGTGATCTATTGCTCGAGCTTTTCCAAGACCCTGTCGCCTGGGGTGCGGATCGGCTGGATGATCGCCGGCAAGTTCCAGCAGGAAATCCAGCGCCTGCAGACGTTCAGTACCCATTCCGCTTGCAGCGTCACGCAGATGGGCATCGCCGCGTATCTGGAGAATGGCGGCTACGACCGGCATTTGCGCTACATCCGTCAGGAGTACCGCAAGAACCTCAGCGCCTTCCAGTTGGCGGTGCAGCAGTATTTCCCCGAAGGCACGCAAATGACCCGGCCCACCGGCGGTTTCATTCTGTGGGTAAGCCTGCCCGGTCGGGTCAACACCCAAGAGCTGCATGTGCGAGCCTTGCAGCAGGGCATCAGCATCGCGCCGGGGCTGATTTTCAGTAATACCGAGCAGTTCAACCACTGTATTCGGCTTAACTGTGGCACCGCCTGGAACCGGGAGGCCGAGCGTGCCTTGATGACCCTGGGCATGCTGGCCACCCAGCTTTGCCAGGAGACAGCCCTCGGCTTTTGACAGGGCGGGCAGGTTGTTCCTGCCCGTGCTTGTCATGGCGGCTGCAACAGGCGAGCATATGATCCCTCTGTCGTTTGCGCGAAGTGCGCCGTTGGGTTCATGAAACCGATTTTTCCTGCCGCCTGGTTATTGATCTGCCTGTTTGTCAGTGCTCAACCGGTCACCGTTCTGGCTGCATCCGCACAAGACAAACCGACGGCCAGCACGCCTGCAAAAAAAACGACGCCCGCCAAAACGGCTCCGGTGAAAAAAACTGCACCGGTCAAGAAGAAGACCGATGTGGTGAAAAAGCGCCCACCGATTGCAGCCAAGTCGAAACCGGCCAGCGAAGTGGTGAAAACCCAGTTGCCGTCGGCCAACCTGGATTTGAGCCTGCCCAAGGACATGGTCGATGAGCTGGACCCGGTCGGCACCGTGCCGCTGCCCCGTCACGAAGCAATATTGCCGCAGATGTTCGGTGACAAGAGCACCCCGTTTCAGCTCAACGGACGCCTGATCAGCAACGAAATGCAATTGCAGCTGCGCAACGAGGAGCGCCGTGAAGTCGAGGGCGCTGCCCTGGAGTTCGAATTCAAGCGGTGATGCTTCTGTTCCCGGGAGCCGCTGGGCAGACGCTTTGTCGGAGACTGCCCGGTCACACCGAAAACCCGCGCCCCGGTAATTTTAAACAACTGTTTTAGCGGTTACTCTGTGCCCCGACCTTTAACACATCGCCCGTCGCGAGGAGCTCGTCGTCATGAAATGCCGTGAAGGCTGTGGCGCCTGTTGCATTGCCCCATCCATCAGTTCGCCCATTCCCGGCATGCCCCAGGGCAAAGCCGCCGGGGAACGTTGCGTGCAATTGTCTGCCGAAAACCTGTGCAGCATTTTCGGCAAGCCCGAGCGCCCGGCGGTCTGTTCGGCGTTCGAGGCGGATGTCGAGGTGTGCGGCGACAGCAGTGAAGACGCCATCCGGTTGATTGGCTGGTGGGAGCAAATGACCGCGGCGTGATGTGTTTGAGCAACGGAACTTCAACAATAAGGAATAAGACTATGGGTTCGCTGCATCGTATGGCTGTGTTGTTGGGTTTGACGGCGGTGTTGGCCACTTCGGTCGCCCAGGCCGAAGACTGGAAAGTGGCCAAGAATGAAGATGGCATCAAGGTGTCCCTGAGTGAAGTGGCCGGTTCCGACTACAAGGCTTATCAGGGCGTCACCCTGATGAAAACCACCATGGCCAAGTTGCGGGCGTTGCAGGAAGACGTGTCGGGCGCCTGTGCCTGGATTCACGAGTGCAAGCTGCAGAAGCTGCTCAAGCACGAAGGCGATCAGAGCTGGACCTACACCCAATTCAATACCCCATGGCCGGTCACCCCCCGTGACTCGGTGCTGCACATCACCACCCTCGAAGCTGCCGATGGCAGCCTGACCCGCAAGCTCGAAGGCGTACCCAAGTACATCCCCGAAGAAAAAGGCTTCGTGCGCGTGGCCAAGGTCGAAGGCTTCTGGAAGTTCGTGCCCAAGGGCGATCAGATTGAAGTGACCTACCAGGTGCACACCGAGCCGGGCGGCAGCGTGCCGTCGATGGTGGCCAACAAGTTCGTGGTGGATGCCCCGTTCAACACCCTGAAAAACCTCAAGGCCCTGGCCGAGAAGTAAATCATCTTGCCATCCACATTCATCGCTGGCAGGCCAGCTCCCACAGGTTTTATGGCTACCACCAAACCTTGTAGGCGCCGAGCTTGCTCGCGATGGTCGTCAACGATGACGCGGGGTGTCTGAATGCCCGCGTTGTTCTGACATTCATCGCGAGCAAGCTCGCTCCTACAGAAACGCACACGACCGGGTCAGCCTGCATTCAGCTCGGAACCTTTATTGTGTTTCCGAATATTCGCTGCACAGAATTTTCACAAAGCCTCCAAGACAATTCGCGCGCGCCGGCATGACCCAACAGTTATCAATGGCAATGCCACGGTTGATCGTGCAACATTTGCGCACCGCGCAACCCCCCGGGCCAGGTATTGGCCAATAGAGGGCAGGGCGCCGCTGTATTTTTGAAACTTCAACTTCCAATGGGTCCTAAAACGACATGGCAATCCCGGACGCCCTGAATCAGCAGCGAGCTTCTAGTCGCCTGCTGCAACCGACCGTCAAATCGCATCTGGCCTACACCTTGTTGTGTGCCCTGGTCATGATGGTCATGTTCAGCCTGCTGCGCCTCGCGCTGCTGGTCTATAACCGCGAGATGATCCTCGACACCCCGGCCTCGACCTTTGTCGAAGCGTTCGCCAACGGCCTGCGTTTCGACCTGCGCCTGGTGGTGTACCTGAGCGTTCCGTTGCTGCTGGCACTGTTCAGTGCCCGGGCCATGGCCGCGCGCGGATTCTTCCGCTTCTGGCTGACGGTGGCCTCCAGCATCGCGCTGTTCCTGGGCCTGATGGAGATGGATTTCTACCGCGAGTTCCACCAGCGCCTCAACGGCCTGGTGTTCCAGTATGTGAAAGAAGACCCGAAAACCGTGATGAGCATGCTCTGGTACGGTTTCCCGGTGGTTCGCTACCTGCTGGCATGGGCCGTGGGCACCTGGATTCTCAGCCTGGCGTTCAAGGGCGCCGACCGCGCCACTCGCCCACGGGGCCCGTTCAGCGGCGGCAGCATCGGCACTCGCCAGGTGGCGCCGTGGTACACCCGCGTTGCGGTGTTCGTGGTCTGCCTGCTGATCTGCGTAGTCGCCGCCCGTGGCACCCTGCGTCAGGGCCCGCCCATGCGTTGGGGTGACGTCTACACCACCGACTCCAACTTCGCCAACCAATTGGGCCTCAACGGCACGCTGTCCCTGATAGCGGCGGCGAAAAGCCGCATGTCCGAAGATCGCGACAACATCTGGAAAGCGACCCTGCCGCAACCGATGGCACAGCAGACCGTACGCGACATGCTGCTGATGAAGGACGACAAACTGGTGGATGGCGAGACTGCCGCCGTGCGTCGCGACTACACACCACCGGCCGACAAGACCCTGCCGATCAAGAACGTGGTCGTGATCCTGATGGAAAGCATGGCCGGTCACTCGGTCGGTGCGCTGGGCGGGCCGGGCAACATCACGCCGTACCTGGACAAACTGTCCCAGGAGGGGCTGCTGTTCGACCGCTTCTTCTCCAACGGCACTCACACCCACCAGGGCATGTTCGCCACCATGGCGTGCTTCCCGAACCTGCCGGGCTTCGAATACCTGATGCAGACCCCCGAAGGCAGCCACAAACTGTCCGGCCTGCCGCAGCTGCTCAGCGCCCGCAACTATGACGACGTCTACGTCTACAACGGCGACTTCGCCTGGGACAACCAGTCGGGCTTCTTCAGCAACCAGGGCATGACCAACTTCGTCGGCCGTAACGACTTCGTCAACCCGGTGTTCTCCGACCCGACCTGGGGCGTGTCCGACCAGGACATGTTCACCCGTGGCCTGGAAGAGTTGAAAGCCCGCGACGGCAAGGACAAGAAACCTTTCTATGCCTTGCTGCAAACCCTGTCCAACCACACCCCATACGCCTTGCCGACACCATTGCCGGTCGAGCGCGTGACCGATCGCGGCAGCCTCAACGAGCACCTGACCGCCATGCGTTACGCGGACTGGGCGCTGGGTCAGTTCTTCGAACAGGCCCGCAAGGAGCCGTACTTCAAGGAAACCCTGTTTGTCATCGTCGGCGACCACGGCTTCGGCAACGAGCGCCAGATCACCGAAATGGACCTGGGACGTTTCAACGTGCCGATGCTGATGATCGCACCGGGCATTCAAGAAAAGTTCGGCAAGCTTGACCACACGGTTGGGACCCAGGTCGACATCGTGCCGACCATCATGGGGCGGATCGGTGGCGAAGTGCGTCACCAGTGCTGGGGCCGCGACCTGCTGAACCTGCCGGAGGGCGATACTGGCTTCGGCGTGATCAAGCCTTCGGGCAGCGAGCAGACCACTGCCATCATCACGGCTGACCAGATTCTGGTGTTGCCCAAGGACAAGGACATGGAGCCGAAAATGTACGCTTACGAACTCGGCGCCAATCCGCACGCCGAAGTGATTCCCAATGCGCCGCGTACCGCCGAGATGAGAACCAGGCTGGAATCGTTCCTGCAAACGGCAACCAAAAGCCTGCTCGATAACACCGCTGGTGTAGTCGATGGCAAGCCGGACTAACAGGCTCGGCTAAACAACACGCAATAAAAAAGAGGCCCTTGAAAAGGGCCTCTTTTTTTTGCCGGTCAGATCTTCATATCTTGCCGAGTAACAACAGGATCAGTATCACCACCAACACCACGCCGATGATACCGGACGGGCCATAACCCCAACTTCTGGAGTGCGGGAAGACCGGTAAACCACCGATCAGTAACAAGATCAGAATGATGAGTAGAATTGTGCCCATGTCTATTTCCTTGCTGTAAGTATTCAGGAATGACCCAGTGTTTAATGGTCAGCGGGAATGCTATTAATTCGAGCTGCTTAACTAGTCCGACTATCGTGCATCGAAGAAAATTCCAAGTTTTTTTAATGTTTTTCGAACACTGGCTTATTTCGATTTCACCGCGGTTAGTTAGGGGCGACGCGCTGGCGGTTTGCCTGGGCCATTCAGCAATCTGATGGAGCGTGGGTCGGGCTGCCGCCTTCGCTACACTCGACGCATCTTCCCCGGAACAACAAGGCTGTCTCTATGCAAAATCGCATGATGATCACTGGTGCGGGCTCCGGCCTGGGTCGCGAAATCGCACTGCGCTGGGCGCGCGAAGGCTGGCAGCTGGCCTTGTCCGACGTCAGCGAGCCCGGCCTGCAGGAAACCCTGAGGCTGGTGCGCGAAGCCGGCGGCGACGGTTTCATCCAGCGCTGCGACGTGCGCGATTACAGCCAGTTGACCGCTTTCGCCCAGGCCTGCGAAGTGAAGCTGGGCGGCATCGACGTGATCGTCAACAACGCCGGCGTAGCCTCGGGCGGTTTCTTCAGCGAGTTGTCGCTGGAAGACTGGGACTGGCAGATCGCAATCAACCTGATGGGCGTGGTCAAAGGCTGCAAGGCGTTCCTGCCACTGCTGGAAAAGAGCAAAGGCAAGATCATCAACATCGCCTCCATGGCGGCGCTGATGCAAGGCCCGGCCATGAGCAACTACAACGTGGCCAAGGCCGGTGTGGTGGCGTTGTCGGAAAGTCTGCTGATTGAACTGGCACACCAGGAAGTGGGCGTGCACGTGGTGTGCCCGTCGTTCTTCCAGACCAACCTGCTCGATTCGTTCCGGGGCCCGACCCCGGCCATGAAAGCCCAGGTCGGCAAGTTGCTGGAAAGCTCACCGATCAGTGCCGCCGACATTGCCGACTACATCTACCAGCAAGTGGCCGCCGGCGAGTTCATGATCCTGCCCCACGAACAGGGCCGCATGGCCTGGGCGCTCAAGCAGAAGAACCCGCAACTGCTGTACAACGAAATGACCCTCATGGCCGACAAGATGCGCGCCAAGGCCAAACAAAACGCGGGCTGAACTTGCCGCTGATCCCCAGCCTCGTTAGGGTGGCCGCCAATGGCCATCCTCACGAGACACGCCCATGCTCAATTACCTGTGGTTCTTCCTCGCCGCGCTGTTTGAAATCGCCGGTTGCTTCGCGTTCTGGATGTGGCTGCGTCAAGGCAAAAGCGCGTGGTGGGTGGTGCCGGCACTGCTGAGCCTGACCCTGTTCGCGCTGTTGCTGACCCGCATCGAAGCCACGTATGCCGGCCGCGCCTACGCCGCTTACGGCGGTATCTACATCATTGCGTCGATTGGCTGGCTGGCGGTGGTCGAGCGAGTGCGTCCGTTGGGCTCGGACTGGATCGGCGTGGCGCTGTGCGTGATCGGGGCCAGTGTCATCCTTTTCGGCCCGCGTTTTTCCGCGTCCTGAAGGATCGGTCCTTCATTGTAAGACGTTTCCTTCAGGGGTCATGGTCGTCGGCTGTCAGTCATGTCTGGATTACCGCCGTTGCCTTGTGGCACCGCCCTGTGCGGGGCATCTTCAGGGTCCGGTAACCCTGAAGGACATAGGCCATGCTAGTACTCAGTCGCGTTGTGGGCGAATTGATTTCAATCGGCGATGACATTTCCATACGCGTCGTCGCCGTCGACGGCAACAACGTGCGCTTCGGTATCGAGGCGCCGCGCAGCATCAATGTGCACCGCGCCGAGATTTACGAGCGGATCAAGAAAAAACTGCCGAAAAAGAAAAAATCAGTCGAATAAATGCTTGGGCACATCGTGCTTGAGCATCAACTGACATTGCTCGCTTTCCGGGTCGAAGACGATCAGAGCCTGGCCCTTGGTCAGCGCCTGACGTACCCGCAGCACACGGGTTTGCAACGGCGTGTCGTCGCCGTTGTCGGTGCCGTCGCGGGTCACGAAGTCTTCGATCAGGCGAGTGAGGGTGTCGACTTCAAGTTGGTCGTAGGGAATCAGCATAAGCACCTCGGGTAAACAATGACGGGATGCTACGGCGGATAGGGGCGCTCCACCAGTGGGGGCTGCCGAAGGCTGCGATCTTTTGATCTCTGGCGCTGGCCGCATCATTGAAAATTCAAAAGATCGCAGCCTTCGGCAGCTCCTACAGGTACTTGTACGCTTAGTGATCGTTACGTTGGCCCACCAGGCTATCCACTGGCGGCACCCGGGTGTCGCTTTCCATCTGGGTGTCGTGTTCGATCTGGTGACTGAAGCGGTCCAGCGAACCCTGGGCCGGTTGCGCGTCGCTGGCGAACACTGGCGGGCTGAGAATATAGGCACCGAGCAAACGACTGAGGGCCGCCAGGCTGTCGATGTGGGTACGTTCGTAGCCGTGGGTCGCGTCGCAGCCGAAAGCGAGCAGGGCGGTGCGGATGTCGTGGCCGGCGGTCACCGCCGAATGGGCATCGCTGAAGTAGTAACGGAAAAGGTCGCGACGTACCGGCAACTCGTTATCACTGGCCAGCCGCAGCAGGTGGCGCGACAAGTGATAGTCATAGGGCCCGCCGGAATCCTGCATCGCGACGCTCACCGCGTGTTCGCTGGAGTGCTGGCCGGGGGCGACTGGGGCGATGTCGATGCCGACGAATTCGCTCACGTCCCAAGGCAGTGCCGCCGCCGCGCCGCTGCCGGTTTCCTCGGTGATGGTGAACAGCGGGTGACAGTCGATCTGCAACTCCTGGCCGCTGTCGACGATGGCTTTCAGCGCCGCCAGCAGGGCCGCGACGCCGGCCTTGTCGTCCAGGTGACGAGCGCTGATGTGGCCGCTTTCGGTGAATTCCGGCAGCGGGTCGAAGGCTACGAAGTCACCGACGCTGATCCCCAGGGAGTCGCAATCGGCCCGTGTGGCGCAGTAGGCGTCCAGGCGCAATTCGATGTGATCCCAACTGATCGGCATCTCATCCACGGCGGTGTTGAACGCGTGCCCGGAGGCCATCAACGGCAACACGCTGCCACGGATCACGCCGTTATCGGTGAACAGGCTGACCCGGCTGCCCTCGGCGAAACGGCTGGACCAGCAGCCGACGGGGGCGAGGGTCAGGCGGCCATTGTCCTTCACTGCGCGCACGGCGGCGCCAATGGTGTCCAGGTGTGCGGAAACGGCGCGGTCGGGGCTGTTCTTCTTGCCCTTGAGCGTGGCGCGGATGGTCCCGCGCCGGGTCATCTCGAATGGAATGCCCAACTCTTCCAGACGCTCGGCGACGTAGCGCACGATGGTGTCGGTAAAACCGGTGGGGCTGGGAATGGCGAGCATTTCCAGCAGGACTTTCTGCAGATAGGTCAGGTCTGGTTCCGGGTATTTGATGGTCATGGAAACTCCTGATGGGTTGAACGCGTGAATCTTCGTTGTCTGCTCGACCGCCTTCGCGAGCAAGCCCGCTCCCACAGGGGACGCGGTCGAATGTGAGAGCAAGCCCGCTCCCACAGGGGGCGCGGTCGAATGTGAGAGCAAGCCCGCTCCCACAGGGGGACGCGGTCAAATGTGGGAGCGGGCTTGCTCGCGAAGAGGCCAGTGCAGGCACTGCATAATCAAACGCCCACCGCCTGACTCAGCGGAAACAACAAATCCACAAACCGCTCCGCCGTCGGCTGTGGTTCATGGTTGGCCAGGCCGGCGCGCTCGTTGGCTTCGATAAACACATATTCCGGTTGATCGGCGGCCGTCACCATCAGGTCGAGCCCGACCATGGGAATGTCCAGCGCCCGCGCCGCACGCACCGCCGCATCCACCAGGGTCGGGTGCAGGATCGCGGTGACGTCTTCCAGAATCCCGCCCGTGTGCAGGTTGGCCGTACGCCGCACGAACAGGTGCTCGCCCGCCGGCAAAATGCTGCTGTAGTCATACCCGGCGTCCTGCAGCGTGCGCTGGGTCTCGTGGTCCAGCGGGATCTTGCTCTCGCCACTGGTGGCCGCCTGGCGACGCCGACTCTGCGCTTCGATCAGCGCACCGATCGAATGCTGCCCATCACCGATCACCTCCGCCGGCCGACGGATCGCGGCCGCGACCACTTCAAAACCGATCACCACAATCCGCAGGTCGAGGCCCTCGTGAAAACTCTCCAGCAACACCCGGCTGTCGAACTGCCGGGCCGCTTCTATTGCTTGCTGAACCTCTTCGATGGTCTGTAAATCCACCGCCACGCCCTGACCCTGTTCGCCATCGAGCGGCTTGACCACCACCCGTTGGTGCTCGTCGAGAAACGCCAGGTTGTCATCGGCATTGCCCGCCAACTGCTGCGCGGGCAAGTTCAGGCCAGCGGCTCTCAGCGTTTTGTGAGTCAGGCTCTTGTCCTGGCACAGGGTCATGCTGACCGCGCTGGTCAGGTCACTCAAGGATTCGCGGCAGCGCACGCGGCGTCCGCCGTGGCTCAAGGTGAACATCCCGGCATCGGCGTCGTCCACCTGCACGTCAATGCCGCGGCGCAGCGCTTCTTCGACGATGATCCGCGCGTAGGGATTGAACTCCGCTTCGGGGCCGGGGCCGAGAAACAGCGGTTGATTGATGCCGTTCTTGCGCTTGATGGCGAAGGTCGAGAGGTTGCGAAAACCGAGCTTGGCGTAAAGGCTCTTCGCCTGACGGTTGTCGTGCAGCACCGACAGGTCAAGGTAGCTCAACCCGCGGCTCATGAAGTGCTCCACCAGATGCCGCACCAGCACTTCGCCGACACCTGGCCGCGAACAGTGCGGGTCCACCGCCAGGCACCACAGGCTGCTGCCGTTTTCCGGATCGTTGAACGCCTTGCGATGATTGAGGCCCATGACGCTGCCGATGACCGCGCCGCTGTCCTCGTCCTCGGCCAGCCAGTACACCGGGCCGCCCAGGTGACGCGGCGTCAGTAACGTGGCATCGATCGGCAGCATGCCGCGGGCCAGGTACAACTGATTGATCGCCTGCCAGTCCGCCTCGCTTTGCGCGCGCCGAATGCGAAAGCCGCGAAACACCCGGGTGGCCTGACGGTAATCGCTGAACCACAGGCGCAGGGTGTCGGACGGGTCGAGAAACAACTGGGTCGGCTCCAGCCCCAGCACTTGCTGGGGCGCGGCGACGTACAGCGCAATGTCGCGCTCGCCCGGCTGCTCGTTGAGCAATTCCCGGGCAAGGCAGGCCGCATCGGAAAACGTATGGCCGATCAGCAACCGGCCCCAGCCGCAATGCACCGCGATCGGTGCCGCGCCCAGTTCGCTGCCGTCTTCGGCCAGACGCGCCTGCAAGCGTTCGTAAGAAGGCGTCTGACCGCGCAACAGGCGCTGGCTGATGGCCGTAGCGTGAGGTTTCATCGATCAGATTCCTTGTTCACTGAGCCACAGGTTCAGGGCTGCCAGTTGCCACAGTTTGGAGCCGCGCAGGGGCGTCAACTGGCCTTGTGGATCGGTCAACAGTCGGTCGAGCATGGCCGGGTTGAACAGGCCGCGATCCTGGCTTGGGTCGAGCAACAGTTCGCGCACCCAGTTCAGGGTGTCGCCCTGCAAATGCTTGAGGCCTGGCACCGGGAAGTAACCTTTCTTGCGATCGATCACTTCACTCGGGATCACCCGCCGCGCTGCTTCCTTGAGCACCTGCTTGCCGCCATCGGGCAACTTGAACCGGCCCGGCACCCGGGCCGAGAGCTCCACCAGGCGGTAATCGAGAAACGGTGTGCGCGCTTCCAGGCCCCAGGCCATGGTCATGTTGTCCACGCGTTTGACCGGGTCGTCCACCAGCATCACTGTGCTGTCCAGACGCAGCGCCTTATCCACCGCAGCGTCCGCACCGGGCTGCGCGAAATGTTCCTTCACGAAGTCACCGGCGGCGTCATTCGCCGTCAGCCATCTCGGCTGCACGGTGGCGGCGTAGTCCTCGTAGCTGCGATCGAAGAATGCTTCGCGATAGGCCGCATAGGGATCACTGGCGCCGTCGACCTGCGGGTACCAGTGATAACCGGCGAACAGCTCATCCGCGCCCTGGCCGCTCTGCACCACTTTGCAGTGCTTGGCCACTTCGCGGGACAACAGATAGAAGGCGATGCAATCGTGGCTGACCATCGGCTCGCTCATGGCGCGGAACGCTGCCGGCAGTTGCTCGATGATCTCTTTTTCGTCGATGCGCAGTTGATGGTGGTGGGTGCCGTAATGCTTGGCGATCAGGTCCGAGTACTGGAACTCGTCACCGCGCTCGCCACCGGCGTCCTGGAAACCAATGGAAAAGGTCGACAGGTTTTCCACGCCCACTTCGCGCAACAGGCCCACCAGCATGCTCGAATCGACACCGCCGGACAGCAGCACACCTACATCGACTGCTGCACGCTGACGAATCGCCACCGCGTCGCGGGTGCTGTCGAGCACGCGGTCGCGCCAGTCTTCGAGGGTCAGGTTCAGTTCATCGTCATGGGGGCCGTAGGGCAAAGTCCACCAGGTTTTCTGCTCGGTGCGGCCGTCGGCGTCGATGCGCATCCAGGTGGCCGGCGGCAGTTTTTCAACGCCCGCCAGCAAGGTGCGCGGCGCCGGCACCACGGCGTGGAAATTCAGGTAATGGTTGAGCGCCACCGGATCGAGGATCGGGTTGATGTCACCGCCCTTGAGCAACGCCGGCAGCGATGAGGCAAAACGCAGGCGCTGGCCGGTGCGCGACAGGTACAGGGGTTTGACGCCCAGACGGTCGCGGGCGATGAACAGGGTTTGCGTATCGCGCTGCCAGATGGCGAAGGCGAACATGCCATTGAGCTTGGGCAGCAGCGCTTCGCCCCAGGCATGAAAGCCCTTGAGCAGCACTTCGGTGTCACCGCCGGAATAAAAGGCGTAGCCGAGGCTTTCCAGTTCGACGCGCAGTTCCGGGAAGTTGTAGATCGCGCCATTGAACGCCAGCGCCAGGCCCAGTTGATGATCGATCATCGGCTGCGCCGAGCTGTCGGACAGGTCCATGATCTTCAGGCGTCGATGGCCCAGGGCGATCGGCCCCTGGCTGTGGAAACCCCAGGCATCGGGGCCACGGGGCGCCAGGTGATGGGTGATTTTTTCAACGGCTGCAAGGTCTGCAGGTTGATTGTCAAAACGTAACTCGCCAGCTAATCCGCACATATATTCCTTACCGGTTTTTCCGTTGGGGAGGGCAATCGATCCCGCGCCAAAATGGCGGGTACTCAGAAACTGACCCGCACAGATTTCAGGAGTTTTAGATCGATAAGTAATAAGCGGACGGAGTCGGACGGACGGCCAACGCGGATTTGTGCACAAACTGCAGCGGTTTGCTCAGGGTCAGCGCGCCCCTGACGGCCGTGTTTTAAGCCTTGCCTCGGATCAGTTGGCGCAAGGTAAAGCGGTTCGGGTGACAGGCCTCGGCCACGGCCCTGGGCAGTGGCAGGGGTTCGTCATCGAGCCAGGCGGCCAGCAACTCGCCGGACAGCGGCGCGGTGATCAGCCCGCGGGAGCCGTGACCGCTGTTGACGTACAGGCCGTCCAGCCATGGGCACGGGATGTCGGGCACCTGCCGGGCATCCTTGCTCAGGGCGCTGTAGGCCTCGGCGAAGCGCTCTGCGTCGGCCAGCGGGCCGACAATCGGCAGGTAATCCGGGCTGGTGCAGCGAAAGGCCGCTCGGCCTTCGAGGGCATCCGGTTGTAAGGCATCGGCGCCCAGCCGAGCGACCAGGTCCGGGGAAATCTCTTCGAGCATCTGCAGGTTGCCGGCGTGTTCCGCGGCGGTCGGCGTCAGGTCGTCGTTGTTGAAGTCGAAGCTGGCGCCGAGGGTGTGTTCACCCAGGCGTGCCGGCGCGACATAGCCTTCGGCGCACACCACGGTGCTCAGGGCCAGGCTTTGTGCGGTCTGGGAAAGTCGGGTGATCTGCCCGCGAATGCGTTTGAGCGGCAGCTCGCTGCTGCAGGGGAATCGCTTGATCTCGGCAGCGCCGGCCAACACCACCACCGGTGCCTGGGCCAACAGGCTGTCGCCATCCCAGGCTTGCCACTGGCCTTCGGCTCGGCGCAGTTGCAGCACGTCATGGTGCGTCAGGATGCGGACACCGGGGTGCGCCGCCTGCCATTGGCACAATGCCGGTGGATGCACCCAACCGCCCTCGGGGTAAAACAGGCCACCCGATTGCAGTGCGATGCCAGCCCGCGCCTCGGCAGCTTCTTTATCGAGTGTGTGCAGCAAATCTTCAGCAAAGGCTTGGGCCAACTGCGCCTGACGCTCGGCTTCCTTGGCATTGAACGCCAGTTGCAGCACGCCGCAATCGGCCCAGTCGACGCCCCGTTGCAAGTGTTCCAGCAAGCGTCGGGTGTAGCCGAAACCGCTGACGATCAATTGCGACAGGGCCGTGCCATGGGCCGATAGCTTGAGGTACAGCACACCCTGGGGATTGCCCGACGCTTCCTGTGCCAGTGCCTCGTGACGCTCCAGCAGACTGACCTGCCAACCCCGGGCCGCCAGGCTGGCGGCGGTCGCACAACCGGCCAGGCCTGCGCCAATCACCAGCGCCCGACGTTCACCGGTCAGGGGCGCCGGGCGGGCAAACCAGGGTTTGGCCACCACGGGCGCCGGGGTGTCGGCGGGCCAGCCGAGGAAGACGCCGCGCAGGATCTCCCATTTGTGGCCGATGCCTGGCGTGCGCTTCATTTTGAAACCGGCGGCGTTCAGCAGTCGGCGCACCCAACCGGTGCTGGTAAAGGTGCTGATGGTCGAGTCAGGCGCCGCCAGCCTTGCGAGTTCGGCAAACAGCTCGGCGGTCCACATGTCCGGGTTTTTCGCCGGGGCGAAACCGTCGAGAAACCAGGCGTCGATCTTCGCGTCCAGTTGTGGCAGTTGCTCCAGGGCATCGCCGATCAACAGGGTCAGGGTCACCCGGCCGTTGTCCAGCACCAGGCGCTGGAAACCCTGATGGATCGCCACGTACTGGGTCAACAATTGATCGGCGAGCGGCTTGAGTTCCGGCCACAGCGCCAGGGCGCGTGTGAGGTCCGCCGGGCTCAGCGGGTACTTTTCCACGCTGACGAAATGCAGCCGTGTGCCAGGTGCGGCATGTTGCGCGAACACCTGCCAGGCGCAGAGAAAATTAAGCCCCGTACCGAAGCCCGTCTCGCCGATGACGAATCGACCGCCCGCCGGCAGCGCAGCAAAACGCTCGGCCAGACGGTTCTGTTCGATGAACACATAGCGGGTTTCGTCCAGCCCCGACTGATCGGAGAAATACACATCGTCGAACACTCGCGAATACGGGCGACCTTGGTCGTCCCAGTCGAGCTGGGCGTGGGGCAGTACAGGGTTCATGGCAGGCTCGGCAACGGCAAGGGGGGCATTCTAGCCGATCCCCCGGCCCCCTGTAGGAGCGAGCTCGCTCGCGATGGCCGTCAACGATAACCCGGGATGCCTGAATGCCCGCGCCGCCCTTGAGTTCATCGCGAGCGAGCTCGCTCCTACAAGGGGCGGGGAATTTTCTGCGATCAACCGAGCCCAATCCGCTAGTCTTGCTCACATCTGGAAGGGAGCCCTCCATGTTCGAATCCGCCGAAATCGATCACACCCTCGACAAAGAAACCTACGACGCCGAAGAGCCGGCCCTGCGCGAAGCCCTGTTGGAGGCTCAGTTCGAACTGCAGCAGCAGAAGCGTTTCCCGGTGATCATCCTGATCAACGGCATCGAAGGCGCCGGCAAGGGCGAGACCGTCAAGCTGCTCAACGAATGGATGGACCCGCGACTGATCGAAGTGCGCACCTTCGACCAGCAAACCGATGAGGAACTGGCGCGGCCGCCGGCCTGGCGCTATTGGCGGATGCTGCCGGCGAAGGGGCGCATGGGGGTTTTTTTCGGCAACTGGTATAGCCAGATGCTGCAGGACCGGGTGCATGGCAAGATAAAAGACCCGCGGCTGGATCAGGCGATCAACGCCGCCGAGCGTCTGGAAAGCATGCTGTGCGATGAAGGCGCGCTGATCTTCAAGTTCTGGTTCCACCTCTCCAAAAAACAAATGAAGGCACGCCTCAAGGCGTTGGCCGACGACCCTCTGCACAGCTGGCGCATCAGCCCGCTGGACTGGCAGCAATCGCATACCTACGACAAGTTCGTGAAGTACGGCGAACGCATCCTGCGTCGCACCAGTCGCGACTATGCGCCCTGGCATGTGATCGCCGGCGCCGATCCGCACTACCGCAGCCTGGTGGTGGGCAAGATTCTGCTCGAAGGCCTGCAGAACGCCCTCAAGCGGCCGAAGATTCACCCGGAAAAAGTCAGCGCCGCGCCGGTGATGCCCAGCGTCGATCAAGTGAACCTGCTCGACAGCCTCGACCTCACCTTGCGTCTGGAAAAGGCTGATTACGAAGAGCAGTTGATCACCGAGCAGGCGCGGTTCTCCGGCCTGATGCGCGACAAACGCATGCGTCGCCACGCCTTGATCGCGGTGTTCGAGGGCAACGATGCGGCGGGCAAGGGCGGGGCGATCCGTCGGGTGGCCGCTGCGCTGGACCCGCGTCAGTACAGCATCGTGCCGATTGCCGCGCCCACTGAAGAGGAACGGGCGCAGCCGTATCTGTGGCGGTTCTGGCGGCATATTCCGGCCCGGGGCAAATTCACCGTGTTCGATCGCTCCTGGTATGGCCGGGTCCTGGTGGAGCGCGTCGAAGGGTTCTGCAGCCCGGCGGACTGGTTGCGCGCCTACAGTGAGATCAACGACTTCGAAGAGCAGATCGCCGACGCCGGGGTCATCGTGGTCAAGTTCTGGCTGTCGATCGACAAGCAGACACAACTGGAACGCTTCCAGTCCCGCGAAGAAATCCCCTTCAAACGCTTCAAGATCACCGAGGATGACTGGCGCAATCGCGAAAAATGGGACGACTACCGCGCCGCCGTCGGCGACATGGTCGACCGCACCAGCACCGAAATCTCGCCCTGGACCCTGGTGGAGGCCAATGACAAGCGCTGGGCTCGGGTCAAGGTCTTGCGCACCATCAATCAGGCGCTTGAACAAGCGTTCGAGAAATCCGACAGGCACGAGAAGAAAAACAAGAAGTGAGGCGATGGCTGCGCATACGCGAGGTGAATGATTGTCGCAGTGGGTAATTGGGTGGGCTTATCCTCGGGGCACACTCAACCGATAACGACAATGAGGTATGCCATGCGTGAAGTGGTGATCGTCGACAGCGTACGGACCGGCCTGGCCAAATCCTTTCGCGGCAAATTCAATCAGACCCGTCCGGACGACATGGCCGCGCATTGCGTCAATGCCTTGCTGGCACGTACCGGCATCGACCCGGCCAGTGTCGAGGACTGCATCGTGGGCGCGGCGTCCAACGAAGGCGCCCAGGGCTTCAACATCGGTCGCAACGTCGCGGTGCTGTCGAAACTGGGCACCGGCGTCGCGGGCATGACCCTCAATCGTTTCTGTTCTTCGGGGTTGCAGGCGATCGCCATTGCCGCCAACCAGATCGCGTCGGGTTGCAGCGACATCATCGTTGCCGGGGGTGTCGAATCCGTCAGCCTGACCATGAAAAGCGTCAACACCGACAACCTGATCAACCCGCTGCTCAAGGAGCAGGTGCCGGGCATCTACTTCCCCATGGGCCAGACCGCCGAAGTGGTCGCCCGTCGTTACAACGTCAGCCGCCAGGAACAGGACCTGTATTCGCTGCAAAGCCAGCAACGTACCGACCACGCACAGGCGGCGGGGCTGTTCGACGATGAAATCGTGCCGATGGCCGTGAAGTACCGTGTCGACGACAAGGTGACGGGCGAGGTGAAGATTCTCGATGGCATCGTCGATCGCGACGACTGCAACCGCCCGGACACCACCCTGGAAAGCCTGGCGGGTTTGAAACCGGTCTTCGCCGAAGACGGTTCGGTCACGGCGGGCAACTCATCGCAGTTGTCTGACGGTGCGTCCATGACCCTGGTGATGAGCCTGGAAAAAGCCCTTGAACTGGGCCTGAAACCCAAAGCCTTCTTCCGTGGCTTCGCCGTGGCCGGTTGCGAGCCGGATGAAATGGGCATCGGCCCGGTGTTCTCCGTACCGAAACTGCTCAAGGCCAAGGGTTTGCAGATTGCCGACATCGACCTGTGGGAGCTTAACGAGGCGTTTGCCTCGCAGTGCCTGTATGCGCGCAATCGGCTGGAAATCGACAACGACAAGTACAACGTCAACGGCGGCTCGATTTCCATCGGTCACCCGTTCGGCATGACCGGGTCGCGGCAGGTCGGGCATATCGTGCGTGAGTTGCAGCGGCGCAATCTGCGTTACGGCATCGTGACCATGTGCGTGGGGGGTGGGATGGGGGCTACGGGGTTGTTTGAGGCGGTGCGGTAAGCCCCAAGGTCTTGTGTTGTTTGTCAGATAGCTTTCGCGAGCAAGCCCGCTCCCACAAGGATCACCGCGATCAATGTGGGAGCGGGCTTGCTCGCGAATACAGGCAACTCGGTTTAACGGCCCATCTGCAAATTCTGCATCCGCTCGATGTACGCCTGAATCTCCCGCACAGCCATTTCGGCGCTGGCAAACGGCCCCTCCAGGGTGTTTTCCCGGGTGCTGAAATACAACTCCCCATTCACCCGACACAACCGGTCGCTGCGAAAGTGCGTGGCGGGGGCGTTGTCCTGGGCGCGCATGCCGTACATGGCTATCTCCTGTAAAAAGATTCCTGTGGGTGGATCCAATAATCTTATGCATGAACCACTTGCGCTGCCCGACAATCGGATCGACGGCACATCGCCAATTTAATGGTGCGACCTGCACAGTTCCGTTCGCGGCCAGACGCCAACTGTCCCTGTGTGCCACCTCGCGGTGCGCCTAGAATGACGATTCCTGTCATTGGGCTTTGGGGTTCGCATGCACATTTCATCCGGTCGCTGGGTTTACGGTCTGTTCCTGGCCCTGCTGACCGCGCTGCTCTGGGGCATCCTGCCGATCAAGCTCAAACAGGTGCTGCTGGTGATGGACCCGGTCACGGTGACCTGGTTTCGCCTGATGGTCTCCGGCGGTTGTCTGTTCATTTACCTGGCCGCGACCAGACGCCTGCCCAGCCGCAAAGTCCTTGGCCCGCGAGGCGGCTGGCTGGTGTTGATGGCGGTGCTCGGGCTGGTGGGCAATTACGTGCTGTATCTGATGGGCCTGAACCTGCTAAGCCCCGGCACCGCGCAACTGGTGGTGCAGATGGGCCCGATCATGTTGCTGATCGCCAGCCTGTTCGTGTTCAAGGAGCGGTTCAGCCTGGGGCAGGGGATTGGCTTGCTGGTGTTGCTGGTCGGGTTCGCGCTGTTCTTCAATCAGCGCCTGGCGGAGCTGCTGACGTCCTTGACCGATTACACCGCCGGCGTGTTGCTGGTGCTGTTGGCGTCCACGGTCTGGACCTTTTATGCCCTCGGGCAGAAACAGTTGCTGACGGTGTGGAATTCGTTGCAGGTGATGATGGTGATCTACCTGTTCTGCGCGATGTTGCTCACGCCCTGGGTGCATCCGCTCGAAGCGCTGCAGCTGAACCCGCTGCAAGGCTGGCTGCTGTTGGCGTGCTGCATGAACACCCTGATTGCCTACGGCGCTTTTGCCGAAGCCCTGGCCCACTGGGAAGCTTCGCGGGTCAGCGCGACCCTGGCGATCACGCCGTTGGTGACCTTGGGTGCGGTGGCGCTGGCGGCCTGGTGGTGGCCTGAGTATGTGCATGCCGAGACGATCAACGGTCTGGGGTATGGCGGGGCGGTGCTGGTGGTACTGGGATCGGCGCTGGTGGCGTTGGGGCCGTCGCTGATGGCCGGGCTCAGGGCCCGGCGGATGCGGGTGGCGGCCGGTTAGACCGCGTTATCCCTCTTCGCGAGCAAGCCCGCTCCCACATTGATCGCAGTGATCCTTGTGGGAGCGGGCTTGCTCGCGAAGACGGACTGCCAGGCGCTACAACACTCAGCCCTTGGCCCCTGCCTCAATCATGTTTTCCGGCCGCACCCACGCATCGAACTCCTCATCGGTCAGATACCCCAGCTGCAACGCCGCCTCCCGCAGGGTCAGCCCTTCGCTGTACGCCTTCTTGGCGATTTCCGCCGATTTGTCATAACCGATGTGCGGGTTGAGCGCCGTCACCAGCATCAAGCCGCGCTCCAGGTGTTCAGCCATTTTTCCTGCGTCTGGCTCCAGGCCGGCGATGCAGTGCTGCTGGAAGTTGCTGCAGCCATCGCCCAGCAGGCGGATCGATTGCAGCAGGTTGTGGATGATCACCGGTTTGAACACGTTCAATTGCAGGTGACCCTGGCTGGCAGCGAAGCCGATGGTCACGTCGTTGCCCAGCACTTGGCAGGCCAGCATCGACAGCGCTTCGCACTGGGTCGGGTTGACCTTGCCGGGCATGATCGAGCTGCCGGGTTCGTTGGCCGGCAGTTTCACCTCGGCGAAACCGGCACGGGGGCCGGAGCCCAGCAGGCGCAAGTCGTTGGCGATTTTCATCAGGGCCACGGCGAGGGTTTTCAGCGCGCCGGACAGGCTGGTCAGCGGCTCATGCCCGGCCAGCGCGGCAAACTTGTTCGGTGCGGTGACGAAGGGCAGGCCGGAAAGCGCCGCCAGCTCTGCAGCGATGGCTTCACCAAAACCGTGTGGGGAGTTAAGCCCGGTGCCGACGGCGGTGCCGCCCTGGGCCAGTTCACAGACCGATGGCAGCGTGGCGCGGATCGCCCGTTCGGCGTAATCCAATTGCGCGATGAACCCCGACAGCTCCTGGCCAAAGGTGATCGGCGTGGCATCCATCATGTGGGTGCGCCCGGTCTTCACCAGTTTCATGTGCCGCGCCGCCAGCTCGGCCAGCCCGCCGGACAGCTCGGCAATCGCCGGCAGCAGGTGCTGTTGCACCGCCTGGGCCGCCGCAATGTGCATGGCGGTAGGGAAGCAGTCGTTGGAGCTCTGGGAGCGGTTGACGTGATCGTTGGGGTGTACCGGGGTCTTGCCGCCGCGGGGGTTGCCCGCCAGTTCGTTGGCGCGGCCGGCAATCACCTCGTTGACGTTCATGTTGCTCTGGGTGCCGCTGCCGGTCTGCCAGACCACCAGCGGGAACTGATCGTCGTGCTGGCCATCGAGCACCTCATCGGCCGCCTGCTCGATCAGCCGGGCGATGTCGGCGGGCAGGTCGCCGTTGCGGTCATTGACCCGGGCCGCCGCTTTCTTGATCAGGGCCAGGCCGTGCAGCACCGCCAGCGGCATGCGTTCCTCGCCAATGGCGAAGTTGACCAGCGAGCGTTGTGTCTGAGCGCCCCAATAGGCTTCTTCCGGGACTTCAACCTGGCCAAGGCTGTCGGTTTCGATACGGCTCATCGGTCACACTCCTCAAGGTCTGATTGCGCAGTTTAGGCCGTCATCGACGGCCGGGGTTCCATCAGTGTCGATTCCGTCCATTGAACCCCTCTAATTCAGGCGCGACAAGGCTTGGGGTTGAGCGAAACACTTTTTCAGGCGCAGAATGGTCGTCCTTGGGGTTTTACCTCGCCTGCTAGAAAAGGAAACTCGATGACTCGTCTTCGTGCCATCTGTACCGCGGTTGCATTGGTTTGTGCCAGCGGCCAGGTTTTTGCCGATACCGCCAGCCACAACGCCAGTGCCGAGGCTTTCCTGACCCTGGCGCATGCTGACAAATTGGGCACTCCGGTGTACATGCAGGTCCAGCAAATGTTCGCCCAGCGCTTCGAGCAAACCAAAGCCCCGGAATCGAAAAAAGCCGTACTGGAAACCTACCAGGCCAAGGCCAACGCCGCCCTGGACCAGGCCATCGGCTGGAACAAGCTGAAACCGGACATGGTCAAGCTCTACACCACCAACTTCACCGAATCCGAGCTCAAGGACCTGGTGGCGTTCTACCAGTCGCCACTGGGCAAGAAAGTCCTGGAAAAAATGCCGCAGCTGACCCAGCAATCGGCGCAGATGACCCAGGCCAAGCTGGAAAGCGCGGTGCCTGTGGTCAACAAACTGCTGGCTGACATGACCGCCGAGCTGTCGCCGAAAGACGCAGCGGCACCAGCCAAGAAAAAGCCTTGATCGGAGCCTGCAATGACCATGCAACAACGCATTGCATCGACGCTGGGCCTTTTGCAGCCCGAGCACCTGCAAGTGCTGGATGAAAGCCACATGCACAGCCGTGGGTTGCAGACCCACTTCAAGGCCGTGGTGGTCAGCCAGCAGTTCGAAGGGCTCAACCGGGTCAAGCGTCACCAGAAGGTCTACGGCACGCTCGGCGAGCTGATGGGCGAGTTCCATGCGTTGGCGCTGCACACCTACACCCCGCAGGAATGGGCGCAGATCGACGCGGCGCCAGCTTCGCCGACCTGTGCCGGTGGCAGCAAACACTGATTTTGTGGGCTGTTGTGGCGAGGGAGCTTGCTCGCGCTGGAGTGTGAAGCGCGCCCAATTGGCAGTTGCGTGATGTCGAAAAAATGAAGTTGCGAGTCTCGCGACTGCTTCGCAGTCGAACGGGAGCAAGCTCCCTCGCCACAGAGGCATCTTGCAGTCCTAAATCACACTGTTTTTGTTAGAATGCCCAACGCGCCGCTCACCCGGCGCGTTTTTTTTCGCATCCGGTTCACCCCTTACGAGGGTAGCCACCTGGAGATTTACCCATGACACAACAGATTGTCGTGGCGGCACTGTATAAGTTCGTCACCCTGGAAGATTACGTCGCCCTGCGCGAGCCCCTGCTGCAGGCGATGGTCGACAACGGCATCAAAGGTACCCTGCTGATCGCCGAAGAAGGCATCAACGGCACGGTGTCCGGCAGCCGTGAAGGCATCGACGGGCTGCTGGCCTGGCTCAAGAATGACCCGCGCATGGACGACATCGACCACAAAGAGTCGTACTGCGACGAGCAGCCGTTCTACCGCACCAAGGTCAAGCTCAAGAAAGAAATCGTCACCCTGGGCGTCGAAGGCGTGGACCCGAACAAGAAGGTCGGCACCTACGTCGAGCCTCAGGACTGGAATGCGCTGATCAGCGATCCGGAAGTGCTCTTGATCGATACCCGCAACGACTACGAAGTGTCCATCGGCACTTTCGAAGGCGCGATCGATCCGAAAACCACCAGTTTTCGCGAATTCCCTGACTACATCAAAGCCAACTTCGACCCGGCCGTGCACAAGAAGGTCGCGATGTTCTGCACCGGCGGCATTCGTTGCGAAAAAGCGTCGAGCTACATGCTCAGCGAAGGCTTCGATGAGGTCTATCACCTCAAGGGCGGCATCCTCAAGTACCTCGAGGAAGTGCCCCAGGAAGAGACCAAATGGCAGGGCGACTGCTTCGTGTTCGATAACCGCGTGACGGTGCGCCACGACCTGACCGAAGGCGACTACGATCAATGTCATGCCTGTCGCACGCCGGTCAGCGTCGAAGATCGCGCCTCCGAGCATTATGTGGCCGGCATCAGCTGCCCGCATTGCTGGGACACGCTGAGCGAGAAAACCCGCCGCAGCGCCATCGACCGGCAAAAACAGATCGAATTGGCCAAGGCGCGCAACTTGCCTCACCCGATCGGCTACAACTATAAGCAAGCACCTTCCGAGGCCTGAACCATGTCTGCATGCCGCCTGCTCTATGTGATGGACCCGATGTGTTCCTGGTGCTGGGGCTTTGCTCCGGTGGCCAACGCGTTGGTCGAGCAGGCGGCGGCAGACGGCGTGGACGTGCACCTGGTGGTGGGCGGTTTGCGCACCGGCAGTGGCGCGGCGCTGGAGCCGACCACCCGGCGCTACATTCTTGAGCACTGGCAGGCGGTCACCGAAGCCACCGGCCAGCCGTTCAAGGTTGAAGGGGCCTTGCCCGAAGGCTTCGTCTACGACACCGAACCGGCCTGTCGGGCCCTGGTCACGGCTCGCAGCCTGGCACCGGATTGCGCCTGGAAACTGCTGGGGCTGATTCAACAGGCGTTTTACGCCCAGGGCCGCGATGTCACCCGTGCCAGCGTGCTGGTGGAGCTGGCGGAACAGGCCGGGCTGCCGCGCATCGAGTTCGCCGCTGCCTTCGACCGCGCCGACATGCACGCCGCCACAGCCGCCGATTTCACCTGGGTCCAGGACCTGGGCATCGCCGGTTTCCCTACCTTGCTGGCTGAGCGCAACGGCCAATTGGCGCTGCTGACCAATGGCTATCAACCGCTCAGTGAGCTGTCCCCGTTGCTCGGTCGCTGGCTGGAGCGTGCCGCCTGTGCATGACCTGCCCGACGACGTTCCAACAGCTAAACGCATCGATCGATTGAGCTGGGCGGAAATCCGTCGCCTGGCGCTCCATCACAAAAAATCCCTGTGGATCGCCAACGGCGTGGCCGTGCTGGCGACCCTGTGCAGCGTGCCGATCCCCTTGCTGCTGCCGTTGCTGGTGGACGAAGTGCTGCTGGGCCATGGCGATGCGGCGTTGAAAGTCATGAACCTGGCACTGCCCGAGGTCTGGCAGAAAGCCGCGGGCTACATCGGCCTGATGCTGGTGGTGACACTGGTGCTGCGCTGCTCGGCCCTGCTGTTCAACGTGGTGCAGGCGCGGTTGTTCGCCGCGCTGGCCAAGGACATCGTGTACCGCATTCGCATCCGCCTGATCGAACGCCTCAAGCGCATCTCCCTGGGCGAATACGAAAGCCTGGGCAGCGGAACCGTCACCACGCACCTGGTCACCGACCTCGATACCCTGGACAAATTCGTCGGCGAAACCCTCAGCCGTTTCCTCGTGGCGATGCTGACCCTGGTCGGCACGGCCGGGATCCTGATGTGGATGCACTGGAAGCTGGCGCTGTTGATCCTGCTGTTCAACCCGCTGGTGATCTACGCCACGGTGCAGTTGGGCAAACGGGTCAAACACCTCAAGAAACTCGAGAACGACAGCACCTCGCGCTTCACCCAGGCCCTGACCGAAACCCTGGACGCGATCCAGGAAGTGCGTGCCGGTAACCGCCAGGGATTTTTCCTCGGCCGACTGGGGTTGCGTGCCAAAGAAGTGCGCGATTACGCGGTCAGCTCCCAGTGGAAAACCGATGCCTCGAACCGGGCCAGCGGTTTGCTGTTCCAGTTCGGCATCGATATTTTCCGCGCTGCGGCCATGCTCACCGTGCTGTTTTCCGACCTGTCCATCGGCCAGATGCTTGCGGTGTTCAGCTACCTGTGGTTCATGATCGGCCCGGTGGAACAACTGCTGAACCTGCAATACGCCTATTACGCCGCCGGCGGTGCGCTGTCGCGAATCAACGAGCTGCTGGCCCGCGCGGACGAGCCGCAATACCCCAACGGCGTCGACCCGTTCAAGGGCCGCGACACCGTGGGCATCGAGGTGCAGGGCCTGAGCTTCGGCTATGGCGACGAACTGGTGTTGAACCAGATGAACCTGTCCATCGCCCCGGGTGAAAAGGTCGCGATCGTCGGTGCCAGCGGCGGCGGCAAAAGTACTTTGGTGCAATTGCTGTTGGGGCTGTATACGCCGCTGTCCGGGACGATCCGCTTCGGCGGTTCGACCCAGCAGGAGATCGGCCTGGACACCGTGCGGGAAAACGTCGCGGTGGTCCTGCAGCATCCGGCGTTGTTCAACGACACTGTGCGCGCCAACCTGACCATGGGCCGCGAACGCAGCGACGAGGCGTGCTGGCAGGCGCTGGAAATCGCCCAATTGCACGCCACGATCCATGAGTTGCCCAATGGCCTGGACAGCATTGTCGGGCGTTCCGGCGTGCGTCTGTCCGGCGGCCAGCGCCAGCGTCTGGCGATTGCGCGCATGGTGCTGGCCGAGCCGAAAGTGGTGATCCTCGACGAGGCCACTTCCGCGCTGGATGCCGCCACCGAATACAACCTGCACCAGGCCCTGGCGCGGTTCCTCAGCCACCGCACCACGCTGATCATCGCCCACCGCTTGTCGGCGGTGAAACAGGCCGACCGCGTGCTGGTGTTCGACGGCGGGCAAATTGCCGAAGACGGCGACCATCAGCAACTGATCGCCGAGGGTGGTCTGTACGCCAAGCTCTACGGGCATTTGCAGCAGCACTGACCCTTCAACCTACTTCCAGATCACCTTCAACGCATCAGGGTTGCCGTCATGGGCGAACTGCTTCATGACGACCGCGCAGGAGTCGCAGGGCGCCATGGTGGTGGCGATGGTGATCGATGCCAGTTGCTTTGGGTCCGGATACTTGGCCCGAATGACGCTGATCAGCTTGCTCTCGGTGTCCAGCGAAGTGGGGCGTGAGGTCAGCGCTGGCGTGTAATGCTCGATGTTATCGATGGTGTGCGGAATGGCTTGCAGCTTGCCATCGGGGCTGACTGCCAGGGCTTGCTCGGGGAAGCGTGCACCACTGTCGATGTTGACATAGCGGGTGCCCGCCACAGTCACCTCTTTGCGGTCCGCCCGTTTTTCAAACAGCGGCAGATACCCGGTATCGCCCTGGTTGCCGGACACGCTGACATAGACTTCGCGCACGCCTTGTTGGGTCTCGATCTCGGCAAATGCAATGTTTCGCGGGTCCCGAAGCGCTCGCTGGCGTTTCCTGCTGATGATTTTCTGCAACTGGCGCATGGTGTCATCGATTCTCAAGGCTTTGGCACCGGCCTGGGTCGCGTCGAGGGTGACGACGGTTTTCTTGAACAGCGTGTTGAATACTTCGGCGGTGGTCTGACGAACCCTGTCCGGCGCCTGCCTGGACAGCTTCCAGGTCGCGGCGCCATCGGTAGAAGTCCTGACGATCATCCGTGTGGAGTGATCGAACAGCACCGCTTCGGCCGGGCTGGTATCGACCTTGATCGATGTGAGCGTGTCCGGTGGATTGACGTGCCCGCCGATGGGGATGGCGATATCGTCCATGGTCTGGATCGCCCGCTCCACCGCGTCGATGCCGTGAATCCTGGCCATGTTGTTGGCATTCAACGACCCGGTGTAGACCGTCAGCAATTGCGCCTTCAGGTCGGCCGGCAAAGTGGACGCAGGTTTGAACACCAGTGCGTCCCGCACGCTTTGACCTTTTGCCACTTCAGCAACATAAAAATCCCCGGCCGTGAGGCGGGCGAAAACATACTGGATCGAGTCGTCGGTCGATGGGCAAATCACGGCGCCGACCTGAAAGGTATCGTCCAGGCCCTGTTCCGGAACGTCGATTTTGACCCGCCCATAAATGCCCTTGCGAAACTCCATGACGCCCGTCAGGTTGGCGTGATGCTTGAGGGAGGCCGTTTTCATCGGTGCACGCCCGGCGGCAGGCGTGTAGATCATGTCGCCGAACCACAGCGCCCAGCCTTTTGTTTCGTCGAATCGATTGGCCGGCAGGGGCGGGGCGGCCGGTATCCGCGTGACATGGCTCGTGGCACACACCCCGTTGCCATCGCGGCGTACCCGGCAGGGCACGGTCTTGAACCGGTCCGTCAGGTCGATCCTGTCGGCACGGCGCAACAGGTCGCCATCGAGTTGATACGCCACATCGTCGATCAACAGCGTGGTGCGGCCATCGACTTCCAGCATTTCGCGCACCGTGGCGTTCTCCGCCAACCTGACGGTCACGTCGACCTCGGTGTTTTCCAGGGCCTGGTACGTCGAGCGCCCCAGCGTCAGTCGATCCTTGATGGCCGTCAGCGAGGGACCGAAGGGCCTGGAAGAGAGGGGATCGATCAGTCGGTAATCGGCCATGCCCGTGGAAGAGAGGTTGCGCACCGGCACATCGTCGACGCCCCTGACGCTGGCCAATCCGTCACCCTTGGCCAGCGGTCGCCAGTGGCCGGTGTTGTGCACCTGCGGCAGGCTGTGCACGAAGCTGTAGTGTCCGGCCCGGCCCGCCAGAACCTTGATGCCGAATACGCCGGACTTGCCCAGCCTCAGCGTTTTCGAGCCGAGGGCCCTGAGCAGTGAGGGAACACCGTCGAGGGGATTGAGCGTCATCACGCTGGAAATCAACAATTGTTTGGTCAGGGTTGCAAACGCGGGCAGCCTGGCGCGCAGGGTCAGGCGGCTGGCATTGCCGAGCAGTGTCGCCGAGCCGGCAGCGAATTTTCCCACAGGCTGGGCGAAGGCCATCAGATCCGTGAGCAGGCCGAACACGCCACCGATCAACCGGGTTCTGTCGCCGGACTCCAGGTCCTCGATGCTGTTCCAGAACGGAATGAACAGTTTGCCGATGGACAGGGCTTTTTCTCCCCGGGCCTCTTCGCGTTCGATGTCGGTCTGCCCCCAGGCCTGGGCCCTCAGCGCATTTTCATCGATGAACAGCAATTCCCTGGCGATGAATTCGACCAGCGTTGCGGTGCGCGAGGAGGTCAGCGTATCGGGGGTTTCTCTGCGGGTTCGTGTTGCTGCCAGCGGCCTTCCGAGCGGTTCGATAATCGCCTCGCACGTGGCACCGGCCTTCGGAACGCCACCCTTTTCATGGGCATTCCAGTCGAAGGGCAGGGTTTTGCTGCGCAGGACGTCCACGGCCACGGGCGGGCCCTTGAAGATTTTCCAGTGCTCGGTCTTGCGTGCTGCGCCGATCAGCCGGGTGTCAAAGTCGGGGAGCGATCGGATGATTCCCGCCCGAGGCAGCAACTCGAGCCAGGAAGTTTTGCCCTCATGGCTGGCGCCGATAATGAAGCCCATGCGCGTGCGCAACGGCAGGTGCATCTGCGGGGTTTCGTTTTGAGCTTCCTGTCCCTGGGTGGCTTTCCTCAGGGTGTAGACCTTCACCTCGCCAGACTCCAGCGCCTGGCGTTCGATCATCGGCAGTGACGCCAATTGGCTCTGGAGCAGGGTCTGGTAGGCGTTCCTTAACGAGCAAAGGTAGCCGCCGAACTGCTCGTTGAAGAGGCCTTCCAGGTCCGGCAGCACCTCGCCTTCAATGCGTTGATAGAAGGGGTGGTTGGAGGCGGTGCCTTCGATCCGGATTTCCCGCCGCTGGTTGATCCTGTAGGACACCCGGGTCACGGTTTTTCCATCCGGCTGAGTCACGAACCATTTTTCCCGGTCGTTGAATTTCCCGCTGGCGTAGACCTCAAGGAACGAGTGGATGGTGTACGCGTGGTCCTTCAGGGCCGGTACGTCGCGGGCGTTGGCGGCAGGGTTATCGAACCGGGCCAACTTTCGACCGTCGTTGATGAAGATACCGACGGGGAATAGTTCTTCGATCTCGCGCCTGGCCAGATCCAGGCGCTGCGGTGGCGGCACATCGAGTTCGGCAATGGCCTTTGTCAGTACGTCGCTGTGCTTGTCCAGTGCCGATGCGGCTGTTTCGATATCGGCCTGGGTGTAGGCGTCATGCTGTTTTTCAGGGATGAAACCTTGGGTTGCCGCCCATTCCAGACTCGGGAGCAATCTTGCCAGAGCGATGTAATCGAGTTGTTCCGCCGTGGCGCCTTCGGCCCGTTGCAGCGCAAGGTTGACCAACTGCTGGAACCTGTACCGGCACAAGGAATCGGGATCTTCAGCACGGGCCAGGTTCACGCCGGTGAGGAAATTCACCCAGACAACCGAGGCCCTGTAGGGCAGGTCGGGCGGTATATCGTGGATCTGAAATTCGACGGGCAACTGGCCCAGGAACAATCGCGCAATCAGGATGGCCTCTTTTTCCGAGGCTGCCCGTTTTGTTTCGATCAGATGGTTCTCGAATGCTTGGCGGATTGACCGATAGCTCTTGCCCCAATGCGCAGGGGACTGAACATCAAAACCCTGGGGACTGTCCGCGACCGGCGACTTGAGCCAGAGCCGCAGGGCACTGGCCAGCACTTTGAGGCGAATGTGGGCGCAGGTTTGTTCGCCGTGTTTGCCGCCGTACCAGTTCAGGGTCGACAGGAGTGCGGTGGTGATTTTTTCCGCCTCGGCGCTCAACAGGATTTTTTGCAGGTAAACGCTGGGTGTGGCCCGAAGGTGTTCGGTCGAGAGCGTCGATAGCGTGTCACCGGCCAGATGACTGAACAGCGAGGTGTTCTCATTTGGCAGCGATTTTTGCAGGGTGTCGATGATGTCCCTGCTGATTATTCGTGCACGCAGCTTCTCTTTATCCAGGTCGGATAACGGTGGGTGGGACTGAAGTATCTGCTGCTCTTGTTTTGTCTTGTGGCGTTTCACATCGAGAATGTTGAAATCGTCTTCAAGGCGCAGGCAGTGGCTGGCGAGTCGTTCTTCGAGGTGGTCGAGGGCGGTTTGCCGGGCCTTGGTGTCTGCGGGGTCCCACGGCGCCAGTCCATAAAAGGTCGCCATTCTGACGGCCGGGACCGGGCTGTCGGGATCTTCCTGGCCCAGAGGGGAGGCCGGGTCGGGCGTGATGAGCGTGCAGGACAAATCAGTGAGCGAGTTCACTTTATTGCGTAGAACGTAAAGCAACTGTGCGTAGTCCAAGCGTTGACCCTCATGGACTTGAGCGGGGGTAGGTGAGGGCGCGTTCGTGGCCGGTATCGGCATGATGGGTTCTCTCTGGTCTGGTGACGGGCGATCCCTGAAGTTGCACAGGGGGAGTGCCGGCGATTACAGCGACCAGCGAGCGGGGCGGTGCGGTACATGTTTGTGCGGGGCGTGCGTGGATGTTTTTTGTGCGTGACTTGCCGGGACTTGTAACGCACCCTAGGCTAGCTGTAGCGATCACGTTGGATGATGATCTGGCAGTGCTAAAACAAGGGACCTCATGAATCAAACGCGGACTCTCGGAACGCCACGGTTGTTGGGCATCGTTTGGCCATTTATTGCCGTCGTGCTGTTCCAGGCCTTGCTGGGCGGCGTCAGCCTGTATGTACTGTCGGCCGTTCGTGGCTATGTAGCGGGTGAAAGCCTGTGGTCAAAGGGCCAGAAAGACGCCATCTATTACCTCAATCTGTACGCCGACAGTGGCGACGAGGCGATTTTCAATAAATACCAGAGCGCCATTGCCGTGCCCCAGGGCGGTCACGAGCTGCGCGTGGCACTGGATCACCAGCCGCCGGATATCGAAGCGGCGCGCGAGGCGATCCTCAAGGGCGGCAACCATCCCGATGACGTCTCCAGCCTGATCTGGCTGTACCTCAATTTCCGTCATTTCAGTTACCTGGAACGGGCCATCGACCTGTGGACCGTGGGCGATTCCTATCTGGTCAAACTCGATGACGTGGCCCAGGACATGCACCGGCACATCGCGGCCATCCCCGCTTCCCGCATCGACATCCAGCGCTGGAAGGAACAGATCTTTGCGATCAACGACGAGGTAACGCCGGCGGCGAAAGCCTTCAGCGATGCCTTGGGCGAGGGGTCACGGGTCATTCTGCGGTTGTTGCTGGTGACCAACCTGGCCACCGCCCTGGGGCTGATTGCACTGGCCCTGATGCGCACCCACAAGCTGCTCAAGCAGCGCCACGCCTTCGCCGAAGCCCTGCAGCTGGAGAAGGACCGGGCGCAGATCACCCTGCAATCGATCGGCGACGGGGTGATCACCACCGACGTGGCAGGCGCGATTGCCTATATGAACCCGGCCGCCGAAGCCTTGACCCACTGGAAGGCGGAACAGGCCACCGGGCTGCCGTTGGCGGCGCTGTTCAATCTGCTGGACGAGAACGCCCAGGCCGACGGTTTTACCCTGATCGAACGCATCCTGAGCGGGCAGCTCAGCGGCGGCAGCGAACATTCCAAACTCATTCAACGGCTGGACGGCAGTACGGTGTCGGTGACCCTGGTCGGCGCGCCGATCCGTAACGCCGGCAAGGTCAGCGGTACGGTGCTGGTGCTGCACGACATGACCCAGGAGCGGCAATACATCGCCAACCTGTCCTGGCAGGCGACCCATGATGCCCTGACCGGCCTGGCCAACCGCCGTGAATTCGAATACCGACTGGAACAGGCGCTGCACAACCTGACGCGCCAGCCGGGGCGGCATGCCCTGATGTTCCTCGATCTGGATCAGTTCAAACTGGTCAACGACACCTGCGGCCATGCGGCCGGCGACGAGCTGCTGCGGCACATCTGCGCGTTGTTGCAATCGGGCCTGCGCGAGGGCGATACCCTGGCGCGCCTGGGCGGCGACGAGTTCGGCATCCTGTTGGAAAACTGCGCGCCGGAAGCCGCGGAGAAAATCGCCGAGGGGTTGCGCCAGACCGTACAAAATCTGCATTTCGTGTGGAAAGGTCGGCCTTTCGTGACCACGGTCAGTATCGGCCTGGTGCATGTCGCGCACAATCCGACCACCCTCGAAGCCTCGCTGCGGGCGGCGGACATGGCCTGCTACATGGCCAAGGAAAAGGGCCGCAACCGGGTTCAGGTCTATCACCCCGACGATTCTGAATTGTCCCTGCGCTTCGGCGAAATGGCCTGGGTGCAGCGCCTGCACATGGCGCTGGAAGAGGACCGCTTCTGCCTCTATGCCCAGGAAATCGCGCCTCTGGGCAACACTGCCAAGGGTGGTGGGCACATCGAAATCCTGCTGCGCCTGCACGACGAAGCCGGGCGCATGATCCTCCCTGACAGTTTCATCCCGGCCGCCGAGCGTTATGGCTTGATGACGTCCCTGGATCGCTGGGTGGTGCAGAACGTGTTCAAAATCATTGCCCAATGCCGCGCCGAGAAGCACAAAGGCCCGCTGGCGATGTGTGCGATCAATCTGTCAGGCACAACCATTGGTGACGAGGCGTTTCTCGACTTCCTCCGTGAACAATTTGTGTTGTATTCGATCCCGCCTGAAATGATTTGTTTTGAAATCACCGAGACCAGCGCAATTTCCAATCTGGGCAGCGCAATCAGATTTATTAATGAACTCAAAGGTTTAGGTTGCCACTTCTCTCTCGACGATTTTTGCGCCGGGATGTCTTCATTCGCTTATCTGAAACATTTGCCTGTAGACTTCTTGAAGATCGATGGGAGTTTCGTAAAGGATATGCTGGACGACCCGATTAACCGCGCCATGGTCGAGGTGATCAATCACATCGGTCATGTCATGGGTAAGCGCACGATTGCCGAGTTTGTGGAGACACCCCAGATCGAGCAGGCATTGCTGGAGATCGGGGTGGATTACGCTCAAGGGTATGTTATCGAACGCCCGCAAATGTTTACCTGCGACAGTTTGCAAAGTCGTCCCGCCAGGCCTCAGCCTTTGTTGTTCAAGGCCCCTGGCACATTCCGTTGAAGTCTCTTGCCGGTCCAACAATCACAATCAAAAGGAGCTCGACAGTGATCGACACATTCAACCGAACCGGCCCCCTCATGGAAGCTGCAAGTTATCCGGCATGGGCCCAGCGCCTGATCCAGGATTGCAGCGAGAGCAAGCGCCGGGTTGTCGAACACGAACTGTATCAGCGCATGCGTGACAACAAGCTCAGCGCAAAGACCATGCGTCAGTACCTGATCGGTGGCTGGCCGGTGGTGGAACAGTTCGCGTTATACATGGCACAAAACCTGACCAAGACCCGCTTCGCCCGTCATCCGGGCGAAGACATGGCCCGTCGCTGGCTGATGCGCAACATCCGCGTGGAACTCAACCATGCCGATTATTGGGTGCACTGGAGCCGGGCCCACGGTGTCAGCCTTGAAGATCTCCAGGCGCAACAGGTGGCCCCGGAACTTCACGCGCTGAGCCACTGGTGCTGGCACACCAGCTCTTCGGACTCGCTGATCGTGGCCATTGCCGCCACCAACTACGCCATCGAAGGCGCGACCGGCGAATGGTCGGCCGTGGTCTGTTCCAATGGCGTGTACGCGGCGTCCTTCCCCGAGGAAGACCGCAAGCGGGCGATGAAGTGGCTGAAGATGCATGCGCAATACGATGACGCGCATCCATGGGAAGCGCTGGAAATCATCTGCACCCTGGCGGGCATGAACCCGAGCAAGGCCCTGCAGGTGGAATTGCGTCAGGCCGTGTGCAAGAGCTATGACTACATGTACCTGTTCCTGGAACGCTGCATGCAGTTGGAACACACGGAGAGATCGTCCGTGAGCCGCGAGCGACTGGCGCTGGCCGAGGGCTGATCTAAACATCACGCTGTAAAAAACTGTGGGAGCGGGCTTGCTCGCGAAAGCGGTGTATCAGTCAACCTGATCGGTGACTGACACTCCCTCTTCGCGAGCAAGCCCGCTCCCACATTTGTTTTGTGGTGTGGCTGAAATCTCAGCCCGCCATCGTCAACCGGTTACGCCCCTCGCGCTTGGCAACGTACAGGGCATTATCGGCACGTCGCACCAGGCTCTCGGCCGATTCGCCGGGCAGCAGGGTGGAGCAGCCCAGGCTGATGGTCAGTACGATCGAGCGGCCCTCGGCGACATACTCTTGGTTCTGCACCGCAAACCTCAACCGCTCACCGACCATCGCCGCCGCTTCCCGAGGCGTATTGGACAGCAGCACCAGAAACTCTTCCCCGCCGTAGCGAAACACCATGTCCACGTTGCGCAACTGATGCTTGATGGTGGCAGCGACTGCCTTGAGCACATCATCACCGACGCTGTGGCCATGGGTGTCGTTGATCAGTTTGAAGTGATCGATGTCCAGCATCAGCAGCGACAAAGGTTGCAGATGGCGCCGGGAGACTTCGATTTCCCGCTGCAGGGTCTGGTCCATGGCGATGCGATTGCCGGTGTCCGTCAACGGATCGCGCAGCGCTTTCTGAGTCGCGGCGCGGTATAGCAGCGTGTTACGCATCGGATAGAGCAACGCGGCCAGCAGCGATTCCAGGCTGCCTTGTTCCTGTTCGGTGAAACGCTGATTACGGCGAAACACCAGCTCACCCAGGTGCTCGCCTTCATGGCTGAGGCTGTAGGTGATCGAATGGCGCCCGCGCTGGCCGAACTCAAGACGCAGGTCACTGCTCTTGTGTTCGAAGGTCAAGGCATCGAGCGGAACCAGGCGCTGAATTTCCCGGTAGAACAACCCGAGAATGCGTTGTGGTTCCAGACTGGTTTGCAGCTGCAGGCTCAGTTGCTGGCGCAGCTGCGCAAGGCTGACGGGTCTTTCCAGAATCGGTTGCTGCTGACCAAACCCCAGGCGTTGCAATTTGGCGCTATCGAAGTCAATTGCGTTGGTCTGGGAAGGTGATTTCATATGGCGTCGCCCTTGAGCAGTAAGTCTGTCTTACAAGCTGGGTGAGAGCGGCTTTGGGCTGCGCGTCGATACTGGTCCATCAGTCCCGTAGGACATTTCGTACAAGTTTAATCCGCTTCGTACGACTTTAGGAGTCTATCAACGCCCGCCCGGTTCCCGTCGCTTTCAAACGGCGTGTCAGATAACCGCGGAGCGAAAGTCGTGCCATTTGCCCGGTTCGAATAAAAATCTTTATAAATCAAAGGTTTGATTTTTAAGAGGGGAGAGGGGGGAAATCGAGCGACAGTGATTTGACAGAAAAACGAGGTGTAAGGCGTGCCGCGACGGGAATTCGTCGCGGCACAATTGCGACGTACGGCATTACTGGGCGTTGAAAGCCTGGCCATTGATGCCGGTGCTGTCCGGACCCATGAGGTACAGGTAGACCGGCATGATCTCTTCGGGCGTGGGGTTATTCAGCGGGTTCTCCCCGGGATAAGCCTGGGCACGCATGCTGGTGCGGGTAGCGCCCGGGTTGATGCTGTTGGAGCGCACCGGCGCCACGGTGTCGACTTCGTCGGCCAGGGTTTGCATCAGGCCTTCGGTGGCGAACTTGGACACGCCGTAAGCGCCCCAGTACGCGCGGCCCTTGCGGCCGACGCTGCTGGAGGTGAACACCACCGACGCATCCTGCGACAGCTTGAGCAGCGGCAACAGGGTGCTGGTGAGCATGAACATGGCGTTGACGTTGACCTGCATCACCCGCATGAAATTCTCGCCGGACAACTGCTCGATCGGCGTGCGCGGACCGATGATCGAGGCGTTGTGCAGCAAGCCGTCGAGATGGCCGAATTCGGTTTCGATCATCGCCGCCAACTCATCGTATTGATGGGGCAGGGCGGTTTCCAGGTTGAACGGGATCACCGCAGGCTGCGGATGACCGGCCGCTTCGATGTCGTCGTAGACCTGGGTCAGGTTGGCTTCGGTCTTGCCCAGCAGCAGCACCGTCGCGCCGTGGGCGGCATAGGTTTTCGCAGCGGCGGCGCCGATGCCACGGCCGGCACCGGTGACCAGGATGACCCGGCCCTTGAGCAAGTCGGGACGGGCGGAATAATCGAACATAAAAACCTCAACAAATCGGATATGGACGGATGGCCGATGCGCTGCTCCCTGTAGTAGCGAGGCTTGCCCGCGATAGCAATCTCACTGGCGCCATCGCCGGCAAGCCGTGCGCCTGCAGAACGCGGATCGGATCAGCAGCTGCAGAGCGCGCTATCGAGCACCTTGCGCAGCTCCAGCGGATGATCGACCACCACATCCGCGCCCCAATGCCGCGGATTGTCATCCGGATGGATATAGCCGAAGGTCACCGCTGCCGTCCGGGTCCCGGCATCGCGGCCGGATTCGATATCGCGCAGGTCATCACCGACGAACAATACGCTGGCCGGGTCCAGGTCGAGCATCTTGCACGCCAGGATCAACGGCTCCGGGTCCGGTTTGCTGTTCTTCACATGATCCGGGCAGATCAGCAGCGCCGAACGCTCGGCCAGGCCCAGCTGCTGCATGATCGGCTCGGCAAAACGCAGTGGCTTGTTGGTGACCACGCCCCAGATCAGGTTGGCCTTCTCGATGTCCGCCAGCAGTTCGCCCATGCCGTCGAACAGTTTGCTGTGCACGGCACAACCGATCAGGTAGCGCTCCAGGAACTCCTGGCGCAGCTCCTCGAAACCTGGGGATTCCGGGTCCATGGAGAAGGTCACGGCGACCATCGCCCGGGCGCCGCCGGAAATCTCGTCGCGAATGTGCTTGTCGTTGATCGGCGGCAAACCGCGGTCGGCACGCATCGCCTGACAGATCGCAATGAAGTCCGGCGCGGTGTCGAGCAGGGTGCCGTCCATGTCGAAAAGAACTGCTCTGATTCGCATCGGCTTACTCCTCGCGCAGGGTCTGGATCATGTAGTTGACGTCCACGTCGGCCGCCAGCTTGTAGTGCTTGGTCAACGGGTTGTAGGTCAGGCCGATGATGTCCTTGACCGTCAGGCCGGCCATGCGGCTCCAGGCACCGAGCTCGGAAGGACGGATGAATTTCTTGAAGTCATGGGTACCGCGAGGCAGCAGCTTCATGATGTATTCAGCGCCGACAATGGCGAACAGGTAAGCCTTCGGGTTGCGGTTGATGGTGGAGAAGAACACCTGGCCGCCGGGCTTGACCATGCGGAAGCAGGCGCGGATCACCGAGGACGGGTCCGGCACATGCTCGAGCATTTCCAGGCAGGTGACCACATCGAATTGCTCGGGCATTTCTTCGGCCAGGGCTTCGGCGGTGATCTGCCGGTATTCGACGCTGACGCCGGACTCCAGCTGATGCAATTGAGCGACCGCCAGTGGCGCTTCGCCCATGTCGATGCCCATCACGGTGGCGCCGCGCTGGGCCATGGCTTCGCTGAGGATGCCGCCGCCGCAACCGACGTCGAGGACTTTCTTGCCCGCCAGGTTGACGCGCTCGTCAATCCAGTTGACCCGCAGCGGGTTGATATCGTGCAGCGGTTTGAATTCGCTCTCGCGGTCCCACCAGCGATGGGCCAGGGCCTCGAATTTGGCGATTTCGGCGTAGTCGACGTTGCTCATGGTTTAAGTCCTCGAAAAGCTTGAAAAGTCCTGATGCGCCCGCGTCGGGCGCATCGTTATTCGGTACGGCCGCTGATGCGCAGGCCCCAGGCCTTGGCGCTGGCGACCAGTTGCGGTTCATCCAGGCGCGTCAGGCGACGGTCGTCGAGCAGTTGCTTGCCGGCGACCCAAACATGTTTCACGCAGTCCCGGCCCGTGGCGTAGATAAGCTGCGAGACCGGGTCGTAGACCGGTTGCTGGGCAAGGCCAGAGAGGTCGAATGCAACGATGTCGGCAGCCTTGCCGACCTCCAGCGAACCCACCTCGGCCTCGATCCCCAGGGCGCGGGCGCCGTTGAGGGTGGCCATGCGCAAGGCGCGATGAGCGTCCAGGGCGGTGGCCGAGCCCGCGACGGCCTTGGCCAGCAGGGCGGCGGTGCGGGTTTCGCCCAGCAGGTCCAGGTCGTTGTTGCTGGCGGCGCCATCGGTGCCCACAGCGACGTTGACCCCGGCCTGCCACAAGCGCTCCACCGGGCAGAAACCGCTGGCCAGCTTGAGGTTCGATTCCGGGCAATGAATGACGTTGGTGTTGCTTTCCACCAGCAGCGCCAGGTCGTCCTCGCTGATCTGGGTCATGTGAACGGCCTGGAAGCGCGGGCCCAGCAGGCCCAGTCGCGCAAGACGGGCCAGCGGGCGTTCGCCGCGCTGCTCCACCGCTTGCTGCACTTCGAAGGCGGTTTCATGGACGTGCATGTGGATCGAAGCGTCCAGCTCTTCGGCGATCACCCGGATTTTTTCCAGGTTTTCGTCGCCCACGGTGTAGGGTGCATGGGGGCCGAAGGTGATTTTGATGCGTTCGTGGTGCTTCAGATCGCCGAACAGCTCGACGCCCTGACGAATGGCCTCGTCCGCCGTGCTGGCGCCAGGAATCGGGAAGTCCAGGATCGGAATCGCGATTTGCGCGCGGATACCGCTGTTGTGCACGCGCTCGCTGGCAACCTTCGGGAAGAAATACATGTCAGAGAAACAGGTGATGCCGCCCTTGAGCTGCTCGGCGATGGCCAGGTCGGTGCCATCACGGACGAATGCCTCGTCGACCCATTTGGCTTCGGCGGGCCAGATGTGGTTTTCCAGCCAGGTCATCAGCGGCAGGTCGTCGGCCAGGCCGCGAAACAGCGTCATCGCCGCGTGGCCGTGGGCATTGATCAGGCCGGGGCTGAGCAGCATGTCCGGCAGTTCGCGGACTTCGCTAGCCTCAAGCTTGAGGGCGGCGGAACGCGGGCCGATGAACACGATGCGGCCGTCGCGGATGCCCAGGCCATGATCCTTGAGCACGACGCCAGCGGGTTCGACGGGTACCAGCCAGGTCGGCAGCAATAACAGGTCGAGCGCAGCGGCAGTGTTCGGCATCGAGGGTCGGTTCCAGTGCTTTTATGAAGGATGGCGAAGTATACCCGAGCGTCTTCGCGGGGGGATCGCTATAATCGGCGGCTTTTGTTCATGAGTGCGGGGTGTGGGATGCGCGATCGACTGTTGGCTGCGGAGAAGGTGAAGGCCATCGATTGGCGTGATGGCGCCCTGTATCTGCTGGATCAGCGTGTTTTGCCGTTCGAGGAAACCTGGATCGGCTACACCAGCGCGGCCGGTGTGGCCGAGGCCATTCGCTCGATGGTGGTGCGCGGTGCGCCGGCCATCGGCATCAGTGCCGCCTATGGCATCGTGCTGGCGGCCCGGGCCCGGATCGCTGAAGGCGGCGACTGGTACGCGGCCCTGGAAGAGGATTTCGCGCTGCTCGCCGATTCCCGCCCGACGGCGGTCAACCTGTTCTGGGCACTGGGTCGCATGCACGATCGGCTCGATCGCCTGAAAGAGAACGCCGATCCGCTGGTGGCGCTGGAAGCCGAAGCCATCGCCATTCACGAGAGTGATCGCGAAGCCAACCTGACCATGGCGCAGTTGGGTGTGGACCTGATCCGCAAGCACCAGGGCAATGCCCAGACGATCCTGACCCACTGCAACACCGGCGCCCTGGCCACCGGTGGTTTCGGTACGGCACTGGGGGTGATTCGCGGGGCGTTCATCGAGGGCATGGTCGAGCGGGTGTATGCCGACGAAACCCGTCCGTGGCTGCAGGGCTCACGCCTGACGGCCTGGGAACTGGCCAACGAAGGCATCCCGGTTACGCTCAATGCCGACTCCGCCGCGGCACACATCATGAAAACCAAAGGCATCACCTGGGTGATCGTCGGCGCAGACCGGATCACCGCCAACGGCGACGTGGCGAACAAGATCGGCACCTATCAACTGGCGGTCAACGCCATGCACCACGGCGTGCGCTTCATGGTGGTGGCGCCGAGCTCGACCATCGACATGCACCTGGCCAGCGGCGACGACATCCCGATCGAAGAGCGTGACGGGCGCGAGTTGCTCGAAGTCGGCGGCAAGCGGGTCGGGGCGGATGTCGAGGCGTTCAATCCGGTGTTCGACGTGACACCGGCGGATCTGATCGATGCGATCGTGACTGAAAAAGGCATCGTCGAACGCCCGGATACGGCGAAGATGGCGCAGTTGATGTGTCGCAAGCGTCTGCATTGACGGTTTTTGTTGTCTGAAAAATCGCTTTCGCGAGCAAGCCCGCTCCCACATTGAATCGGTGTCGTGCACAAAATCGCGTGCGGCTCGGTCAGTGTGGGAGCGGGCTTGCTCGCGAAGAGGCCCTTGTAATCACTGAACAACCATCATTTTGCCCATATTTCTCCATTGTCTGGGGCTCTAAGCCCCTCAGATCCCCCTCAAGCCTGTCATCGGTCAACTAACTACGCACCATGCGCATCTGGGGGATAGGTGCGTGGCGGCCTTTGTGATAACATCCGGCGGTTTCCAGGGTTGCCCGATGGGGCGGCCTTTACTGCGCAGATCCATGGCATAACTCGTTGATTTGTCGTAAGTCGGTGCATGGCAATCAGCCTGCAACGGCGAGCTTCGTTCGTCCCATATGGATGTGACGGAGTTTCACCAGAAAAAGGAATCAGGCTTCTCATGGGCGAACTGGCCAAAGAAATCCTCCCGGTCAATATCGAAGACGAGCTGAAGCAGTCCTACCTCGACTACGCGATGAGCGTAATTGTCGGTCGGGCACTGCCGGATGCGCGCGATGGCTTGAAGCCCGTGCACCGGCGTGTGCTGTTCGCGATGAGCGAGCTGGGTAACGACTTCAACAAGCCGTACAAGAAATCTGCCCGTGTTGTCGGTGACGTGATCGGTAAGTATCACCCGCACGGTGATACCGCGGTGTACGACACCATCGTTCGGATGGCGCAGCCGTTCTCGCTGCGTTACCTGCTGGTAGACGGTCAGGGCAACTTCGGTTCGGTGGACGGCGACAACGCCGCGGCCATGCGATACACCGAAGTGCGCATGACCAAGCTGGCGCACGAGCTGCTGGCTGACCTGCACAAGGAAACCGTGGACTGGGTGCCGAACTACGACGGCACCGAAATGATCCCCGCGGTCATGCCGACCCGTATTCCCAACCTGTTGGTCAACGGCTCCAGCGGTATCGCCGTGGGCATGGCGACCAACATTCCGCCGCACAACCTCGGTGAAGTCATCGACGGTTGCCTGGCGCTCATCGACAACCCCGAGCTGACCGTCGATGAGCTGATGCAATACATCCCCGGTCCGGATTTCCCGACCGCTGCGATCATCAACGGTCGCGCCGGCATCATCGAAGCCTACCGCACCGGTCGCGGCCGCATTTACATGCGCGCCCGCTCGATCATCGAAGACATCGACAAGGTCGGTGGCCGTCAGCAGATCGTCATCACCGAACTCCCTTACCAGCTCAACAAGGCCCGCCTGATCGAGAAGATCGCCGAGCTGGTCAAAGAGAAGAAGCTCGAAGGCATCACCGAGCTGCGCGACGAGTCCGACAAGGACGGCATGCGCGTCGTGATCGAGCTGCGTCGCGGCGAAGTGCCTGAGGTGATCCTCAACAACCTCTATGCACAGACCCAGCTGCAAGCGGTGTTCGGTATCAACATCGTCGCGCTGATCGACGGCCGTCCACGGATCCTCAACCTCAAGGACCTGCTGGAAGCCTTCGTACGTCACCGTCGCGAAGTCGTCACCCGCCGTACCGTGTTCGAACTGCGCAAGGCGCGCGAGCGTGGTCACATTCTTGAAGGTCAAGCGGTTGCCCTGTCGAACATCGACCCGGTCATCGCCCTGATCAAGGCCTCGCCAACCCCGTCGGAAGCCAAGGAAGCGCTGGTCAGCACCCCTTGGGAATCCTCGGCGGTCGTTGCGATGGTCGAACGTGCCGGCGCCGATTCGTGCCGTCCGGAAAACCTCGATCCGCAATACGGCCTGCGTGACGGCAAGTACTTCCTGTCGCCAGAACAGGCGCAAGCCATTCTGGAACTGCGCCTGCATCGCCTGACCGGTCTGGAGCACGAAAAGCTGCTGGCCGAGTATCAGGAGATCCTCAACCAGATCGGCGAGCTGATCCGCATCCTCAACAGCGCCACGCGCCTGATGGAAGTGATCCGCGAAGAACTGGAAGTGATCCGCGCCGAATACGGCGATGTGCGTCGCACCGAGATTCTCGATGCCCGTCTCGACCTGACCCTGGGCGACATGATCCCGGAAGAAGAGCGCGTCGTGACCATCTCCCACGGCGGCTATGCCAAGACCCAGCCATTGGCTGCGTACCAGGCCCAGCGTCGTGGCGGTAAAGGCAAGTCGGCCACCGGCGTCAAGGATGAGGACTACATCGCTCACCTGCTGGTCGCCAACAGCCACACCACGCTGTTGCTGTTCTCCAGCAAGGGCAAGGTGTACTGGCTGAAAACCTACGAAATTCCTGAAGCGTCCCGTGCCGCTCGCGGCCGTCCGCTGGTCAACCTGCTGCCGCTGGATGACGGTGAATACATCACCACCATGCTGCCGGTCGAGGAGTACACCGAAGGTCACTTCATCTTCATGGCCACCGCCAACGGCACCGTGAAGAAGACCCCGCTGGAATCCTTCAGCCGTCAGCGCAGCGTCGGTCTGATCGCGCTGGAACTGGACGAGGGCGACGTGTTGATCAGCGCGGCCATCACCGATGGCGAGCGTGAAGTCATGCTGTTCTCCGATGGCGGCAAGGTCACGCGCTTCAAGGAATCCGACGTTCGCGCCATGGGCCGTACCGCCCGCGGTGTGCGCGGCATGCGTCTGCCGGAAGGCCAGAAGCTGATTTCCATGCTGATCCCGGAAGAGGGCAGCCAGATCCTCACCGCTTCCGAGCGTGGCTACGGCAAGCGCACGGCGATCACCGAGTTCCCTGAGTACAAGCGTGGCGGCCAGGGCGTTATCGCCATGGTCAGCAACGAGCGTAACGGCCGTCTGGTCGGCGCGGTCCAGGTGCTCGATGGCGAGGAGATCATGCTGATTTCCGACCAGGGCACCCTGGTCCGTACCCGTGTCGACGAAGTCTCCAGCCTGGGCCGTAACACCCAGGGCGTGACCCTGATCAAACTGGCCAAGGACGAAACCCTGGTCGGCCTCGAGCGGGTTCAGGAGCCTTCGGAAGTCGAGGGTGACGAGCTTGAAGGCGAAGAGGGCGAAGAGGGCTTCGAAGGGCATGTCGGCATCGATGATGCCGCTGAAGACCAGCAACTCGACGCCGCCGCAGACGAAGAACCACAGGAATAAGCGGGCAAACAGGGGGCGGATGAAAATTCGCCCCCTTGTTGTTTGTACCGTTGGAAGATTTCGACACCCACGACAATCACATGTGGGAGCGGGCTTGCTCGCGAAGACGGTTTGACATTCAGCACGGATGTCGCCTGCAATACCGCTTTCGCGAGCAAGCCCGCTCCCACATTGGTTTCGTGGTGATTGATGTTGTGATTAATGCGTGACCACCAAATCAGAGCGAGATTGGATGTGAGCAAGAGAGCCTATAACTTCTGCGCCGGTCCTGCGGCGCTTCCCGAAGCTGTCCTGCAGCGCGCCCAGGGTGAACTCCTTGACTGGCACGGCAAGGGCCTGTCGGTCATGGAAATGAGCCATCGCAGCGATGAGTTCGTGTCCATCGCCACCAAGGCCGAGCAGGACCTGCGGGATCTGCTGAATATCCCCTCGACCTACAAAGTGCTGTTCCTGCAGGGCGGCGCCAGCCAGCAATTCGCTCAGATTCCGCTGAACCTGCTGCCCGAAAGCGGCAGCGCCGACTACATCGACACCGGTATCTGGTCGCAGAAAGCCATCGAAGAGGCCTCGCGCTACGGCCACGTGAACGTTGCCGCCACCGCCAAGCCTTACGACTATTTCGCCATTCCCGGCCAGAACGAGTGGAAGCTGTCCAAGGACGCGGCCTACGTTCACTATGCACCGAACGAAACCATCGGCGGCCTGGAATTCCAGTGGATCCCGGAAACCGGTGACGTCCCGCTGGTCGCCGACATGTCCTCGGACATCCTGTCGCGTCCTGTCGATGTGTCGCGTTTCGGCATGATCTACGCCGGCGCCCAGAAAAACATCGGCCCGAGCGGCATTGTGGTGAACATCATTCGCGAAGACTTGCTGGGCAAGGCCCGCTCGTTCTGCCCGACCATGCTCAACTACAAAGTCGCGGCCGACAACGGCTCGATGTACAACACCCCGCCGACCCTGGCCTGGTACCTGTCCGGCCTGGTGTTCGAATGGCTCAAAGAGCAGGGCGGCGTCGAAGCCATCGGCAAGCTCAACGATGTGAAGCAGCGCACCCTGTATGACTTCATCGATGCCAGCGGCCTCTACACCAACCCGATCAACAAATCGGACCGCTCGTGGATGAACGTACCGTTCCGCCTGGCGGACGACCGTCTGGACAAGCCGTTCCTGGCCGGCGCCGACGAGCGCGGCCTGTTGAACCTCAAGGGCCACCGTTCCGTGGGCGGCATGCGCGCCTCCATCTATAACGCCGTCGACATCAACGCGATCAACGCGCTGGTGGCGTACATGGCAGAGTTCGAGAAGGAACACGGCTAATGTCTGAGCAAGAACTCAAGGCACTGCGCCTGCGCATTGACGCCCTGGACGAGAAGGTCCTGGAGCTGATCAGTGAGCGTGCGCGCTGCGCCCAGGAAGTCGCGCGGGTAAAGATGGCCTCGCTGGCCGAAGGCGAAGTGCCGGTGTTCTATCGTCCCGAGCGCGAAGCTCAGGTGCTCAAGCGGGTCATGGAGCGCAACCAGGGCCCGCTGGGAAACGAAGAGATGGCGCGGTTGTTCCGCGAAATCATGTCCTCGTGCCTGGCCCTCGAGCAGCCGCTGAAAGTGGCTTACCTCGGCCCTGAAGGTACCTTCACCCAAGCGGCGGCCATGAAGCACTTCGGCCACGCCGTGATCAGCAAGCCGATGGCGGCGATCGACGAAGTGTTCCGCGAAGTGGCCGCCGGTGCGGTGAACTTTGGCGTGGTGCCGGTGGAAAACTCCACCGAAGGCGCGGTCAACCACACCCTCGACAGCTTCCTCGAACACGACATGGTGATCTGCGGCGAAGTCGAGCTGCGCATTCACCACCACCTGTTGGTCGGTGAAAACACCAAGACCGACAGCATCAGCCGCATCTATTCCCACGCCCAGTCCCTGGCCCAGTGCCGCAAGTGGCTGGACGCCCATTACCCGAATGTCGAGCGTGTGGCAGTGTCCAGCAACGCCGAAGCGGCCAAGCGGGTCAAGGGGGAGTGGAACTCGGCGGCGATCGCCGGCGACATGGCGGCCGGCCTGTATGGGCTGACCCGCCTGGCGGAAAAAATCGAGGATCGTCCGGACAACTCCACACGGTTCCTGATGATCGGCAACCAGGAAGTGCCACCGACCGGCGACGACAAGACCTCGATCATCGTCTCCATGAGCAATAAGCCCGGTGCGCTTCACGAGTTGCTGGTGCCGTTCCACGACAACGGCATCGACCTGACGCGCATCGAGACCCGTCCGTCGCGCAGTGGCAAATGGACCTACGTGTTCTTCATCGACTTTGTCGGCCACCACCGCGATCCGCTGGTAAAAGGTGTGCTGGAAAAGATCAGTCAGGAAGCAGTGGCACTCAAAGTGCTGGGTTCCTACCCGAAAGCAGTTCTCTAAGGGGCGGTAGCAAATGAGTGGCAATTTCCTCGCTCTGGCACAGCCGGGCGTGCAACAACTTTCGCCTTACGTTCCGGGCAAGCCCGTGGACGAACTGGCCCGCGAGCTGGATCTCGATCCGGCCAGCATCGTTAAACTGGCGAGCAACGAAAACCCGCTGGGCGCCAGTCCCAAGGCACTGGCGGCCATCCGTGATGCGCTGGCCGAGCTGACCCGCTATCCGGACGGCAACGGCTTTGAGCTGAAATCGCTGCTGGCTGAACAGTGCCGCGTCGAGATCAACCAGGTGACCCTGGGCAACGGCTCCAACGACATCCTCGAGCTGGTCGCGCGCGCCTACCTGGCGCCAGGCCTGAACGCGGTGTTCAGCGAGCACGCCTTTGCGGTCTACCCGATCGCCACCCAGGCTGTCGGCGCCCAGGCCAAGGTCGTTCCGGCCAAGGAGTGGGGGCACGACCTGCCGGCCATGCTGGCGGCGATCGATGCCAACACCCGCGTGGTGTTCATCGCCAACCCGAACAACCCGACCGGGACCTGGTTCGATGCCCAGGCGCTGGATGACTTCCTGCAGGATGTGCCAGAGCACGTGCTGGTCGTGCTGGACGAGGCCTACATCGAGTACGCCGAAGGCAGCGATCTGCCGGACGGCCTGGACTTCCTCGCGGCATACCCGAACCTGCTGGTGTCCCGCACCTTCTCCAAGGCCTATGGCCTGGCGGCGCTGCGTGTCGGCTACGGTCTGTCCACCCCGGTGGTCGCCGATGTGCTGAACCGTGTGCGTCAGCCGTTCAACGTCAACAGCCTGGCCCTGGCCGCGGCCTGTGCGGCGCTGAAAGACGAAGCGTACCTGGCTGAAAGCCGCCGCCTCAACGAGGCCGGCATGGAGCAACTGCAAGCCGGTTTCCGCGAGCTGGGGTTGAGCTGGATTGCGTCCAAGGGCAACTTCATCTGTGTCGATATCGGTCGCGAAGCAGCTCCGGTGTTCCAGGGCTTGCTGCGCGAAGGCGTGATCGTGCGTCCGGTGGCTAACTACGGCATGCCGAACCACCTGCGCATCACCATTGGCTTGCCAGCGGAAAACAGCCGCTTCCTCGAGGCGCTGACCAAGGTTCTGGCTCGTGGTTGATGTCACTGCACTGCAATCTGCGCAACCTATGATCGGCCGCCTGGTGGTGGTGGGTCTGGGCTTGATCGGCGGTTCGTTTGCCAAGGGCTTGCGCGAAAGTGGCCTGTGCCGCGAAGTGGTGGGCGTCGATCTCGATCCGCAGTCGCGCAAGCTCGCGGTGGAATTGGGTGTGGTGGATCGCTGTGAAGACGACCTGGTGGCGGCATGTCAGGGCGCGGACGTGATTCAACTGGCGGTGCCGATCCTGGCCATGGAAAAACTGCTGGCGCGCCTGGCAGGCATGGACCTGGGCGGGGCGATACTGACCGACGTCGGCAGTGCCAAGGGCAATGTCGTGCGCGCCGCGACCGAAGCCTTTGGCGGCATGCCGGCGCGTTTCGTGCCGGGCCATCCGATTGCCGGCTCCGAGCAGAGCGGGGTGGAAGCCTCCAATGCCGAGTTGTTCCGTCGGCATAAAGTGATACTGACACCGCTGGAGCAGACCGATCCGGCCGCCCTGGCGGTGGTTGATCGCCTGTGGCGCGAATTGGGCGCCGATGTCGAGCACATGCAGGTCGAGCGTCACGATGAAGTGCTGGCCGCCACCAGCCATCTGCCGCACCTGCTGGCGTTCGGCCTGGTCGATTCGCTGGCCAAGCGCAATGAAAATTTAGAGATCTTCCGTTACGCTGCGGGCGGTTTCCGCGATTTCACGAGAATCGCCGGAAGCGACCCGGTCATGTGGCACGACATCTTCCTCGCCAACCGCGAAGCTGTCCTGCGTACACTCGATACATTTCGCAGCGACCTCGACGCCTTGCGCGACGCGGTCGATGCAGGGGATGGGCACCAATTGTTGGGCGTTTTCACTCGCGCCCGGGTTGCCCGCGAGCATTTCAGTAAAATCCTGGCCCGCAGGGCCTATGTGGACGCTATGAATTCCAACGATATGATTTTCCTGGCTCAACCTGGTGGCCGCCTGTCCGGTCGGATTCGCGTACCGGGTGACAAATCGATTTCCCACCGCTCGATCATGCTCGGCTCCCTGGCCGAAGGTGTCACCGAAGTGGAAGGTTTCCTCGAAGGCGAAGATGCCCTGGCGACGCTTCAGGCATTCCGTGACATGGGTGTTGTGATCGAAGGTCCGCACCACGGTCGCGTGACCATTCACGGCGTCGGCCTGCATGGCCTGAAGCCTGCGCCGGGTCCGATCTACCTCGGCAACTCCGGCACTTCGATGCGCCTGTTGTCCGGCCTGCTGGCCGCGCAGGACTTCGACAGCACCCTGACCGGTGACGCGTCGCTGTCCAAGCGCCCGATGAACCGCGTGGCCAATCCGCTGCGGGAAATGGGCGCCGTGATCGAAACCGCGGCCGACGGTCGTCCGCCGATGACCATCCGTGGTGGGCACAAGCTCAAGGGCCTGACCTACACCATGCCGATGGCCAGTGCCCAGGTGAAGTCCTGTCTGCTGCTGGCCGGTCTGTACGCCGACGGCAAGACCACCGTCACCGAGCCTGCACCCACCCGTGACCACACCGAGCGCATGCTGCGTGGTTTCGGCTACCCGGTGACCGTCGACGGTGCCACGGCATCGGTCGAGTCCGGCAACAAGCTGACCGCGACCCACATCGAAGTGCCGGGCGATATCTCGTCTTCGGCGTTCTTCCTGGTGGCCGCGTCGATCGCCGAAGGCTCCGAGCTGGTGCTCGAGCACGTCGGCATCAACCCGACTCGCACCGGTGTCATCGACATCCTGCGTCTGATGGGCGCTGACATCACCCTGGAAAACCAGCGTGAAGTCGGCGGTGAGCCCGTAGCGGACCTGCGCGTACGTGCAGCTAAACTCAAGGGTATCGAGATTCCGGAAGAACTGGTTCCGCTGGCGATCGACGAATTCCCGGTGCTGTTCGTGGCGGCGGCCTGCGCTGAAGGGCGCACGGTGCTGACCGGTGCCGAAGAGTTGCGGGTCAAGGAGTCGGACCGTATCCAGGTCATGGCGGATGGCTTGCTGGCACTGGGCGTCAAATGCGAACCGACCCCGGACGGTATCATCATCGACGGTGGCCAGATCGGCGGCGGCGAAGTGCACGGTCACGGCGACCACCGGATTGCCATGGCCTTCAGTGTGGCCTCGTTGCGTGCTTCGGCACCTATCCGCATCCATGATTGCGCCAACGTCGCGACGTCGTTCCCCAACTTCCTCGCGCTGTGCGCGCAAGTCGGCATCCGCGTTGCCCAAGAGGCTCAGTCGTGAAGAACATTGCACCGGTCATCACCATTGATGGGCCAAGCGGCTCCGGCAAAGGCACCGTCGCCGGGATTCTGGCAAAGCGTCTGGGCTGGAACCTGCTGGATTCCGGTGCGCTTTACCGTTTGCTGGCCTTTGCCGCGCATAACCATGGCGTCGACCTGACGAACGAAGAGTTGCTGAAAAAACTCGCCGCTCATCTGGATGTGCAGTTCATCGCGGCGACCGACGGTCAGCTGCAGCGCATCATTCTGGAAGGCGACGAAGTCAGCGATGTGATCCGTACCGAAAGCGTCGGCTCCGGTGCCTCCCAGGTGGCTGCATTGCCCGCCGTACGCGAGGCGCTGCTGCAGCGCCAGCGTGCGTTCCAGGAAGCGCCGGGCCTGGTGGCCGATGGCCGGGACATGGGGACGGTGGTGTTTCCGGACGCGCCGCTGAAGATTTTCCTCACTGCCAGTGCCGAGGAGCGTGCGCGCCGTCGATACTTGCAGTTGAAGGGCAAAGTCGATGGTGTTAGTCTGTCGAGTCTGCTAGATGAGATACGTGCACGCGATGAGCGTGACACCCAGCGAGCGGTAGCCCCGCTCAAACCGGCGGCTGACGCCATACAGCTGGATTCCACGGAATTATCCATCGATCAGGTGCTGGAACGCATCATGAGCGAGATCGCCATTCGCGATATCGCCGGGTGACCAAGAGGGCCGCAGGGGACCAGTCATAGTCCTGTGGCGCTTCTTTTAAATGAAACTAACCCACATCGTCTGGGATGTGGAGATGGGCGTATTCTTCGCCCTCATCAACAGGAATTAAAATGAGCGAAAGCTTTGCGGAACTCTTTGAAGAAAGCCTGAAAACCCTGAACCTTCAGGCAGGCTCCATCATCACCGGTGTTATCGTTGATATCGATTACCAGGCTCGCTGGGTAACCGTTCACGCTGGCCTGAAGTCTGAAGCACTCATCCCGCTTGAGCAGTTCTACAACGACGCTGGCGATCTGACCATCAACGTCGGTGACGAAGTTCACGTTGCGCTGGACTCGGTTGAAGACGGCTTTGGTGAAACCAAGCTGTCCCGTGAAAAAGCCAAGCGCGCTGAATGCTGGATTGTTCTGGAAGCTGCCTTCGCAGCCGAGGAAGTGGTCAAGGGCGTTATCAACGGTAAGGTTAAAGGCGGCTTCACTGTCGACGTTAACGGCATCCGTGCGTTCCTGCCAGGTTCCCTGGTTGACGTCCGTCCAGTGCGCGACACCACGCACCTGGAAGGCAAAGAGCTGGAATTCAAGGTCATCAAGCTGGACCAGAAGCGCAACAACGTTGTCGTTTCCCGTCGCAGCGTCCTCGAAGCCGAGAACTCCGCCGAGCGTGAAGCTCTGCTGGAATCCCTGCAGGAAGGCCAGCAAGTCAAAGGTATCGTCAAGAACCTCACCGATTACGGCGCATTCGTCGATCTGGGTGGCGTCGATGGCCTGCTGCACATCACCGACATGGCTTGGAAGCGCATCAAGCACCCATCGGAAATCGTCAACGTTGGCGACGAGATCGATGTCAAGGTTCTGAAGTACGATCGCGAACGCAATCGTGTTTCCCTGGGCCTCAAGCAACTGGGCGAAGATCCATGGGTTGCTATCAAAGCCCGTTACCCAGAAAGCACTCGCGTTACCGCTCGTGTAACCAACCTGACCGACTACGGCTGCTTCGCTGAGCTGGAAGAAGGCGTTGAAGGTCTGGTACACGTTTCCGAAATGGACTGGACCAACAAGAACATTCACCCTTCGAAAGTCGTACAAGTCGGCGACGAAGTGGAAGTTATGGTTCTGGACATCGACGAAGAGCGTCGTCGTATCTCCCTGGGCATCAAGCAGTGCAAGTCGAACCCATGGGAAGACTTCTCTGGCCAGTTCAACAAGGGCGATAAAATCTCCGGCACCATCAAGTCGATCACCGATTTCGGTATCTTCATTGGTCTGGACGGCGGCATCGACGGCCTGGTTCACCTGTCCGACATCTCCTGGAACGAAGTGGGCGAAGAAGCCGTGCGCCGTTTCAAGAAGGGCGACGAGCTGGACACCGTTATCCTGTCGGTTGACCCAGAGCGCGAGCGCATCTCCCTGGGCATCAAGCAACTGGAAAGCGACCCGTTCTCCGAGTACGTCTCGGTTAACGACAAAGGCGCCATCGTTAAAGGCACTGTGAAAGAAGTTGACGCCAAAGGCGCCATCATCGTTCTGGCCGACGATATCGAAGCAACTCTGAAAGCCTCCGAAATCAGCCGTGACCGCGTTGAAGACGCTCGTAACGTTCTGAAAGAAGGCGAAGAAGTAGAAGCCAAGATCATCAGCGTTGACCGCAAGAGCCGCGTAATCCAGCTGTCGATCAAGTCGAAAGACGTTGAAGACGAAAAAGAAGCCATCCAGAGCCTGCGCGACAAGCCAGTAGCTTCGGATGCTCCAGTAGCCACCACCCTGGGTGACCTGCTGCGTGCACAAATGGAAAAGCAGAACTAAGTTCTGACTTTCTATGAAAAAGGGCGACTTCGGTCGCCCTTTTTTTATGCTGATTTTTTGGATGTCGCGGCGAAGCGCAGGTGTCCGTTTCGGGGTGGGCATGGCGACTTCATCTGTAGATCATGGAGTGGGATTTTGGCGAATTCATGCAACGTATTGGTGACCGGAGCTACTGGTTTTATTGGGCGTGCCCTTGTGGATCGGCTATTGGCCCGAGTTGATGTGGGTGTCACTGCACTTGTTCGCCGACAGTCTTTGGATTTTCCTGAAGCGGTATCGCAAATCGTAATTAGCGGACGTGCAGGGTGGCGGGATGTTCAGATTCCATCTGGTCTCACTACGCTGGTGCATTTAGCGGGGCGTGCGCATGTTTTGAAGGAAACCTCCAGCTCGCCTATTGATTTGTACAGAGAAGACAACGTCGACTCTACGTTGGCTCTGGCAAGACAGGCGCTGACGGCTGGTGTTAAACGCTTCATTTTCATCAGTTCCATCGGCGTTAACGGCTCATCCACTACAGGCAAGCCATTCGACGAGTCCTCGATTCCTGCACCCAGGGCGGACTATGCGATTTCCAAATGGGAGGCGGAGCAAGGCCTTCGCGAACTGCTCAGGGGCACGGAAATGGAGCTCGTAATCATTCGTCCGCCCCTCGTATATGCCGGCCATGCCCCCGGGAATTTTCGGCGGCTGATGAGGCTCGTTGGTACTGGCCTTCCGCTGCCTTTTGCTTCAATCGGTAATCGGCGCAGTATGGTTTCGTTGGAAAACCTTGTGGATTTTATTACGGTCTGTGTCGATCACCCGGCCGCTGCTAACGAGGTTTTTCTGATATCTGATGGGGTGGATTTTTCTACGCCGCAGATTGTCGAAAGGTTGGCGGAGGGAATGGGGAGGCGAGCTTTGCTGTTGCCGATGCCGTCGCGGTTGATGCGTTGGGTGGCACAGACTGTGGGTAAGGAGGCCATGTATGAGCAGCTTTGCGGCTCACTGATTGTCAACTCAAGCAAGGCTCGCACTCTTCTTGGGTGGCGCGCGCCGCTTTCAGCTGCTGATGCCCTGACACTGGCTGGTAGGAATTTCGGGGTGATGGCTTCAAAAAAGCAGTGAACGGAATATGTGCTGATGGCGGTTGTGTTCGAGTTCTGATGTGGGCTGTTATCAAATTGAACTAGTCTTCAGTCAGCTGGCACCGAACCACATTTAGGGCAATGCCCAGATAAGGAAGTGAATGAATAAGCTTGTTATCGTTGTGGCGGTGCTTGCTTTGATGGGGTGTAGCACTAACACCAAAACGCACGCGGTGCGTGGGGTAAGCGGTATTGAGGTCGACTGCTCAGGATTAGGATTGGGTTGGGATAAATGTCAAAAGCGAGCAGCGAAGGAGTGCAAAGGGCAGGGATACAAGGTTGTCGCGAGATCTGACGATGCCAGGGAGGAGGACTATTTTCCATTCGGTTTCAATCCTGCGGGTTACTTGACGCGCACCATGCTAGTCATTTGCAGATGAGGAATGGCTGTATGTGTGCCTCATCTGGTGTCGGGAAATTCGCAATGAGTGAGGGATGTCAAAGCTCAGGCTGTTCAAATTTCTCCGGGCATGCTAAAACCTTGGAAGCGCTTTCCTAGCTGCTTGAAAAAGAAGGGAAAAATATGACGAAGTCGGAGTTGATCGAACGAATTGTCACCCATCAAGGCTTGCTCTCATCGAAGGATGTAGAGTTGGCCATCAAGACCATGCTTGAGCAAATGTCCCAATGTCTGGCCACTGGTGATCGAATTGAGATCCGTGGCTTCGGCAGCTTCTCCCTGCACTATCGCGCACCGCGCGTAGGTCGCAATCCAAAAACCGGTCAGTCGGTGAGCCTTGACGGCAAATTCGTTCCTCATTTCAAGCCGGGTAAAGAGCTGCGCGATCGTGTGAACGAGGAAGAGGAAGAAGGCCTTTGACTGTTACCGTCAATCAAGGAGTCGCTGATGCGTAACCTCAAGCGCGCATTGCTTGCGGTGTTCGTCCTGTTGCTTGTTCTGACGATCCTGGCGTTCGTTCTCGAGAATCAACACTCGGTTCAGTTATTGTTCTTGGGTTGGGTGGGGCCAGAGCTACCAGTTTCACTGGTGATGGTTCTAGCGCTATTGGTGGGAATGATAATAGGTCCGATTATCGGGTGTTTTATTGGACGCTCGTCCAGAATTTCACGCAAACATCAGGTCTAAGAGGCGCGATGCATCCATCGAATATGCATCGCTGCTTGTCTATATCCATTAGTAAAATGTCCATTAAGCTGTAAAATGCAGTCGTTGCTCGATAGTGGCAAATTCCCACATCGATTCGGAATAGCTTCGACAGGCATTTGCTTTCATGGACCAGACAGTGCTCGATGGCGGCACTTTCAGTAACTAAAGGGTATGGTTTCGCGTGAAAATTCTAGTAACCGGCGGCGCTGGGTTTATTGGCTCGGCAGTCATTCGGCATATCATTTCCAGCACTACCGACTCTGTCGTCAATGTCGATAAGCTAACATATGCCGGGAATCTCGAATCGTTGGCCGAGGTCAGCCAGAATTCGCGTTATGTGTTCGAGCGCGTCGACATCTGTGATCGTGAGCAGGTTGACCGGGTCCTGCGTGAGCATCAACCGGATGCCATCATGCATCTGGCCGCAGAATCCCACGTTGATCGCTCGATTACCGGTCCGTCTGAATTCATTCAGACTAACATCATCGGTACTTACACCTTGTTGGAGGCCGCGCGTAACTATTGGGCAGCGTTGGATGACACGCGTAAAGCCAGTTTCCGCTTCCACCATATTTCGACTGACGAAGTTTACGGAGACCTTGAAGGTCCGGAAGACCTCTTCACCGAAGCCACGCCTTATCGACCAAGCTCGCCATATTCCGCTAGTAAGGCCAGTTCCGATCACTTGGTTCGTGCCTGGTCTCGCACGTATGGATTGCCAACTTTGGTCACCAACTGCTCGAACAACTACGGTCCGTGTCACTTTCCCGAAAAGTTGATCCCGCTGATCATTCTCAACGCACTGGAAGGAAAACCGCTGCCGGTCTACGGCAAAGGGAATCAGGTTCGTGACTGGCTCTATGTCGAAGACCATGCCCGCGCACTGTACAAAGTCGTGACTGAAGGCGTTATCGGTGAGACGTACAACATCGGTGGTCATAACGAAAAGCAAAACATCGATGTGGTGCATACGCTATGCGCACTGCTGGACGAACTGCGCCCTGACTCCGCTTATCGTCCCCACGCCAGCCTGATCACCTACGTTCTTGATCGCCCAGGCCACGATCAGCGTTATGCGATCGACGCCAGTAAAATCCAGCGTGAACTGGGCTGGACACCGGAAGAAACGTTCGAAACTGGTATTCGCAAGACGGTCGAATGGTACCTCAACAATGCTGAATGGGTGGCTCACGTCAAGAGCGGAAGTTACCAGCAGTGGATTGACCAGAACTACGCAGATCGATCAAACAAAGCATGAAAATTCTTCTGCTCGGAAAAAACGGCCAAGTGGGTTGGGAACTGCAGCGTTCTCTCGCGCCACTCGGTGAGTTAATTGCTCTCGATCGTCATGCTGTCGATGGTTTGTGTGGCGACTTGTCCGATCTCGATGCCTTGCGCGCAACGATACGTCAGGTCAAGCCCGACATCATCGTCAATGCTGCGGCCTATACTGCAGTGGATAAGGCGGAGTCCGAACCCGAGCTGGCCGACTGTATAAACGGTCAGGCAAGCCAGGTCATGGCCGAGGAGGCCGCGACACTGGGGGCTTGGCTGATTCATTACTCGACTGACTACGTTTTCAGTGGCCAGGGTTCTAAGCCATGGCAAGAAACAGATTCAGTGTCTCCGGTGAATCACTACGGCTCCAGTAAGGTCGCTGGTGAGCAGGCGATTATTGCGTCGGGATGCAAGCATCTGATTTTCCGCACCAGCTGGGTCTACGGCGCTCGCGGAAACAATTTTGCCAAGACCATGCTGCGTCTGGCCAAGGATCGCGAGACCCTGAGCGTCATCGCTGATCAGATCGGAGCTCCGACGGGTGCTGACTTGATTGCTGATGTGACCGCGTTGGCCATTCAGCGGGTTTTGCAGCGTCCTGAGTTGTCGGGCCTGTATCACTTGGCGGCCGGTGGTGAGGTGTCCTGGCACGGTTATGCCAGTCATGTGATTGGCTTCGCCCAAGCCAGCGGCGAGCAGCTCGCTGTAATGACGATCAATCCGATTGAAACGACGGCTTACCCAACTCCTGCGCACCGTCCTCTGAATTCGCGAATGAATACTCAGAAGCTGCGTGACAATTTTTATCTACACTTGCCGGATTGGCAAAGTGGTGTAACCCGAATGCTTAGGGAAGTTTTAAATAAATGACCACTACAAATCGTAAAGGCATCGTCCTCGCTGGCGGCTCGGGCACTCGTTTGCACCCGTTGACCCTCGGTGTGTCCAAGCAGATGCTGCCAATCTACGACAAGCCAATGATTTTCTATCCTCTGTCGGTGCTGATGCTTGCAGGTATGCGTGAAATTCTGATTATCTCGACCCCCGAAGACCTGCCATGTTTTCAGAAATTGCTCGGTGACGGCAGCCGGTACGGCATCAAGCTGACCTATGCTGAGCAATCTAGCCCTGACGGTCTGGCGCAAGCCTTCATTATTGGCGAGAAGTTCATCGGTAAGGATCCATGCTGCTTGATCTTGGGCGATAACATCTTTTACGGTCAACACTTCTCGGACAATTTGCGTTCTGCTAGCTCTCAACAGCAAGGCGCTACTGTATTCGGCTACCACGTGTCTGATCCAGAGCGATTTGGCGTTGTAGAGTTTGATGCAGTTGGCAAGGCATTGAGTATCGAAGAAAAGCCAGTCAAGCCAAAATCCAACTATGCGGTAACCGGGTTGTATTTCTATGACAATGACGTGGTCGAGATTGCCAAGAGCATCAAGCCATCGGACCGTGGCGAATTGGAAATTACTGATGTCAACCGCGCGTATCTTGAGAAAAAAGCTCTCAATGTTGAAATGCTCGGTCGTGGCTTTGCCTGGTTGGATACAGGAACTCACGATTCGCTGTTGGAAGCCAGTCACTTTGTGCATACCATCGAACAGCGGCAAGGTTTGAAAGTGGCTTGCCTTGAAGAAATTGCCTACCACAATGGATGGATTACTGCGGAGCAATTGGGCACGCAAGCTGACGCTCTGAAGAAGACTGGGTATGGTCAGTACTTGCGGAAGTTGCTGGATTCGCCTTCTCATTGATTCGAGTGCTAGATCCTATCGAACAGAAGCGTTTAATCAGTGCAAGCAGGAATGGAATGCGGATAAAACATCCCAGAGTTGCGGTGTTGCTGGCTGCCTACAATGGCATACAGTGGATCGAGGAGCAGTTGACCTCGATCCTCGAGCAGTCTGCTGTCGACGTAACTGTATATATCAGCATTGATCCTTCCACTGATGGTACCGAAGAATGGTGTGCTGCGTATGCGGCTGAGCACCGTCAGGTGGTTGTTTTGCCTGATGCCGGTAGCTTCGGGGGAGCCTCGCGTAACTTCTTTCGATTGATTCGTGACGTCGATTTCGTCTCCTTTGATTTTATTGCCTTTGCCGATCAGGATGACATTTGGCACATGGACAAGCTGCAGCGTGCAGTGGGTGCTATTGAAACTCGCCAAGTCGATGCTTATTCCAGCAACGTTACAGCCTTTTGGCCAAATGGCAGAACCTATTTATTGGACAAGGCCCAGCCGCAGGTACAATGGGACTACTTGTTCGAGGCAGCAGGTCCTGGTTGTACCTATGTGCTGAGCAAAAAACTGGCGGATTCTTTGAAGGCTGCGATGCTTGAAAGTTGGCAGCATCTGCAGAAGGTTAGCTTGCACGACTGGTATTGCTATGCGTTTGCTCGCAGTCGTGGATATCACTGGTATATCGATCCGTTACCATCTATGCACTATCGCCAACATCAGCGCAATCAAATGGGCGCCAACAAGGGATTGAGCTCGTTGATTGCTCGCTATAAAACGATTCAGGACGGTTGGTGGTTTAGCCAAGTGCGGATAATTGCTTGTTTAGTTGGGCGGGACACGGACCCGCTTGTAAGAACTTGGCTGAAATTCCACTATCGGCAATTGATAAAACTGTCCTTCAGTGCTTCGCAATGTCGACGCCGAGCACGTGACAAAATATACTTCTTTTTTATCTGTTGGATAATGGTGGTGATGGGGTGCAATGCTTAATGAATGCCCCAAAGATACTGGTAACGGGGCGAGTGGGTTTGTCGGAGAAGCGGTGGTTTTCAGGCTAGGTGAAAGCACGTTTTTGGGTAAGCCGTTCTAGGCTGATGATCTTCCGATGCCAGCCGATCCATATGGTGTATCCAAATACGAAGCCGAAGAGGCATTAAAGCAGCTCAGTCTCGACACTGGCATGGAGGTTGTGATCATTCGTCCGCCATTGGTCTACGGACCAGGAATGAAGGGCAATTTTTTTGAGCATGATGCGTTGGCTTGGCCGCGGTGTACCACTTCCACTGGGTGCGATAAACAATCGGCGTAGCCTAGTGCTGATCGAGAATTTGGTGGATTTGATTAATGTCTGCATCAGTCGTCCTGAGGCGGCGGGAATTACATTTCTGGTCAGTGATGGCGAGGACTTGTCCACTTCCCAATTGCTTCGACGCATGGCCAATGCACTGGGGTAAGGCCTCGTTTGCTGGCAATGCCTTCCTGGAGGCGGAATTTGGGTGCATCCATCATTGGTTGTCGTGACTTGGCGCGGCGGCCGTGTGGCTCGTTAAAGGTCGATTTTAGTAAAGCCCACGAAATACTGGGATGGCAACCTGTTGTCAGTGTGGGTGAAACCATTCGTCGTGTGGCCGAAAAACAGAGGGAGAAATCGCAACTGAATCGCAGTATCAAGGGGAGAATTAGTGATGCTTTGACTCCTGTCGTTGGCAAACTGCCACCCTTTTTCGGTTGAAGGGGGCTTGGTACCCTATACCTCTGGCGCCGCAGTGTGTGGGCAACACCTCGATTTGTTCAATGTCATCTGTTTTCAATCCCGAAATCCACTTACCGCGTTTGCAATTCGATAATGTCACTGGGCTATCAAATGGCTATATTTGGTCGTTATAATTGCAAATTTTGCACAGCTTGGGGTGGTACATGAACCAATTATCGAGCGCCCAAATGATCCCTCGAACACCTGCCAGTGTTGAACGAATCGACATAGGTGAAATTTTCTCATTTAGGGATGGTCTGAAATAGCCGCGTCTTTTTGGCTGACCGCAGCTCGTGGCTATTTAAAAAATGGCGCTTGATCGAAAAAACGATCAAATCAGTCGCTTATTCCCGTTTCTCGGCCCTCAAGCGAAC
>Ga0208788_1000059_pt1 | contig 61847 bp, 95 predicted proteins | sample Wag4_2014_7_11_3_FD_187363 | JGI IMG/M metagenome (GOLD analysis project Ga0208788, IMG submission 187363) | Fresh water mixed with fracking chemicals microbial communities from Ohio, USA - Utica-2 Time Series FC 2014_7_11 (SPAdes) (version 2) ... | reverse complement strand
GGTCGACGATTGGCACATCCATGGGTGATACGTTCCGGTTGCCTACGGGCAGCGGGTCGACGATTGGCACATCCATGGGTGATACGTTCCGGTTGCCTACGGGCAGCGGGTCGACGATTGGCACATCCATGGGTGATACGTTCCGGTTGCCTACGGGCAGCGGGTCGACGATTGGCACATCTATGGGGAGTACGTTTCGGCTGCCTACGGGCAGCGGGTCGACGATTGGCACATCTATGGGGAGTACGTTTCGGCTGCCTACGGGCAGCGGTGCACCTTCACCGTTTGCTTCTCCAACCTCGTCTGGGCCTGAATCTGCGGCTGAATCTTACATGAGGGGATTTACGGCTGCACCTTCGCCGTTTGCTTCCCCAACCTCGTCTGGGCTTGAATCTGCGGCTGAATCTTACATGAGGGGATTTACGGCTGCACCTTCGCCGTTTGCTTCTCCGAAGGCGGCTGCGGCTGTACCAACAGAGGTATATCGTCCTCCGTCAAACAGCCCTGCGCCAATGTCAAAATTTGACCAGATGATGGCGCTTTACAACGCCAATGACCCTTCTATGGCGGCGTATAGAACACCTGCTGGAGATTCTTCGCTTGTTCAAACAACAACCCCTACAAGCGGGCTAGGGTCAAAGTCAGCTCGAGACGATTTAGAAGAGATTCCTGGATTCCCTAGACTCGGGGACGCTGGATTTCCTGTACAAGGGGACGCTGGATTTCCTGTACAAGGGGACGCTGGATTTCCTGTACAAGGGGACGCTGGATTTCCTGTACAAGGGGACGCTGGATTTCCTGTACAAGGGGACGCTGGCACGGCTAAATCTGATTTGGCCGAGCTTCCTGGTCAGGTTAATTACACAGGTCCAACTGCGGCCTTACCTGGTCAGGTTAATTACACGGGTCCAACTGCGGCCTTACCTGGTCAGGTTAATTACACGGGTCCAACTGCGGCCTTGCCTGGTCAGGTTAATTACACGGGTCCAACTGCGGCCTTGCCTGGTCAGGTTAATTACACAGGTCCAACTGCGGCCTTACCTGGTCAGGTTAATTACACAGGTCCAACTGCGGCCTTGCCTGGTCAGGTTAATTACACGGGTCCAACTGCGGCCTTGCCTGGGCAAGTTAATTCGAATATCCCTGTAGCACCGCCACCCGTAGCACCGCCACCCGTAGCACCGCCACCTGAAATACCGGTGCCTGTAGTAGTGCCACCGCCTGTAGTGCCACCGCCTGTAGTGCCACCGCCTGTAGTGCCACCGCCAGTGGTTCCACCAGTGGTTCCACCAGTGGTTCCACCACCAGTGGTTCCACCACCAGTGGTTCCACCACCAGTGGTTCCACCACCAGTGGTTCCACCACCAGTTGCACCGCCAGTTGCACCGCCAGTTGCACCGCCTGTAGTGCCCCCTGTTGAGTACGACATCCCTATTATCCTTGCTAAAGGTCCTGCAGCGTTTGGACAAAACACCATGCGTCCAAAGCCACCCGCTGTCGTACCACCTAAAGCTCCCAGAACTCCTCCGCCAGTTACCCCTGTCTCATTACAGTCGGGGCTCAATGAGTTTGAAAAGGAAGTTTTAAAGCGTCCTGTTTCTTCTACACCTGAAATACCGGTACCTGTAGTAGTGCCGCCGCCTGTAGTGCCGCCGCCTGTAGTAGCACCGCCTCTGCCTGACATACTCCCGCCGGGAAAAATTACGCCAGATATTCTTGCCGCAGGCAGTTTGGACCCTCATACATTAGGCAGCTACAAAAAATTGTCTAATGTTTTTGGAACGACAAAGGATCGCGCAGGCAACTTTTCTGCGACGGCAGCAGCGCCTTCAATAGACGAAATCCGTACAGGTCAATTAACCGCTCAAATTGCAGGCCAAAACGCTCAACTCTCCGATGTTTTAGGGGCTAAGGTAGATCGTTTTGGAAATGTTATTGCAGCTCCTGCAATGCCTAGATTTCTAAAAAATGGAGGAGAGGTTGTGAGCAATCCATATGTTCGTCGTTTTTCAACGGGGGGTTCAGCTCAAAGCCTTCCTAGTCCGTATGACTTTATGGCATCTCCAGATCATTACAGTTATTTAGATGTGCCACAGAGTGTCAAAAACGAAATTTACTGGGCCCTGTCAACAGGGGACAACGATTTAGCTTATAAAGTTTCAAAAACTTTTCTTGACTCAAAAACAGCAGAGGCAACTAAACCTGTTACACCACCCGTAGTGCCGCCACCCGTAGTGCCGCCACCCGTAGTGCCGCCACCCGTAGTGCCGCCACCCGTAGTGCCGCCACCTGTAGTGCCACCGCCTGTAGTGCCACCGCCTGTTAGACCCCCCGTTGTTGCACCGCCCGAGTCTTATACAGGCGACATACCAGTAGCAACTGTTAGGGGTCCGACAGCGTTTGGGCAAAACACCACGCCTTCGACTCCTGGCATTGGCAGCACACCCACGCGTCCTGTTATGCCACCCACATTCCGTCCACCTACCAAGCCCCTACTACCAACGGCGCTTGCGCCAACCATTGGTCCAAACGCGTTTGAAAACGAAGTCTTAATGCGTGGTCCAGTGCGCACAATGGAGCGTGATACAAGCGACATTCCAATTACTCTTGCTAAAGGTCCGACAAGTGGGCCTAAACTGCTTAAAGAAGGCGGAGAAGTCGCAAGTAATTCACAGTTGATTACTGATTACATTCAACAAAAAAATAAAGAAGAACAAAGCGATGTTATTGATACAAATCCTTTGGGCACAGCGCAGGAACTTTTGAGCAGCGTGACCAAGATCAACAGCAAGGCAGCCCCCATTCGGCAAAGCGTGAAGCGTGTTTCTCGCGGCGCGGGCAGTGATGCCTCTCGCTCTAAGGAGATGAACCTGAAAGTGGCTCCGCTGTCCAAGTCCAAGCAGATGGTGCTTGACACGTCGTCCACTCCAGCGGAGGAAAAAGACGGGGCAAAGGGTTCTGCGCGCGAGCAGATGGACGACCTTGTTCGGGCGTATGAGCTGCAGATCAAGGCTGTCAAGAACAAGGCCCGTGGCCTATCCGCTGACACCTTTGGCGCGCCGACCTTGGAGCAATCAAGCCTGGCCAAAAACACCTTGGCCAAGAGGCGCTTTAACAAGGGCGGGGAAGCAAAGGCAGGCAGTGCCAAAGAAGAGTTGGGAGCGTTAAAAAAACTGGGAGTTTTCTTGCGGGACATGGATGTGTCTCCAACGGACCTGATGGCTGTGTTGGGCAAGACAAGTACGGCTATGGGGACAGCGCTGACGCCGGTGTCTTTGAACGAGGGCGAGGATAAAGAATTGCGCCGTCGCCAGTCGCAGTCTGCCACGATTGACAATCCCCCCAAGCGCTTTAACAAGGGCGGATTTGTCAGCGTACTGGAGAAGGGCGACATGTCCAGCCCTGCTTACAGGGCGCAGCTTGAACGTGAGCAGGGGCTTGAGGGGTCATACCCAGAAATGATTGTTGCGCCTCTGGTTAAAGGTGCGCGCGCGGGGCTTGAGAGTCTTTTGGCTAGACGTGCGCCGGAAAAATTCACGGAGTTGGACAATGCCCGTCGGAGTGCGGCGTTTAAGACACTGACGGAGAAGGAAAGGGCAAAGTACTTTGGTACTGGCCAACTGCCTGATGATTTTGCGGCGCGGATGAGAAACGCATCGGCAATTGGTGCGCAGGTGGGCAGGGCCCCATTCCCGACAACCGTACCAAGCCCCGAGAAGAAACGGGCCAACTTAAAGAAGTACCTGGGCGAGACGGTGCGTGACCCGGCTGGGCGTCGACTGGCGGTGGAGCTGGAAGCCCAAAGCAGGCAAAAAGAAACCCAAAAATAAACCACGTCGACAGTTGATTTGTTGAATAATATACAGCTGCAAGCGTAAGGAACACACATGGCAATCGAAAAAGCAATGAACCAACTGCCCATGCTCGAGGTGGTCATCGGCGGCGGGGGCATTCCAGCGCCTCAGTCCGACATCGAAATCATCATCGAAGAGGATGGCGGTGCCACTGTGGAGATGGGCGAGAAGGACGCCGAGGAAGTAGACTTCTACGCCAACCTGGCGGAGGTCATTGACCCGGACGAATTGGTCGGCGTGGGCCTTGAAGTATCAGCCTTGTTCGAAGCTGACAAGGGCTCGCGCTCCGACTGGGAGTCCATGTACGCCAAGGGCCTGGACCTTTTGGGCTTTCGCATGGAAGAGCGCACCAAACCCTTCCGTGGCGCGGCCGGTGCAACGCACCCCATGCTGACTGAAGCCATCATCCAGTTCCAGGCACAGGCTTTTAAGGAGCTCATGCCCGCTGGCGGCCCTGTTCGCAGCCAGATCATGGGCAAGGAAACGGTGGAAAAGTTCCAGCAAGCCGGTCGCGTGCAGGATTTCATGAACTACCAGATCACCACGGTGATGGAAGAGTACACGCCGGAGTTCGACCAGCAGCTTTTCTACACTGGCTACGGTGGGTCGACCTTCAAGAAGGTCTACTACGACTACCAATTGGGCCGCATGGTGTCCAAATTGTGCCTGGCAGACGACGTTTACATCCCGTACAACGGCTCAAGCGTCGTGTCCCAGTGCCCACGGCTCACGCACCGCATCGCAATGGACTCCAACGAGTACAAAAAACGCGCGGTGGCCGGCGAATACCTGGATGTGGTGGCGGATACGTATGCTACGCCTACCGATCCAAGCCAAATTCAGGCCGCAGTGGACAAAATCACCGGCATTCAGCCCACCACGGACGTGGGCGAGGTGTTTTTGCTGGAGCAACTGGTCGATTTAGACATTCCAGGCTTTGAAGATACGGACGAAGACGGCAAACCAACAGGTGTGAAGCTCCCATACGTCGTCACACTGGTAGAAGACAGCTTAAAAGTCGTCGGAATCCGTCGAAATTGGAAAGAAAACGACGAAAAGCGCCTGCGACGCAACTATTACGTGCACTACGTGCTTGTCGAAGGCCCTGGAGCCTATGGTTTGGGCTTTGTGCACCTCATCGGGGGCCTCGGCAAGGCCGCAACAAGCGCTTTGCGCCAGTTGATTGACGCCGGAACGCTCGCCAACCTGCCTGCAGGCTTCAAAGCCAAAGGAGCACGGATCGCGGACGACTCCGACCCCATCCAACCGGGTGAATGGCGAGACATTGACGCCGGTGGTGCGGAACTTTCTGCTTCGCTGCTGCCATTGCCGTACAAAGAGCCTAGCCAGGTGCTGTTTGCGCTGATGGGCTTCCTGGTTGACTCTGGTAAGCGCTTGTCCAGTACTGCAGACATGCAGGTGGGCGACGGCAACCAGTACGCACAGGTGGGAACGACCTTGGCACTGCTCGAGCGCGGCTCCATGGTCATGTCCAGCATCCACAAACGACTGCATTACGCACAGACGTTGGAGTTCCGCCTGCTGTTTGAGGGGTTTGGCGAGTACATGCCTGACGAGTACCCCTACGAGGTCCCCGGCGCCAGCCGCAAGATCAAGAAGGCGGACTTCAACACCATGGTCAGCGTGCAGCCTGTTGCTGACCCTAACATTTTTAGCTCCGCACAGCGTATTCAAATCGCGCAGATGCAGTTGCAGTTGGCCCAAAGCGCTCCAAACATGCACAACATGTACGAGGCCTACTACCGCATGTATGCAGCGCTCAACATCCGCGACATCGACGGCGTGCTGTTGGCACAGAACACCAATTCGCCTCGCGACCCAGCGTCGGAGAACAGTGACGTGCTCAACGGGATGAAGCTCAAGGCCTTTGCCGGACAACAGCACGACGCGCACATCGCAACGCACCTGATGATGGGCCTGTCGCCCATCCTGCATGCCAACCCAATGGCAGCGGCGGAATTGCAGAAGCACATTTTGGATCATGTTCGCTTGAAAGCGGAGGAAGACGTGGAAGCCGAGTTGTTCAAGACTTATGGCACCGATCCAGATCAAATGGTGTCTGCTATCCAGAAGGAAGGCATGGTTGCGATTAAGATCGCGGTGTATATGCAAGAAGTTCGCACAATGCAGGAGACACTGGCTGGGGGCGACGAGGGACCTGATCCGTTGGTCAAGCTCAAAGAGGCTGAGATTCAACAACGTGCCCAAAATGACCAAGCCAAGATTGCTATTGACCAGCAGCGCCTGACTTTGGATCAACAAAAGCAGCAAGAGAACATGCAAATTAACCGCCAGAAGCTGCAACTGCAGCAGGCTAAGCTTAATCAGCCCGGAGGCCAATATGCCGCTTAAAGAGATTCCACTCAAGCCAGGGAAGACCAAGCAACCCAAGGGCGTCAAGCCTGGTATGCCAAAAACGCCCCCGGGCGTGCAAGGCCCTAGCATGATTGTCAAGAAACGAGACGGCAACCGCCCGGTTAAGATATACTGAAATGTCAGTGAACGCTATCGGGCGGGGCTTTAAGCCGCCTGCTTTTCATGGAAACCACCATGCTTGAATTTGCAGAAGCAGTTCTGAAGGAAATCAGGAAACTCCAGGATCAATCCAAACAGATTGTCCTGAACGGAACCATCACAGACATGGAGCGCTATCGCTTCATGATGGGTCGCCTTGAGGGTTTGAGAATGGTTGAAGACTCCGTGAAAGAGTTGCTCAAAAAAGTAACTGACGATGTCGACGATTTTCTCAAGTGAAAGGAAGACCATGGAAACCGCAATCCCTGAAATCAACATGACCGCCTTAGAGCGTAAGTGGGCCGAGGAGGCAGCCAACAAGCCGCCTGCTCTTGAAGACGCCTACACCGAGCTCGGATTTGATCCGGAAAAGCTCGAACAGTCGGTCATCGACACCATTCCAACACCCTCTGGGTGGCGCATTGCCATCCTCCCCTATCGCGGCGCGGAAAAGACCAAAGGCGGCATCGTCTTGGCCGAGGAAACGCAGCGCAAGACACAGCTTGGCACCACGTGCGGGTATGTTTTGAAAGTGGGGGACCTTGCCTACGCCGACGGAAGTAAATTTCCAAACGGCCCGTGGTGCAAGGCAGGTGACTGGATCATTTTCGGCCGATATGCGGGTGCTCGCATCCCAATCGACGGGGGTGAGATTCGTTTGTTGAATGACGACGAAGTGTTGGCTGTCGTAAACAGTCCTGAAGATATTCTGCACATGTAAAGGAGCAAAAGCATGAATGACGAGCTGCAATTTAAAGTAGGCGAGGACGAGAGTCCGGCCACTGTATCCATTGGGGAGGACGGTGCTGCTGAAGTGCTGGACAAACCGGAAGCGCCTCTTGTAGAACAGACCTCTACTGCCCAAACAAGCAGCGAGCTGGATCAGTACAGCGAGGGCGTCAAAAAACGCATCGACAAGTTGACCGCGCGCCTGCGCGAGACTCAGCGCCGCGAACAGGCGGCGTTGGAGTACGCCAAGAATGTCCAAGCACGTGCCACGCAGCTTGAGCAGCAGTACATGTCCGTGGACAGTGAGCGGCTGGGCGAGGCCAATGGCCGCATTCAGACGCAAGTAGTCGCACTTAAGCAGATCATTCGCAAGGCTCGAGAAGAGGGCGACATTGATACTGAGACGGATGCGCAACAGCGTCTATCAGCGTTGACTTTTGAGCAAAGCCAGGTCACAGCTGCTACGCAACAGCGGGAACAGCAGCAACAGGAGTGGAACTACCAGCAGCAAGTTGCCGCTCAACAGGCCGCACAGCAGCCACAGGCGCAAGTGCAGCAGGAGATTGATCCTCGAGTAGAGGATTGGGCCGAACGCAATCCTTGGTACGGCCGAGATACCGCCATGACTCATGCTGCGTGGGGCATACACCGTCAACTTATCCAAGTGGAGGGATTTGACCCCGCGAGCAATGAGTATTATGATGAACTAGACAACCGCCTAAAACAGGCCTTCCCTCAAAAACTGGGAAGGTCTGCCGAAGCGCAAACTAACAGAGCCACCCGAAACGTGCAAACGGTGGCACCTGCATCCCGATCATCGGGTATTAACAACGCACGCCGCACTGTCAAACTGACCCCAAGTCAAGTTGCAATTGCCAAAAGATTAGGTGTTCCTCTTGAGGAATACGCTAAATACGTAAAGGATTGAACCATGTCAGACGTTAAATTACCTACCCTCAATCGCACTTCTCGTGGGGCCGAATCCCGGGAGAAAGATGCGCGACGTAAGCCTTGGGCACCTCCTTCACGTCTGGATGCGCCTCCTGCGCCTCCTGGATACAAGCACCGTTGGATTCGAGCTGAAGCCGGTGGTTTTGACGACCGCACGAACATCTCTGGAAAGCTCCGTGAGGGGTATGAGCTGGTTCGTGGGGACGAGTACCCCGACTATCACGTCCCAACAGTAGACGATGGCCGACATGCTGGCGTGATCAGCGTGGGAGGTCTTCTTCTAGCCCGTATTCCAAATGAGACAGTTGCAGAGCGCAATGCGTATTACCGCGATCGAGCGAATGACCAACTGCAGGCGGCTGATAACGAACTGATGAAGGCCAATGCTCACAACAGCATGACTATTCAGCGTCCGACTCGCCAGTCCCGCGTATCGTTCGGCGGCTCCACTAAGAGCTGACGAAATTCATCTTTTTAAGGAAATGACAAATGGCTAACATCGACAAAGCCTTCGGTCTGCGTCCTATGGGCAATCTCTCGGCCACTGGTGCTCAAGCTCAGTACGGCTACGAAATTGCTGATAACCAGTCCGGAGCAATTTACCAAGGCGACCTCGTCACCATTTATGATGGCTACTTGGTCAAGTTCGCACCCGCCACCCACACCGCAGCTGTCGGCGTGTTTAACGGCTGCAACTACATTGACCCCACCACAGGCAAACCCACTTGGAAGAACTACTACCCTGGTTCGGTCAACATCACCGCTGGCAAGATCGTTGCCGACGTGATCGACGATCCAGCTCAGCTGTTCTTGATCCAGGTAGATGAGTCCGTGGCCCAGACCCAAGTCGGCTTTAACGCTGACGTCGTGGGCACTGGCGGCAGCACCACTACCGGTGTTTCCACCATGGAACTGGACTCGTCCACTATCGCAAAAACTGCTGCACTGAACCTGAAGATTGTTGGTCTGTTTGACGTACCAGGCAATTCTTTTGGCACCAATGCCGTGGTGGTAGTGAAAATCAATGAACACCTGTACGGCAGTGCTGGTGTTGCAGGTCAAGGAGCTTAATCATGGCAATTTCACGCGCACAACTGGTCAAGGAACTTGAGCCAGGTCTCAACGCTCTGTTCGGCCTTGAGTACAAAAACTACGAGAACCAACACACTCAGATTTACACCATCGAATCTTCGGACCGCGCGTTTGAAGAGGAAGTGATGGAATCGGGTTTTGGTGAAGCCCCTGTGAAGACCGAAGGCGCTGGCGTTGCATACGACCAGGCGCAGGAAGTCTACACAGCTCGTTACACCCACGAGACCATCGCCCTGGCGTTCTCGCTGACCGAAGAAGCCGTTGAGGACAACCTCTACGACCGTCTGTCGGCCCGCTACACCAAGGCCCTGGCCCGCTCGATGGCTCAGACCAAGCAGATCAAGGCTGCGGCCGTGCTGAACGGCGCTTTCACCACCTCCATCGGTGGCGACGGCGTGGTTCTGTGCTCCACCTCGCACCCCACACTGCAGGGTCCTAACCTGTCCAACACCCTGGCAACAGCCGCTGACTTGTCCGAGACTTCCTTGGAACAAGCTCTGATCGACATCCAAGCGTTCACCGACGAACGTGGTTTGAAGATCGCTGTTCAGGGCCTGAAGTTGATCATCCCCAAAGAGCTGCAGTTCACTGCTGATCGTATTTTGAAGTCCACTCTGCGTCCTGGTACTGCAGACAACGACATCAACTCGATCCGCAACATGGGCATGGTCTCTCAGGGCTACACCGTCAACAACTTCCTGACCGACCCAGACGCGTTCTTCATCAAGACTGACGCTCCTAACGGCATGAAGATGTTCGAGCGCGTGCCCTTGAAGACAGGTTTTGAAGGCGACTTCGACACCGGCAACGTCCGTTACAAGGCTCGTGAGCGCTACAGCTTCGGCTTCAGCGACCCACGCGGCATCTTCGGTTCTCCCGGCGCTGCATAAGCGGTTGGAAAAACGAGAAAAAGGGGCCTTGTGCCCCTTTTTCTTTTCTTGCAAATAGGTTATATTGAGCCCATTCCGGGCTTTTCCGGCACATCTGACAGTCCCGGCTGACGACATGCAGACGGATGTGCCTAACTTGCATGTAAGGAACATACCATGGCAAATACCACCTTCTCCGGACCAGTCACATCTCAAAACGGCTTTATTGGCGCTTTGATAGGCAATATCACAGGCAATATTGCAGGCACCGCAAGAATCACCCACGCCACAACTTCCGCGATCAACGCAACTGCTACGGCTACTGCTGCTGAAGTTGCCACCGGCTACATCACATCCACTTCGGCCGCTGCCACCACCATCACACTGCCAACAGGCACGGCTCTTGGCGCTGCCATTGGCGCGGCACGCGGCACTGTGTTTGATTTGTACGTTGACAACACTGCAGGTGCAAACACTGTGACCATTGCTGTGAACACAAATGCGATTTTGTCTACTGCTGCTGCAGACACCGCTGGCTCTTTTGGTGACTTGACTGTGGCTTCCGGTGCTACCGGTTTGGCACGATTTACCCTCATGTTCTCCAGTGCCACAGCGTACGCGTTCACACGCACTGCTTAATAGGGAGCCGCCATGAGCTTCAGCAACATTAAGTCGGTACAGAAGACGTCGTCTGCGGCGGCCGTCTCTGGCCGCACACGTCTGCTGGGGGTCTATTTCACAAACACGGCCACCGCTTCTACCCTCGTCCTCAAGGATGGCGGCAGCAGCGGCACGACCCGTTTGTCTTTGGTGACCCCCGCCGCTGCCGGTTCGCAAGACCTGCTGATCCCAGACATGGGTATTCTGTTTGAAGATGGCATCTACATCACTTTTGGCTCGGCCGAAGTGACCAGTGTGACGCTGCTGTTCGAAGGCGGAGCGGCTGCGTAATGGCAACCAAAAAGGGCATGGGCATTAAAACCTCGGTTAAGAGCGGTAATTTCCGCCCGACCAAGGCCGGTGCCGGCATGACCAAAAAAGGCGTGGAAGCCTACCGCAAGGCAAACCCTGGAAGCAAGCTGAAAACAGCTGTGACCTCGGCCAAGCCCTCTGCGGCAGAGGCCAAGCGCCGTGCATCGTACTGCGCGCGCTCCGAAGGGCAGATGAAACAGTTCCCAGAAGCTGCCAAGGACCCCGACAGCAGACTTCGCCAGGCTCGTAAACGCTGGAGATGCTAAATGGAGATGATGGTATGGAACATAGTCTTAACCGCTGTGGTGGGTCTCATGGGCTTTCTTCTTAAAGGCAAGTTCGATGAGCTGTCGCGGCTTAGCATTTTGCTGAACCGCACCCGCGAAGAGGTTGCCAGGGACCACATCACCCGCAAGGAAGTGGACGATCGGGTTGAGAAACTCGTTGTTCACATGGATCAGAGGTTCAACCGCATCGAGCAAAAACTCGATGACATGCAAAAAGGACGGATGATATGAAAGCACCCATGAAAATGGTCAAAAAAGGCGGCAAATCAGTGCCCGCTTTTGCTGCTGATGGCGTCGGCAAAATGAAAAAAGGCGGCGCTGTTGGCATGCACAAGATGCCCGACGGCAAGATGATGAAAGATTCTGACATGGCCGACAAGATGGGTCGTGCCGTGAAACGTAAAACGGCCGACGTTAAAGGCCGTGCAATGAAAAAAGGAGCTTGATATGGCTGGAAGAGGAATGGGTTGCGCCACTCGTGGCGGCGGTGCTGTTGAAAGCGGCCCCAAAAACAAAGTGATGTCCGAGCCCAGTAAAACTACTGGTCCCGTGATGATGAAAAAAGGTGGCATGGCCAACAAAGGCGGCATCAATCAGCACAAGCGCATGGCCATGGGCAAGCCCGTTGGCAAAATGGGCGGTGGCATGATGGCCAAGGGCTACAAAAAAGGCGGAGCAGCCTGCTAAATGGCCACATCCGGCACAACCACATTCAACCTGTCGATTGACGACCTGGTTGAGGAGGCGTTTGAGCGCTGCGGCATGCGTGCGACCAGTGGGTATCAACTCACCTCGGCCCGCCGCTCGCTCAACTTGCTGTTCCTTGACTGGGCCAATCGCGGGCTGAACCTGTGGACGATCGAGCAGGCGTCTATCCCGTTGACCGCTGGTGTCTACGAGATCGCGCTGGATGAGTCGGTTGTCAACGTGCTTGAGGCGGTCATTCGACAAAACAACCAGGGCACCAACACGGACGTGTACATTGAGCGCATCAGTCGCGAAGACTGGCTCAACGTGCCCGACAAGACCACGCAGGCCCGCCCTGCGCAGTTCTACGTCGAGCGCACCACCATCCCCAAGGTGTACTTTTACCCTGCCCCGGCTGCCGGGTACACGTTCGTGTATTACCGCATCCGCCGCATCCAAGACGCCGGTGGCTACACCAACACGGCCGACGTGAACTTCAGGTTCTTGCCGTGCTTGGCTTCTGGCCTGGCCTACTACCTGTCGCTTAAGTTTGCGGCTGACCGGACTGCGGCCCTGAAGGCGATCTACGAAGAAGACTTCCAGCGCGCTGCATTGGAAGACCGAGACACCGCCAGCGTGCAGTTTGTGCCGGACATGGGGGTATGACATGGCCTTCGCAACCGGCATCTATTCTTACGGATTGTGCGACTACTGTGGCCAGCGCTACAAGTACAACATACTGCGTAAGAACTGGCGCGGGTTCATGGTCTGCCCTGATGATTACGAGCCCAAGGAGCCTCAGTTGGAGCCCTTGCGCTACCGAGGTGATGCCATTGCATTGCGCGATCCGCGCCCCGATCGCATCGAGCCTGTGTCAGTCTTTGTTGGCGCACCGGGCTTCACGGCGTTTCAAAGTTATGGCAGCGTCCTGGGCACGGCTAACATGCGTCCTTATGTGCAAGATCAAGCGCTTATCGCGCAGGGTGTTGTCGGAAAAGTGACTGTGAGCATCACATGAACTACAACGAACTTGTCACCAACATCCGAAACTACACCGAGGTAGGCAGCAATGTCTTTACCGAGTCGGTGATCAACACGTTTATCACGATGGCGGAGAACCAGATTCTTCGCGAGATAGACCTCGATGTTTTTAAGCTAGAGGTCACGGGCAACATGACTCAGGGTAACAAGTTCTTGAGTGCCCCTTCGGACCTGCTTACACATCGCTACATGATTTTGACACCAGCTAGCGGGGAGCAAATTTTCTTGGATTTTAGGGACACCTCTTTTATGAAAGAGTACTGGGCCAACGGAACTACCCAAGGCATTCCTAAATACTATTCGGTGTGGGACCAGAACACGTTCTACATTGCCCCCACGCCTAATCAAAACTACAGCGTAGAGCTGGGCTACATCTACCGTCCAGCGCAGCTGTCGTCGGCTAATCCAACGACTTGGATCAGTATCAATGCGCCAGAGGCGCTCTTGTATGCGTGCTTGATCCAGGCCTATAGTTACACTAAGGGGCCAGCGGACATGATGCAGTATTTCCGTGCGGCCTACAAAGAGGCTATTCAAGGCTTGGGCACTGAGCAGCAGGGTCGTCGCCGTCGTGACGAATATCGAGATGGTATGCTTCGTATCCCACTTAAATCGGAGTCACCCGGACCATGATTACTTCCCCTGCTCAATCTTTTGTAGGAAGCGTTTTTGTCGAAACAACGCAGTCACGAGGCTGGACTCCAGAAGAGCTAGCTGTTCGCGCTGCCGACAAAATCATTTACGTCGGCGACCAGTCGCACCCAGCGGTGCAGGCGCAGGCCAGAGCATTCAAAGAGAACGTCAAACAAGTAGTGGCGTTCTATTTAAAAGAAGCGATTGAGCAGGACAGAGCAACAATTGCAGCTCGACTTACTCAAGCTGGGCACCCTAACTTAGTTCATTTACTAGGAGATTAAAAATGGCATTCTCAGGCAACTTCATGTGCACAAGCTTTAAGACAGAGCTGATGCAGGCGGTGCATAACTTCACAGCAAGCACCGGCAACACGTTTAAGCTGGCCTTGTACGACAACAGCGCATCTTTTACAGCTGCGACGACTGCGTATACTGCCACCAACGAGGTGGCCAACTCCGGCACCTACGCTGCTGGCGGCGGAACTTTGACTAATGTTACGCCAACGTCTAGCGGCACAACCGCTTTTACAGACTTTGCTGACCTGTCTTTCACCAGTGCAACCATCACCGCTTATGGCGCGTTGATTTACAACGACACGGCAGCGGGCGACCCTACTGTGTGCGTTTTGGATTTTGGGGGTGCAAAGACGTCCACTTCAGGCACTTTCACCATCATTTTTCCAACTGCTGACGCTACAAATGCGATTATCAGAATTGCATAAAAGCTGTAAATGGCCAATGCAGCGGTTGCCTTTGACGGATGGAACGCGTCTGGCGTAGGCTGGGGGGAACAGCCTTGGGGAGAAGGCGCGCTTGATATTGCTGCAACTGGAGCGGTAGGAACAGTTACGTCTGGGCAAGGCGCAGAAGTTGTTGTCACTGGGGTATCGGCTGTCGGGGCGGCGGGTCAAGTGGCGGTGGAGGGCGCGGCGCTTATTGTTGTCACTGGGGTATCGGCTGTCGGGGCGGCGGGTCAAGTGGCGGTGGACACTCTAACGTCCGTTAATGTTACGGGCGTGGAGGGGGCGGCTGCGGTAGGCCAAGTTACGGTACAAACGGCAGGTGCTACGCTTGTAGACGTTACAGGGGTAGCTGCTGTTTCCTCTGTCGGTCAAGTGGCGGTGGAGGGCGCGGCCCATATCGCTGTTACGGGCGTGGAGGGGGCGGCTGCGGTAGGCAACGTAGCTGTTGAGAGTTTTACTTCTGTTTCGGTAGACGTTACAGGGGTAGCTGCTGTTTCCTCTGTCGGTCAAGTAACCATAGACACCTCTGCCACTACTTCGGTCTTTGTTACCGGGGTACAGAGCACTACAGCGGTAGGTCAGGCCGCTGTGCAGGGATTCGCCACTACCCCCGTTACCGGAGTAACAGGGGCAGGGGAGGTAGGTTCCATTGTGTTCGTAGACGTAACTGTACGGCCGATCGGGGTACAGGCGACAGGGCGGATTGGAAACGTGCTTGTATGGGGGGCTGTTAACGACAATAATACCGTTACGTGGACGCCTGTTAACGACAGTAATGCCGTTGCATGGTCTACAATTCTCACATAAGGACGCATTATGGCAAGCACCTTTTCAGACCTTAAATTTGAACTGATTGGCACTGGAGACCAGGCAGGCAATTGGGGGCAGACCACCAATGACAACATTGGCACGGCCATTGAACAAGCTATAACAGGCCTTGGCAATCCCATCTTCACGACAGATGCAAGCCTGACGATTGGCCTTACTGACACTGTTGCCCTTCAAACGGCGCGGGCCTTGGTCCTTAACGTCACGTCCACAGGCAGTTTAACTGCAACGCGTGAACTCGTTGTTCCGACAATTGAGAAGCAGTATATTGTTCAAAACAACACTGCAGGCGCTCAAAGCATCACGGTAAAGACGGCTGCAGGCACAGGTATCACGGTCCCCAATGGCAGCAAGATGCACCTGTACGTTGACGGGGTAAACGTGATAGACGCGGTTTCGCGTTTTAGCTCCCTTACTCTTGGCGCTGCACTACCTGTTTTGAGTGGAGGCACCGGGACCACGACCCCCAGCTTGGTGGCCGGAACCAATGTCACTATCACGGGTGCATGGCCAAATCAGACAATTGCCGCAAGCGGCGGAGGCGGCGGTGGAGCACTTTTAGAGAATAACCAAGAAATTTCAGAGAATTTTATAATCGGAGCAGGGAAAAATGCTGTAGCAGTGGGGCCTGTGACAGTTAATACAGGATATTCTGTAACAGTGGGCTCTAATCAAAAATGGTTAATTTTTAACTAAGGACTTATTGTGAGCAATTTAAAAGTTCAAGGAAATGCGTTGGGTACGGGAACTACAACGCTGCAATCTGGCAACACCAATAGTATTTTTTCTCTTACGCTCCCTGTTGCAGATGGAACGGCCGGACAGGCCGTGACGACAGACGGATCAGGGGTGCTAGGTTTTGCCTCTGTCGTAGTCCCTGGCGGAGCACTGGGCACCCCGTCATCTGGCACGCTGTCTTCTTGCACGGTCGACGGTACTGACGCTGTTGGCTTTAGAAACATCCCGCAAAACAGCCAAAGCGCGGCTTACACTCTTGTGCTTGCTGACGCCGGCAAGCATATTTTTCACCCAGCAGCGGACAACAACGCAAGGACCTTTACGATCCCAGCAAACAGCTCGGTAGCTTATCCGATTGGCACCGCGCTCACGTTCATTAACATGGCTGTGGCGGACGTTACGATTGCTATTACAACAGATACTCTGATATTGTCTTCCGCAGGCACAACAGGTTCACGGACCTTGGCAACAAACGGGTCGGCAACGTGTATCAAAATCTCAGCTACTGAGTGGCTGATTTCTGGTAGCGGATTGACTTAAAGGCGTTAATATGAGCGGCGCACAACAAATTTCGTTTATGAATCAGCGCTCGTTTGGGCCACCACCTGCTCCCCCTGTAGTTGGGGAGGCCTATGGGGGAGGGTTTTTTGCGGGGCAGATTTCTACTACTGCGAATAGTGTTGCTACACACAATCTCGTAGTCGGTCCACTATCTACTGCGCAAAATTTAAGTTTGCGATGGAAAACTACAAACACCTCAACAACAGGGACAGACTCGGTAATTGACGGCCCTGCAAACAGCGCTAATATGAATGATGCAAGTCATCCAGCAGCACAGTTCTGCGAGGGGTTGACAATTGGAGGTTTTAGCGATTGGTATCTGCCAGCTAAAAACGAGTTAGAGGTGTGTTACTACAATTTAAAACCAAGCACAGCTTCAAACAATACAGCGTTCGGTATAAACCCTAATGCCGTACCTGCAAGGGCATCAAACTACACCACAGGTAACCCTGCCCAAACTTCAGCAGTAATTTTCAGAACAGGCAACGCAGAGGCATTTGCAGGCGGTGCGTATTGGAATAGCACTCAATATTCTGCTACGTACGCGTGGCAAGAGAACTTCCTTGATGGTTACCAAGGTTACGCCAGTAAATCAGGGAATTCCCGTGTTCGAGCAATACGCCGCGTATCGGTTTAATTAAGGAGCATCACAATGCACATCGTTGTAACAGAAGTTGACCACAAAACCCGCGTTCCTTGCACTGTCGAGCCACAGCGCACAGGCCCCTCTATGCCTGCCGTTAAAGGCTTAAAGATCATTTGGACAGATAAGTCCACATGGCCTGTCAGCACAGACGACACAGGCACATACCTGCGTGCCCCCAAATACTATGGCACCTGCGATGACGATGCCGACACGAACATCCCTGGCGTGTTGGAAGTCCTGACCGAGGCTGAGTGGAACGAGCGCCGTGTGACTGAACACGAAGCCACCAAGCCCTATCCATCGTGGATCGGCTACTTGGACACCATGAGCTGGAGCGCCCCCGTAGCTCGTCCAGTAGATGCCATCATGAACGGCGGCAACGTGCGTTATCAGTGGGATGAAGCCACAGTCAACTGGGTGCCAGCGGAAACTCAAGCATGAAGGAGTTTTTCTTCATCTCGGGGCTGCCACGGTCGGGGTCAACTCTGCTGTCGGCTATCCTGCGTCAGAACCCTGAGTTCTACGCAGACATCTCCTCGCCCGTGCAAAGCTTGGTGGCATCGACCATCAATGTTATCACGGGCAGTGAGAGCAACCACCTGATTGATGAAGACCGCCGCAAGAGCATCTTGCGTGCCATGTTCAACGCCTACTACGACGCTGTTGAGCCGCCTACCGTGTTCGACACTAGCCGGGGATGGACATCCAAAACATCGCTTTTGAAGGCTCTGTACCCACAGACCAAGATCATCTGCTGCGTGCGGGACCTGCCATGGATTCTGGACAGTTTTGAACGCATTGCAACTAAAAACAGCTTGTGGAACGCCAGCCTGACCGATAATGAAGCCAGCCAAACGGTAACCACTCGATGCGACGCTCTAATGGACGTTAAAAAGGAAGGCCAGGTCGTCAAGCCCTACTATTTCTTGGAAGAAGGCCTGCTCTTAAGCCCCGACATGATCATGCTGGTGGAGTATGAGATGCTGTGCAAGCAGCCCGAGAGCGTGATGCGGGAGCTGTATAGCTTTATCGGCAAGCCATATTTTGACCACGACTACATGAACGTCGAGTACGATAACGAGGTGTACGACAAGGCGCTGAACATGAAGAGCTTGCACACAGTTCGCAAGCAAGTTTCGTGGCAAGAGCGCCCGTCAATCCTGCCCAAGTCGGTGTGGGAGAAGTACTCAGGCAAGGAGTTTTGGCGCAAACCAGCCCCAGAGTTCTCCGTCAAGTCACTCTACAAAGTCAAAGGTTGAGCATGAAGCGCATTTTAGTCATGGGTTTGCCCGGTTCCGGCAAAACAACTTTGGCTCAGCATATCCTTGAGCACCTGCAAAACGAGCGCAAAACAGTCATGTGGCTGAACGCCGATGACGTGCGCAAGAAGTACAACGACTGGGATTTTTCTCACGAGGGCCGTATCCGCCAGAGCCTGCGCATGCGGGAGTTAGCTGACAGCTACACCACCGATTACGTGATCTGCGACTTCGTGGCCCCTCTGGTGGAGATGCGTAACAACTTCAAGGCCGACTGGACTGTCTGGGTGGACACCATCGAGCAGGGCCGGTTTGAAGACACCAACAAGGCGTTCATCGCGCCGGAGCAGTACGACTTCCGCATCACTGAGCAAAAGGCTGAGAAGTGGGGTGAGTTTGTAGCTGCGCACATCTTGGACAACCGCCGCCGTTCCGTGTTTGACTGGCAGAAAGAAACCGTGCAGATGCTTGGCAGATGGCAGCCGTGGCACAAGGGCCACCGTGCGTTGTTTGAGCGTGCGATTGCCAAGACGGGTCAAGTGGTTATCCAGATCAGAGACTGCCAAGGCTGGAACGGCTCCAACCCCTTTGCCGCAAATCAAGTTAAAGAGTTCATCAAGCGCGACCTTGATCCGTTGTATCAAGGCCAGTACGAAATACAACTTGTGCCCAACGTAGTAAACATCACCTATGGCAGAGACGTGGGCTACAAGATTGAACAAGAATCTTTTGACGAGGCCACGCATGCCATCTCGGCTACGAAGATTCGTAATGAAATGGGAGTTTAATCATGCCAAGCACCTTTTCAAGTCTCAAGTTCGAGATCATCGGCAGCGGCGAGCAGTCGAACACTTGGGGCAATACAACTAACACCAACATTGGCACCGCTATTGAGCAAGCCATCACAGGTCTAAGTAATCCAGTTTTTGCTTCTGACGCTGATTTAACAATCAGCCTGACCGACTTGCTGGGCCCCGCTTTGCAGGTCCCGCGAGCCCTGGTCCTAAACGTCACGTCCAGCGTTTCCTTGACCGCGACTCGAAATTTAGTAGTCCCGACAATTGAGAAGCAATACCTGGTTCAAAACAACACGTCAGGTGGCCGAAGCATTGTTGTAAAAACGGCGGCGGGCACGGGCATTACCGTGCCCAATGGCGCAAAGATGCACCTGTATGTTGACGGGGTAAACGTCATAGATGCAGTGTCGCATTTCAGCGCGCTGACTCTTGGCGCTGCTCTGCCTGTTACAAGCGGGGGCACGGGCACCACTACTCCTGCTTTGGTACAAGGGACCAACGTTACAATCACCGGCGCTTGGCCAAATCAGACAATTAACGCAGTCGGGTCTGGGGACGTTGTAGGCCCGGCATCCGCCACGGACAGTGCATTGGCCGCGTTTGATGGCACTACAGGCAAATTGCTTAAAGAAGCGGCCACGGTAAGTGTGGCGCAGGGCGGCACCGGTCTGACTACTGCCACTGCTTACAGCGTAGTATTTTCGGGCACTACGAGCACCGGAGCTTTCCAGGCCTCTGCCGGTCCAGGAACCGCGACGCACGTCTTGACCAGCAATGGTCCTGGCGCATTGCCCACGTTTCAAGCACCACCCACATTAGGTAACCTTACAGGGGCGGTGACCTCAGTAGGCGTTGCTACCTCTTTGGGCTCGTTTACCTCTGCTGATTTGGCTGGGGCTTTGACTGATGAAACAGGAAGTGGTGCGGCAGTTTTTGCAAACACCCCAACACTTATCACACCTAATTTAGGGACACCAACTACGCTGGTTGGCACCAACATTACGGGCACAGCGGCAGGCCTGACAGCAGGCACTGTGACAACCAACGCCAACCTGACGGGCATGGTCACTTCGGTCGGCAACGCGGCTTCTTTGGGGTCATTTACTTCCGCCAACTTGGCGGCAGCCTTGACCGACGAAACGGGTACTGGCGCGGCAGTCTTCGCCAACAGCCCCACCCTGATAACACCTGCTCTTGGCACACCTGCCAGCGGCGCGCTGACCAACTGCACGGCAGACGGCACTAACCAGGTTGGTTATCGCAACGTACCCCCCTCGGGCACTAAAACGTCTAGTTACACCTTGGTGGCGGCAGACGTTGGCAAATTTGTTGAGCTGGGAACTGGTGGCAGTGTTACTGTTCCTGCGGGCGTGTTTGCGGCGGGGGACGTTGTAAGCATCTTCAACAACACCAGCGGAACCATTGCTTGCACTTGCTCTGCCATCACCGATGTATATAAAGCTGGAACTGATACTGACATTAGCAGCTTCAGCATCACCACACGTGGCGTGGCCAACATCCTTTTCATCACCGCCACCCGCGCAGTGGTAACGGGGAACTTGGCATGAGCGGGATTGTGCTTAACATTTTAGGGGCCAGTTTTGGCGCGGCGTTTGCTCCTGTGGGTTTTTTGGCTTCAATTAGTAATCCTAACGGCAATGCTGTTGATAACTCTAATCTGGCTATAAGGAGCGATCAGCTAAATGCGTCTGTCCAAACTTCAGCAGCCGGTGTTACACAACTTACCGCACTGAGTCTCCCGCTCACATTAGACAGTATTACCTGGCAAGTCGCGCTTACTGACGGGGCAGACGTGCCTGTGGCCAGGCAGATTGCAATTGACTCTGCAGGTAACCCCGTTATAGCAGGCTATAAATTTGTTACTTTTAATAACTTCAATGCAGGCTACGTTGTTAAATTTAACAGCAGTGGAGTTGTTCAATGGCAGCGTCGAGTACAAGCCGACTGTGGTTTTTTTGGGCTTACTATAGACGCTAGCGACAACATTTACTGTGCAGGCGCTGCTCGTTTTTTCTCCCCTAGCCGCTTTGACATTTATGTTTCTAAACTTGATTCCTCTGGCACGCTTCAATTTCGAAGAAACATTGGAGACACCGGCTCACCTTTTGAATCAGCAAGTGCTGTTTCAATAAACAATGCAGATTGGTTTAATGTAGCTGCAAGCTCTGACGCACCTGGTAATTTGGACTCCGCTTTTCTTATTCTTGACCGCTCAACAGGGGACACAATAGGTGCAGTAACCCAAAGAGACTCAAGTGGTTCGGGCAGGCAAGAGGGCATAGACGTTGTCCGTGGAGAGGCAGATACGATAAGTTATTTTTTGCTTCGTACATTTTCAACGTTATCTTCTGGTAGCAAGTCTGATCAAGTGCTTTTACGGCACACAAATGCGGGGGGGTTTGTATGGCAACGACAACTCTCTACTGATCAAACTATTGCGCCTGTACGCTTGGCCATGGACCCCAGTAACACGCATGTCTACACCTGTGCTAACTTGACAAGTTCTGATGGATTACGTCAGGAGCTTCTTCTTGTTAAATATGGTGCTGACGCTACGGGGTCTCTGATTTGGCAGCGAAAACTAGCATGTCCTACAGCGAGCCTTACGGTACGATCCATTGCAACAGATTCCTTAGACAATGTGTACATAACTATGGATCAGTTTTCGTCCGGGTTATCGGACAGGGTGTTAGTTCTTAAAATGCCAGGGAGTGGCGCGGGTGCCGGAAACTCCGCTGTTCTTGACGGTAGGACGTACACCTATTCAGAGTCCAGCGTGTCGGCTTTCTCAGGGGGACTTGTTATTACGGCTTACAGCCCTGTCAATAGCCAATTTTCTGAAACATTAACAACTCCAACTGCGGCAAGTGCCTCCAATACGTTAGCTATTGCAGGGGAATCAGTGTGATCGCAACGGTTAACAAAGCAAGTGGGGTTTAATCATGCGAGACTGGCTCGTTGCTTTTATTGCAGCGGCCAGTCTGGTCGGGCTGACTGTCTGGACGGCGCGGGCCGTCATTCTTGCATTGGGATAATATGATTGACCTTACCAAAGCGATTGGGGCTGTTGCTGCCAGTGTTGCCGCACTGGGAGGTAGTTATACGTTGGCCGACAAGTTTGGTTGGTTTGATCGTGCCATTCTTGAGTGGTCACCGCAGCACTTCAACATCCCGGCAGCAAAGATTGGTGAGCCCATCAACGTGACTGTTGCGCGGATCAAGAAGCGCGACGACTGCTCGGTGGAAGCGTTTACACCGTCAGTGCGTGATGCAGCAGGTATGGTGCATGAGGCCACGCCCTCGAACAGTAAGTTCACAGGCCCCGCTGGTAACGAAGTGGACACTTTCATGTACCAGCTCAAGCTGTCAGAAAAGGAACCTGTAGCTCCCGGCAAGGCGACCCTGACCGCCATCATCAAATACAAATGTCCCGAGGGTGAACGGGTAGTCACGTACCCCCGGCATGAGAATCTTTCTTTTGCATTGGACAGATAATGTTGGTCGAGTTGGCAGCAGCAAATGCAGCATTTAGTGTTATAAAGGAAGCTGTCCAAAACGGTGGCGACCTGATGGCTGCTGGCCAAAAGCTGTTTGATTTTTTCGACAACAAAAACGCGATTCAAAAGAAGGCCAGTAGCGGAAACGACATGGAGGCTTTCGCTGCATTGGAACAGCTCAAGAACAGTGAAGCCGAGCTAAAGCGCATGATGATTTATCACGGTCGCGCAGGGCTGTGGGACGACTGGCTTAAATTTCAAAAAGAAGCCAAGCACAGACGTGAATCCGAGGAACGAGCCGCTGCCCGTAAGAAGGCGGCACGTATTGCAAAGGCATGGCTAACGGCCATGTGGACTGCCATTGTGTTACTGCTGGGGATGCTTGCCGCTCTCGGCGTTTGGGTAGTAGGTCAACTGAAAGGAAAGTAATGCTGTCTCTCATCTCAACACTCGGGGGTCTGCTGATCTCCGGCCTTCCAAAGCTCCTAGAGCACTTCCAGAACAAAGCCGACCAGCGCCATGAGCTGGCTCTGGCTACCCTACAGAACGAACGTGAGTTGGCACTGGCCGCTCAAGGCTTCGCTGCGCAGGCAAAGATCGAAGAAATCCGCACCGAGCAGGTCGCCATGCAGACCCAAGCGCAGATGGCAGAAGCCGAAGCTGGCATGGTCCAAGGCGCTCAAGAGCACGACAAAGCAGTGCTTGCCAAGGCATCCACATGGGTAGCCAACTATGTGGGGACTGTGCGCCCTACGGTGACGTACATCTTCGTCTTCGAGCTGGTCGCCATCAACGCCTTCCTGTGCTACTACCTGTGGTCTAACCCCGGCCTTATCACCAATATGGATGACGTATTAAGGTATGCAGATATTATTTTCAGTCCGGACGAAATGGCCATGTTGGGTGGAATTATAGGATTTTGGTTCGGAAGTCGTAATTGGAGCAAGAAGTGAAAACTTCTGACGTAGGCATCCACTTGATGCACGAGTTTGAGGGTTACCGCAATCGGCCTTACAAATGCAGTGCAAAAATCTGGACGGTGGGCTGGGGCCATGCAATGTACAGCGATCAGCTCCGCCTGCCGAATGTGCGCAAAGAAAACTACACCGGGATGATCCGTGATGACTACCAACTCAAGCCGGAAGACAACCGGGTCTGGTCGAAAGAAGAACTGGTTGAGATATTCAAGGGTGACCTCGTTTCTTTTGAACGCAGTGTTCTTCGACTTGCTCCCAATCTGGCTGGCCATCAGCGCAAGTTTGACGCTTGTGTCGCTCTGGCCTTCAATGTAGGGGCTGGCAACTTCCAGCGCAGCACCATTCGCCAGAAGATTCTGCGGGAAGACTGGGAAGGTGCAGCCGAGGCTTTCCTGATGTGGTCCAAAGCAGACAGCAAGGTCTTGCCCGGTCTGGTGCGCAGACGCAAGGCTGAGATTGCGCTGTTCCTGAGTTAAGTGCGAAAATGTCGCATACCACAAAACTTCTTTGATTGGAGCCTTTATGAAAACCACGCCTGTTTGGGAGAAAAAACGTCCTAAAAGCATTGGAAAGCCCAAGGCCCTAACCCCGGCAAAGAAGGCATCTGCGAAGGCCGCCGCCAAGAAGGCCGGTCGTCCATACCCCAATTTGGTGGACAACATGCGCGCTGCAAAGGGGTAAAAATGCCACTGCTTCGACTCTTCCTCAAGCCCGGCATTGACAAACAAAACACCGAATACGGCGCTGAAGGCGGCTGGGTGGACGGTGACTTTGTGCGCTTTCGTTACGGCTTGCCAGAGAAGATTGGCGGCTGGGAATCTTTTAACAGCCCACAGGTTTATTTCATAGGGGCTGTCTCTGAGGTCTTTACGTGGAACGCGCTAGACGGGACGCCGTACATGGTCCTCGGCACCAACCGAAAAGTCTATGTTTTTTACGGGGGAGATTGGGCGGACATTACTCCCATCCGGGCTACTGACGCGGTCACTTTTGACACAACGAACGGTTCAACCACGGTCACGGTCAATGATGCAAGTCACGGCGCTGTCGTCGGTGACTTTGTCACTTTTAACACGGTTACCGGCGATCCTGGCGGCATTCCAAATGCCAGCTTGACTGGGGAGTTTGAGATTCAACAAGTTTTGAGTGGTAGCCAGTACACCATCGTGTCGCCTACCGCTGCCTCCTCTACCGCTTCTACTGCAGGCACCGCCAACGCGGTGTACCAAATCAATGTCGGCAGTGACGTGAGCTTCTTTGATTACGGTTGGAACACAGGTGCGTGGAATACCTTTACTTGGAACACGCCACGGCCGCCCACCGTTTTAGGCCTCGCCCTAGGGTCCCGTGTCTGGCAGTTTGACAACTACGGTGAAGACCTGATCATGCAGCTTGTTAATGGTCAGATTTTCCAGTGGTCCCCGTCCTCGGGTCTTGGAACACGGGCCACGGCCATCGCAGGCGCGCCCACACGAAGCGCTTTTGCCATAATCTCCACGCCTGACCGGCACCTGGTCTGCTTTGGCACAGAGTCTGTGCTTGGCGATCCCACCAGCCAGGACCCGATGTTTGTTCGGTATTCAAGCCAGGAGGACATTGGCCAGTTTGTGGCCACTGCTACCAACACGGCGGGTGGACAACGGCTCACAGACGGCAACGAGATCGTCTCGGCGTTGCGCTCCAGGGGTCAGATTTTAATTTGGACAGACACGTCCTTACATGGCCAACAGTACATCGGGCCTCCATACACTTTCGGCTTTCAACAACTTGGTGCCAACTGCGGAATCATTGGTCCGCATGCTTGCGCTGACGTCAACGGCGTGGCGTATTGGATGAGCAAAGATGCTTTCTTTGTGTTCGACGGTACAGTGAAAAAACTCCCCTCCTCTGTGCAAGACTATGTGTACGACAACATCAACCTTGGACAGGGATTCGCAGTCAACGTGGCTATCAACACTCAGTTCAATGAGGTAACATGGTTTTACCCCACCACTGACAGCTCATATGTCAACCGATCGGTGACGTACAACTATTTGGAAAACGTCTGGTCTATCGGCACGCTGGCCCGCACTGCGTGGCGCGACGTTGGGTCCTTTCCATCGCCACTGGCCACAAAATATGATCCTGAGGCAGCAGAAGCAAGCCTTACCCCAATTGTGGGGCTTACTCCAGGACGATCAATTCTGTATAACCAAGAGGTAGGGGTAAATGACGACGGCACGCCTATTCCTGCCTACATTTACTCTGGATATTTTGACATCGGCGACGGCGATCAAGTACTGTTCATGAAGCGGTTTATTCCTGACTTTAAGAACCAGGTCGGCAATTTGACGGTGAGGCTGCTACTGCGCCTTTACCCGCAAACAAGCGCCACGCCCAGCTCTTTGGACCCGTACATCATCACACCCACCACCGACAAGGTGGACACACGAGCGCGCGGCCGACAGATTCAACTGCGCATTGAAAGCGATGAGATAAATACCAACTGGCGCTTCGGCACAATGCGGGTTGACATTCAGCCGGACGGCATCCGATGAGCAAGATCACCAACGTCCGTCTGCCCAACGCGACTCAGTCAGGTTACGATCCTGCTCAGTTTAACCAATTGGTGCGGTCGCTTGAGCAGATCATCTTGCAGCTCAACAACACCTACACCCCTGTCACCAGCCAAGACACTGCAGCCGCAGCCACGTGGGCAGGCATGGGTGGCGGTGCGGGTGGCGGCTTCGCAGGCGGTGTTCGGGGGTTTCAGCTGTCCAACGGCATGCTGCAGCCTCACGCCATGCTGATTTCCAACACGGACCAGACCAGCGCAGGCATCACCAGTGAAAACTTGGTGACCTATGACACCGTGGCCTTGGGTAACGGCATCCGTGTGGTGGACAACAGCAAGATTTATGTCCCTTGCTCGGGCCAGTACTTGGTGACGTTCACGCTACAGATGACCAACCGCAGCAACACAGCGGCGGAGTTTGAGATATGGGCCAAGGACACAGGGGTCAATTACCCGTTGAGCAACACTCGCTATGACATTCCGGCGCGAAAAAGTTCTACCATTTGGTCTCACGTGGTGCCCGCTGTCACCGGCATCTTCACCGTCACCGACCCCACGGTGAACTACCTTCAGATCGCATGGTGGTCCGACAACATTGACGTGTACCTGGAACACTACGCCGCAGGGGTGAGCCCCACGCGTCCTGAGATTCCCTCGGTGATTCTCACTATCAACTTTGTTTCAGCGGGCTGATCATGGCAAACAAGTATTTACGCAAGAACCTGACCCCGTCAGCCGCCACGGAGACGACGATTTACACCGTCCCTGCTGCCAACACGGCTGTTGTGTCGTCGCTGCGCGTGACCAACCGCAACGCTTCCGCAGCGGCGTTGTCCATCAACGTCTACCCAAGCGGCGGGGCCACGGCCTTTGCCCTGTTGAAGACCTATTCACTGCCCACGAACCAGACCATGGACGCTTTTAGCGGCGTTCCGTGCATTTTGGAGACCGGAGATATTCTGAAAGTCACCTCCAGCGTGGCAACTGTCGACTTTCACATGTCCTATTTAGAGGTGGACCGGTCGTAAAGAGTGGACAAAACTTGACTTTTTGTTGGATAATTTCAGCCATTACCGCGTCCTTTCCCGGCGCGCAGCCCCACGCGAGGCTAGTGGCAAAAACTGGAAAGGACTATCATGGAAAATGAAGGAATCATGGCGTTGCCACAAGGCGCGGCCATGGAGGGCGAGCAGCCTGTGGCGGAGCCGATGACTGTTTCAAGCGGTGAGTCCTATGACGCTGCGCAAACAGCGCTTCAGCGGATGAACCCCCAAGAGTACGCAGTACTCAAAGAAACCCTGCGCCAGAACTTGGCGGATGTAGAGCTTTCAGCCGCCGAAATATCTTCGATGCTTGAGGCGCTGGTCTACATGACACAGAATCCGGCGCAGTATCCGGAGCTGCGCCAGAACCTGATCAACAGCGGCATGATTGATGCTGAAGATTTGCCAGAACAATTTGACCTTGAGTTTCTGGGCGTCTTAATCATCTCTCTTCATGAAATGCAGTTGATGCAGTTCGAGGGGGCGCAGGCTCCAATGATGGACATGCCCCCTGTACAGGGCGAAGACGCCATGCAAGGTCTTGATGGGACCCAGCCAATGGCCATGGCCCAAGGCGGCCTGGCGGATGTTGCGTCTTACATGGCTTCTAAAGGGCGCAATGGCGACACGATGCTTGCGCACATTACCCCCGGAGAAGCGCAGATGCTCAGAGCCCGAGGTGGCTCTGGCACGATCAACCCTGTTACCGGCCTGCCCGAGTTCTTTCTCAAGAAGCTCTTCAAGAAGGTGGTCGATGTAGCCAAGAAGATCGTTAAGAGCCCTATTGGAAAGATTGTTGCCACAGTGGGCCTTGCCACCCTTTTGGGCCCTACCGCAATTGGAGCCGCCTTGGGCAAAGCAGGCACTGCTGCGCTTGTATCTGGGGGCGTCACACTGTTGAGCGGGGGCAAACTAAAAGATGCTCTGATTGCCGGAGCCACTGGTTATTTTGGGGCAGGCGGCACCATTGGTGGCTTTAATCCAATCCAGTCCGTAGGTTCGTTCTTGCCAGGGGCTGCAGGCGGTGCCCTCAACACAGGCGTGGCTACTGGCCTTGTCGGCGCAGGTATCGGCAAGCTGGGGGGCATGAGCACCCAAGACGCATTGAAGATGGGCCTTACCCAAGGCTTGTCCGCCGGTGCGATGCAGGCCCTCCAAGGCCAGCAGGCTCCTGCCGAGCCGCAAATGCAGTCTAACCCGCAAACAGACAGCCCATTCTCAGGCGTACAAAACGACGGCACTGCTCAAAGCTTGCTTGCGTCGCAGCCTCAGGCCAGCCAGCAGATGCAATTTGATACGTCCCCACTGGGAGGCGCACCCGCAGCTCCTAAGGGCTTTTTCGAGTCAATGTTCAGCTCCGACCCTGCTCCCGCTGCGGCTTCTAACCCGCTGAGCGCTGTTCCAGGCTCCTCTGCCGCCTTGGGAGCAGGCACTGCGGCTCCTGCCGTACTAGGCGCTGCTCCGGGCGCTGCCGCTGCCCTAGGTTCCGCCGCTCCTGCCGCCGCAACAGGGGGTATGTTCTCGGGCATAGTCCCAAAAATTGGCCTTGGCCTTGGAGTTTCGGCACTGGCTGGCGGCTTTAAAGACAAGACGGAAGTAAATCCGATCTCAGAGGCCGAAAAAGAGCGGTATTTTGAGAATCTCAAGATAGCAAAACAACGCGACGACTTTATTAGAGGCGGTGGTTATGGCCTTGAAATGCCTTCGATTACCACACGCAGTCCAATTGTGGCCACTGATTACTCAGCGGCGCTTCCTATCAGGCAAGACACTTCGGTAGTAATGCCTACAGGCATTACCCGCTCTCCTGGCGGCATAGCACAGCCGTATAACCTTGCTGGGATGTATGGAGTGCCACTGGTTTATGGACAAGGAAATGTTCAAGAGCTGGCCAAAGGGGGCATGCCAAAACCTACAAACTTCCCACGAAAAACAGGGCCAATTAACGGCCAAGGCACCGGAACGTCAGACGACATCCCCGCTATGCTATCGGACGGGGAGTTTGTGTTCACGGCCAAGGCAGTGCGTAATGCTGGGAACGGAAGTCGTCGCAAAGGCGCGGCGCGCATGTACAAGCTCATGAAAATGCTTGAAGGCGGTCCTGTAAAGGGGAAATAAATGGCAACCGAATCTACTACACAAATAATGGCGGAATCGCCGAGGATCGAAGATGCTCGGATGCGGTTGCTAGATGAGGCAGAAGCAGTTGCCTTTGGCCTGCCAAACAAAGCAGGAGTTACTCGCCCTACTCTAGGTTCACAACTTCAACAATATGGCGCATATAACGTAGCGGGATTTACTCCTGCCCAGCAGGCCGCTTTGGACGCGGCGGCAAGACAGGGCATTGGGTCATACAACCCTTACATGGACAACGCCAATACTGCGATAGGGGCTGCCTACGACACGACGGGGGAGGCCGCTGACGTATTGCGCGGTGCGGACACCCGTGAGCAGTTCTTTGACGCACAGGCTGCCATGGGGCAGGCAGGGCAGGCAGGCGGTAACATCACCGCAGGTATTGGCCAAATCAATGAAGGCCTGAGTTACTTGGACAGCGCCGCACGGCGCACGGCTCAGTCCGACACCACCGATCAGTTCGGTGCTGCTCGTCAGGACTTGCAATCAGGCATTGGCGCGTTGTCCACGGCTCAAAACCTATCTGCAGGCTCCAGTCAAGCCAATTTAAGGCCTGCAACATCTTTTTTAAGTGGTGCAGTTGGGGGGTACGACCCCAGCCTTGCTGCTAAAAGTTTTCAGGACTTTAACAATCCATATCAACAGCAGGTAATCCAAGAAGCCATACGCCAAATTGATCGTCAAGGAGAGATCGCAGGGCAAGGCCTAGCAAATCAGGCAATCCGTTCGGGTGCTTTTGGAGGTGAGCGCGAGGGTATTCAACGCGCTGAGCTGTCTCGTGCGTTAGCTGAACAAAAAAATGCAGCTATCGTAGGTGCTTTGTCACAAGGCTACAACCAGTCTCAAGCTCAAGCCATGAACGCGTTTGAGCAGCAGCAAGCTCGTCAAATGCAGGCAGGACAAGGTTTGGGCCAATTGGGCGTACAACAAGCTCAACTGGGCCAAGGTGCAGCAGGGCAGTTTTTGCAGGCAGGACAACAGTATGGCAACTTTGCCTCGCAGGGCGGTGCACTGGCGGGCCAAGAGTCAGCGATCAACCAAAACATCTCGAACTTGTTGTTGCAAAATGCGCAAGCACGAAATCAGGCTGCGCAAACAGCCGCTGGCATTTACGGGCAGCAAGGGCAGCAGTTCCAGCAACTAGGCCAGGGCATTGGCTCTTTGGCAGGGCAGCAGTTTGGCATTGGCCAGCAGCAGGCACAGGGCCTTGGTGCGATGGCCGGTCAACTCGGCCAGCTCGGCGTGCAGCAGGCTGCTTTGGGTCAGACCGCTCAAGGCCTGCAGCAAAGCGACATCAACTTCTTGTACAACACTGGGCAAGCTCGCCAAGCGCTTAACCAACAGGCGCTTGACGCAACACGGGCCACAAACCTGCAGCAAGTTTATGCGCCTTACCAGCAGGCAGGGTTCTTGTCAGACATCCAGCGCGGAGCCCCTAGCTCGCAGATGGCGACTACCATTTCAAGCACCCCTCAAGCCAGCCCCTTCCAACAAGCCGTCGGCGTTGGCTTGGGAGCCATCTCCACCTTAGCAGGTGCACAAAAAGCTGGTCTTAAACTTTTCTAAGAGGTCGACATGAATAAGAAAATGATGGCAATGGACGACGACATTGAAAACGTCGGCATCATGCAGGGCTTTATGGACTCCATGGCCGACGAGGACGAAGGCGATGATGAGAGCGATCCAGAGGAGAAGCTGGAGCGCCGCCCTGACACCCCTGAAATCTTGATGAACAACCTGCGCGGCGACATGCGCTCTATTGAAGCGCGTCGTGATGAACTGGCCAACATGGTGGGCTACCAAGCAGCTACAGAGACGCCGGAATCAGTGTTGGCCATGCTGCAGCCTGTACTGGCGCAGCAGAGCGGCATTGGCGCGTTGCCTCAATCAGGGCCCCTGGCTCAAGGGCCACAGGCCCCGATGATGGGCGGCGCTCCTGGTATGCCCCCTCCTGGCATGCCTCCAGTGCCTGCCGACATGGGCGTTCCTCCGCCTGGTATGCCTCCGATGCCTCCAGGCGCGGGCATGCCTCCTCCGCCTCAACAAGGCGGCATCGCCGAGCTGTTGGCCGGCATGGGCGGCGCTCAAGGTGGTATGCCTGCGTCTGACCAGCCTCCAGTGGCCATGGCGCGTGGCGGGCTTGTCCAAAATTTTCAAGCGGGGTCTGATGAAGAAGGCGTGACCCCTGCTGCTGAACAAGGCCCTTCTGATGCGGGAATGATGATGTTTCCCCCGGAGATGGTGGCTGCTGCTCAGCGCCAAGCCATGGGCACGCTTAACCAGCAGCCCACTCAGGCCCCAAGCATTGAAGAAGCGACCATGTCCCGCCTGCCACTGCTCAACAAGTTGATGGGCCCGGACAGAAACGCGATGCAAGCACAAATGCTTTTTGACCTCGGACAACGGGCCTTTGGCTTTGCGGCTAACACTGACGAGGCAGGTCGCCCATTGAAGGGCAGCTTCATGTCTCGCTTGGCCGGGGCTACCCGAACACTGCCCGCCGCAATGGGCAGACAGCTTGAACAGATTACTCAGATTGATCGGCAGATCAAAATGTTGGCTCTGCAACAGGGTGAGAAGGACGTCGACAAGATTGAAGCGAAAAACGCTGCACTGGAAAATCGTAAAGGCAGTTTGCTTAACGAAGTGCTGCGCGCGCAGGCCAAGATTGAAGCTAAGAAACTAGGGGGCACCAAGCCCACCAGCATGTTTGGCAACAGCTTGGACGGGCGCATTCTGGACGCATTCGCCACCATCGGCCCAAAGATTGAAGCTGGAACCGCCACAGAGCCGGAAAAAATAATCTACAACTTGTCCGCGCAGCATTACACGCGGCTCACCCCTGTGCCAATTATTGATCCAGTGGACAAACAAATTAAGGGATACACGATGATGAGCAGGCCAATGCCTGTGCTAGGGGGCACCCCTCTTCCAGGACAAGGGGGAGCGGGTCCTATGGTGGGTCAAGGTGGTCCAATGCCCATGTCGCCAAGTATTCCTCCACTACCTGGTGCAACCGCCCCAATGCCTGGCGCGGCAACGACATCGGCGGAGCCGGAAGCGGGCCCTGAAATCTCTCTTTGGAAAGACCGATACAAGATTTCTGGGCCATTAAACGCTGCGAAGGATGTAATCACACAACTTCCAGGGCTAGGTGACCCCTTCTCCGACGTTAATTTGGCACGCCAGAGAGCTGGCCAACAAGCTGAACGCATTGTCGACTCCTTGCTTAAAAGCACTGCAGGAAGTGTCAGGGAGCAAGAACGGTTGGCCCCTGTAATTGGCATCAAACCTAGTGCAGTGATTGGCGGGGATGCCTATGGCACAAAGCTCATTGCACTGGGTTCCACTCTTCAGAGCATGATCCAAGAATATGAGGCACAAGGCCGCGCGGATTCGGGGCTGACGCCTGAGGCTAAGGGTCAGGCGCGGCAGCGGGCTTCTGCACTCAGACAGCAGTACGATAATCTGGGGCTTCCTCCTATCGTAATGAGCCAGGAGGAGCTTGATAAGTATCCGCCAGGCACTGAGGTTTTGTGGCAAGGCAGAACCCCCATTACTCGGCAGAACAGAGTAACGGGCGGCAGGTAACTAAGGGGCGTACATGTCTAAAAATGATCAGATTCCTGAAGGCTGGGAGCCAGTTGCACGTCCCGGCATGTCCGTAGATAGCCCCACATCCGAGCCACTTCCCGAGGGCTGGGAGCCAGTTGCAAGTCCTGCGTCAGAGCTCGCAGGCCAAGCAGCCTTGGGCGCGGGCCAGGGTCTCATAAGCGCCACTCCAGCAGTAGGCGGTGCGGTGACCGGACTAAAGCTGGGCCTCCCCTTTGGCCCATTTACAGCGGCGGCTGGCATGATCGGTGGGGGCATTGCTGGATACTATGCAGGCCAGAGTGCGGAGGACGCTTACAAGTCGTTTTTCCCGGAGCCCAGCAGCCCCGATGCAAAGGTTTTCCGGGAAGCGGGCAAGACCTTCGGCGGCAGCCTGCCGTTCGCAGCAGCTGTTCCCTATCTGCCCACGATGACTGGCAACCGCGTCAGTCGCTTTGTCACAAGCATCCGCGACGCCGCCGTGCGCAACCCCAAGACGTTCAAGACCAGCGAGGTCATGGGCGCACTTGGTGCGGGCATTGGCGCAGGCGTAGCCGAGAGCGAAGACCCGGGAGCGCCTGGTACACGCCTTGCTGGAGAAGTGATTGGCGGCATGCTCTCCCCAGGGCGGTTCCTGATCAACCAAACGGGGACCGTGATTGACGGCCTGTCGAAGATCAAAGGCAACTTCAGCGAGGCCTCGCGTGAGGCCCGCGCTGCAGATCGCCTAAGAACAATTTTGGAAGAGTTTGGGGAAGACATTCCCACGTTGATCCGTCGTCTGGAAGCAGACATGCCGATTGACCAGCTGTCCTCGCCTGGCGCAAAGCGTCTTACCCCTACGTCTGCACAGAAGACAGACAGCCTGGGCCTGACTGCTCTGGAATCGGCCCTGGGCCAAACTAACAAGAAGTTTCTTGGGGAAGCGCGAGAGCAGGGCCGCCAAGCGGCGCAGGCCTACCAGTTATTGGCGGACCGGCTGAAAAACATTGGCACTCCTGACTCCTTGGCCCTGGCCGCGCAGTTGCAAGAGGTCCGGTTTAACTCAATGATTGACGGGCGCTTGGCTGATGCTGACAGGATCGCAGCGTTAAAAATTTCCAAGATTACCAAAGACACTCCTCAGGCCCGCCGGACTATTGGCGAGACAATCAAGGAGCAGACCGAACTTGCGTTACGCGATGCCCGAGATTACGAGTCGAGCCTGTGGAAAGACGCCCTGTCGCAGATGACGCGCAAGCCTGTGGCCATGCCACCTGGCGTGCCGTTAAACGTGGTTTCTATCCCAACGCTTGCACCCGTAAACACGGTCAAGGATTTCTTGGACTACACAACAGGCATCGGCGATGCGGTGCTCGACAAGAACACCCCGGCTGTCGTCAAAAGCATCATGTCCAAGTTTGGCGTGACGCCCGACGCGATCAAGAAGTACAAAGCAGGTCGTCGTAGTGAGGAGTTTGCTCTCACCGGTCAAATCCCGGCACGCTTTCTGCCCCAAACCAAAGATTTAGACTTGTCTGAGCTGGTGAACTACCGCTCCAACCTTCTGACCATGGCGCGTGAGGCAGCAAGCAAGGGTGAAGCCAGCAACGCCAACTTCTACAGCACTATTGCGCAAAGCCTGATGCGGGACTTGGACACTGTCAAAAGTCCGGCGTTCGACGAAGCACGCACCTTCTCCAAGGCACTGAACGACGTCTTCACCCGAACGTTTGCAAAAACAGCGTCTGAAAGCGCTGATGTCACCCGCGCCGGCGCAGAGCGCTTGCCCGCTGAAATCCTGGTGAAGCGCGCATTTGGTGCGAATGCGGATGTGACGGCCATGCGCATGAACGAGCTTGAAGACGCGGTCAAGTTCATGTCGACTCAATATGACAGCGCCGTAGCCCGCTTTGGCGCGAACAGCCCACAAGCTGCCGCGCTCAAACCTGCTGCAGACGTTTCGCGTGCAGGGGCGGCCTCTATGGCCGACGCGCAGCAGCGCGTTCTTCGCATGGGCGCGGCGGCTGCGATCGACAGCACCTTTGATCCCGCCACCGGGCGTGAAGTCACGCGCCTGAACACCACAAAACTGAAAAAGTTTGTGGCAGAAAACAAACCTATGCTGGACAAGTTGGGCATCACGCCTGATTTGAATGATGCAGTCAAGGCAGAGAACGCTTTCCGCATGGTGCAGAGCGAAAACAGCGCCCTGATGAAGCGCGCTTCGGACCAGTATGCGTTTGGGCAGGTTCTCAAGGTAGGCAACGAGCGCCCCAGCATTGCAATTGGAAGCATGCTTAACGGCAACAACCCGGTCCGGGACATGAAGAATTTGGTCAAGATGGCCACGGATTCTGACAACGCAGAAGCAGCTGTTCGAGGGCTGAAGCACTCGCTGTATGACTATGCCTACACCAAGGCTACCGGCCCTAGCGGCAAGTTCAGCCCCCAGGCTTTTGAAGACGCTTTCTTCAAACCTTTGGGACCGAATCAGCCTTCCGTCGTAAACGTCATGCGCGCCAACGGTCTTATGACGCTTACAGAGATGAAAAATCTCAAGCGCCTTACAGACCCGATGGCCCGCATCGAATCCGCTATGACTAGCGGCCGTATGTTGGACGAAATAGTTCCGGGAAGCGACGCGATTGAAGAGTTGGTGCAACGCGTTATCGGAGCTCGAATTGGCGCTGCAGCGGCCCCTGGTGGACCAGGCTCGCTGATCGCGGCTTCCGCAGGCTCCAAAGCCGTGCGATCCATCTTTGACAAAATGCCTAGCATGAGTACCGTGACCATCATGGAAAGGGCCGCACAGGACCCTGATTTCATGGCGCTGCTGCTCAAGAAGGGCCGCACAGAGACTGAGAAGCTGCAGATTGCTCGGCAGCTGCATGGCTACATGCTGAACGCAGGACTGAACTACGCCACCTACGAAGAGCCTGAACCCACGCCCGCTCCCACCAACCAATCGCCGCTGACAACTCAAGGCCAGGCCGCGCGGCTGCTACGCCAACTCCCCCAGGCCCCGTCTACCCGGGGGGTCCCAGGGCTCAACCTTGCCCCCAAACCAGCAGGCCAGCCGGCCGCGTCAAACAACGCCCCTGCAAACCCTTCCGCGCGGTCTCAGTTCCAAGCGCTGTTCCCAAATGACAGCATTAGTGGTCTGGCTGCGCAGCAGGCACAGCAGCCGCCTGTGCCGCAGTAAGTCTTGCCATCCACTGGGTCTTGAAGTTTCGCCACTCTCGACCCGTGGTGGTGAACTCCTGCGTGGTGCCGTCCTGCACCGCGATCAGTACGGCGCCAAAGTCAATGTTGGTGCCGTGCATCCAGTCATGGGCCGTGGCGTAAGCCGCGAGCTGGTGGAAGTAATCGGTGATGTGCTCGTAGCGCTTAGGCTTGACGGACTGCTTGAAGTCCACGATGGCCAGCTTGCCACGGTACGTGGCCACCAGGTCAGTGGAGCCAGCATATTGCTGACCGTAATGCAGTGACACCTCCGAGCCGTGGATCGCGGAGATCGCACCGAAGTACCGGTTGGCCAGGCGAAAGGCCATCTCGTAGCCCCTCAAGGCCAGCCAGTCAGGGCTCACGGCCCACGGCTCGCCGCTCAAGATGTGCTCCAGCGCCAAGTGCATGTGCGTGCCCACATGCGCTGCTTCCCCTTTTTGCCGATCGGCCTCGGCCTGGCCAACTCTGTCCGCCCACTCCTTGAGCGCCGCCTTGTCCTTGGTGCGGTCCAAGATGGTTGTCACCGACGGGACACGGCTGCCGTCAGGCAGTGCGTACATGCGGCCGGTGGGCGCGTCGATGCGCTCGAGCTTTTTGTAGTCAAAGCTCTTTGACCAGGGGATCAGATGAGCCATTGTTTGAAGTCCTCTCCCAGCACCTGGGTTGCGATGTCGATCTTGCTGCGCAGCGCCTTGACGATCTTCTCGTCCACGGTGCCCACGGCGATCAGGTCAATGTAGGTGACGTTCTTGGTCTGGCCAATGCGGTGTGCACGGTCCTCGGACTGCAGGCGCTTTTCCAAGTCAAAGCTGTTGCTGTAGTAGACCATCGTGCTGGCTGCCGTCAGGGTCAGGCCGTAGCCGCCCGTGCTGGGGTTGCCGACAAAGAAGCGCAGCTCGCTGTCAGGATTCTGAAAGTCATTGACGATGCGCTGGCGCTCCTCCGACTCGGTGTCGCCGTAGTAGGTGGCCACACTGTTCATGCCGTACTCCTTGGCCAGGGCCAGCTTGATGGCCTCGATGTCGTGGCGGTAGTTGGCCCAGATGATGATCTTGCCGTCCGTCTCCTCGACAACCGCCAGCAACTCGTCCATGCGCTTGTTGGGCAGCTCCACCACAGTGCCGTCATCGAGCTTCACGTGACCGCAGACGATCTGGTGCAGGCGCATGATCTGGGTGAGGGCGTTCACGGTGCTCACAATACCGCCGTCAATCTGCGCCAGGGCCAGGGCCTTCATTTCGTTGTAGGCCTTGATCTGCTCGGGCGTCAGGTCCACCTCGCGCTTGACATAGAGCTTGTCTGGCAGGTCCAGGCACTCCTCCTTCTTCACGCGAAACGCGAAGCGGTCGAGCTTTTCCTTAAGCTCGTCCAGGCGGCGGTAGCCCACGACCTGCTTGAAGCTGTGGGTGTTGAGCTGGCGCTCCACGGTGACGCAGTAGCGGGCCTGGAACACGTAGAAGCTGCTCACATTCAGGCAACCGTCAGACAAGAATGCACACTGCTGGTAGAGGTCCATCGGGCTTTTGGTGACCGGGGAGCCTGTGAGGATGCGCCTGTACCGCGCGCCACGGCCCACCTTCTCGGTGTTTTTGCTGCGCGCAGAGGTGTGCGTCTTGATGGTGGTGCTCTCGTCGATCGCCATCATGGCGTTGTGCACCAGCAAGAAACGCTTGGCAAAGGCCGTGCCCTTGGCAGTGCTGAACGCCTCAACGTTCATGACCAGGATTTTGAGGTCCTCGGTGACGGTGAACAGCTCGTCCATCGCCTTTTGCTCGGCCTTCCTGGGCGACGGCGACCAGATGGCCATGCGGTGGACGATGTGGTCAGGCAGGTGCTTGGGGATTTCGGTGTCAAACCAGTTGCGGTAGACGCCCTTTGGCGCTACGATCAAAAACCCGTTGATCTTGCCCTTGTCATAGAGCATGGCCACGTTGTTGATCAGCATGAAGCTCTTGCCTGTGCCCATGTCGGCGAACAGCGCTGCCACTGGGAAGTCCCAGAAGCGCTGAAGGTAAGCCTGCTGATGTACGAAGGGCTTGTTCTTGAATGGGTAGGTCGATAAAAATTGGTCCATGTGTTCTCTCTTTCTTGCAGGGGTTGCAACCACCTGAAAAGATAGTGTACACTGGTCGCTCGAATTCAGAAAGGAGAAATTCACGTGCCAAAGGTTTACGTCGTCTCAGAGACTACGCAACACAACATCGCAAGCGCTCTGGACTATGGCCAGATCGAAACTATTCTGCCGCCCAACGCGCAGATTGCTTTCTCTGTTGTACCGACAGTCCGCCGCATTCAGCGCAAGCTGGAAAAATTTACTGATGAGGACTTCTTGCTCCTCATTGGTGACCCGTCTGCAATAGGTATCACCTGTGCAGTAGCAGCCGCGAAGAACCACGGCCGCTTCAAGTGTCTCAAGTGGGACAAGCGTGAAAGACGCTACATTCCGCTCGAGGTTGATTTATTTAAGAAAGGAGAAATAGATGAGTCTTACGAATTTATTTGAGGATGACGCAGGTGCATTGAAGGTATCAGACGACCAGGTATCTGGTATCGCTGGTCTCGCCAAACGCGCCAAGATGCTCGAGAAGGAAATCGCCGACATGGAGCAAGTCCTTGCCGAGCGAAACGAGCAGTACCGCAAGCTGACAGAACAGACCATCCCCGAGGCCATGGCCGAGACCGGGATGAAAAAGTTTGTCATGGAAGATGGCAGTAGCATTGACATCAAGCCGTTCTACGGAGCGAGCATTCCAAAGGCCCGTCAGGCAGAAGCGTACCAGTGGTTGCGCGATCACGGCTTTGACGACATCATCAAGAACACCATCAGCGTCCGCTTCGGTCGCGGTGAAGACGAGCTGTCTGCTCGTCTACTGAATCTCCTGGGCGCGCAAGGCTACCCTGCCGAGCAAGCACAGAAGATAGAGCCCCAGACCCTCAAGGCCTGGGTTAAGGAACGTGTCGAGAAGGGTGAGCCCGTCGACACTGAGCTTTTTGGCGTATTCATTGGCCAAAAGGCTGTCATCAAATCAAACTGAAACAAGGAACACGAATCATGGCTAAGAACGAAATCGCGGAACAGAAGGCCAGCACCGCACTGGCAATCATGAGCGACCTGGAACAGGACGCTGGGGCCGGCTTTGACGGCATGACGCAGGATGACTATGCACTGCCATTCCTGCGCCTGCTCACCAGCACCAGCCCTGAAGTCGGCGAAGTTGATGGTGCCCTCCCAGGCATGATCCTCAACTCCGTGACAGGTGAGCTGTTTGACGGCAAGAAAGGTATCACTGTTGTGCCCTGCGCCTATGTGCGCCAATACATCGAGTGGGCCCCACGCGGTCAAGGCAGCGGTGCACCTGTGCATATCTACCCTGCTACCAGCGACATCCTGTCGCAGACTCACAAAGAGCCTGGCGATAACAAGGATTACCTGGACAACGGCAACTACATCGAAAACACCGCCAATTACTACGTGATGTTGGTGAGTGAAAACGGTATCCCTGAGCCTGCCCTCATCACCATGAAGTCCACGCAGCTGAAAAAGAGCCGCAAGTGGAACTCCATGATGCAGTCGGTTAAGCTCCAGGGCAAGAACGGCTTGTTCACGCCTCCGATGTACAGCCAGCTGTATATGCTGACCACAGTGGCCGAGTCCAACGACAAGGGCAAGTGGTTTGGCTGGGAAATCGAGCGCATCGGCCCTGTCGAGAGCGCTGAAATCTACAACGCAGCCAAGGCATTCGCACAGTCGGTCAGTGCGGGTGACGTGAAAGTCAAGCACGAGAGTGCAGAGGGCGCTGAGTCAAGCAACGGACCAGCTCCATTTTGATTTTCGGGGCCGAAAGTGCAGGGGAAACTGATAGTTGAGTCGTTCCAGGTAGCTCCTGGAAGGCAATACACGGGTACCCGCCTCGGCATGAGTAGGCCCCACCTCACTAGAAAGAAGAAATGATCGACATCACCAGGTTCAAAGCGATTTTTTCCGGCCTGGACATCGCCTATGGAACATACAAAATTGAATCATCCCGAGGAGACGGGAAACAGGCAGGCAAGGCCGTCGTGGTGCGCAAGCCACCGACTGACGACCTGTGGGTCAAACACCTTGAAGGCGTTGAGCCGAGTCTGGGAATTATCCCGATCCGGGCGGATAACTCCTGCATCTGGGGCTGTATTGACATTGACCAGTATCCACTGGACCACACTGGCCTCATAAAAAAGGTCAGGAGCCTTGAGCTACCAATGATTGTGTGCCGCAGCAAGTCTGGCGGCGCGCACGTTTTCCTGTTCGTCAAAGAACCCATCCCCGCTGCTGAGATGCAGCGGTTTCTCAAGGCCTGTGCTGCGCTTCTGGGCGAAGCCGGCCGCGAGATTTTTCCCAAGCAAGCTGAAATCCTGGTTGACCGTGGCGACACGGGCAACTTCTTGAACCTGCCGTACTTCGGTGGGGACCAGACAATGCGCTACGCCATCAAGGACGATGGCACGGCCGCGACGCTCGAAGAGTTCTACGAGCTGTACAACCAGTGGGTCCAGGACCCTGACCTCAAATTTCCCGAAGAGCCCAAGGAGCCGGATCACCCGATCAAGGACGGCCCTCCATGCTTGCAGGCACTATGTGCCCAGGGCGTGCCAGAAGGCACACGCAACAACGCACTCTTCAACATCGGCATCTACCTCAAGAAGGTCATCCCCATACACTGGGACGACGCCCTGGTAGAGCACAACCTCAAGTACGTAGCGCCGCCGCTGCCCAACAACGAAGTCCAGATTCTGGTCAAGCAGCTGCACAAGAAAGACTATCGCTACAAGTGCAAGGACGCACCGCTCAACAGCTTTTGCAACAGCGGCCTTTGCAGGACACGCAAACACGGGATCGGGGCCCACGGGCCAGACTCCCCGCAGATGTCATCGCTGTCCAAGTACAACTCCGAGCCACCACTGTGGTTCCTTGACATCAACGGCAAGCGGATCGAACTGGACACCGAGAGCCTGTTCGCACAGGCCGCTTTCCAAAAAGCCTGCGTCGAAAAACTCAACCTCCTGCCGCCCACACTGCGCAAGCAAGACTGGGAACAGCTGCTCAATGCGCTGCTCAAGGAGATGGTTGAAACTGAACAGATCACTGAGGCGAGCGAAGACACCAGCATCACCGGTCGCTTCAACGATCTGCTCGAAGAATTTTGCACGCACCTGCAGCAGGCAATGGACCGCGACGAAATCCTCATGGGCCGCCCATGGACGGATGAAGACGAGGCCAAGACCTACTTCCGCATGAAGGACCTGGAGGCGCACCTGGTGCGCAACAACTTCAAGGGCATGACTGCACCGAAGATGGCACAACGACTGCGAGACCTGGGCGGCGAGCCCATCAGTCTCTTCCTCAAGAACCGCGCAGCACGGTGCTGGCGCATCCCTCGCTTCAACCGCCAGGACGCCCCCTTTGAGACGCCAGAGCAGCGCACACAAAGGAGTCCGTTCTGATGAACATCACCAAAGTGTTCGGCCCACCTGGGTCAGGCAAGACCACCTACCTCTTGAGCATCGTTGAGACCGAGCTGGCCAACAACGTGCACCCGATGAAGATCGGCTACTTTGCGTTCACCAAGAAGGCGGCCACCGAAGCGCGCGACAGGGCCATCCAGAAGTTCCCGCACCTGAACCCCGACACCGACTTCCCGTTCTTTCGCACGCTGCACAGCCTGGCCTACCGGTGCCTGGGCATCGGCACCAAGGACATGATGTCGCCCGAGCACTACAAAGAGTTTGCCCAGGAAGCCGGCATCGAGTTGGCCATCGAGAGCGGCGAGGAAGAGTTTGCGGTCAAAGCCGACAACCCGATCTTGAATGAGATCAACATCGCCCGCATCCGGGGCATGGACCTCAAGACCCACTACAACCAGTCCAAGATGGACATTGAGTGGTTCCATTTTGAGTACGTCGAGCGCGCCTACCGCCACTACAAGACATCTCGCAACCTTCTGGACTTTACCGACCTCTTGGAGCACGTGCTGCTGGAGCCCGAGCGCCTGCCAAAGCTCGAAGCATTGATCATCGACGAGGCCCAGGACCTGTCACGTTTGCAATGGAGGCTGGTCGAACAACTCGCGTTGCGCGCCCAGCGCTGCTTTTTGGCAGGCGACGACGACCAGGCTGTCTACACCTGGGCGGGTGCGGATGTCGAGAGCTTCTTGGGGTTTACGGGTGATGTCAAGGTCCTTGATCAGTCCTACCGGGTCCCCGCCAAAATCCACGACCTAGCCAACCGTGTGGTCAAGCGCATCAAGCACCGCCAGCCCAAGGTCTGGAAGGCGCGCGAAGAGGTCGGCAGCATCAACTACTACAACGACTTCCAGCAAGTCGACATCAGCCACGGCAACTGGCTCATCCTGGCCAGCACGAACTACATGCTCACCGACATGCACGACTGGATCAAGAGCCAGGGCCTGCTGTTCGAGCGCCACGGCCAACGCAGCGTCAGCGAGAGCATCCTCACCGCCGTGCTGGGCTGGGAGAAGCTGCGCAAGGGCGGCGAAGTGCCGTTCCCCGTGGTCAAGATGATCTACAAGTACATGGACGGTGACCACATCAAGCATGGCCACAAGATGCTGCGCACGGCGGACCCCGTAAGTATGTACTCACTTTCTTTGCTGAAAGAAAAGCACGGACTTCTTTCAGATGAAATCTGGCACAAGGCGCTGACCAAGATCAGCGAGGACCGCCGGGACTACCTGGTCTCGCTCTTGAGGCGCAACACACGGCTCACGGGCCACGTGCCCATCAAGCTGTCCACGATCCACGGGGCCAAGGGCGGCGAGGCAGACAACGTGCTGCTGCTCTCAGACCTGTCCACCAAATTTGCCAAAGACTACGACAAGAACTCAGACGACATCAACCGTCTGTTGTACGTGGGCATCACCCGCGCCAAACAAACGCTTCATATCGTGCTGCCCAAGAATGAACAGAAAGGCTTCAGACTATGAAGCGCGACACCAAGACCATGTCCATGTTCCCTCGGATTTCCGAGTGGCTCCCCCCACAAATTTTCCCTAACCTGAGCGAAGCAAAGGAGATTGCAATTGACCTGGAAACCTGTGATCCGAACATGGAGTCGCTTGGTCCTGGCTGGCCTCGCAACGACGGTTTTATCGTTGGGTACGCAATCGCCGTGGATGGCTGGGCTGGCTATTTTCCTGTTGCTCATGCTGGTGGTGGAAATCTTGACAAGCGTCTGGTGGAGCGGTGGGTCAAAGATGTTCTCGCAACGCCGGCAGACAAGATCATGCACAACGCCGCCTACGACCTCGGATGGCTCCGAGCCACCGGGTTCGAAGTAAACGGCACGATTTACGACACCATGCTGGCCGCGCCTCTCTTGGACGAGAACCGCTTTGCCTACAGCTTGAACAGCCTGGGCTTTGACTACCTCAAGGAGATCAAGTCTGAGCAGGGCTTGAAAGAGTCCGCGTCCGACTTTGGTGTGCACCCTAAAAAGGAGCTGTGGAAGCTGCCGGCCATGCACGTGGGCGATTACGCTGAGCAGGACGCCGCGCTCACGCTCAAGCTCTGGCATCACTTCAAGGCCCTGCTGGCCCGCGACGAGGTCGAGTCCATCTTTGATCTCGAGACAGAGGTGCTGCCGGTGCTGGTGGACATCACGCTCAAGGGCATCAACTTTGACCGCGCCAAGTGCGAAGCGCACATGCGCGACATGCGCACCAAGGAAAAAGAAATCCTGGCGTTCCTGAAGAGCCAAGCAGGCATGCAGGTGGACATCTGGGCAGCCCAGTCCATCGCCGCAGCGTTTGACCGCCTGGGCGTGCAGTACCCCAAGACCGCCGCTGGCGCGCCGAGCTTTACCAAGAGCTTTCTGGACACGCACGAGCACCCCATGGCCAAGATGATCCTGGAGGCCCGTGAGCTGAACAAGACCCACGGCACGTTCCTGGAGCCCTACCTCAAGCACAGCTCTAAGGACGGACGCATCCACACGCACTTCAACCAAATGCGCAACGAAGACGGCGGCACCGTCACCGGCCGCCTGTCGGCCAGCAACCCCAACCTCCAGCAGGTGCCCGCGCGCCACGAGATCATCGGGCCAATGGTGCGAGGCTTGTTCCTCCCAGAGGACGGCGACATGTGGGCGGCCAACGACTTCAGCTCCCAGGAGCCGCGCCTCTTGGTGCACTACGCCACCCTGCTGGGCCTGCCCGGTGCGGAGAAGATGGCTCAGGCCTACCGCGACAACCCCAACACCGACTTCCACCAGATGGTCGCCGACATGGCCGGCATCAAACGCAAAGCTGCCAAGACCATTGGCCTGGGGCTGATGTACGGCATGGGCAAAGCAAAGCTGGCGCAGCAGCTGGACCTGCCCGTGGACGAGGCCAGCGAGCTGATCGGCACCTTCCACAGCAAGGTCCCGTTCTTGAAGGGCACCGTGGACGCTGTCATGAAGCGCATCGAGCACCCGTCGTCTGGCGGGTCAATCCGCACGCTGCTCGGGCGCAAGTGCCGCTTCCCCCTGTGGGAGCCGATTGAGTGGGGCGTCAACAAGGCGCTGCCGCACGAGCAGGCAGTCATTGCCTACGGCTCACGGATCAAGCGCAGCGGCACGTACAAGGGCCTGAACCGGTTGATCCAGGGTTCGGCCGCAGACCAGACCAAAGCGGGCATGGTGGCCCTGCACAAGGCAGGCTTTAACCTGCTGCTGCAGGTGCACGATGAAGTTGCACTGTCCGTGCGCAACAAGGAAGAGGCCCGCGAGGCGGCCAACATCATGGCCACCGCCGTGCGCCTGGAAGTACCTTCTCGCGTGGACGTTGAGACTGGACCGAGCTGGGGTTCAGCGGCATAATTCTTGACGGGACAATCGCAGTTGCCCCGATCATGACGAGACTCCATTGAGCCAGGACCTGCTCCTGGCTCCTTTTTTGATAAACTGATCGGTTCCAAAGAAAGGAGAATTACATGTCAGAGGAAGAAGATACGCCACCCGTGGCCTATGTACGTCAGAAGAGACGTAAGCGTGGACGCCCCAAGAAGGTTGGCAGACCAAAGCTGGACAAGCAGCCAGATCGCGCTTCACCTTCCATGCGCACGGGACAGCGCTACAAAAGCATTTCCGTCAACGAGGAGACTTACTACATCCTCAAGGAACTGTCCACCTTCTACAAGGTGTCCATCGGGGTGTACATCTACAGCTTGGTCCTGCCGGCGTTTGACCACGCCTACCAAGAATCCCTAACGCTGCAACGCATTGAAGAAAACAGAAAGAAGGCCAAGAATGAAATACCAGACAGAGATGACGTTCCCCGTCGAACTCACTTTTGAGATGCTGCCTCCTCTGGTGGTGGAAGGCGTGGAACTGCCCGTGCAGATGGACATCACCAAAGCCCTGCTCACCATTGTCGGACCCAGCGGCAAGCCCCGCCAGGTGGACATCTTGAAGACCTTCAGCGAAGATCAGATCATGCTGTGGGAGGACCAGATTATTGATAGCTACTTTGAAGACACCGATGAGGAGTGACCATGAAACTACGAGAGGAGCTGCGCGCGGTTAAAGAGATTTACCCCGCGATAGCGGACTTGCTTGAAGAGGCTGCACAGCGCATTGAAGACCAGCGTCAATGGCGATCCGCTTGGTTAAGAGCAGAAAATATAGTAGAGTTGTTGACAAGTGAATTGAGTATGCTAAGATCAACGCGTCTACATAGAAAGGAGAAAGAGTGCAATGATTGAATTACACGCAGATAAGTCCGACATGGTCTACCGAGACCTTGCTATGACAGGGAGATACTTCAACACCGGTAAGGTGTTGATTGGTGTTTCCTACGTTCCACGGGCACGTCCAATGTCCTGGGATGAGGAGCGCATTCAAGGTGCGTTCCTCAAGAAGCCGGAACCACGGATCACGGCCCGCGCATGGGGGTACATCCTTCTTGTGATCACATCTCTTGGAGGCGTTCTCGTGGCGAACGTCCTATGAGAAAGCGTAGCAAGTACCGACCCAAGCCTGTGCTCCAAAGCCCCATGGACTACATCCTCTCCGGCTTCAAACCTGTTCGCGAACTGCCAGGCATTTACCTGGACGCACAGCTCAAGAACCGCGCTGCCTTGGAGCAGGTCCGAGTGGGCCACGCGGTCAAAGAAGACATTGACATGCTGATCGGCGCGTTCAACATCACCGAGGCCCTGGCCATGAGCGGCATGGGCAGCGATTGGATGGACGAGATCAGACAAGGACAAGACGCGCTGCTGGAGCTCTCCCGCAGAGGCGTCGCACGGGGCATGCGGTTCATCATGACAGCCAAAGAGTGGGAAAAGCTCAAGCTGGTGATGGACCTGCATGAGGAGCAGCTGGCGCAGGCCACTGTTTACGACATCGAGAAGGCGCACGACTTTGTTTACCGGGAAATCGCCCAGGGCAAGGCAAGCGCAATTGTTCAAACTAAGAAGGAAGAAGCATGACCAAGTCAGAAAAAATCAGAGAGTATTTCCGCAAGCACCCCGATGCTGATGTGGCCAAGGTGGCCGAAAAGTTTGAGGCCGCCATGGGCATGACCTACAAGCTGCGCAAGCAGGTCTTGGACGGCATGTTTCAGGCCCCTGAGATGGTGCCGATGCCTGAGCCAAAGACAGGCCGCAAAGTTATTGTCTCTTCAGATCAACTGGCCATAGCCGCCAAGCTGGGCCTGAGTCCTCAAGACTTTGTCAAGGGTGGCATTGAAGGGGGCTTCTTGAAATACGTGGACGAGACCCTGGACAACCGCGCCCAGGACTACGGCAAGTTCAAGGACGGCGCCGAGCTGATGCAGGGCATCAAACGACTGCTCGCGGACCACGCCCTACGGCACAACAAGACGTTCGCCGATGATCAGTGGGAAGCCCTGGAAATGATCGTGCACAAGATGGCGCGCATCGTCAACGGCAACCCCGACAAGGTCGACCACTGGGTCGACATCGCCGGCTACGCCAAGCTGATAGCAGACCGCCTGCAAGGCAACGCACGATAACCCTTTAACACTAAAGAAAGAGAGAAATGACATGGACAAAGACATCATGGTTACGGTGTACACAGAGACCGACTTCCGCATCCACATTGACGAGTGGGACAGCGGCGGCATTTGGTTTTCTGTGCGCAACGATCGCGCAAGCATCCACACGCCTCTGACACGCAAGGAGGCTCACCAAATGCTGGTGGGCCTGCAGTCCATCCTGGCAAAAGAAGAGGTGGCAGCATGAGAGCCGTCGGACAATGCCTGGACTGCTGGTTCTGGTCCGACATGATCGCCAAGTGCGAGGGCTCCGGCCCCGTACAGGCCATGTGCCTGAACCGCGAATCACCCAAACACCTGAAGTACACGGTGTCCCAAAACAGCTGCGACAAGTGGGAGGACTCGATGAACGGGTTCCGTGTGGACTCGCCCGGAGAGGAGCTGTCATGACCTGGCCATTCCCTCCCTTTCCACTGCCCCCGTATCAAGAGCCACGGGCCCCGCGTGGGCCTGTGTATCCAGCTGATGCAGAGGAGGCACCGCTATGAGCATGAACACGCCGTTCCACCTGCGCCAGCGGGAGTTCAACGCCTTCAACGCGGCCAACCCGGCCGTGTGGGAATACTTTGAGCGCTTCACGCTGGAGGCCATCAACCACGGTCACAGGAAGATCAGCCACTGGCTCATCATCAACCGCATCCGCTGGGAAGTGGCGATGAAGACCACAGGCCAGGACTTCAAGATTTGCAACAACCACATTGCGTTCTACGCGCGCCTGTTCGTCAAGGTGCATCCGCAGTATCGGTTCATCTTTAACCTAAAGCGCATGGAAGACGAGCCATGGCACGGGGACATGCCACTATGACAAACCAAAACGAAGTACTGGCCAATCTGCACGACATCATCGCGGCCAATCGCCAATACACCACCTGGACTGTTTCAACGCCGCACCTGGTGATGCTGTGGGAGAAGGCCCAAGAGCTGGAGCGTGAGGCCTGTTTGGCAAAAGCGGACACCGCATTGCTTGGCGCGGAAAGAGCGTTGCGCAACAGGGTCATAAAGGCCATACGCACCAGGGAGAAATCATGAGCAAGCACGTTTATTCCACCACGGTGAACGTCGACGTGGACGTTGACATCGACACGGACGACCTGACTGACGAAGAGCTGATGGAAGTATGCCAAGAGCGCGGCCTGGTGCATGGTGGCTTCAGTGCTGATGTTATTGAAGAGCTGTTCGTCCTGTTCAAGCAGGGCAAGCATGCCGACATCCTCATCCGCGTGCGTGAGCTGGTGCAAGATGCGAAGGGGGTGGTGCTGTGAGCCGCAGTGGATACTCCGACGACATCGACGACAACTGGCGTCTGATCATGTGGCGCGGCCGGGTGGCCAGCTCGATTCGAGGCAAGCGTGGCCAGGCCATGCTGCGCGACTTGCTGGCTGCGCTGGACGCGATGCCCGACAAGCGGCTGTATTCCAACAACTTTGCGACTGCTGATGGTGAGTTCTGTACCCTCGGTGTACTGGGCTCGGCTCGCGGCACAAAGATGGATGACCTGGGCGACGCGGAAGAGGGTTGCGACGAGCGCTTGGTTGCCGAGCGCTTTGGTGTAGCAGCTCCACTGGTCCAAGAGATCATGTGGATGAACGACGAGGTGGTCGATGACTACAAGTTCGTGGACGTGGAAATCTGCGGCCCAGTACGGCCTTATTACCCCGACTACGGCAGACACACCAAGACTATCCACATGCACGACGACAACGCTCCAGACAAGCGCTGGCGCGTGATGCGTAACTGGGTGGCCGAGCAGATCAAGGAGAAGACATGAGCGAGTTCGAATCCACCTGCTGCGGCATTCCCTGCATCATCCGCGTGACCAGCTGGGAGGGCTATGTGCCTGCCCGGCTGTCTGGCCATCCCGACAACTGGGCCCCTGCTGAAGGCGGCGAAGGTGAATGGGAAATCCTCGACCGCAACGGCCGACCCGCTGCGTGGCTGGAGCGCAAGATGACCGACGACGACCGCTACCGCATCGACGCGGAAATTTTTAACCACATGGAGAACCTAGATGACGACTACTGAAGCAACCGTGAGCGGCGTACAAGCCGTAACCGAAGTGGCCGCGCCCGCAGCCAAGAAGACCCGCACCCGCGCCAAGCGCCGCAGCTTTAAAGAGGTGCGCCAGGCAGAGCGCGAAGCCGTCCTGGCAGGGCAGAAGGCCTACTACGAGCCCAAGATGCGTGAGCTGGCCGAAGAGATCGGGCTGCTGCAAGGGCAACTGGAAGAGCAGCACGAGATACTGAGCAAGATTGAAGGATCATGGATCACGGCCCTGCGCTACTGGGCAAAGGGGCACGTATGAACAACATCGAAGAATTCATCCGCCTGTTTGAGTGCTGGGAAGAAGGGCTTTCCTACGAAGACTTCTACATAGACATCAACAACGCCATCGAAGACGCCAAAGCCTCTAGGCGAGAGGCCCAGTTCACGCCCGACAAGTACTACATCACTGGCTGGAACGCCGCCCTGGACATGGCCGCTGTCAAGCTGCAGGCCGACTTCCGGCAGGCGTTTGGCGCCGACACCTGCGCGAGCTGGGCAGCATGGCTCAAGGAGCAAAAGAAATGAGTGAACAACCAGAAGCACTGCGGCTGGCTGATGCTTACGCAGACGCATCATTTGAGCAAGGCTTGAACCAAAGAACAGAAGACCCCGCGCCAGAAATGGCAAGGAAGACGCTGGAAGATGAACTGCGACGCCTGACGAACCTGGCGTATGACCAGCACTCGGAAATCTACGGCCTGCGCTTGAAGGTGATGAACCTGCAGAAGGCGAGTCAGAAGCAGTTGAATGCGCTCCATTGGATCGCGGATCGCTGCCCACTCATGCTCATGGAGCAGCCGCTCCACGGCATCCACAAAGAAATGGCGCACGACGCCGGAGCTTGTGCCCGTGCCGCCATTGGCGAAGCAGGAGAACAGAAATGAGCACGCACGAAACCCCGACGGCACAGCTTGAATGGTCGCTTTATGTGGAATGTCCGAAGTGCGAATGCTCCAACGATTTGGCAGACCCACAGCACGACACGGATCACGACATCGCTCGCCACATCTTTTCCAACACATGGGACACGCTGCGTGGATGGGAAGTGATCTGTGAGAAGTGTGAGCACGAGTTCAAAATTGAAAAGGTGGAGTATTGACATGACATTCCCAGAATGGTGGTCCCAATTGACCAAACCCGAACAACGCGCCATCGGCGAAAACAACGCCCTCTTTGTCTGGCAGGAATGCCAGAAGTACACCCTCATGACCATCGAAGAGGCATGCAAGGCCCAAGTGGCCTACGACCAAGGCTTCAAGGACGGCCGCGAGCGCTTTGAAGTCAAGGTGGCCGGCTGGACCCTCACCCCTGGCGTGCAGCCAGGCATGATCTGGATCAGCGACGCCGGTGGCGAGGGTGGGGACTTTCACATCTACGAACTGGCCGAGGTCATCGGCAAGTTTTACAAGGAGAAGTTTTGATGGACGACAAAGACTACGAGGCCCGCGCCCAGGCGCACATCGCTGCCATTAAGAAATCCTCAAAGGCAATGGTAGAGGACGCCGCAGTGCGTGCCGTTCATAAGGTGATGGCTGAATTTGAGGCCAAGTTAGATGAGCGTTTTATGGAGCCACCGCCTGATTTCATTGACGCGTTGAAGTATGACGTGGCGCGGCGTGACTCTGAGTTCTTTACGCACTGCGTTGATCAGCCATACGACTGGTCAGAGTGGGTGTGCCCTGACCCTAAGGGTTACCTGATGAAGTGCTGTGACTGCGGCTTGGTGCATGAGGCTGAGTTTGGTGTGGTGCGCTACAAGTCAGAGACTGAGCGCGAAGACTGCGACATGGTGAACGACCCGAACCTGCAAGCTGTGTTCCGTATGCGCCGCAGTGAACAATGGTCTCCAGAAGATACAGCGCACAGGGCTGGAGGTTTGCCGATGGAGCAGCCAGCACAGCGCAAGCCGCTGACGGATGAGCAGATTTCGGATATGTGGTGTGAAGTCAGCAATACTGACTTTGTGACGGCAGACACCCATGTGTTTGCCCGAGCCATCGAAGCCGCCCACGGCATCAAGGAGAAGTTCTGATGAAGCTCAATCAAGGCGAACTGGCCCAAGGGCTAGTGGACGAATTGCTTGAAGTGATTCACCGCTACGACGAGGCGTTTTACATGTCCACCGTCATCGGCGTGCTGGAGCTTGTGAAGCAGCAACTGATCAACGACTCACTGGAGAATCAAGATGACCTCTAACCTCACCTCCTCCGACCTGCGAGAGCTGCGCTCCATGCTCACGGACCTGCGCTTCATCCAAGCCGCTGCCCTGGTGGGCTCTGGCATGAACGAAGACAAAAAGGCCGTGGAGTACATGAAACAAATCAGCCGCATGGTCAAACTCATTGACTTTGAATTGAAGGACAACCTAGCATGACTGACTGCAAACACAACTGGCAGTTCACGGACCACGGCACGGGAGCACTGAAGTGCACACGCTGTGGCACGGTCACCGGGCCAAAACCCTACGAGCAGCGGGTCCAGGACTTCCTGCAAGAACCATGGACCACGGAGCAGTTGTCGGTGCCCACGGGCCAGCTGTACGCCTTTGGCCCGCTCAAGCCCGACTACAACATCACCTTCCACAACAACCACGATACCTCCGGCGCTGGCAAGCAAGTTGGCCGCATGGACTTCAACGGCCCGGAGATGGTTTTTGAAGGCGATGCTGCCGAGTCTGCCAAGGTGTTCATCGACTGGATCGCCACGGCATTCAAAGGCCGCCTCGAAGAAGAGCGCCAGGCAGAGCTTAACGCCTGCTGCGACCTCCTGGAAGGCATGCACATCGCCACAGACGGCAACCACAACTACTACCTCTACGCAGCGGTGGAGCTGCGCAAACTGAGGGGCAAAAAATGAAAATCGCCTGGACCTTTATCATCATCATGCTGGCGCTGCTAACCATCAGGAGCCTCTATGCCTGAATGTCCACACCGCTGGGAGCCCGTCTCCGGCCAGCCCATTTACAAATGCGCCTGCTGTGGCGCTTTTCTAAGGATTATCAAATGAGACCCGCAACACACTCAACAGAAAACCCCCCAGTCCAGATCGACAACATCGAACTGGCCGAGTACGTCAAAAGCCTGCGCCGAAGAATCGAAGTGCAAAACGACCTTCTCGAAGCCCTGGCCAAGGAAGTCGCGCACCACAAAGGCGAGGTCGAGAAACTCGCCCTGGACCTGGGAATCAAAGAGGGCGGCGCCGGCGTAGGCTGGGTAACCGTCAGCTCATGAAGACCGAACTCACCGAAGGCCTCCTGCGCGAGCTGGTCAACACCACCCACATGGTCCAAGTGGTCTGCCTCACCATAGACGGCGTCAAAGTCGTGCTCCTGGGGCCCGTGCTCCACGTGCCCACCGCCGGCATCCACGTCGGAAACGTCCAAGAGATCGAGTTCGGCGAACTGGTGCCCGCCCACCTCGCCGCCAAAATGCTGGACGGAGGCTTTAGCGAGAGCATGGGCGTGCAATAGAGCGCAGAGCATGCGGATGGGACAAGGGCTCGTGGTCCACGGATCACGGGCTTTTGTACTTTTGGGGTATAGAAAGGACCACGGACCACGGACCGAGGGCAAATTTCGTCATTTACATAGACTTTTTTTGACTCATCATGTTTTTTTTATTTTTTTTGTGAGATTTGGTGTAATAGACGTAATGGTGTAATAAGTCAATGAAATCAATGGGTTATGAGAACACAGTACATTACACATAGTCAAGAAGTGTAATTCTCATAAAATGCGCGCGCAGACCTTTTTTGAAAAAAAAAAAACATACTCTTCCCTAAAAAAGTCTAACTAAAACCCTGAATTTGACATATTGATTGCGTTGACTGTGCACTTGTTGCACAATGTAGCCATGAAACTCGAAAAGAACATCCCTTTGCCCGGTGGCGTTGACCCCCGAGAGCGTTACCCCTTCCCAGATATGGCCGTGGGGGATAGCTTTTTGGTGCTAGACGCTACGTGGATCAAGAATTTGCGCAGCGCGGCGTACATGTACTCGCGCAGGCATCCTGGCACCAGGTTCACGTGCCGCCGGCATGGCGAAGGCTGGCGGCTGTGGAGGGTGGCTTGATGGCTAGTTTAGACGAGAAGTTTTTGGCGGGAAAACGTCTTGGAGGCCGCCCGGCGTCCGTGGAAGAGCGCATCACTGGCCCGGTTAGACCCTACAAGCCCCGTACTTTGTCGCCGCAGGAGTGGAAGTTTGTGGAAGAGTTTGTGGCAGGGGATGGGCATGTCACCCTGAAAGAGGCCGCCCTACGTGCCGGGTATGGCGATACGTGGGCCAAGAGCCGCGCACGGGAGTTGACTGACCCAGACAAGAGTCCACACATTGTTGCCGCGATTCAAGAACGGCGCAGGGAATTGGGCGAAAAGTATGCCACCACGTTTGAGCGGCATATGCGCGACCTACAAATCATCCGCGATCAGGCCCTAGCTGCGGGGGCTTATGGTGCTGCTGTTCAGGCGGAATACCGCCGAGGGCAGGCTTTGGGCACGATCTACATCGACCGCAAAGAGATCAGGCACGGCACGATTGACTCCATGAGTAAAGAAGAGGTGCAGCGCAAGTTGGACGAGATCAAGCGCCTGTATGGGGGCCAAGCCGGGCCCATTGTGGACGTGACCCCCAAGCAGATCGAAGAAGAACCCGAAGAGGAAGAACCAGATGGCCCTGAAACCGGAAGCGACCCTGTACAAGAGGGTCAGGGAAAATATCCCAAACTGCCATTTCACCCGGATTGAATCCCGTGTGAACCTGGGCATCCCGGACTGCCTGTTGGCATTCCCGCACGGGGTGTTTGTGATGGTGGAGCTCAAGGTCGTCAAGCGGGGCCGCAAAGTGGCTTTATCACCCCATCAGGTGGCTTTTCATATCAAGCACGCTGACCTTAGATGTCCGACCTACATCTTGGTTCAGTATTACCCGCCGGGGGCTATGCAAGCGAGTAAGTCCGAGTTGCTCCTGTATTGTGGGGAGCAGGCTTTGGATGTAGCGCGGCTAGGAATTGACACCCCGGCCTTGGCCCGTTGGCCGTGGACGGGGGTGTCGTGGGCTGAGATGCGAAAACATTTAGTGGACAGTTGACTTGTCTATAAAGTTGTGTTAAGATCATGAACACCTAGACGTCCTAGGCAACATAGAAAGAGAGAAAGACCATGAACTTGACTGAATATGATGGGGTTGAAATGCACCCTGTCGCCCGCGAAGTGATAGATGGCATAGAGTGCTTTGAGCAATGCGATCGAGATTACCCCAACATCCATTATTGGAGCGTTTACCTGCACATGGTAGAGGGGGGGATCACTTGCATTGCCGATTGTCCTAACGAAGAAACCGCCTTGTTTGTTGAACGGGCGGTAGAAGCGCTGCTCTTCCAAGAAAGGGCAACGAAATGAAGACATCAGAACTATCAGGTTCCGCCCTTGATTGGGCGGTGCAACAATGTGAGGGCACTCGCAAAGACATCGATTTTGCGTGGTGGACAGAGGATTACACACCGTCAACTAACTGGGCACAGGGTGGGCCAATCATTGAGCGCGAAGGAATCAATCTGGATAACTACGCCAAAAACCCACAATGGAGCGCATGGACACCCGCACCAGATCAAGCAACAGGAGAGGCGCAAGCATACGGCCCCACACCCCTGATCGCAGCCATGCGCTGCTACGTTGCCAGCAAGCTGGGCGACACCGTAGATGTGCCAAAGGAGATTGATGCGAAGGTCTGACCGTCTGGCGCTTAACCGCGCCCTAAACAAGCCGCCCCCTAAGCCCCCTGACGACAAAACACAAAAAGGTCTGATTGTTCGTCTGTTAGGCTTTTGGTTGTTCCATAAACTACTTGGAGGCGATAGATAGGTTTTGAACGTAAGAACGGCCCCTGAAGGGGCCGTTTTACTTGAGGCAGGGGTTAGGGCTGTCTACTGCTTAATTACGGGCTTAATGCGTAATTCGCTACGGTCTACGGCTATTCCCGCGCGGGAGCATTCAAGCAAGTGGTCGTCAATTCCCTGTTGCGCTTGTAGGGCAGTAGAAAACGTCAATTCCTTTTCGTCCTCAGTCCACACGTTTTCCCACCCATAAATGAATCGGGTCTGCACCTCAAACACGGTTGGCCTCCGTGTCTATTTCGATGGACTCAATGTCCCATGCCCCATCATCCCGGTAGTAGTCTTGGTCAACCTGCTTCCAAGCCAAAGCCTCGGCCTCATCCTCATTCTCGGCCTCAATGGTGAGGTTGATGTAGGAGGTGCGCTTCAATTCGATCTGGTAAGTTTTCATGCTGTCTCTTCAATCAGTTCAATGTCGCAAACATCGCCCTCACACTGCACACAGGCTCGGGTTGGGTCGAACCAGTCAAGGGCCGTGGCCCCCGCCTCTTCTTTGCTTGAGGCCTCCACCTCGATGGTCTGCCAATAGGACATCACCACTTCAACTTTGTATTTACTCATGCTGTCTCTCCTTGTTTAAACACCTCTTCAGTGTTAAGGTCAACGAACGGGAACTCATCATTCAAAAACGAATTGTCCACATTGATGAGTTCAAGCCTATTGCCTGCACTCCAAACAAATACATTCGCATCAAGGGGCAATGCACTCAATGCAGCGAGTAGGTCTTGTACTTTCATTTACTCCGTCCTTCCTTACGGCCTTGTTCAAAAAGGCGCACATAGTCTTCGCGCTTCTGCGACTGCAACCCCTTTAAACTTTCGTGAAAGGTCATCCACAACCTTAGGGCACGGGGCCCCCTGGCTGTTTCGTAGCGGTAGCCAAGATTGATTAGTTCTGATTCGGTCATGACAAGGCCCAGATAGTCAAGATGTACATGAAGATGGTAGTCAGAATTGCCACCATGAAGTCAAAGGCGGCTTGTGCCCGCTTCTGTCTGCGTTCCAGAGTGAACTGTTCACGCATAGTGAGGGTGTGCTTGTAATATTTCATGCTGTTTCCCCTTTATCAACTGACACCTCTTCATTGTAGGCAAAAGTGCTTGCAACAGGGTCTTCCATCTCTTCCCCATTTTTATAAACAGCTATCCATAAGCCCTCATTGACAGACAGTATGCGGACAGAAAAGCCCTCAACGTCAAACCATGCTGCTCCCTCTTCCAACACATAATCATCATCTTTTAAGTTCATGCTGTTTCTCCCCGTTGTTCGCGCAGCGCGAGTTGCTCAATCATGTCATTACCGCGTTCAATCAGAGTGTCTTCAATGTGTCTGCTATCGACATATTGAAGTTCTTCAGGACTCCAGATAACCACAAGAAACCCTGCATCTCGCATTTGGTATAGTGCGTTAATCCATTCTTGTTTCATGATGTAACCTTTCTTAATGAAAATGTGTAGCTAGTCCCGTCAAGGTGATAATCCCGGCTTTCGCAATTGATATAGCGGCATATACGCAGTTTCCCGCCAATACCAAATTTAACTCTAGCCTGACGTAAGGCCTCCCGCCATGTAGTCGCTAAGACCTCTTTATGCCATGTTCCGTGATCTGAAAATAAGAAGTAGGTCATGCTGTATCCCCTAATTGAATGTATTCCAAAACCTGTTTCATACCGTCAGCAGACACTGACCATTCAGGGACACCTCCATCAAGGCAAAGCCCCCTTCCGTATCCCCCATTCTCTGTCAGGGTAGAAACATAGTATCTAGATACAAATTGCCCCCTTCCCATAAAGTCAGGGAAGTCATAGCGGCTGTCATAGAACTCCACCATTGGGGCGCTGTCATTTGTAAGACAATCTTTGCGCCCGTACTTGTCTCCCGTATTGACAATGCGGACATTAAATTTTTCAATTTTTATCATGCTGTCTTCTCCAATAATTCCCGTAAGTTTTTTGCGGTATGACGATAGGTTTTCCCGTTATGACAAGCAGTTACACCCCCTTTGTCATTCGTTATGACGTAGACACGCCTGATGTTTCTTCCGTCTCCCCGTATATCGGCAAAGTACGTGTACCCCTTCATAGGGTATGACACACTATTACGTGTGTTAACAGTCTCACAAAGATTGTCAATGGTTGTTTTACGCATGGTGTCAACCTCTTGGCCCATATGAACGAGATTCATCAGTGGCGCAATTTTTGGCCTCTTCTCCCCGTTCAATTGCATCAAAGACAATTGACTTGTCATAGTCACTTGTCACACTTGGACAGGGATAATGTCCTGATAGACACTCGAAACACTCCTGAAAAAACTGTACATAGTCATACGCGGGCCCATTACGTTTTTCCCACTCTTCTAGCGTCATAGTGTCTTCAATTTGGTCTTCAAGTACTCTAACCTTTTCTTCCAATTCCACAATTTGGGCCAATAGGTCAGCCGTGCGAACGTCTCCCGTTAGATACGCGAGTTGTTCTTGGTCTTGAATGGTGTATGCGGCATTCATGTCAATGCTCCTTCTTCCGTAAATTCATAGTCATTTGCCCGTATTGATTCGACAATTGCTTCATCACTAAAGTAGTAGTCAATGTCCTTTGACACTGTTGACACAAATGCTTCAATTGCAGTCTCAAAGGCGTGATTTGCGTCTCCTGTCCTTTTGAATTCATTAAAAAAGGTGTAACGTAGGTCACAATCAAAGCAAAACCCTGTCGGCATTGCTTCCCTGTCAAATGAAGACAGTTTTACCCCTCTAAAGTGTCTTGTTGTTGCGTCTGTAGAGACAAATGCGCGATAGTCATTCGACAGGCAATAGTCTGTAACTTTTACGTTAAATTCATCACAAAAAGCCCTTAGACTGTCTTTGCATTCAGTAAACCAAGGGTATTTAGTTATTTCCCGCATTTTTTCTATAGCCTTTTCTTTTGCCCCTCCCGGCAATTCATCAAAGGCGTAAATTGTGGTTTCGATTGTTCGCATGGTGCGCCCCTCAAATTGATTTGACGTTAAAAAACCGCGTTTCTTCGTCTTCGTAACCCGATAGAAACGCACAAATACACGCATTCAAGGCCCTATACTTTGACAAGTCTCCCGTGTCAAAGTCTTTGCGAAACCTAAGGCCCATTTCCCGTGAGACTTTCCGAATAGCCCCTAATTCACTCTTCGCGTGAACCTTGAAACGGGTTACCCATGAATAATTTGCTTCGTCTCCAAAAGTGTCTGTCACTTCGATATAAAAAATGTTTTTCATAATGTCACTCCTTGAATGAATCGGTTAGGTTCAATACAGATACACACTATGCGTTCAAATTTGGGCGCATCAACCGTGTGCACAATTACGTTTCTTCCCGTGTGTGTGTAACTTTCCACACGTACGGTTTTCCCGTGTACTTGAATGATTTGGCCAATTTTGTATTGGGCCTTAGGTATAAATGCGAATCTCATAGGTTCACCTCTACAATTGTTTTCTGGTTTCCATGAACAACGTACGTTGTTCCAATGTTAGAAAAAATGGCGCAATACACTCTTCGCCATTTTTGGTCAATGGTTCGCACCATGTAGCGTGTAGGTATCTTTGCCCCATAGCCACTAGCGGTATAGGACAGGCCCCTTTTTTGCCACTCCAACTCATGAACCCGTACGGAAGGCCCATTACATGGAAGGCGAACCAATTGCCCCATAAGGGGCCCTTCTTTGACAGTTTCAAAATTCATGGCGTACCTCTTTAACGTAGTTCGCGAGACGGGATATATCCATACTCCCGCATGAATTCGTTAACCGTTAGATTTTTGGCCTTGTAAGTTTCGCCACACTTCCAAGATTCGACAGCATTGGCCCCATATCGCGGTTTAGTGGTGCGGATGTTGATGTAACGCATCTCGGGACGGCTATGCGCTGCCCGTTCAATTTGTTCCGCTTGCTGCCAAGTCTCGCATTCAATAATCAATTTATTGGTCTTGCATTGGGCAGCGCCCCAACCAGACATAAATTTGTCGGTCATAGTTACGTAGAGCATGAGGGTTCTCCTGTTGTTGAGGCCTCTACCTTAAATCAACTCATGTCAACTTGTCAACTCTTTTTGTGAGGGTATCCGAAAATTTTTCTAACTATGCGTTTTTTGCATAACCTTCCCTTCCCGGTTTTTTCTAAACCCGTCTCGCGGTTCGCGGTTGGTTCACCTTTGAAGTGTGTGGCGTGTATCACGTTACATGGCGCATGGTTCGCGGTTCGCGCATGGTGTAGCGTGTTTCGCGTCTCCCGGTTCGCGGTTCGCGTCTCCCGGTTCGCGATTCCTGGAGGGCTTGCGTACGGTTCGCGGTTCGCGGTTTACGCATGGTGTCTCGCGTCTCATGGTGCATGGTGCATGGTGCATGGTGCATGGTTCGCGGGCCCCGGTTCATGCGCCCCGGCGCGTAAGTGAGTACCCACTCACCCCGGGGCCAGAAAAAAGGGCCCTGTCGCGGGCTGCGCGGGCATTTGCCCGATTTCACACGCTAGGTTTCACGTGAAACACTTTTCAGGCCCAAAGGAAAAAGGGCCCCCTTTGTCAACAAAGTCAACTTGTGTCAAAATTTATGCAAATTTCAAACGAAACGGACTTCCATGATCCCTGACGATGTAGACGCTGACCGGCTGCGCCTTGAGTACCGGCTCGCGCAGCTTGAAACGCAAGAAAAGGCCAAGACCAACTTCATCGACTTCGTTCGGTACGTGTGGCCCCAGGCCTTGATCGGTGAGCACCACAACGTGATGGCCAAAGCTTTTGACCGGATTGCCAACGGCACTTTGAAGCGCTTGATCATCAACATGCCGCCTCGGCACACGAAGTCTGAGTTTGCGTCCTATCTGCTGCCGGCGTATCTCATGGGCCGTGATCCGCGAACCAAGGCCATTGAGGCGACGCACAACAGCGAGCTCGCCGTGCGCTTTGGCCGCAAGGTGCGTGACCTGATGGACATGGACACGTACAAGGAGGTGTTCCCGGATGTGACCTTGAAGCAGGACAGCAAGGCGGCTGGCCGGTGGGACACGAACCTGGGCGGGGAATACTTTGCTGTTGGTGTGGGCGGCGCGATGACGGGCCGTGGTGCGAACGTCTTGATCATTGACGACCCGCATTCGGAGCAGGACGCGATGAGTGAGTTGGCGTTGGACAACTGCTGGGAGTGGTACAGCTCTGGCCCGCGTACGCGACTCCAGCCGGGTGGTGCGGTGGTGATTGTGATGACGCGCTGGGGGACGAAGGATTTGACGGCGAGGTTGATCAAGGCGCAGAAATCGCGGAACGCGGACCAGTGGGAGGTGATCGAGTTCCCTGCCATCTTGCCGTCTGGCCGACCACTTTGGCCGGGGTTTTGGAAGCTGGAGGAGTTGGAGGGTGTCAAAGCCAGCTTGTCAGTCCAGAAGTGGAACGCGATGTATCAGCAGCAGCCCACGAACGACGAGGGTGCCATTCTGAAGAGGGAGTGGTGGAAAGTCTGGCCAAAGGACGATCCGCCTATTGTTAACTATATTATTCAATCTATGGACACGGCGTACTCCAAGAAGGAGACGGCGGACTATTCTGTCATCACGACGTGGGGCGTGTTTTATTTGAACGAGGATGCGGGGGCGTCGATCATCTTGCTCGATGTCAAGCGCGGGCGCTGGGACTTTCCAGAGCTCAAGCGTATTGCGAAGGAGCAGTATGACATTTGGCAGCCGGACAACGTGTTGATTGAGGCGAAGGCCACGGGCACAACGCTGCAGCAGGAGCTGAGGAAGATGAGCATCCCGGTGACGATGTATTCGCCGGGTGGGCGGCGCGCGGGCCAGGACAAGGTGTCCAGGGCCAACGCGATTGCGCCGGTGTTCGAGGCGGGGATGGTCTGGGCCCCGGACACGGAGTGGGCGGAGCTGTTGGTGGAGGAGTGTGCGGCGTTCCCGAACGGCGACAACGACGACATGGTGGACAGCACGGTGATGGCGATGGACAGGTTCCGGCGGGGCAACTTTATCAGCTTGAACACGGACGATCAGGACGAGGGCAGTAGCGCGGAGGGCACACTTGTGCCGGAGTACTATTGAGCCGTAAAATAGGGGCAACTTATGGGCAGGAGCCAGTATGAACAGAGTGTATTCAACAGCTGAGATGAATGCTCCGGGGATCAGTGAGAGCACCCGTAGACAGATGGAGCAGAATAATGCTGCTGTGCGCGCTTTTCAACAACAGCAGGCTGCGGAAAAGGCTTTAAGAGATGCTCGGAATGCAGCAAGTGCTGCTTTGACTGCAAGAAGACCAATTACAAAAACGCCGATTGTAAGGACGCCGATTGTAAGGACGCCGATTGTAAGGACGCCGATTGTAAGGACGCCTGCTCCGACTTCAAACCGGCCTGGGCAGGTTAATTCAAATATTCCTGCAGGAACGTCAGCTCTGCCTTCGTACACTCCGCCTTCGTACACTCCGCCTTCGTACACTCCGCCTTCAACCCTGCCAGGACAAGTAAATTCGGGCAGCGGGTCGACGATTGGCACATCCATGGGTGATACGTTCCGGTTGCCTACGGGCAGCGGGTCGACGATTGGCACATCCATGGGTGATACGTTCCGGTTGCCTACGGGCAGCGGGTCGACG